>Ga0209172_10000264_pt1 | contig 151348 bp, 132 predicted proteins | sample LarsenN4metaG_FD_184113 | JGI IMG/M metagenome (GOLD analysis project Ga0209172, IMG submission 184113) | Hot spring sediment bacterial and archeal communities from British Columbia, Canada, to study Microbial Dark Matter (Phase II) - Larsen... ...
GCGCGCGCTCAGCACGCGCACTTGATCGAAATCCCACACCGCCAGGTCGGCGTCCGCGCCCGGGGCGATCTCGCCCTTCCGAGGATACAGCCCGAAGAGCTGCGCCGGCCCGGTGGCCGTCCGCGCCACGAACTGCGGAAGCGAGAGGCGCCCGCCGCCTACGCCCGCGTGCTGGAGCGCCACCAGCCGGTCTTCGATCGCGGGCACGCCGTTTGGGATCTTCGTGAAGTCATCCCGGCCCCGCGTCTTGTCGGTGGCGAAGTTGAACGGGCAGTGATCGGTGGACACCACGGAGAGCGTCCCATCCTGCAGGCCCGCCCACAGCGCAGCCTGATCGGCCGGCGTCCGAAACGGCGGGGAGCAGACGAACTTGGCTCCCTCGAAGTCCGGACGGTCCAGATCCTCCTCGGTGAAGAAGAGATATTGCACGCAGGTCTCGGCCCACACGGGCTGTCCGCGCGCCCGGGCGGCGCGGACCTCCGCCAGCGCCGCCGCGCAGGTGAGGTGCACGACATAAAGCGGCGCACCGGCGAGCTCGGCCAGAGCGGCGGCGCGCCGCGTCGCTTCGGCTTCCAGCACGGCGGGGCGTGTGGCCGCGTGAGCGCGCGGGCTCCGGTGTCCCGCGGCCAGGGCCTCCCGGGTCAGCAGATCGATGATGTCGCCGTTCTCACAGTGCACGAGGGTGAGCAGGCCCACCGCAGCCGCGGCGCGCATGACCCGGTAGAGCTGCGCGTCATCGAGCTGCAGGCGGCCTTTGTAGGCCATGAGCGCCTTCACGGACGTGATCCCCCACTCCGGCAGGCGAGCGATCTCGTCGAGGACGTCCGGCCGCGGGTCGGCGATGGTCATGTGGAACCCGTAATCGATCACCGCCTTGCCCCGGGCGCGGGTCTGCCACTGCTCGACGGCCTCGCGGAGCGAGCGGCCTGTGGTCTGGATCACGAAGTCGATGTGCGACGTGGTGCCGCCGAAGGCCGCCGCGACGTGGCCGGAGGTAAAGTCGTCGCGCGAGGCGATATCCTCCAGCGGCATGGCCAGGTGCGTGTGGACGTCGACGCCCCCCGGGAGGAGGTACCGGCCGGCGCAGTCGATGACCCGGGCGCCGGCACGCGGCAGATCCGGTCCGACCGCGGCGACCTGCTCCCCCTCGACCAGAACGTCGGCGGGGGTCATGTCGCCGGCCGTGACGACCGTGCCGCCGACAAACACCTGACGGTCGCGTCGCGCCTCCGGCTCTCGCGACGGCATGTCTCGCGATGACATGTCAGCGCGAGCGGGGACGGACCGGCGGGGCGAGCCCGACCAGGTCGTCCGGCCGCACGGGCACGCGGTTGAGCTCGCGGCCGGTGGCATCCCGCAGCGCGGCGACCACGGCGGCGGTGGAGACCACCGTGGAGAGCTCGCCCACGCCCTTTGCCCCAAACGGGACCCCCGGCTCAGGCTCCTCGATCAGCGTGGAGCTGAACGCGGGCACATCGAGGATCGTGGGGATGAGGTAGTCGGTAAACGACGGATTGAGGATGCGGCCGTCGAGGAGCTGGATCTCCTCCATCACGGCCAGGCCGATACCCTGCGCGGTGCCGCCCTCGATCTGCCCGTGGACGCTCTGCGGATGAATGGCCTTGCCGACGTCCTGCGCGGTCGCCACGTGGGCGACGCGGACCAGCCCGAGGTCGTGATCCACCTCCACGACGACGCGCTGCGCGACGAACGCGAACAGCACGTGGACATCGCCCTGGCCCCGCTCGTCCATCGGCGTCGTCTTGCGGTGATGGTACACGCGCGTCTGGACGATGGGCGTATCGAGGAACTCCACGACGGGCGCCACGCGCGCGCCGTCCGCGACGACGTGGTCGCCGTCCACGGCCAGATCGCGGCCGAGCGTGACTCCTCGCGCCCGGGCCCAGTGCCGCACCCGCTCGAAGAGCTGATCGCGCACGGCGCGGCAGGCCAGCTGGGTCGCCCCGCCGGCCATCATCGTCTGCCGCGAGGCCGACGTGCTCCCCGCCGACCCGACCATGGTGTCCGCGGGATGGAGGATCACGTGCGTGATTCCCAGCTCCTCCCTGGCGATCTGCACCATGATGGTGTGAACGCCCTGCCCCACTTCCGCCGCGGCGCTGTGCACCTCGGCGACCGGCCCGGACGGCGTGGCAAAGAGCTTCACCCGGCACTCGGCGGAGTCGTCGAAGCCCCCGCTGTAGCCGATGTTCTTGAAGCCGACGGCGAAGCCCACTCCCCGGCGCAGCCCCTCGCCCCGGCTGACGTTTCCCGCTCCGCCCGGATACGTGATCGGATCGCGCTCCTCAGGCGGCGGAGGCGCCGGCAGCGCCAGGCACCGCTGGATGAGCTCGCGCACGGGCGCCGTCCCGTGGATCACCTGTCCGGTGGGCAGCACCGAGCCGGTCCGCAGCGCGTTGCGCAGCCGGAGCTCCGCAGGGTCGATCCCCACGGCGCCGGCGAGCTTGTCCATCTGCGCCTCGTAGGCGAAGCAGGCCTGCACGGCGCCGAAGCCGCGCATGGCCCCGCAGGGCGGGTTGTTCGTGTAGACGGCCGTGCCCTCCAGCAGCGCGTTGGGCACCTCGTAGGGCCCCGCGGCGAACGTCGTGGCGTTCGTGATCACCGCCGGCGAGGACGACGCGTAGGCGCCGCCGTCGATGATGAGGCGGGCCCGTACGGCGACCAGCCGTCCGTCGCGCGTCGCCCCGGTGTGCATCCAGATCCGCGCCGGGTGGCGGTGCACGTGCCCGAAAAATGACTCTTCGCGAGAGTACACCATCTTCACGGGCTTCGCCGTGCGCAGCGCGAGCATCGCGCCGTGGATGTGCATGCTCACGTCTTCGCGCGCCCCGAACGCGCCGCCCACGCCGGCCAGATGCAGCCGGACCTTGTCCTTGGGCAGCCCCAGGCAGGGCGCGATCTGGTCCTGATCCACGTGCAGCCACTGCGTGGCGACGTAGATGTCCACCCCGCCGTCCTCGGCGGGGACGACCAGGCCGGACTCGGGCCCCAGCATCGCCTGATCCTGCATGCCGGTCTCGTAGTAGCCCTCGACCCACACGTCGGCAGGGGCGTCCGGATCGCCGTGGATGATGCGGATGGCTTTGACGATGTTGCCCCGCTCGTGGAGGGCCGGCGCATCGGGGCGCAGCGCCGCCTCCATATCGCTGAGAACGGGGAGGGGCGCGTACTCCACCGTGATCAGCGCGGCGGCGCGCCGGGCCGTCTCGAGGTCCGTCGCAGCCAGGATGGCCACGGGCTCGCCCTGGTACCGCACGACGTCGCCGGCCAGCACCGGCTGATCCGTGATTTCCAACCCATACAGCGGGCTGCCCGGCACGTCTCCGGCCAGCAGAACGGCGTGCACCCCGGGGCTGGCCACGGCCCGGGAGCTGTCGATGCGGACGATACGGGCGTGCGGGTGCGGGCTCCGCACCGTGTAGCCCCAGAGCATGTCTTCCGCCCACAGGTCGCTGCCGTAGAGGAACTGGCCTTTGACTTTCGGGGCGCCGTCAACGCGCCGGACGCTCTCGCCGATCCCCCCGCGGGTGCGGTCCCGGATCTTCGTGTCCATCAGGCTCGCCCGCCCGTCTCGGCGATCTGCCGTGCGGCCCGCCGGCCGCTCTCGGCGACGCGCCGCTCGTCCATGGTCAGCAGCACCCCGTCGCGGACGACGGGACGCCCTTCGACGACGAGATGCGTCACGCGCCCGGGATGACAGAACAGCAGCGCGGCCACGGGATCTACCTCCGCGCCGACCGCGGCGAGCCCGTCCAGCCGGAAGAGAGCGACGTCGCCGCGCCGCCCGACCTCGAGCGCGCCGATGTCGTCACGCCCCAGGCACGCGGCGCCGCCGCGCGTGGCCACCCGCAGGGCCTCCCGCGCCGGCATGGCGCCCGCCCCGCCGCGTCCGCGCGAGACGAGCATGGCCTGGCGGACTTCCGCCAGCATATGGCCGCTGTCGTTCGACGCCGACCCATCCACCGCCAGCCCCACCGCGGCGCCGGCATCGAGCAGCGCGCGGGCGGGCGCGATCCCCGACCCCAGGCGCAGGTTCGAGGTCGGACACCAGGCCACCGCCGTGCCGGTGCGGGCGATCCGCGTCACGTCGTCGTCAGAGAGATGCACACCGTGCGCCAGCCACACGTCCCGCCCCAACCAGCTCAGGTCATCGAGCAGCTCGAGCGGGCGCAGGCCGAACGTCTCGCGGCAGTACGCCTCCTCATCGAGCGTCTCGGCGATGTGCGTGTGCAGCCGCACGCCCCGGCGCCGCGCCAGCTCGGCCGAGCCGCGCATCAGCCCGGGCGTGACCGAGAACGGCGAACACGGCGCCACCGCGATCCGCAGCATCGCGCCGGGGGCCGGATCGTGGAGGGCGGTGATCGCCTCATCCGTGCGGGCCAGCACGTCGTCCGCATCCTCGACGATCTCGTCGGGAGGCAGCCCGCCCCGCGACCGGCCGAGATCCATCGAGCCCCGGCAGGGATGGAAGCGCAGCCCGACCTCGCGCGCGACCTCCACCTCAGCTTCCAGAATCCCCGTCCGGCCGTCCGGGAAGACGTAGTGATGGTCGGTGGTCGTCGTGCAGCCGGACAGCGCCAGCTCGGCAAGGCCGACCGCGGCGGCGTCCCGCACCCACGCCGCGTCCACGCCCGCCCAGACCGGATAGAGCTCTCTCAGCCAGCCGAAGAGCCCCTCGCCCTGGGCGCGGACGCGCGTGAGCGACTGATAGAGATGATGGTGCGCGTTGACGAGCCCCGGCATGGCGACGCACCCGCGGCCGTCGAGCACCGTCAGGCCCCCGCCCGGAGCACGGCCGCCGGGAGCACGACCGGCGGCCGCCGGAGATCCGCTGCCCACGGACCGGATGACGCCGTCCTCGATGAGGATCGATCCGCCGGCAATCTCGCGTCCCGCTTCATCCATCGTCACCACGACGTCGCAGGCCTCGATGAGCAGGCGGGCGGTCATCGCATCTTCCCCGCCGCGGCGTGGACGGCGTCGAGGATCTTGGCGTAGCCCGTGCACCGGCAGAGGTTCCCGGCCAGGGCCTCGCGGATGGCGGCATCGCTGGGGGCGGGGTTGCGCTGGAGGAGATCGACCACGGCGACGATGAGCCCGGGCGTGCAGAATCCGCACTGCACGGCGCCGCTGTCCAGGAAGGCCTGCTGCACGGGGTGGAGGCGGTCTCCCGAAGCCAGCCCCTCGACGGTGCGCACGTCGCGGCCCTCGGCCTGCCCGGCGAGCACGAGGCAGGCGCAGACCAGCTCCCCGTCCAGCCAGACCGAGCACGAGCCGCACTCGCCCTGCTCGCAGGCATTCTTCGATCCGACCAGGCCGAGCTGCTCGCGCAGCAGCGCCAGCAGGCTGGCACCCGGCCAGACCTCAGCCTCGCGCCATTCCCCGTTGACTTTCAGCCGCACGCGCATGAGATGCTCCGCCTCAGCTCTCCCGCGCCGCCGCCGGTCACGCCGCCGCCAGGCGCCGGTCCTCCAGCGCCCAGGCGAGCGCGCGCGCAGCAAGCACGCGGCAGGCGTGACGCCGGTAGGCGGCGGTCCCGCGCACATCGTCGATGGGGCGGGCCGCCGCCGCCACATGCTCCGCAAACTCGCTGACTGCCGCCGCGGGCAGCGGCGCCTGCCGGTCGGCCCACGCGCCCGCGTCCGCCAGGGCCTGGGCGGCGAAGCGTTCCGCCTCCGGGGCCCTGAGGATCGTCGGCCCCACGGAGCCCAGCGCCACGCGCACGGTGCGCCCGTCTTCGTCGAGGATCAAGCACATGCTGGCAATGGCGATGACCATGGCGTTGCGCGTGCCGATCTTGGAGAACGACCCTGTTCCCCGCAGGCGGCGCCACCGCATCCCCAGGATGAGCTCGTCCGGAGCGAGCGCGGTGCGCTTGGGGCCCGTGAGGAAGTCGGACCAGCGCAGCGTCCGGGTCGTCCCTCCGGCCCGGCCGACGATGACGTCCGCGTCGTGGGCCGCCAGCACGGGCAGCGCGTCGCCTGCCGGCGAGGCTGTGGCGAGGTTCCCTCCCACGGTGCCGCGGTTCCGGATCTGGGGAGATCCCACGCTGCGCGAGGCCTGGACGAGCGGGGGGATGGCGTCGAGCTCGTGGATGATCCGCGTATAGGTGACGCCCGCGCCGAGGAAGAGATGGCCGTCCTCCATCCGCCAGGTCCGCAGCTCCGGGAGGCGCGAGATGTCCAGCAGCGCGGGCGGACGGAGGCGGTCGAAGTTCAGCAGCACCATCAGATCGGTGCCGCCGGCGATCGGGACCGCCTCGGGAGCGGCGGCCTTCATCTCCAGGGCTTCGTCGAGGGTTCGCGGGAGGAGGACACGCATAGGCAGCGGGGCTCCGGCCGCGCCGCCGCCACCCCGCCGCCATCCTCTTCTGCGGCGGGAAGAGGCGGTCCTGGAACGCGGAGGCTACTTGGCCTTGAAGATGGGCAGGATGCCGAGGTGCTCGACGTCCTCGCGCTCGTCGCCTTCCAGCAGCAGGGCGGCGCGCTTCACCACGGTTCCTCCGGCCATTTCGACCAGTTGCGCCATGGCCTGCAGCGTCTCGCCGGTGCTCACGATGTCATCCACGAGGCCCACGCGCTTGCCGGCCAGCTTCTTCGCGTCCCGCCCGTCCACGAACAGCTCCTGCTCGGTCTTCGCCGTGATCGGCTTGTAGCGCACGACCAGCGGGGAAAGCATGAAGGGCCGGACGTCCTTGCGGCAGACGACGTAGGGCTTCAGGCCCAGGTACGTGGCGATGGCGTGCGCGAGCGGGATCCCCTTGGTCTCGGTCGTGACAAAGATGTCGCAGCCGCTCATCTTCGGCGCGAGCATCCGTGCCGCGCCGTCGATGACCTCCGTGTCGCCCAGGCTGTAGTAGTAGGCGATCCAGGTATCGGGCGCGACCTGGATGAGCGGCAGCGTGCGGATCGTCCCCGCGATCTCCAGATCGAAGGTGGGCTGCCCGTTGAATGGCAGAATGTGGGCCATCGATCCCTCCATGCGGCACACCGGCGCGCCGCCGTCTTCGTGTCTCTCCGGATGATCCCTGCCCAGCTTACCTTCCTATTATGCTCCCGTTCATGCCCCCGGCCCGCCGCGTCGTTTCCCCCGAGGAGACACATCCAACTCGTTCCAAAACGAGCTGGATGGGCCCACCTAAGTCACGAACGCCGTCGTCGTGACCAAGAGCTACTTCGCTCCCAACGGCAACACGCTTCTCAGTACGCGCGGGCGTAGTAGACCGTGTGCTGCGAGACCATGCCGCACACCGGGCAATTCCCCGACGGGACGTCGTCCAGCGGGATGACGCGCGGGGACGCCCCGGTGCGCTCCCGGATGGTGTCCTCACAGGCCTGCATCCCGCACCAGCCGACGCGGACGAATCCCTTCACCTCGTCCACCCCGCGCGCCAGCTCGTCCAGCGTCGAGGCCTGCGTCGTGTGGGCGTCGAGATAGGTCTTCCCGCGGGCGAACAGCTCGCCCTGGATCTCGTCGAGCATGCGCCCCACGGTGTCTTCGATCCCGTCCAGCGCCGCGGTCTCCTTCTTGCCCCCGGTGCGCCGGCTGATCACAACCTGGCGGGCGGCGACGTCGCGCGGCCCGATCTCGATCCGCAACGGGGCCCCGCGCAGCTCCCACTCGTTGAACTTCCACCCCGCGGTGTAGGCGTCGCGGTCGTCCAGCTTCACGCGGAAGCGGACGCGCAGGCGCTCCGCCAGCGCGTTGGCCGCCGGCACCACCAGCGCGTCGTCGCGGCCCAGGATCGGGACGATGACCACCTGAAACGGCGCGATGCGCGGCGGGAGGATGAGACCCTTGTCGTCGCCGTGCGCCATGATGAGCGAGCCGATGAGCCGCGTGCTCACCGCCCAGGACGTGGACCAGATGTACTTCTCCTGGTTGTCGCTGTCCAGGAACTTCACGTCAAACGCCTTGGCGAAGTTCTGGCCGAGGAAGTGCGAGGTCCCCGCCTGGATGGCCTGGCCGTCGGGCATGAGCGCCTCGAGCGTGTAGGTGTTGTCCGCGCCGGCAAACCGCTCGGTCGGCGGCTTGATGCCCGCCAGCACCGGGATGGCCAGTACGTTCTCCACGAGATCGCGGTAGATGCCGAGGATGAGGCGGCACTCGGCGTCCGCATCCTCCATGGTGCGGTGGGCCGTATGGCCCTCGTGCCACAGGAACTCCGCGGTGCGGAGGAACAAGCGGGTCGACTTCTCCCACCGCACGACGCTGTTCCACTGCAGGAGGAGCACCGGCAGATCGCGGTACGACTGAATCCACTTCGCGTACATGGGCAGGATGATGGCCTCCGAGGTCGGCCGCACCGCCAGCCGCTCGGCCAGCTCCTCCTGCCCGCCGTGGGTCACCCAGGCCACCTGCGGAGCGAAGCCCTCCACGTGCTCCGCCTCTCTCTGCAGGAAGCTCTCCGGGATAAGCAGCGGGAAGTACGCCGAGACGTGCCCGGTCTCTTTGAAGCGCCGGTCGAGCCAGGCCTGGATCCCCTCCCAGATGGCGTAGCCGTACGGCCGGATCGCCATGGAGCCCCGGACCGGCGTGTAGTCCGCAAGCTCGGCCCGCAGGGCCACCTGCGTGTACCACTCGCTGAAGTTCTCGCTCCGCTTCGGCAGTGCTGCGGCGGCCTCGCGCTCCTGGACCATGTTCTCCCCCCTGAAACGACCGACGCCCCATCCCACCTCAAGGGACGGGGCGTGCCCGTGGTACCACCCTGATTCCGGCCGGCGTCCCGCACCATCGATCGCAGGCGATCGCCGTCCGGCGCTCATCCGCGGGTAACGGCGCGGTGGCCGGCTCCCTCGCCGGGAGCTGCTCGGGGGTGGGTTCGACGCCGCGCCGGGCCGGCTCTCACTCCTCCCGGCTCGCTTGCACCGCCGCGTGCACCTACGTTCCCCGTCGTCGCGACCTGTCTGCGAATTCTAGCACACGCCCGGCGGCCCAGGCAAACACGACGAGGCGGCGCAAGCCGGCGCAGCCGGATCTCAGGCCTTCCGCAGGTCCCGCACAAGAGGCGCGGCAGGGGCCGGGCGCAGGCTCAGCTGGGCCGCGAGTTTCTCCCATCTGGCCAGGCCGTAGTTGATGGCGACGACGCCGCCCTGCGGATCGATGACCACGGTGCTGGGCACGGTCATGATGCCGAAGCGATCGGCGAGGTCGGGGACGTCCGCCGCGTCCACTTCCCGCACCTCGACGCGCCCTGGAAATCTCCGCTCGAGCTCCTCCAGGGCCGGGCGCTGCATGGTCCGGCACGGTACGCACTGGGGTGTGGTAAACGCCATGACGAGTGGAGACCCGCTCACCATGAAGCGGGCCAGCAGGTCCCGCGCGCCGGGCCGGCGCAATCGCGCGGCTCTCCAGCGCAGACCGAGCCACAGCAGCGCGAGCGCAGCGCCGACGAGGGCCAGGACGAGGACGCGGTCAATGACCACGCACGTCTCCGCTCGTCTGCCGGATCACGCCCGCCCGCCGGAGCTGATAGTAGACGAAGCACCCCGCACAGAAATCGAAGACGACATTGACCAGTGCGAGTACCGTGACCAGCAGGACCAGTCCCCACCCCAGCGCGGCCGCGCCGACGCCCAGGGCGGCATAGCCTCCGGCAAGCACGGCGGCGCCGACGCCCTGCGCAAAACGGTGCGGCGCAGGATCGTCGTCGAGGATATTCGGTTGCAGAAGCCGCAGCGGCAGCGCCACGCGCCGATAGACGAAGCGGAACAGTCCCCATGACGGGTGGGCGGTCCCCACCGCCAGGAGCAGTGCGAGCCCCCCGGCCAGTGCCGGCCAGTCGCCGATGAAGCTCACCAGCGACACGAGGGCGATGCCGACCTGATTGAACTTGATCGCGTTGTGATCGACCTTCGAGATCATGACACTCCCTCCCCTCGGGCCAAGATACGCTCAGACCCTCCCCTGCGGGAGATGCCGGATGCGATCGCGGGAACAGGAGTGTGTGCCTGACGGTCTAGCGGCCGGACGGCGAAGGCACACCCTGCCCCCGCCGCGGACAGATGCACTGCCGAGGGGTGTACTGCGCAGCAAGGCCGGAGCGCTGAAAGCGATAGGTCATGGCGTCAGTTCCTGAGCCTGTGAGTCAAGATTATAGAGGCTGCCGGAGGGGTGTCAACACTACTTGGAAGTGTCCCGCGGCGTGCGCACCTGTTCAGGGAGCACCCGCCGCGCATTCCGGCCGAGACGGATCCGCGTCCCGAAGAACAGGGCAAGCACGCGGCTGAGGGCTACGAAGCCGCTGAACAGCCAGGACAGGGGCTTCAGCGCCCACAGGAACAGCAGGCTGATGAAGCCCAGCACGTACTTGAGCCACGTGAAGGAGCGGCCGGCGCGCTGCAGCGCCGGCGACCGCCCGTAGGCCAGGGTCAGCACAAGGGTCCCGGCGGATACCACGAACTTCTGCACGTCGTCCAGCTTGAGGTGCCACAGATCCTCCAGCAGCAGCTCCACGCCGATGTTGAGCACCAGCAGGTAGGCCGCGGCCTCCAGGATCGGATAGCGCTGGATCATCCAGACGAAAATCCCTGCGGCGAATCGCATCGTGACGATGCCGAGGGCGACGCCGGTGAAGACCACCCACATCTCGCGCGAAAGCGCGACGGCGGCCACGACGTTGTCCAGGCTGAACGCGAGATCGGCAAGCTCGACGGCCACCACCACGTTCCAGAACGAGCGCCCGCCCTTCCGCAGCGGCTCACCGGCGACCCGCTCGACGTCCTGCTCCGCCGTGCCGGGACCGATGTCGCCCAGGTGGTCGGCGGCGAGCTTGATGAGATAGAGCCCGCCCAGCAGCAGCAGCCACCGGTTCTGCACCACCCACGAGGCGATGAAGAGCATGGAGCCGCGGCCGATGTACGCGCCGAGCAGGCCGACCTTCAGCGCGGCGAGCCGCTGCCCGCCGAGAATCCGGTGCACGGGGTGCTGGAGGAACCGCAGGAACGGGGGCCAGGGGATGGCGTCGTCCTTGGGGAGCGCCGAGACCATGGCGCCCAGCACCGCCGCGTTGTCGATGGAGAGGATCCCTTCGAGATAGATGAGCTGCAGGATGATGAGGACAACGCCGACGTCCATGGTCTTTCCCAGTGTAGCGCCCCCGGCGACGGCCGAGCAATGGGACCACAACCGGCGCGCGGGCCGCCGCGACGGGTGACGGGGCTAGGCCTGCCGGGTCTTGAATCCGCGGCGGAGGACGAAGACCTGCGCGGCGTGATACATGTCGTGCTGCGCCGCGCCAAGCGCGAAGTCGAAGACGGTGGCGATGGCCTGCCCGGGGTTCACCGTGTCGGTATACGCGCCGACAAACGGCGCACGCGGATCTACCGGCTCGCGCCACCATGCCCGTCCCGCACGCTCATGGAGCCGTTCCGGCGTGAGGCTCCGCATCGCCGTCATGAGCCGGTCGTGCGATGCCGCAAGCTCCGCCAGGGCGGCCTCGAGGCCGTCGGCAGATGCCGCGACGGGACGCCAGTTGTCCTCCTCCGTATACGCCCACGAGCCTGCTGTGAGCCGCGCGGTTACGGCATCCTTCCAGTACGCCATATGGCGGATCATCTCGCCGGCGGTCTTCTGCTCGGGATTCGGGCGCCATGACGCCTCGTCGGGCGTGAGGCCCGCCAGCGCCGGGAGCACGCCCGGCCCTGCCCAGTTGCCCTTGCGGTAGGTCATCTCAACGTGCTCGACGATCCAATCCACGATCTCCACCGGATCACCTCGCAAAGAGCCGGAGTTGTACGGGGTCTTTCGGGGCGCTGGGCTTGCCTTCCGCCTGCTCCCGCTCCCGGACCGGGAATCCCGCCCGCCGCTTGATCTCCCCGACGATGCGCTGGACCTGCTCCCGGTACTGGGCCGGCGCGTACTTGCCGCGGTAGAGCCGCTCGTACTGCGGCAGGAGCTCAGGCCGGCGGGTTTCCAGATAGCCGAAGAACGCCTGGCGCGTCACGTCGCCCAGGTGCAGCGCGTTGGTCCACAACGAGGAGGCGCCGTGGGCGCGCGCCGCATGCACAACCTCCGCCAGCTGGGATTCCGCGTCGGTGAGGCCGGGCAGCACGGGGGCCAGGAGCACGGCCGTCGGGACGCCGGCCGCCGAGACGGTGCGCAGGGCCTCCAGGCGCCGGGCGGGAGGCGGCACGTCCGGCTCGATCTCTCGGGCGATCCCCGCATCCAGCGTGGCGATGCTGACGCAGACCCGCACTCCCGGTCCCCGTGCGAGCTCGCGCAGGACGTCGAGATCGCGGACGACCATGGTGGAGCGTGTCACGAGCGCGGCCGGCGTGCCGGCCTGGCAGAGGATCTCGAGGATGCGGCGCGTGAGCTTGTAGGCCGCCTCCGCGGGCTGGTATGGATCGGTGGCGGTACCGATCTGCACCTCTTCGCGCATCCATGAGGGGTGGGCCAGCTCGCGGCGGAGCACGTCCGGCGCGTTGACCTTGACGAAGATGCGCGCGCCCCAGCCGTCGACGCCGTCCTGGTCTAGGAACCAGTGCGTCCGGCGGGCGTAGCAAAAGGGCAGCGGTGCTGGCACCCCCGGTAGGGGTTGATGGACCAGTGGAACCCCATACCCTGGACCCGGTTGAGCACGGACTTCGTCTCGACTTCGACCCACTCCACCTGGGGGGTGATCCGAGCGCCTGTCGCCTTGAAGAGCCGTGGCTGTGGGATTGCTGTGATCGTCATGCACCATACATTAATATCGAACACCTGTTCGTATCAAGCGGTTTGCCCGCCCGACGCAGGCGGAACGGCCGGCTCCACCAGGACGTATCGATAAGGTAGTCGAGGTCTGGACAGAACCCGGCACCACCCCCGGCGGAACCCGCGCCGGACCGTCCCTAGAACGCGCCCTGCGTCCGGAGCCACCGCCAGAACTTCGCCGGGACCGTCATCGTGCTCAGGCGCCCCTGGCGGACGAGCGCCCAGTCGTCGAACAGATGGGACTCCTTGATCTCGCGCAGCGTGACCGGCCGCGCGGCGTGCCGGAGATACGCGAAGTCGGCAACCCAGGAGCGCGGGTCGTTCTTCGCCGGCCGGGACTCGGAGACCACCGTGGCCAACCCGACGACCGCGGCCTCGCGCCCCGAGTGATAGATGAGCACGGTGTCGCCGGGCTTCATCATCCTGATGGCCTTGACGGCCGCGGGATTCCGGACGCCGTCCCATTCGGCCGTGCCGTCCCGCATGAGGTCGTCGAGCGAGTAGTCCGCAGGATCGGCCTTCGCCAAGAAATACGCCATCAGGCCGGGCCTCGCGATCCAGCCACCCGCGCAGCGCACCAGGCGTACAGCGCGTCGTAGACAGGCGTCTCGGCGGCCAGCTTCTCCAGGTCGCGATCTCCGAACGTCAGGCTGAACCCCTCGGCGATGGCGCGGAGGCCGGCGGCCTCGGGCTCGATGGCGACGTCCTGCGGGATGTCGGCGCCGTGGACGATCCGCCCCATGACCCGCAGCGCGGGATCGGTCAGATGATACTTGATGAGGATCGACTCGAAGCTGCAGCGGCCGTCGACGTGGCCGAGCTCCACATCCGGCACGTCGTAGGGAATGGCCGCTTGGTCCCGGGCGACCCCGGCGACCTCATTCGGCGGCACGTAGAGAAACTCGGCGTCGGGATCGACGAACCGCCGGATCAGCCAGGGACAGGCGATCCGGTCGACCTTCGCGTTCTGACGCGTCACCCACTTCATGGTTCAGACCTCCGTGCGGTCTGCCGTCTGCCGCTGTCCTGCGTCGCCTCACCCGGGGATGCCCGCGGTGGAGGGCTCCTCCACCTCGCCCCGCCACAGCCGCTGCATTTCCGCCGACCGCTCCAGCAGATCCTGGAGCGTCCCTTCCGCCTCCACATGCCCGTCCTTCATCACGATGATGTGGTCCGCCCGCCGCAGCGCCACACGCCGGTGGCTGACCACGAGGCAGGTGACGTCCGCAAGCGCAAAGAGCCGCTCCCAGAGGATGCGCTCCGTTTCCACGTCCAATGCGCTGCTCAGATCGTCGATGACCAGCAGATCCGGCTGCCGCACGAACATGCGCGCCGCCGCGGTCCGCTGGATCTGCCCGCCGGAGAGCTTCACGCCGCGCGGCCCGACCACGGTCTCCAGGCCTTTCTCCAGCATCTCCACGTCGTGCTCCATGACCGCCGACCACACCGCCCCCGGCAGGTCGGCCCGGGTGAGGGGGACGCCGAAGAGCACGTTGTCTTTGAGGGCCTCGCTGAACAGCCGCGGCACCTGCGGGATGTACGCGGTGCGCGGCGGGACGAAGAACTCGGCGGGCCGGTCCACCACGCGCCCGTTCCAGCGGATCTCACCGCGGTCGCGCGGCAGCAGCCCGATCAGCACCCGGACGAGCGTACTCTTCCCCGAACCGATACGTCCGGTGACGACCGTAAACGACCCCCGGCGCAGCGTGACATCCACGCCCTCCATCCCCCGGCCCGTCTCGGGGTCGCGGTAGGTGAGATCGCGCACCTCCAGGGTCTGCAGGTCGTCCTCCTCGATCCGGTCGGGATACGTGGGCGCGGGCATGGGGCCCGTGAGGTAGACGGGCTCGTGCCGGATCAGCACCTCGGGAGGCTCGCCCGGCAGCAGCTCGAGCAGCCGCTGGATGGACACCCCTACCTGCTTGAACCGTGCCGACCAGTTGCCGATGGCCGTCATCCCCTCGGTCACGATGCTCAGGTAGAAGACGAAGAGGGCAAAGTCGCCGACGGTGAAGGTGCCCAGCCGCATCGCCCGGCCGGCGAGCAGGAGGATGAGCCCGGTGCCGAGATTGATCGAGCTGTGGAACACCGCGCCCAGCAGCTCGGTGAGCAGGCTGTCCCGCAGCGCCGCCCGGCGGCGCGCTTCATTGAGCCCCCGGAAGCGGCCGATGACGTGCGCCTCGGCGGTGGCGACCTTGACGGCCTGCACCGCTCCGAACATCTCGCCGATGCGATCGGTCACCCGGCCGGCGGCCTCCCGCGCGTCCCGGCGGTAGCGGAGGATGCGCTGCCGGAGCATGGCGATGACGCCCACGATGAGCAGCAGCGGCGTGAGCACGACGGTGGTGATAGACGCGTTGATGCGGAACATGACCACGGCGCCGGCAATCCCGGCCAGCACGATGCCGACCCCGTCCACCGTGAGCTCGACGAGCTTGAGGATCTCCTCCACATCGTCGCGGAACCGGCTCATCGCCTCGCCGGGCGAGTCCGGCAGCGCCTTCGCCCCCGGACGGTTGAGGATGCGCTCGAGCAGGTTGCGGCGCAGCAGCGCGGCGCGGCCGAAGAAGTAGGTCGCCCAGGCGCTCACGCCCCACACATGGATCGCGATCCTGGCCATGGCCACGCCGACCAGCAGCGCCAGCAGGCTCCACAGCCCAACTCCGGCGGTCACGCCGCCGGTGATCGCGGTGAAGATGGCGCGCGTAACAAGCCCGACGGCCAGCGGCGTGGCCCAGAAGGCCGTCCAGAGGATCATGTTGAGCAGGAAGATCCCGGGTTGGTAGGTGAGCACCCGCCAGAGCACGCGCCACGTGCTCACGCCAGCACCTCTTCCAGCCCGGTCCGGAGCAGCGAGGCGAAGCGCGAGGCGGGATCGGCGGCCAGGCGGGCCCGCTCACCGTGCTCGATGACCCGCCCCTCGTTGATGATCATGATCTCATCGGCGCGATGCACCGTGGCCAGGCGGTGGGCGATGATGATCGCCGTCCGTCCACGCAGCAGGGCGCCGACCGCGCGCTCCACGAGCTGCTCGGTGGCGGGATCCAGCCGGCTGCTGGCCTCATCGAGGATGACCAGCCCCGGATCCTTGAAGAAGACGCGCGCGAACGCCAGCAGCTGGGCCTCGCCCGCCGACAGCGACCGCGGGCCGATCTGCGTCTCCAGCCCCAGCGGCAGCGAGCGGACCCAGTGCGCCAGCCCCAGTTCGTCCAGCACCTCGAAGATGCGCCGGTCCGAGATGGCGGGATTGAAGAAGGTCAGGTTGTCCCGCGCGGAGGCGTGGAATAGCTGGACGTCCTGGGTCACCAGCCCCACCCGGCCGCGCAGTTCGGCCAGCGGCACGTCGCGGAGGTCCACGCCGCCCAGGCGGATCGCGCCCTCCGTGGGATCGTAGAACCTGACGAACAGCCGGCCCAGCGTCGTCTTGCCGCTTCCCGTGCGGCCGAGCAGCCCGAGCCTCCGGCCCGGCGCCAGGCGGAAGGAGATCTCGCGCAGCACAGGGTCGTCGGCCACGTAGCCGAAGGAGACCTGCTCGGCGTCCACGGCCAGCGCGCCGGCGGGCAGCGTGCCCGCGCCGTCCCTGGTCGCACTCTCCACCGCCAGGAGGTCGCCCACGCGGGAGATGCTGGCGCTGGCCCGCTGCAGCTCCTGCATCTGCCGCGTGATCTGCTCCAGGGGACGCCGCAGCATCTCCGTATAGTGGAAGAACAGATACACGGTGCCCAACGTGATCAGGCCGTGGCGCAGCAGGTAGGCGCCCATGCCGAACGCCAGGGCGTTTCCGGTGGCCAGCAGCCCGGCCGTCGTCGCCCACATCATGGTGCCCCGCAGCCAGGCCCGCCGCGATTTCGTGAGGATGTCGCGCATCCGCAGATAGAAGCGGTTGATCACATAGGGGACCGCGCCGCTGCTGCGGATGTCTTCCGTGCCGGCCAGGCGCTCCTCGAGGAATCCCAGCAGCATGGCGCTGGCCTGCCGGGATTCCTTGAAGTACGGGATCGACGACTCCATGAGGCGGCGCAGAATGAGCAGCGCGCTGGTCGTGAACACCGTGTAGACGGTGCCGACCCGCCAGTCCTCCCGGAACAGCAGCACCAGGATCCCGACAAGCAGCACCGCGTTGCCCAGCACCTTGATCGTGAACTGGGAGAAGAACGTGGACATCTGCGTCACGTCGCCGTCCACCCGCTCGATCATCTCTCCCGGCGTGCGCGCGTTGTGGAAGGGCAGGTCCAGATGCAGGCAGTGCAGGGCGAGGTCCTCCCGCACCTTGTTCGTGGCGGTCCAGCCGACGTTCTCGCTGGCGTAGACGGCGAGCGCCGCGATGACCTGGCCGGTGAGCGCGACGGCGATGAACACGCCGGCCAGCCGGAGGAGGACCTCCTGGGCCGCCCCGCCGCGCGCCGCGTCGATGAACCGGCTGACGATCTGCGGGGTGAGCAGCTGCAGGCCGATGCTGGTCAACAACAACGCGGCGAGCAGCGCCACGCGCCGCCACTGGGGACTCAGATAAGTGACGAGGAACCGGCGGTGCTGCGTGTATGAGATGGATGCGACGGCCATACATCCTCCACGTTTCAATACCGCCCACCGCGGAGCCGCGCCGGGCGGAACCCGGCGGCACCGCGCTGCCGGCAAAAAAGACCCGGCCACGAGGCATGCCGCGTGACCCCGTGGCCGGACGGTGCGGTCAGTTGTTGAGCTGGCTAACGGACACGAGGCGCACCGGGACGGGACCGCGCGGGACTGCCGGACATCGTGCGCACCATCGGCGCGCCTCCTTCTGGAGCGACGGGATAGACACTAGCAAGCACCCGGGCCGCGGTCAAGCGGGCAGACGGCCGGCCCCGCGGACCGCGGCCGGCGACGGTCATGTGACCCGACAAGTGGACAGAGTCGTTGGAAGGCCTCCGGGGCAGAGGCTTGAAATGTACAGGGAGATGCGGCCATGAACACACAGCGGCTCGTCTTCCTTGGCGTGGGGAGCGCTCTGGCCTTCCTGCTGATGGCCACGGTCCAGGTCCCGGTGCTCCCGCAGGCGCCCTACCTGCGGTACGATCCCAGCGATGCGGTCGGGCTGCTGGCCGGCGTCGTCTACGGCCCGGGTGCCGGCGTCGCCGTCGTGCTGGTGAAGGACCTGCTCTATCTGACGTTCAGAGCCAGGGGGCCGTTCGGGCCTCTGGCGGACTTCATTGCCGCCTCCACGTTCGTCGCGGCCACGGCCTGGGCGTTCCGCGGAATCCGGGGGCCGTTCGCCAGCCGCCTTCTTGTCTCGACGATGGCCGGGACACTGGCCCGGGTCTTGATCATGATCCCCGCCAACATCGTTATCCTCAACCTGCAGTTCGGGATGTCCCCGGACCGCGTGCAGGCGATGCTGCTGCCCATCCTCATCCCGTTCAATGCCTTGAAAGCCGGCGCGAACGCGTTGCTGGCGCTGGTCGTGGCTGAGCCGTTCCTCCGCCGCGCCGGGCTTACGCGCCAGAGCTCCCCCGGCCGCGGCTGAGCGGGATCTACTACAGCACGCTCGGGACACACGATGCGCTCATGATGCGGAGGAGAGGGGCACGCCCGCTGGATCCTACGCCTCAGCCCGGGGGCCTTCAGGTGGCGCTCGGCCGCGAGGGATGGTGATGCTTCGCGGCCCAGGCCGCCGCCTGGACACGGCTCTCGGTGCCAATCTTCGCCAGGATGTGCGTAACGTGGACCTCGACGGTTCGCTCGGAGATGTACAGGCGGGCCGCGATGGCTGCGTTGCTCAGGCCGTCGGCAAGCAGCGCGAGGACCTCGCGCTCCCGCTCGGTGAGATCCCCGCCTGATGGGCGGCGGCCGCTGATCCTGCCCATGACCTGGCGGGCCAGGGCCGCGTCCGGCCCTGCCCCCAGCGCCTCAAACCCTGCCGCGGCGGCGGCAAGCAGGCTCCGGGCTTCGCGGCGGTCGCCGCGCCCTCCCCGGCGGACCAGCGTCCGGCCCAGGTCCCGCTGCATCTGCGCCTCCTCGTAGGGCTGACGCACGCGCTGGAGGATGTTCGTGCCGGACCGGTAGGCCTCGATGGCCGCGTCCAGATCCCCGCGCAGGGAGGCGATCCGGCCGCGCATCCGCTCGACACGCGCAGAGAGCAGTGGGAGGTAGCCCTGCCTTTCTACTGCCTCGAGCTCTGCCCGGGCGCGCTCGGCTTGCCCCGATGCTACACACACCTCGACCAGCAACAGCCGGGCATCCGCCAGGTGCGATGCCTCAACCCCCTGACGTCCAAGCACCCCCTCGAGGATACCCTGAGCCTGACCTGGATCACCGGCAGCCAGGGCCATGCGAGCGAGAACCATCTCCAGGAGCGTCAGAGAGCCGGCGTCGGCACGCGCCTCCGCCACCTGCCGGGCTTCATCCAGCAGCGCGGCGGCTTCCTCACGGTCTCCTTTGTACCATCTCACCAGCGCCAGGAAGGCCGCATCGCTGGCAAACGGCCACGCGCGGCCATGCCGCTCGCGAAGTAGACTGGTTGTTGTCCTGAGCAGTCGCTCCGCCTCGTCCCAGTGGCCGTCGTAGAGGGAGAGCTCGGCCAGCGAGCCCATCGGCAGGAGCAGGGTTGGGAGCATCCCCGCCTTCTCCACCAGCAGCGATCCGCGCTCCAGCGCCGTCCGGGCCTGCTCCAGCCTGCCCTCATGCATCGCGAAGTAGCCCAGATCGTTGAGCGCCTTCAGTTCCGCCTCCAGATCGCCCGCCTCGACCGCCAGGTCGAGGGCCACCTGGAGGTACTCGCCGACCTGCGCCGTCCGGCCGAGGGCCATCAGGTTCAGACTCAGGCTCTTGTAGGCGCGGCTCTGCGCACCCTTGTCCCCCGCCCGGACGGCTGCGGCCAGGGCCGCCTCGGCCTCCCCCACGCCGCGCTCAAAGTTCCCCGTGAGGAACGCGATCTTCGACGCCTGCTCGAGGATCATGGCCTCCTCCACCGGATCGTCGATCTCCTTGAGGAGCAGCAGTGCCTTCTCCCAGAAGGCGCGTCCCGAATCGGGCCGGAGCTCGTTTCGCGTCCGGCCCAACTTTCGCCATGCCCTGACCATCGCGCGCTGCTCCTGCGCGGCCTCGGCCAGCGCCGCCATGCGCTCGTAGGCAGGCACGGCATCGTGAAGGCGCCCGGCATGGAACAGCGCATCCCCCCATCCCTCGGCCGCCTCAAGGCGGCCAGCGACGTCCGCGTCCGGGATCGCCTCAAGTGCGGCAGCGTAGTACCGCGCAGCCTCCTCGTACGCGTAGAGGCGGCCCGCATCACGCGCAGCGGCCAGCGCATAGCGGGCGGTCCGCTCTCTGTCGCCGGCCTCACGGAAGCAGTGGACCAGGAGCGAAACAGGCGCTCCCATGCGCTCGTGGTATTCCCCGGCGCGCTGATGCAGCCGGCGCCGCTCGTCGGGGGCCAGACTGTCCAGGGTCACTTCGCGGATGAGGTGATGGCGGAACCCGTACTGCAGCGGCGTATGGTCGGCCTTCACCAGGTGCAGCGCGAGCAGCGGCATCACGGCACGCGTGAAGGCCTCGCCGGCCAGGGCTGTGACGTGCTGCAGCGAGTCGAGGCTGAAGGTCCGGCCGAGGACGGCGGCCGCGGCGAGCACCGATCGGGGCGATTCGTCGAGCCGGCTGATCCGGGCCAGGATCGTTTCACGGACGGTGGAGGGCACAGGCACCGTCCCGATCGCCTGGACATCGAGGCTGAGGAGAGGCGTTCCCCTCCCCTCCACAGCCGTGCGCAGGATCTCCTCCGTAAAGAACGGATTGCCGTCGCCGAAGCTGTACACCCACTCGGCGAATCCGCGAGGAGCCGGGGCCAGCGTGCCCAGGACGGCGTCAACCATCACCTGCGTGTCGTCGAGGCCCAGCGGGGCCAGCACCAGATCCTCGGCCAGGCGCTCGCGGAGCAGTTCCCGGCGGAGATGCTGCAGATCCGGGGCGCGATCGAGCTCCTCGGGACGGTAGGTCGCCATAACCAGCCAGCGGTCCCGGGGAAGACGGCGCGCCAGGAGATGGAGGAATCCGAGGGTCGCCGGATCGGCCCAGTGCGCGTCGTCGAGCACCAGGATGAGAGGAGCGTCTGCGGCCATCCGGCGCAGGGCGAGGTAGAGGCTTTCCAGCAGGCGGCTGCGCTCCTCCGCGGGGCCGAGCGACGGTGACGGCTCAGGCACCGTGACGACGCGGGCCAGCTCGGGGAGCAGCTTCGTCATCTCGAGGAGATGCGGGCCGAGCAGCCGCGCCGTCTCCTCGAGCCCCCGGGCGTGGATGATCCCGCGGAGCGCCTCCCTGAGGGGCGCGTACGGCAGGGCGGCATCGAACAGCGAGCACCGCCCTTCGAGCACGGAGATCTCACGTTCCCGGGCACGGATGGTGAGCTCGCGGACGAGCCGGCTCTTCCCCACCCCCGCCTCTCCGGCGAGAAACACCAGGGTGCCATGGCTGCGGCGGGCTTCTTCCAGACGTTCCTGCAGCCAGAGAAGTTCCGCTTCGCGCCCCACGAAGCGCGGAGACGGGATCTGCAAGTGCCCGATCGCCTGCATCCCCATGCATCCTCTCCGTCCGCGAACCGGCTGTGGTCAGTGTGTACGCCGTTGCCCGCACGATACCCCCCTCGGACCAAGGGGGGCATCGTGGGCGCGAGTTCTGTGGAGTTCTACCGGATCCACTCGATGTTGGCCGGGTTGAACGCCGGCTGGGCAAAGTCAATGAACTGGAGCGATGGGGTCGTCTTCTTGACGGAGTGGACAACACCCCGGGGCACGTACACGATCAGACCGGGCCGCAGGTCCACCGTTTGACCGTCAAGGGTGATGACCCCCCGGCCGCTGACAATGTACAGGACGTGCGCGCCGTCGCTGTGCCGGTGCGCGCGAATATCGCTCGCCGCGACGGCACCCACCGTGAAGGCGGGGCCCTTCACGACCATGCGGAACGTGAAGCCGCCGCGCTCCTCCCCCTTGGTCACCTCCTCCGCGAACGCGTAGGTGCCGCCGCCGGAGGTCGACGCAGACAGCGGGATGGCCGGGGTCATCCCCCCCGAGCCTCCCTGGCCCGGGTCGGGCATTGCCGTGACGGGCAGCGCGACGGCCAGGACAATCGCCGGAATGGCAAGCCATCGGATCATGATTCCTCAGCCCTTCTCTGAGCTGAATTGGCACCTGCGCCTGCTCAGTGAGGCCGATGGTACTCTGTCCGCGTGGGGATGGTCATCGTGGTACGTTCGTATCTTTGGGAGGCCGGGCACGTAGGCATGACGAGGCGAGCCCGAGGATGTGAGATGGCGGGGCGGCGGAGGTGTTGGCCTACTCGTACAGCAGGAACGACTCCCGGAGCTTCTTGAACCGCTCCAAGCCCGGCTGCCAGGCGGCGATGATCTTGGGAGCCGGCTCCCCACGCCGCAGGGCCAGACGCACCTGCTTGGTCCCCCAGACGAGATCGAACAGGTACGGCCCGCGCCGGGGCGTGCGGAAGGTAAACTTGCTCCCGGGCATCCGGCGGATCTCGGCGAGGATGTGGATCGTGGTCGTCGTCGGCCGGAACACGGTGGGATCGGTCACGTGCAGCCGCACCCCGCGCCAGACGTTCCGCGTTCCGGGCAGCGGGATCGCCGACGGGGTGAACCGCACGCCGGGAAGGTTGTAGCGGTTCAGCCGCTCGGCCAGCGCCTGCCCGTCGAGCCAGGGCGCCAGCACGACACGGAAGCGCGAGTCGGTGCTCGTCCCGTTCCAGAGATTGGTCCCGTCCAGCGGACCGGTCGCCGCGTAGTACGGCGAGATGTCACGGTCGATGAGGCCGGGCGACGGGTTGGCCCAGGGGAGCCCGGTGTCGGCCCACACCATCTTGCGCTCCCAGCCCTGCATGGGGATCACGGTGAGCCGGGCGTTGATGCCGAACGCGCGGTTGTACATCATCGCCAGCTCGCCCATCGTCATCCCATGGACGTAGGGGATGGGATACATGCCGATGAACGAGCGGAACTGCGGCTCGAGCACCGGCCCGTCGACGATCAGCCCGCCCAGCGGGTTCGGCCGGTCCAGGATGATCACCTGCTTGCCCGCGGCCGCCGCCGCCCGCATGACCAGCGCCATCGTCGAGGCGTAGGTGAACGGCCGGGCGCCCACGTCCTGCAGGTCGACCATGAGGACGTCCACGCGCGAGAGCATCTGCCGGGTCGGGCGGAACGCGCCTCCGTAGAGGCTGAACACCGGCGTCCCGCGGCTCACGCTGTTGGGCACGCGGCCGCCCGCGTCGTAGGTGCCTTCGATCCCGTGCTCGGGGGCGAACAGGGCGGTCAGCCGCAGGCCCTCCGCCGCGCTGAGGACGTCCATGGTCCGCGCGCCTTCGCTGGTCGTCCCCGCCGCGTGTGTGACTAATCCGACGCGCCGGCCCTCCACGCCGCCCGCGTCCTGCACGATGACGTCCGCGCCGACCTTGACCGATAGGAGTGCGGACTGACCGGAGAACGCCGGGGAGACAGCGAACATGACCGCGAACACTGCGAGGAGCAACACGGCTGCGACGACTCTGCCGAAGATCTGATGCACCAACCTCTACCTCGCCGTGGTGGAGTGCGCGCGCGGTGCAGTCCAACGCACCGTTGGCCGGTTGTGTTCAACGCTATACCCCCGGCGGCCTGCCCGTAGGCGGCGGCCGCACGAAAGATCCTTCGGAGGACGGAGATGAAGGTCTACCTCTCGGTCGACATGGAGGGCATCACCGGGACCGCGGTCGGCAAGCACGTCCAGCCCGGCGAACGTGAGTACGAGCGCATGCGGAAGCTTATGACCCAGGATGCCAACGCGGCCATCGAGGGGGCGCTCGCCGGCGGCGCCACGGAGGTCGTGGTGAGCGACGGCCACGGGCCGATGACCAGCCTGCTCATCGAGGACCTCCATCCCGCGGCGCGGCTGATCAGCGGCAGCAACAAGCTGCTCGGTCAGATGGAAGGGATCGACCGGGGGTTCGATGTGGCCTTCTTCGTCGGCTACCACCAGCGCGAAGGCGGCGGGGACGGGGTGATGAACCACACCTTCCTCGGCCGGTTCGTCTACGAGATCCGCCTCAGCGGCGAGCCCGTGGACGAGGCCGCGGTGAACGCGGGACTGGCCGGGGCGTTCGGCGTCCCCGTGGGCCTGGTGACCGGCGACGATCAGGTCTGCGCGGAAGCCCAGCGGCGCCTGCGCGGCGTGATCACCGCGCCGGTGAAGGAGGCGCTGGACCGGTTCGTCGGCCTCAGCCTCGGGGTACGGCAGGCCCACGACCTCATCCGGGAGCGGGCGCGCGAGGCCATGGACGCCGTGCGCGGCGGGCTGGTCCAACCCTACCGGGTCGGGTCACCCGTCACGTTCGAGATTGACTTCAAGCGCACGTCGCCCGCACACTTCGGGACGTTGTTCCCGGGCGTGGAGCGCCGGGGCCCGCGCACGCTGGCCATCACGGATCCGGATTACGTGCGGGCGTTCAAGCTGCTGTGGGGGATGCTCATCGTCGGCCTTGCCGTCTCGGAAGGCCTGCTCTAGCCGGAGCGTCCTCCTCGCCGCGTCGGCGGGCCCGCTCCAGGACCTGCGTCGTCCCTGCCGAAGCGCCCGCGGAACTGCCGGGCCGGATACCTCCTCCGGTTCTTCGAGAGCTTGGCGCGGACCGCCCCGGACAGATCCATGCCGGCGCGGTTGGCGAACGCCAGGCAGTAGATCATCACGTCCGCCAGCTCCTCCTGCGCCGCCCGACGGGATCGCGAACGGCGCAGGAGATCGGCGCTTGATCTGGCGTCATGCCACTGGAAGACCTCCATGAGCTCGGCCGCCTCGACCGCGATGCCCATGGAGAGGTTCTTCGGCGTATGGAACTGCTCCCAGTCGCGCTGGCGGACGAACCGCCCGACCAACGCCTTCAACTTCCCGACTGTCGTCGTCTTATCCATGCCTGAGTTGATTGCGCCCGCGCCGGCGGTCTCCTACTTCCGGCGCACCGCTACGGCGTGAGGGTCGTTGGGCGACAAGGCCGTCTGATCGCCCATGGGGATGAAGGTGAGGAGACGGCCATTCCGGCCTCCGTCACCGGCCGCGAGCACCGCCAGCCCGGGACGAACGCCCTTCGCCGTCGGCCCACCCGTCAGGTTGTTCGGTCCCCGGATGGCGACGAAGACGTATCCGCCCGACGGAGCAGCCGCCATGATATCCGGCGTGCCCCCCACCGACGGGACGTACCCGGCGAGCCCGCCGGTCGTCGGGCTGACGATGACGACGTTGCCGTCCGCGCGGTTGTTCATCCAGATGTAGGTTCCGACGCGGGCCAGCCCGTGCGCGTCCGCCCCTGACCAGGCAAAGTTCAACCGCTTGTCCAGGGTGTGGGTCTTGCCGCTGAAGATGTAGAGATCCGAGAGCGTCGGGGCGCCCGAGTTCACGTAGATCCGGTCACCCAGCGACGTCGCCCCACAGCCTGCCGGCGCGACTTGCTCGCGCGTATAGCTCTGCACGACCCGCATCGGAGTGGCCCGGTAGTCCACGATGTAGAGACCGCCGCCGCGCAGCGTGACGTACGCTCGGTCTGCGGTCAGATACGGGCAGATCGGCGCGTTGTCCGGCTGCCCCGGGGTCTGCAGCGCACCGAGATCCAGGTCCTCACTCCGGTTGTAGCTGAACCGCTCGGATGAGAAGTCGGCGCGGATCCGCGCGAGCCGCTTGCCGTTCTGGTTGGCCACAATGATGTAGGCGCCGTCGGGGGATACCTCGGCGTGATGGGCCTGCTCGCCCACGTCCACGCTGGCCACGATCTTCCGGTCGCTGGCCCGGATCACATAGACGTGACCCGTAGCCACGTTCGCGATCACACCGTGGCTAAAGGAGACGTTGAAGTGCACGAGGTGCGGCCGGACGCCAGGACCGTCCCCCACCCCTGTGGCGGCCGCGTCGAGGTTGACGACCTCGGGAGCGGGCGAGCGTCCCGCCTCCAGCGCGGCCCCATCGAAGATGTAGAGCCGGGCACCACCCCGAGCCGCGTCGGCCTGGTCGATGAGCCAGACCTCGTATCCTGCGCTCTGAGCCGGAGCGGCAGACGGGGAGGCCGCCACGGCCAGTCCGAGCCCCACGATCAGTGCCACCAGGCCTGCGCTGCTTCGCATGTACGCCACCACCTCCCGGGGAGCCGTCGAGGACGTCCCCCAGCGTTGCCTGCGCCCTTATGGTCTCAGGCGCAATCGGCGATGCTAGGATGACCGTCACGGGACAGACGTGATGTAGGGCACACGGATACGCCAGCCGGGGCCGTAGGCCCTGCTCCCCGGCCGGAGGCGATCCGGCCCGGGAGCGGGAGGCATGGGGTGATTCGCCCGGGGGAACTAACGGCTGATGGTGATGCGCCCCTCGACCCGGGGAGTGATCGTCCGCGCCCGCTGCACCGCCTCGATGACCGCGGTGGCCATGAGCGGACCGCCGGCGGCGCTGATCAGGACCTGGGCCGAGGCCAGCATGCTGTACCCGTCCCCGCCCCGCTGCATGAAGTCGTTCGTCGCCACCGTGTACTGAGCGCTCTCGTCGATCGGCTGGCCCCCGACTCTGACGTCGAGGACGCGGGACCCGACAGGCCGGTCGGGATTGAACGTGAACGCGATGTTGCTCACCTGCGGAAACCGCCCGCCGACCTGCTGCCACTGGCTGACGCCGTTCTCCAACGCCTGCCTGAGCGCGGCGCCGTTGAGGGCCACCTTCACCACGATGTTCCCGAACGGCAGCCAGGCGAAGACGTCTCGCCGGCGGACGGGCCCGGCGGGAAAGAGGGCGTTGGTGCGGATGCCGCCGCCGTTGGTGATGGCCACGTCGGCGGAGGCGACCTGCCGCATGACGTCGGCGATGTAGTTGCCCAGCGCCGCCTCCTGCTGCCTGACCGCCGAGTTGCGGGCGTCCAGGGCAGTCTGCGTCTCGCCGATCACAACGTCCATGTCCCGGGAGAACTGCTCGGCGTAGCGCTTGACCAGCGCCGCCATCGCCGGGTCGGCGGCGATCTTCTCATCCACCGTGAGCAGCGTGTGGGTGGCCGCCGGCGCGCCGGCCAGCGGCAGGCGGGTGACGCCCAGCCACCGCGCGTCCGACCCCGCCTTGGCGACGAGCCGGCCGCCGACGGTGCGGGTGAGCGGATCGTGCTCGTGGCCGCCGATGATCAGGTCTACCGACGGGACCGCGCGCAGGAGGGCCTCATCCTCCTCCACCCGCAGGTGGGTGAGGCCGATGATGCGCCGGGCGCCGGCGCGCTGCATGATGGGGACGAGCACGCGGGCCACGGCCACCGGGTCGCCGAACCACGTGTGCCCGGGCGAGGACGCCGTCTCGGTCTCCGGCGTGAGGAGCCCGAAGATCCCCACCGGCGTCCCGCAGACGTCGCGGATCACGTACATCCGCGTGCCGGGGAACGGGCGGACCCCGGTGGTGAACGCGTTCGCCACCACCCAGGGGAACGTCGACTCCGCGATCCGCTTCTGCAGCTCCGCGGGGCCGTAGTCGAACTCATGGTTGCCCGGGGTCGCCGCATCGACGCCGAGCAGGTTGAGCCCCTCGATGAGCTGGGCGCCCTTGAAGATGGATGACTCCACCGACGGCGAGATGAGGTCACCGGCGAAGAGCACCAGCGTGCAGCGTTCCCGCGCCTGGTGAGCTCGGATCAGGCCGGCCAGGCGGTCCATCCCGCCCGCCTTGCCGCCGTCCACCGGGCCCAGCTGATAGACGTCGTTGAAATGCAGGACGACCAGCGACGCCGGCTGCGTGCCCGCGGGGACGGCGAGCAGCAGGAGCATCGCGACGAGGGCGCACGCGACGGCACTCCGCACCCGCGCCATCCGGACCACCCCCCACGCGCTCATGACTTGGCCAGCGCGGCCAGCAGCGGCATGATGTCCACGCCGGCGAGCACGCCCAGATCGCCGGCGGCCGCCTCGCGCTCACTGTACCGACGGGTCGCGTCCGGCTTCACGCCCCCTCCGGAAACCAGGAGCGGGACGGGATCGTCGGAGTGCGTCTTCAACCCGACCGGCGTGGCATGGTCGGCGGTCACGGCAATGAGCGTCTCGCCCAGGTCCAGGCGCGGCAGGAGCTCACCGAAGAACGCCCGGTCGATGAGCGCGATGATGTCGCGCTTGGCCGCCGCGTTGCCGTCGTGCCCGGGCTCGTCCGGACCTTTGAGATGCATGTAGAGCCCGCCGTGGCGGCCGATCTCTTCCGCCGCCCGGTGCGCCCACTGGCGGTACACCGCCTCCACGTTCCCCTCGCTGGGGGGCACCTCGATGACCGTCATGCCGAGGAGCGTGGCGATGCCGCGCTCAACCGGCATCTCCACGAAGCAGCCGAACGCGATCCCGAACCGCTCCTCTATCGACGGCACCGCCGGCAGGTGGTCGCCGGCGTCACGAACCAGGATCGCGTTGCCCGGCAGCTTCCCCTCGGCCCGCCGGCGCTGGTTGACGGGATGCGCATCCATCGCCTCCCGGCTCTTCCGGGTGAACTCGTTGACGAGCTCGGCGGAGATCCACGCCTCGGGGCTGTCGTCCAGTGGCGTGCACTCCTCCACGGTGGTGCCGGCCACGGCCTTGGCCACGCCCATCCCTTTCACCCGGGCGTAGGCGGGATCGGTATTCGTGATCTGGGCTGACAGGCGCCCCTCCCGCGGATAGAGCACGACGGCGCAGCGGTGCCCGCGGCTGGCGCGCACGACGAAGTCGGCCGGTCCCTGCTGGAGGCGCACCTGCTCGGTGACGGCGTCGGCCAACGCCTTCGCCTCCGGAGAGGTGAGGTTGCGCCCCACCCGGCGGTCCACGATCGACCAGCCCTCTCCGACGGTGGCGAAGTTCCCCCGCAGAGCGAGATCGCCGTCGTGGAACCGCAGCCCCGCCCCCAGCGCCTCGAGGGGGCCGCGGCCGGCGTGGTAGCGCATCGGGTCGTAGCCCAGCACCGCCATCACAGCCACGTCCGACTCAGGGGCAATGCCCTTTCCCACGGTGATGACCGTTCCCTGGCGGCCCGCGTCGGCGAGCCGGTCGAGATGCGGCGTGGCCGCCGCCTCCAGCGGCGTGCGGCCGTCGAGCTCGGGCACGGGACGGTCGCCGAGCCCGTCGAGGATCACATACAGGACGCGCTTCACGGCAGTTCCTCCAGGATCCGGACCATGGTAGGGCTGAGCGTGCCCTCGTATACCTCCATCGCCGGGCCGGCCATCCGGATCGACCAGTCGCCCGCGACGGAGACCTCCAGCGTCCCGCCGAGCATCTCGATCGCGAGATCCCGGTCGGCGACGCCGCGCCGGACCGCGGCGGCCGCCACGGCGCAGGCGCTGCTGCCCGACGCCAGGGTCTCGCCGGCCCCCCGTTCCCAGATCAGGATGGCGATCCGGTCGCGCGCGCGCACCTGGGCGAACTGCACGTTGGTGCGGTTCGGGAAGAGCGGGTGGCGCTCCAGGCGCGGGCCCAGCCGGTGCAGGTCCACGGCGGCGAGGTCGGGCACGAACACCACGCAGTGGGGATTCCCCACGGAGACCGCGGTGACGACCAGGCGCTGCCCCTCGACCTCGAGGGGCTCGTCCACCACCTCGCGCGGCGGGCCGGCGGCCGGGATCTGGGCGTTGTGAAACGTCGCCCGGCCCATGTCCACGGTGATGCGCTCGACCTCATCGCCGCTGAGGCTGAGGGTGACGTTGACCAGCCCGCCGGGCGTCTCCACGGTGAACGCGGGCCGGCCGGCGAGCGCGTGGTCGTGCAGGTAGCGGGCGAAGATGCGCAGCCCGTTGCCGCTCTTCTCCGCCTCGCTGCCGTCGGGGTTGAAGATGCGCAGCCCGAAGTCTGCCGCAGACGACGCCACCGGCGCGAGGATCCCGTCGGAGCCGACGCCGCGGTGCCGGTCGCAGATGAGCCGGATGGCCTCCGGGGTCAGGGGGAAGGACAGCGCGCTGGGATCCATGACGATGTAGTCATTGCCCAGGGCGTGGGACTTCACGAAGCCGTTGCGCCGCATCAGGGTCCTTAGGGCTGATTCGGCGCAGACGCCCCTACTCCCGCGGGATCAGGCGCGCGTCCGTCCGCGGATCGCCGAGCGAATGATGCGGTCGAGGAGGTCGGGAAACGCGAGGCCCGCCGCCTTCGCCGCATCGGGCAGCAGGCTGGTGGCGGTCATCCCCGGGATGGTGTTCAGCTCGAGCACCACGATGTCTGTCTCGCGGGCGATCAGGTCCACGCGTCCCATGCCCTCGCAGCCCAACGCCTGATAGGCGCTCAGCGCCAGAGCCTGGGCCCGCGCGGCGACCGATCCGTCCACCCGCGCCGGGATGATGTGGTCGCTCCCGCCGCCGGCGTACTTGGCCCCGTAGTCGTAGAAGTCGGCGTGCGGGACGATCTCGATGAGCGGCAGCGCCTCAGGCCGCCCTGTCTCGGGGTCGTCCAGGATGCCGCAGGTCAGCTCGGCGCCGGCGACATACTCCTCCACGAGGACGAGCGGGCCGAACGCGAACGCCGCCTCGATGGCGGGATCCAACGCCGACGGTGCGCGGATGAGAGAGATGCCGATGCTGCTGCCCACCGCGTTCGGCTTCACGACGCAGGGATAGCCGAGGTGCTCGGCCACCTCTTGGTGGACGCGGCCGCGGTCCTGCCAGCGCTGTGCCGTCACGCTCACGTAGCCGGGCACGGGGATGCGGTGCCATTCGAAGATCTGCCGGCTGCGCAGCTTGTCCATGGCCAGCGCGCTGGCCAGGACGCCTGACCCGGTGTAGGGGATCCCGAGCAGCTCCAGGAGTCCCTGCATCGTCCCGTCCTCGCCGGACGGACCGTGCATGGCGATGAACGCCACATCCACCCGCTCGTCTTCGATGAACCGCTCGTGGGTCATGGCGCCGGCGGACGCGTGGACCGGAGCAGCGTCGGGGCCGGCGCCGCCCCCCACCGCCGCCGCTTCGGCGGGCAGTGAGGCCATCTCGGGCCGGGGGAGCCACTTGCCGTCGCGGGTGATCTCGACCGGCAGGACCCGGTAGCGCGACCGGTCCAGCGCGGCGACGATCTGCCGGCCCGTGGCGATCGAGACCTCCCGCTCCGGAGAGGGCCCGCCCATCAGCACCGCCACGCGCACCTGTGTCATCGTCTGCGGGTCTCCTTCCGCCGCCGGTCGGGCCGCCAGGCGTGGATGCGCTGCTCGAGCAGCCGCACCGCCCCCTCGCCGAGCACGCTGGCGAACGGGATGACTCTTACCCGGGCGGGGATCTGCCCGGCCAGCCGTTCCAGCACCTTCGGAGAGGCGAGGATCACGTCGGCGTCGCGCAGGGCGGCGCGCAGCCGGTCCGGCCGGGAGAGCGTGGCGGTGCGGATGCGGGTCCGGGCGATGCCTACCGCCCGGATGGACCGTTCCTTGCTCTCCACGCCTTCCTGCGTCGCGCACACCAGCGCGATGCGCTCCTGCGGCGGCAGGTGGGCGACGTCATCGAGCGTGCGGAAGTCGGGGGCGGCCATGAGCCCGATCACCTCGCGGGCTGGGAGCCGCGCCCGCACCTCCTCCACGTGAAACAGCGTCGTGGCCACAATGTCTAGGCCGGACGCGCGGCCGGGCACGTCCGCGAGCAGGACCGGCGTCAGGGGCACGCGCAGCCGGGCGCTCAGCTGCCTGGTGAAGTAGGCCAGATCAGAGGCGTTGCATTCCACGAACCCGACCCGCGGCGAGCGGGTGCCCTGGGGCCGCTCGGCGGCCCGGGCATCGATGAGGGCGTGGACCTCGCCCGCGCCCCAGCCCCGCGCGAGCGCTTCCGCCAGGAGGCGGTCGGCGTAGGCGGCCAGCGCGCCGGCGTCGCCGCGGGGACGGGAATCCCCGGGCGGCGCGGCGGTGACGAAGGTGCCCCGCCCGCGCGAGGATTCGATCCACCCCGCGCGCTCGAGGTCGCGGTACACCTTGGCCACGGTGTTGCGGTTGACGCGGAGGAACCCGGCCAGGACCCGGACCGGGGGCAGCCGCTCGCCCGCGGCCAGGGTCCCGCCGCGGATGAGCGAGGCGAGCTGGTCGGCGATCTGCCGGGCGATGGGCGCCGGGCCGTCGCGGCGGACGTCCAGGGGCACGGTCTGGATTGTCCTACTTGAAATAGGACACACTAGGACAATCCTACGGCGCCGGCAACCGCGCTGTCAAGGCGCCGCGCGGCGAGGACCCGCCGGCCGGGTCGTGAATATTCACCATCCGGCGCGGGTGAGGCAGGCGACGGGAGGCGGCGGGGTGGCGCAACGCGAGATCGAGATCATCCTGATGCGGCAGCTGGCCAGCTACCTCACCGTGCCCATCTTCGTCGTCGATCCCGCCGGCACGCTGCTGTTCTACAACGAGCCCGCCGAAGGGCTGCTCGGCCGCGTGTTCGACGAGGCCGGGGAGATGCCGATGGGGGAGTGGTCCACCATCTTCCGGCCCACGGACGACGAGGGCCATCCGCTGGAGCCCGACGCGCTGCCGCTGGTGGTCGCCCTCAAGCAGCGCCAGCCGGCGCGGCGCGCGCTGTGGATCGTGGGGTTGGACGGCGTGCCCCGGAAGATCGACATCGTGGCCTTCCCCCTCATCGGCCAGGGGAACCGCCTGCTGGGGGCGGCCGCGGTCCTCTGGGACGTCAACGGCAGATGAAGGTTACGCTGTGGGGAACGCGCGGCTCGCTGCCCAGCGCGGGTCCCGAGACGGTCCGGTACGGCGGGAACACCTCCTGCGTGGAGCTCCGCGATCGCGCCGGGGCGCTGATCGTCCTCGACGCGGGGACCGGCATCCGGCGCCTGGGCAGCGTCGTGGAACGCGAGATCGCCCGCGTGGACATCCTCCTCACCCACCTGCACATGGATCACATCCAGGGCTTCGGCTTCTTCGATCCGCTCTACCGGCCGGGCCTCGAGGTGCACGTCTGGGGGCCGCCGTCCACGACGCACGACCTGCGCACGCGGCTCACCAAGTATCTCTCCCCGCCGCTGTTCCCGGTCCGGCTGCGGGACCTCCCCTGCCGCCTGCACCTGCATGACGTGCCGATGGGCGCGTTCGCCATCGCCTCGCTGCAGGTCCACGCCGCCCTCGTCTTCCACCCCGGGCCGACCGTCGGGTACCGGTTCGTCGAGCGGGAGCGCAGCGTCGTCTACATCCCGGATCACGAGCCCGCCCTGGGGGCCAGGACCTTCCCCGGGCGCCCGCGGTGGACGTCGGGGTACGATCTGGCCAACGAGGCGGATCTCCTCATCCACGACGCGCAGTTCACCGAGGAGGAGTACGAGCACCGCGTCGGCTGGGGACACAGCGCCATCACCCACACGGCCAAGTTCGCCCGGCTGGTGGGCGCCCGCCGCCTCGTCACCTTCCACCACGATCCCGGTCACAGCGACGACACCCTCGACCAGATGGCGCGCCGGATCGAGAACGCGTCCACCCCGTTCGAGCTGATGCCGGGACAAGAAGGCCGAAGCTTTACGATCGGAGCGTAACCGCTGATTCAGGGCGCGATCTTCGACCTCGGCGGGACGCTGATTCTGCCGGGGAATTGGGAAGCCGCCAATGCCCGGGCTCTCTGCGAGGCCCTACGCCGCCGCGGGCACGCCGTGCCCGACGACTTCGCCGCGGCGCTGATGGCCGAGCGGCAGGCGCGGTGGGCGGCCCGCTCCGGGTTTGAGGAAACGACCGCGGACGGAGCTCTACGGGCGGTGCTCGAGCGGTACGGCCTGCCCGCCGGGGCCGCCGAGGTGGAGGCGGCGGAACGCGCGTTCTTCGCGCCGGAGCTCGACGAGGCGCGGCCGCTGCCCGGCGCCGCAGCCCTGCTGCGCCGCCTCAACGACGCCGGACTGCGGGTCGGGCTGGCGAGCAACGCGTCCTCCCACTACTTCGTCGTGGAGTGCTGCCGCCGGCTGCTGTTCGCCGAGTTCCTGGACCCCATCATCTCGTCGGCCGCGGTGGGATGGGGCAAGCCGGATCCGCGCATCTTCCGCGCCGTCGTGCGGCCCTGGGGCCTCCCGCCGGAGGCAATCGTGATGGTGGGGGATTCGCTGGCCGCGGACATCGCGGGGGCGGCGGCAGTGGGGATGCGGGGGATCCTGCTGACGGCCGCGCTTGAGCCAGGCGCGCCGGTCGCGCTGGGGGAGGTCCGGCCCGACGCGGTGGCGGCAACGCTGGATGACGTGGGGGACATCATCGCCGAATGGCAGGAAAGCCCGTGATGGCGGAGGTCTTGCCGGCGATCGTGCCGCGGCACGCGGCAGCCGTGCGCCGGGCCGGTCAGCCCCGCCGGTCCGCTGCGCCCGGCGGGCGGTCCACCGGCGCCAGGAGGGGGCGGACCGCCTCCACAGTACGCTCCAGCTCGCCGCCGGGCACGAGCAGGTGGTCGTTGTGGAAGGACGGCAGCAGGCGCGCCGAGAGGCCGGCGACGGAGAGCGCCGCCGCGAGGCGGGCCGGGAACGCTCCATCGAGATGCGGCGGATGGAGAGAGACCAGCCGGAAGCCTGCGGTCACCAGGGCCGAGGCGAACCGCGGCGCCAGGCGGTCCCACTCCACCCGTCGGAGGATGACCACCAGCGCCCCCTCGTCGCGGAGGGTGAAAAACGGCGCGTGCACGCCGCCCAGCGCCAGGTGGAGGCTCCGTTCGAGCGACAGCGGAACCTGCACCCGCACGAACTCGTGGTCGTGGACCTCGATCACGATCAGGCGACCGCGAGGGCCCGCCCGAAGTCGTCGGCGAGATCTTCGGCGTCTTCGATGCCGACGCTGACCCGGATGAGCCCGTCGGTGATCCCGGCGGCTTCCCGCACCTCCCTGGGCATGTGGACGCTGCTCAGCGACGCGGGATGCGACACGAGCGTGGTCGTCCCGCCGAGGCTCGTCGCCCGCTTCGCCACGCGCAGCGCTTCAAACACCCGCACGCCGGCCTCATAGCCCCCGCGAACCTCGAAGCTCAGCATCCCGCCGAAGCCGCGCATCTGCCGCGCGGCCACGGCATGGCCGGGGTGGCCCGGGAGGCCCGGGTAATGGACCACCGCCACCCGCGGGTGCGCCGCGAGGTATTGGGCCAGCATCTGCCCGGTGGCATTCTGGCGCTCGACGCGCAGCCCCAGCGTAACGATTCCCCGGGCGGCGAGCCATGCCCCAAATGGGTCAATCGTGGCCCCGAAGATGCGCAGATAGCGCTTGGCGGCCGTGACGAACTCACCTGAGGCGGCGATGACCCCGGCGGTGAGATCGTGATGCCCGCCGAGATACTTCGTCGCGCTGTGCACGACCGCGTCTACGCCCAGGGCGGCCGGCGTCTGATTGTAGGGTGTGGCGAAGGTGTTGTCCGCGATGGTGCGCGCGCCCTGGCGCCGGGCCAGCTCGACGACGCCGGCGAGGTCCGTGATCCCCAGGATGGGATTGTTGGGTGTCTCGATGTACAGCAGCCGGGTATTCGGCCGCAGCGCCCGCTCGTAGGCCTCGAGCGAGGTGTCGGAGATCACCGTCGTCTCGATCCCGTACGCGGGCAGGATCTGCGCGAAGAGCTGATAGGTGGCCTGGTAGACTGCGGATGGCGCAATCGCATGCTCCCCGGGCCGGACCGCGGTGAGCACTGCGGTGGAGACCGCCGCCATCCCCGAGGCACCGGCCAGCGCGTCCTCCGTGCCCTCCAGCAGGGCGACCTTCTCCTCCAGCACCCGCGTGGTGGGGTTTGCCCACCGCGTGTACACGAACCCCGGCGGGATCTCCTGCCCCAGCCGGGCGCCCTCCTCCGCCGTATCGTAGTAGAACGTCGCGGTCTGGTAGATCGGCGGCACCACCGACTTGTGCGCATCCGCGATCCGGCCGCCGTGCACCGCGCGCGTCGTGAAGCGCCAGCGAGGATCCATCTCGAGCCCCTCCGCGTGGAGTGTGTCCCGGGAGAGTTCTGCGGCCTGCGCAGCGCACCTTCGCAGCACACCTGGCGGGCCGACCGACCGCCGCGGCGCGCGGGGGCCGGGAAGCATTGGGGCAACAGGGCCGGGCCCGGGCGGACGGAATGGTACCCGACGATGCGCTTCGGGGCGCACGTCAGCATCCGGTCCGCCATCCACCTCGCCGTCGACCGCGCGGTCCACATCGGCGGCGAGTGCCTGCAGATCTTCGTGGGCAGCCCGCGGCAGTGGCGCGAGATCGTCTACAGCGACACCGACCTCGACCTGTTCGTGGAGAAGCGCCGCCGGGCGAAGCTCGACCCGCTGGTGGCGCACACCGCCTATCTCATCAACGTGGGCGCGCAGGACATGGACCTGTACCGGAAGTCCACGGGGGCGCTGATCTACGCGCTGCGGATCATGGACCGCCTGGGCGGCCTCGGCGCGATCACCCACCTCGGGAGCCGCGGGACGCAGCGCTGGGGCGAAGCCGCGGCGCGCGTGACCGCGGCGCTCTCGGTCGCGCTGGAGGCCACCGAGCGGGCGATGATCCTCATGGAGCACAGCGTCGGGGCCGGCGGGCAGATCGGAGGGACATTCGAGGAGATCGCCGACCTCCTCGACCGCCTCGGGCATCATCCCCGCGTGGGCGTGTGCCTGGACTCCTGCCACCTCTTCGCCGCCGGATGGGACATCCGCACCGCCGGCGGCGTGGCCGCCACGATCCGGGCGTTCGACCGGACGGTCGGGTTGCGCCACCTGCGGGCGCTGCACCTCAATGACTCGAAGGCGGCGCTGGGCTCCAGGGTGGACCGCCACGAGAACATCGGCGAAGGGCGTATCGGCCGCGAAGGCTTCCGCGCGCTGGTCAACCATCCGAGACTGCGCCGGCTCGGCGCGTTTATCGAAACGCCGCACTTCGAGCAGGACGTCCCCGACCGCCGGAACCTCGACCTGCTCAAGCGGCTGCGCCGGACGTAGGCCGCATCCGCGATCCCAGCCACAGGAGCAGCCGGCCCGCGACCAGGATGGCCAGCGTGAGGATAAGGGAGGCGATGAGGAAGGCGACCGTGGCCCGGCTGATGAGGCGTCCCACCCACCACTGACGGACGGCCACACCGAGCGGCAGCGCCACGGCCCAGTGGGCGAGCAACGAGCGCCACCCGGGGGTCCGGTAGACTCCCGTCACCGGAGCCAGCAGGAACCAGACGCCCAGGATCGGCACGACGTTGCGGAGGATCGGCCCTGCCGTGAAGCCTGCGCCGTGCATCGCGATGCCCACGGCGGTGAACACCAGCAGGCCGGCCGTATCCGCCAGCGCGCCGGCCAGCCCTGCGCGCTTCACCGCGGCGCCCGCCACCTGCCGGACCGGCGACTAGGGACGCCGCCCGGCGGCGGGCTGGGTGGGGGGCGTGACCCGCAGGAAGAGATGCTCGAGCAGCAGCCGGGGATGCGCGTTGCTGCGGAGAGCCTCCTTGGCCTCTTCCACCGCGGCGATGCGGGCCGACAGCACCGCCCCCGGCACCGTCGCGGCCACCGCCGCGACGCGCGCCTGGCGGTCGAGGTTGATCAGGTGCTTCTCCTCGTGCGTCTCCTGCCACACCAGCAGGTCGCGGTACCAGAACACCGCCGCGTCCAGCAGATCGGCCACGCGGTCCCGGTCCTTGGAGAAGGCCTCGGCCGCGTCCATCCGCTCGAGCGGGTCCGCGGTCTCCAGGCGTTCCAGGAGGTCGAGCACCTGATCGCGCCACTGGAGGGCTTCGGCCGACCCGGCCCACGTCATGGCCCGCCCCAGCTGCCCGCCCGCCAGCGCCGCGATGAACCGCGCCCGGCCGGGATCCAGGCCCAGCCGCTGGATGAGCGCCTGCTCCACGGCGGGCGTGGGCACCAGCGAGAAGCGCACGAGCTGGCACCGCGAGACCACGGTGGGCAGCATGGGCACGGTCGTCTCGGCGATGAGGATGATCACCACGTGCGGCGGGGGTTCCTCCAGGATCTTCAGCAGGCTGTTGGCCGCCTCGGGCAGCATCCGGTCCGCCCGGGCCAGGATGTAGACCTTCGACCGGCCCTCCAGCGGCGGGAAGGAGACGTCGCGGCGCAGGGCGCGCACCTGGTCGATGCCGATGGCGGTTTTCGTCTTGTCGTCGGGATCGAGCAGCAGCCCGCGCTCGACGTCCACGACGCGCACGTCGGGGTGGCGGCCCTCGGCGATCCGCCGGCAGGCGCGGCACTCCCCGCAGGCGTCTTCCCCGGCAGGGCGCTCGCAGTTCAGCAGCTGGGCGAACGCCACCGCGGCGTCGAACCGGCCGACGCCCTCCGGCCCGGCGAAGAGATAGGCATGGGAGATCCGGCCGCTGCGCGCGGCGGTGCGCAGCAGCAGGACGGCATGGGCCTGATCGATGAGGTCGCGGAAGGGCATCAGAAGCGTTCCATCTGCTCAACCTGCAGGACGAACACGATCGCGCCGCCGATCTCGACCTTCACGGGGTAGGTGACGTAGGAGTCCACGGGCTCGACCGCGGGCGGCATGGGGCTGACGAACTGCTCGCGGCGGTGGCAGGTCCGCTGGATCACCCGCATGACCTGCTCGACCTGCGGATCCTCCACGCCGGTGAGGATGGTGGAGTTGCCCTCCCGCAGGAACCCGCCGGTGCTGGCCAGCATGGTGGCGTTGACGCCCTCCTCGGTGAGGGCATCGATCAGACGGCCGGCATCCTTCTCCTGTACGATAGCCAGGACGAGCTTCAGGTGCCCCACCCCCTGGAAGACAGCAACTCGTCCACCGCCCGGACGACATCGGCGTGCACGGCCTCCGGGGTCCGGCCTCCGTCGATGAGCCGCACGCGCGCGCGTTCTTCGGTCGCGATTTTGAGGAATCCTGCCCGGACCTGCCGGAAGAAGGACAGATCCTCCTGCTCCAGACGGTCGCCGCGGCCCTGCCGGCCTTCCTTCCCCCCGGCCGCCCGGGCGCGCGCCAGCCCGACGGCGGGCTCGATGTCGAGCATCACGGTCAGATCGGGAACGATCCCGCGCGTAGCCACCTCGTTGACAGCGCGCACAACGTCCACGCCAAGTCCCCGAGCGTACCCTTGGTACGCGAGGGATGCATCGACATAGCGTTCGGAGAGAACCAGCCGGCCCTCCCGAAGGGCGGGTTCGACCACCTCGGCCACGAACTGGGCGCGGGACGCCGCGAACAGCAGCATCTCGGCCTGCGCCGCCATCTCCGGGTGCGCGTCATCCAGCAGCAGGGCGCGGATGCGTTCGCCCACCGGCGTCCCGCCGGGCTCGCGCGAGTAGATCACGTCGTACCGGCGGCGCAGCCGCTCCACGAGCAGCTTCGCCTGCGTCGTCTTGCCCGCGCCTTCCGGCCCCTCGATGGTGATGAAGATGCCCCGCCGCGCGTGTCTCGCCACAGCCTCCCCCGGCAGCTATCTCGGAAAGATGACGACCCTGCGGAACGGCTCCTCGCCGCGGCTCTCCGAGGCCAGCCCGTACCGCTGGATGAGCTGGTGCTGGAGCCGGCGGACGTAGGAGTTCTGCGGGGAGAGCTCCACCGGCTGCGTGGAGCTGAGTACTTCGGAGATGGCCTCCTCGACCTCGCGCAGCGCGACCTCCTGGTCGTCGAGCTCCGCTTCCTCCTCCACCTCGAAGAGGCTGCGCAGAAAAGCCTGGATCTGCGTGACGGTGTTGCTCTTGAGGATGTGCAGCGGCTTGCCGCGCGAGATCGCCTCGCGCAGCTTCTTCGGCTGGCGGCGCTCCTGGGATTTCAGCGTGAGCACGACGTCGGCGTCCTGCAGGTTCTCGGTGACGTGCGCCGGGACGCGCAGCTCGCGGATGGCGCGCTCCATGCGGTTCTTGCTCACCGCGTAGGGGTAGATGCGCATCGGCCGGTGCCCGGGCCGGATCCCGTCCTCGCTGGCGGGGGCCGGCGCCATCGGCCCCGCCGGCGCCCACGTCGCCGCCTTCGCCGCGGGGATCTCGATCTGCACCTCGCCCTCCTCGGTGCGCACGCGCACCTCGGGCCGCGGCACCACGCCCCGGAGGAACCGGTCCACCACCGTCGTGACGTCGTGGTGCACGGCCAGGCGGTCCTTCTGCACGATCTCGATCACCACGTCGAAGGTAGGCGGGGCCTTGCGCTCCAGCACGGTCTTCTGCGTGCCGCGCCGCCGCGCTTCCTCATCCGACAGCGTCACGGCCTGGATGCCGCCCACGAGATCGGAGAGCGTGGGATTCTGCAGCAGGTTATCCAGCGTGTTCCCGTGGGCGGTGGCGATGAGCTGCACGCCGCGCTCGGCGATGGTCCGCGCCGCCAGCGCCTCGGCCTCGGTGCCGATCTCGTCGATGACGATGACCTCGGGCATGTGGTTCTCCACCGCCTCGATCATCACCGCATGCTGCAGCTCGGGATGCGGGACCTGCATGCGCCGGGCGGCGCCGATGCCCGGATGCGGGATGTCGCCGTCGCCGGCGATCTCGTTGCTCGTGTCCACGACCACCACACGCTTGGTGAACTCGTCCGCCAGCACGCGCGCCGCCTCGCGCAGCAAGGTCGTCTTGCCCACGCCCGGCCGGCCCAGGAGGAGGATGCTCTTGCCGGACTCGATGACGTCGCGCACGATGTCCACCGTGCCGAACACCGCGCGCCCCACGCGGCAGGTGAGGCCGATGATCTCGCCCTGGCGGTTGCGGATGGCGGAGATGCGGTGCAGCGTGCGCTCGATGCCGGCGCGGTTGTCCTTGCCGAACGCGCCGACGCGGCTGGTCACGTGGCGGAGATGGTCCGCGCCGACGTACTCCTCGCTCAGCGCGACGACGCCGCTGGGAAAGCGCGCCTCCGGGATGCGCCCGAGATCGAGGACGACTTCGAGCAGCGACTCGATGTCCTCGCGCTGCTCCAGCGCCTCACGCAGGTGCGGCGGCAGCACCCCCAGGAGCAGGTCCAGGTTGTCGGTGATGTGTATCTGTCGGGGTACCACTCGGTCGGTCCCTCCTGCGGCGACCGCGTCGGCGGCGGGATGAGGTAGGGGAAACGAAACGAGGGGAACCAGGCGGCTCCCCCCACGTCATCACCATCGAACCTCGGCCACAGTGGATTGATAACGCAGATTCCACGTCGTCAGCGGTATTATACCACGCGCAAGGTTGCCCCCCCGGCGGCCCAGCGTCGTCCACGGGCCGGCACCGCTACCGCACATCGAAGGTCAGGCACGTCAGGTACCGCGTCTCCGGCATGGCCGGATGCACCGGGTGATCCCGGGCATGGCCGCGCGACTCCACCAGGCGCGCGTCGCGCCTGGCGTCCACCGCGGCCTCGGCGACCACGGCCTGCAGCAGCGCCTCGCTCATGTGGAACGAGCACGAGCAGGTCACCAGCACCCCGCCGGGCCGGAGCAGCCGCAGCGCGCGGAGGTTGATCTCCTTGTAGCCGCCGATCGCCCGGGGAAGCATGTCCTTCGAGCGCGCGAACGCCGGCGGGTCGAGGATCACCGCGTCATAACGCGCGCCGCCGTCGGCGAGGCGGCGCAGCTCGTCGAAGATGTTCGCCTCGACGAACTCGATCCGCTCGGCGACCCCGTTCAGCTCCGCGTTCCGCCGTCCCAGGGCCAGCGCGCCGGCGGAGGAGTCCACCGCCCGCACCCGCTTCGCGCCGCCCAGCGCCGCGTAGACGGCGAACCCGCCCGTGTAGCAGAAGCCGTCGTAGACCTCCCCGTCCTTCACCAGCGCCGCGGCGGCCAGGCGGTTCTCGCGCTGGTCGAGGTAGAAGCCCGTCTTCTGCCCGCCGGCGATGTCCACCAGGAAGCGGGCCGGCCCTTCGCGGATCTCGATCACGGGGTCGCGCGCGCCGCGCAGCCAGCCCACCTGCTGCGGGAGGCCTTCCAGCACGCGGACGTGCGGGTCGTTGCGCTCGTAGACCGCCGCCGGCCCGAGCAGTTCGCTGAGGAGATCGACGATCAGGTCCTTGCGCGCGTCCATGCCCAGCGACAGCGTCTGGATGACCAGGACGTCCCCGTAGCGGTCCACGATGAGTCCCGGCAGGAGGTCGCCCTCGCCTGAGACGACGCGGAAGGCGTCGTGCGTGCCCGGCACCATCCGGCGCCGGCAGGCCCAGGCGTCCGTCAGGCGCCGGCGGAAGAATCCCTCGTCGATCTCTTCCGGGCGGTGGGTGAGCAGCCGCACGGTCAACGACGACCGCCGGTTCAGGAATCCGCGGCCCACCCAGCGCCCGCGATACGCGCGGACGTCCACCACGTCGCCGTCCTGCGCCTTCCCGTCGATGCGGGCGATCTCGCCGGCGAAGACCCACAGATACCCCGCGCGCAGACGTTCCTCGCGGTCGGGCTTCAGGAAGACCGTTGCCATGAGCGGGCCACCGGCCCGTCAGAAGAGGGTGGTCTGCGCAGGCTCTTTGGGCACCAGCGGAAGCGCGCTCCGCTCCGGCGCCGGTCCGTCCGCGAAGATGCGGATCTCTCCGTACGTGCCGTCATAGCCCGGCTTGATCTCCACCTGGCCCTCGCGGACGCGGCGGATGCCCTCGGCGATGCGGGCGGTCGTGTGCCTGGCCACCTCGGGCAGGGGGACCTCCAGCAGCACCGCGAACTCCCCGCCCAGCCGCGCGCAGAGCTTGAAGTACTCCTCCCGGACCGCGCCCGTGCCCGGCTGCGCGCCCATCGCCTCGGCGATGATCTCCTCGAGGGGGATGAGGTTCCGGTACGGGACGGCGCCGTTGGGGACGAACCCGGCGTCGCGGTCGGCCAGGTCGTCCACGCGGTGCATCACCCCAACCGTGACCGGGCGCCCGCACACCGGGCAGCGGTTCCCCCGCGCCTTGGCGTCGGCGGGCGTCATCCGCGTGCCGCAGGTGCGGTGGCCGTCGTAGTGATACTTCCCCTCCTCCGGGAAGAACTCGACGGTGTAGAGGAAGCGGCTGGTGTCCTTCTCCCGCAGGATGCGCATCAGCTCGTAGTAGTCCGGCTCGGCCTCGAAGACGTTGGCCTCGCGGCCCAGCTTGGCCGGCGAGTGGGCGTCGGAGTTGGACAGCAGCATGACCGGATCGAGCTGGGACAGCCGCCAGTTCATCGGCGGGTCGCTGCTCAGCCCGGTCTCCACCGCGGCGATGTGCCGCGCCTGCGCCCCGAAGCACTCCTCCAGCGCATCGAAGCCGGAGTTGGAGCCGAAGAGGCTGAACCACGGCGTCCAGGCGTGGGCCGGGACGACCATGCAGTCCGGCGAGACCTCCATGACGTACTCCACGAGCTTGTCGCTGGGCAGCGTGAGCGTGGGCCGGCCGTCGGCCATGAGCGAGCCGAAACGCCCGAGCACGGCGTTGATGCGCTCCGCGGTCTCCAGCGACGGGGCGAAGATGATGTTGTGGATCTTCCTCAGGCGCCCGCCCTGCGGGTAGATGTTGGAGACCTCAACGGTGAGCATGAAGTGCATGCCGTCGTAGGTGTACAACCCGCGGTCCGTGGGCTTGAGCTTGGCCTTGAGCTCGCGGAGCCAGACGGGGTGGGTGAAGTCCCCCGTACCGACGATGGTGATCCCTTTGACCTTGCACCACCGCGCCATGCTCTCCACATCCATCTCGCGGCTGGTGGCGCGGCTGTATTTCGAGTGGAGGTGGAGATCGGCGATGATGCGCATGCCGTTGGGTTCGCCTCGACCGAGTTGCCTAGGGGTTCCCCCCGTCCGGAGATTTCTCCTCCGGCGCCTTCCGCTCCTCATGCACGGTCGCCTTTGCCTGCCTTGACCAGGCTACAGCTGCGGGGCTAGAGCGCGGCTGTGGAGCGGGCGGCTGACGCGCCGCCGTCCCACAGCGCCACCACGCCGTAGCGCAGCGCCCGCAGGAGCGCAAACCCCACGGGGCGGACCAGCGACCACCGGACGGCGCGCATCAGCACGGGAGCCAGGAGTCTCGACTGGAAGGCGGTGTCCCCGCGCTGCTCGATCGTGCGCCGGAGATCGCCATCCTCGGCCGCGGCCGCGACGAAGGCGTCCAGCTCGGCGTCGGTCATGTGGTTGATGGCCATCCGGGCAAAGGCGGTCACGTTGAGCTCGCGCCCGAAGCGACGCTGCCAGGCGTCCTCATACCGCGCCAGGGCTCCCCGGGTCCCGCCGACGTAGGCGTGGGCGGCTTCCGCCGCCAGCCGCCCGCTGATCAGCGAGAAGTAGATGCCTCCGCCGCTGGTGGCCTTCACCTGCCCGGCGGCATCGCCGGCGACGAGCAGGCCCGGCGCCACGGTCGGCCGCCGCGCGCCGAGGATCGGGATGGGTCCGGCGAGCTTCCGCTCGACCTCGGCGTGCCGCAGGCGGCGGCTGGCCACTGGATGGTCGCGGAGCAGCCGCTCGATGTAATGGATGGGTGAGTGCGGCGTGAGCCGGGGATCGACGCAGACGCCCACGCGTGCCCGCTGGAGCCCGAGCGGCATGATCCATCCAAAGAAGCCGGGGGCGCTGGCGCTGCCCAGGTAGACCTCGGGCATGTCCGGCTCATCCAGGTCCACACCGTTCATCTGATACTGCAGCCCGTAGACGTACGCCCGCGGGATGCGCACGCCCAGCGTCCGCGGGAGCGCCGGGCGGGCGCCTTCCGCGTCGATGAGCACGCGCGCGGTCGCGGTGAACGACCGCGCGCGGGTAGTTCCGGTGACGCGGATGATGCCAGCGAGGCGTTCCGCACTGCGCAGGCGCGTATTCAGCAGGACCGCCGCCCCCCGCCGCTCGGCGTCGGCCACCAGCCACTGATCAAACGTCGCCCGGTCCACGACGTGGGAATCGGCCTCGTCCCGGCGCACGCGGAACACGGCTCCACCGGGCGAGTAAAAGGCGCCGGCCCGGAGCGAGTTGATGATCAGCGATCCCGGCAGATCGAACTCGCGGAACGCGTGGACCTGCAGCTTGCCCGAGCAGTGCGCGGGCACTCCCGGCCGCTCGTGCTCCTCGACCAGGGCCGTGCGCAGCCCCAGCGAGGCCGCCGTCCGCGCCGCCATGGCGCCCGCCGGCCCTGCCCCGGCGATGATCACGTCGAAATCCGGGCGCGGCATCAGTCGAAGAGGGCGCGCAGCTGCGCGGGGCTCACGTTGCCGCCGCTGCACATCAGCGCGACGGTCTTGCCGGCCAGGCGATCGCGGAGCTGCAACGCCGCGGCGAGCGGCGCCGCCCCGGCGGCCTCCACCAGGTTCCGGGTCTTCTCGATCATCATGCGCTGCGCGTGACGGATCTCGTCGTCGCTGACAAGCACGAAGTCATCCAGCTGCGCCCAGAGGATCTGCTGGGGCAGCGCAAAGGCGGTCCTCGTCGCCAGCCCTTCCGCGTAGGTCCCCATCGTGTCGTCGAGGAGCCGGCGGGCGTGCCACGAGCGGTAGGCCGCCGGCGCCGCCGCCGACTGCACGCCGATCACCCGGATCCCGGGGCGGATCGCCTTGGCCGCGATGCACGCCCCGGCCGCGCCGCTCCCGCCCCCCACGGGGACCAGGATCACGTCGAGCGCGGGCCGTTCCTCCAGTATCTCCAGCGTCGCGGTGGCCACGCCGGCGATGAGCAGCGGCTCGTTGCCGGAGTGGATGTAGCGGTACCCTTCGTCCGCGGCGAGCCGCTCGCAGTACTCCCGCGCGTCGTCGTAGTCGCGGCCGTGGACGAGCAGCTCGGCGCCGAGATCCCGCATGGCTTCCGTCTTGACGGGGTTCGCGCCTTCAGGGACGCAAATGATCGCGCGTGCGCCGAACAGCCTCGCGGCGTAGGCGATGGACTGGCCGTGATTCCCCGTGGAGGCAGCGATCACCCCCCGCGCGCGGGTCTCCGGGGTGAGCTGCGAGACGAGGTTGACGCCGCCGCGGACCTTGAACGCTCCGACCGGCAGATGGTTCTCGTGCTTGACCCACACCTCTGTGCCGGCCTCCCGCGACAGCGCCGGATACGTAAACAGCGGGGTCGGCATAAGATACGGCCGGATGCGCCGGCGCGCCTCCAGGACATCCGCGAGCGTGGGAGCGATCCAGTCCATGGGGTCTCCTAGAACGACGACCGGCGTCTGGCATTCATTCCGATGGGGAATGGGAACAGCGCCACGAACTGTATCGTAGTATGAGCACAGAGATGCCGCGCTTCCTTCTTATCATCCTCGCCATCCTGACGGTCGCTGCGCCGCCGGGCGATGCTCAGGTGCGGTTCAAGCGCGGCTCCCTCACCTTCGCGCAGAGCGCGAAGAGCGCCACGCTCCAGGTGGAGGTCGCCGACACCGCCGCCGCGCGCGCCCAGGGGCTGATGCACCGCACGCGGCTGCCGGAGGACGCCGGCATGCTCTTCATCTTCGAGGAGACCGGGCACTGGGGCTTCTGGATGAAGAATACGCTGATCCCCCTGTCCATCGCGTTCATCGGCCCGGATTGGCGGATCGTGGACATCGTGGACATGGCCGTGGCCGCCGATCCGAAGGAGGGCCCCTTCCCCATCTACCAGTCGCAGAAGCCGTTCAAGTACGCCCTCGAGGTCAACCAGGGCTTCTTCAAGCGCAAGGGACTCGGCGTCGGCGCAGTCGGGACCTTCCGGCTGAGCGCACCCTAACATCTCAGCCACGCCGTCCTCGCGCCTCGTCAGACCGGCCCGTACCACACGGTAAGGGTGCTCCACCGTCCCGGGATGACCCAGCGTCCCGGGTGCGCATCCCCGGCCGCCCCTCCCGACGGATGCGCTTCGATCCGCAGGCGGTCCACGCCGGGTCGTCCCATCGCCACCCACTCCTCGGCCCGCCGCCTCATCCGCCTCGCGGCCGCATCCGACCCGTAGACCACCACGGCGTCCTGGCGGACCAGGCACAGGCTGCGCCCTTCAACGTCGAAGATCCCACTCAAGGTATGGAAGCCCCAACGCCCGGGCTGCGTGGTGAAGATGTCGATGACGCCGGGCTCCTCCAGGGCCAGGTAGATCCCCAGCCCTCCGCCGAGGCCGAAAGAGTTCACAGAAACGACAAGGTCTCGCAATGCGCGGGGGCGTTCGGCCAGGAGGCTCGCCAGGAGATCCAGCGGCATCTCCCGCGCCCCCGGGCCGCTGAGGTAGAGGCCGTCGCCCATCTCCACCATCACGTCGCCATGTCCGAACGCGCCCCGGAGATGCATGAAGCCCGATCCGGTGATCGAGCGGCTGGTCAGGACCGGTCCGTGCTTCTCGAAGGCTACGGACAGACCGAGCGTCCTCAGCCGCAGCGGCAGGACGAGGACGCCCCTCTCGCGGAGCTGCTCGCGCCAGTACGGGGAGACGTCTGAGACGCTGGCCGTGAGCATGATGCAGTCGTACGGCGCCTCGCCCGGATAGCCGAACCCGCCGTCGGCGACGGCCACGACGACATCGGCGTATCCCGCCGCGCGGAGGTGCGCCTCCGCCTCCTCGGCCACGTCCGGCTGGATGTCCACGGTCACGACCCGGCCCTGCGGCCCGACGACTTCCCGCATGACCGCAGCGTTGTAGCCCGTGCCGGCCCCGATCTCGAGCACGCGCTGTCCGGATGCAAGCGCCGCCTGTTCGATCATGATGGCCATGATGGACGGCTGCGAGCTGCTGCTGCTGGGCAAGCCGCCCTCGTCCCGGCGGGTGACCACGGCATCGTCGCGGTAGGTCTCCGCGGGCGCGAGGCCCGGCAGGAAGCGCTCGCGCGGCACGGCGCGGAACGCGGCGGCCACGGCGGGGGAGCGGATCGCACCGGTCCGGAGGAGGCGCTGGACGAGTGCGGCGCGCAGCGCGGAAGGGTCCGCGCCGGCAGCGGGAGGTTGGCCCGGCAGCGTCTGGCCCACGTGTGGATGATACCCCACAGGCGATGCTCCGGGCGGCGCGCCTGCCGATTCTCCACGCGCGTGCCCGAGCGTGCCCGGACGATGCTCCCACGCGGCGCGCGGACGCGCTATGATGCTCACAACCGTGGACAACGCCGCGTCATCGCCTGCCGGGCCGCGCACCGCGGAGATCGCCGCCCTGCGGGCCATCAGCCGGGCGATCGGGGAGGCCCTCGATCTCGACACGACCCTCCAGCTCATCACCCGCACCACCGCCGCGGTCATGGGCATGGACAGCTGCTCCATCTACCTCCTCGATCCGGCCGGCGAGCATCTCGTGCTGAAGGCCACGACGGGCCTGGCGGCGGAGGCCGTCGGCCGGGCCCGGCTGCGCTTCGGCGAAGGGCTGACGGGATGGGCGGCGCGCGAGGCCAGCCCCGTGGCGAGCTCGGACGCGGCCGGCGACCCGCGCTTCGTCTACCTCCCCGAGACGCAGGAATACGCCTTCCGCTCCCTCGCCGCCGTCCCGCTGGTCACGGCCGGGAAGGTCATCGGCGCCGTGAACGTCCAGACCACCGCCCGGCACGAGTACACCCCGGACGAGATGGAGCTCCTCGGGATCATCGCCGACCTCGCCGCCGGCGCGATCGAGAAGGCCACGCTGTACGATCACATGCGCCGGCAGATCATGGAGCTCAGCACGCTCGCCGAGGTGAGCGAGACGGTCACGTCGCCGCTCTACCTGGAGGAGGTCCTCCGCCTCATCGTGGAGATGGCCGCCCGCACGATGGCGGCGAAGACGTGCTCGCTGTTCCTCATCGACGAGGACACCACGGACCTCGTCCTCACGGCCGTCCACGGGGCGGGCGAGCGCTACGGCCGGGGCGCGCGCCTGAAGGTCGGCGACGGGATCATCGGGCTGGCCGCCCGGGACGGGAAGCCACTGGCGATCCCCGACGTCCAGACCGATCCGCGCTACCGGGAACAGGCCATGGCCGCTTCGGAGGGGCTGCGCGCCCTGCTCGCGGTGCCCCTCGTGGTGCGCGACCGCATCATCGGTGTCATCAACTGTTACCTCGACCGCCCGCACCGCTTCTCGGACGCCGAGGTGAAGCTGTTCACGACGCTGGCGAATCAGACCGCGCTGGCCATCGAGAACGCCAACCTCGTCGTGCGCTCCGCGATCATCCGCGAGATGCACCACCGGGTGAAGAACAACCTGCAGACGGTGGCGATGCTGCTGCGCCTCCAGCTGGGCGATGGCCGCGCGGTCTCCGGCCGGGAGGTCCTCACCGAGACGATCAGCCGCATCCTCAGTATCGCGGCGGTGCACGAGATCCTCTCGGTGGAAGGGTTCCGCCTGGTGAACCTGCGGCAGCTGCTCGAGCGCGTGGCCCAGAACGTGACGCAGACGATGACGGCCCCCGCCCTGCACCTCGCAGTCGATGTGCGCGGCGAGGACGTCTTCCTGAACTCCCATCAGGCCACGTCGCTGGCCCTGGTCGTGAACGAGCTGCTGCAGAACGCCATCGAGCACGCCTTCCCCGGCCGCAGCGACGGCCGGATCGAGATCCGCTTCCGCCGGCGCGACGGCGGGCTGGTGCTGGAGGTCCAGGACGACGGGGCCGGCCTGCCGCCCGGGTTCGAGCCGACGGCGGGGGACGACCTCGGGCTGAAGATCATCCACGCGCTGGTCACCGAGGATCTGGGCGGCGCCATCGCCTTCCACGACGGCGGGGGCACGACCGCGGTGATCACCCTCCCCCGGCTGGAGAGCCCGCGGACGTGAGCACGGGGCTGCGCATCGTCATCGCCGACGACGAAGCCGTCATCCGCCTGGGCCTGCGGGCGATGCTCGAGGACCAGGGCTACCGGGTGGTGGGCGAGGCCGCCGACGGGAAGCGCGCGCTCGACCTGGTGGCCAAGCTCGAGCCGGACCTGGTGTTCCTGGACATCAAGATGCCGGGGATCGACGGGCTGCAGGCGGCCCGCCGCCTCCTGGCCGGCCGGGGCGTCCCCGTGATCATCCTCACGGCGTACGCCGACCGGGCATTCGTCGAGCAGGCCAGAGAGGCCGGCGCGCTCGCCTACCTGGTCAAGCCGGTGCGGGAGAGCGACCTCGGCCCGGCGGTGGAGATGGCGATGGGGCGCTTCCGGGAGATCCAGGAGCTGCGGCGGGAGATCGGCAGCCTGGAGGAGGCCGTGGAGACCCGGAAGCTGATCGAACGGGCCAAGGGCGTACTGATGCGCCGCGAGGGGCTCGACGAGGCCGCGGCGTTCACCCGGCTGCAGCGGCAGGCCCGGGACGCGCGGAAGAGCATGAAGGAGATCGCCCAGAGCGTCCTGGGCGACGCCGAGGGCTGACACCATACTGACGCGCAGGGGGACGCATGCGGGGCGTCCCCCCGCGCACACCCCCCTTCGCGGGCACGGGAGACGGACGCGCGCCGTCCCCCCGGCGCCCCCCTCCGCGGGCGCGTCCACACAATCCCCGTTATCCACAGCATAGAAACGACAGTTCCGAATTGACCCCCCACCAGACGGGTGATACAACTCACTCTGCCAGCGGACAGCGGTTGTCCGAGGTGGGAGTGAGGTACCAGGCCTACTATCGGCGCCTCCGGCGTCAACGGTAGCCCGGCAACCCGGCCTAACTCGACAGCGCGCATCCGCTGGCGCTGTTGTGTCCGTCCCCCGCGTTCGGCCACATCCCCGGCCCGGCAGGGTATACTGGGGAAAGGTGCTTCGCATCGGCCTGGCCCAGATCAATACCTCGGTCGGCGACCTCGAAGGGAACGTCCGGCGCATCAGTGACGCACTCGAGCGGGCCCGGGAGGCCGCCGTGGACGTGGTCTGCTTCCCCGAGCTGACAATCCCCGGCTACCCGCCTGAGGATCTCCTGCTGAAGCCGGATTTCGTCAGGGGCAATCTCGACGCCCTGGATGACGTGCGCCGCCGCACGCAGGACCTGACCGCGGTGGTGGGCTTCGTCGATCACCGGAACTACCTCTACAACGCCGCCGCCGTCCTGACCGGGGGGGAGCTGTCCGGCGTCTATCACAAGCAGCGGCTGCCGAACTACGGGGTCTTCGACGAGAAGCGCTACTTCGAGCCCGGACGCACCGCCCCCGTCTTCATGATCCGCGGCGTCCCCGTCGGCGTGACCATCTGCGAGGACGTCTGGTCCCCCGGCGGCCCCTGCCAGGCCGAGGCCGCGTCGGGGGCGCTCGTCATCGTGAACATCAACGGCTCTCCCTACCATATGGGAAAGTGGCGGCAGCGCACGGAGATGCTCCAGACCCGCGCCCGGGACTACCGGGTCATCCTCTGCTACAACAACCTGGTCGGCGGCCAGGACGAGCTCGTCTTCGACGGCATGGGCATGGTCTTCGATCACACCGGGGCGCTGCTGGCGCGGGCCAGGCAGTTCGACGAGGACTTTCTCGTCTGCGACGTCGACCCCGACGCCGTCCGCCGGTTCCGCCTCCAGGCGCCGGTCCCGCCCGTGGGCGGGGACGATACGGCCCTGCTCACGCCGATCGTTACGCTGTCGGAGGGACCGCCGCCGGCGCGGGAAGCGGTCTCCCCGCGCCTGGAGCCGGCGCTCGACGAGAATGAAGAAGTGTACCGGGCGCTGGTGCTGGGCACGCGCGACTACATGCGCAAGACCGGCTTCACCGACGCCGTCGTCGGGCTGTCCGGGGGCATCGACTCGGCCCTCGTGGCCACGATCGCCGCGGACGCCTTGGGGGCCGGACACGTGCACGCGGCCTGGATGCCGTCGCGGTTCAGCTCCGAGGAGAGCGCGCGGTATGCGGCGGACGTCGCGGCGCATCTCGGGATCGATCACCTCACCCTGCCGATCGACGCGGTCTTCGAGCGCTACCTGGACGCCACGCGATCCGTCTTCGGAGACCGCCCCCACGACGCCGCCGAGGAGAACATCCAGGCCCGGATCCGGGGCACGCTGCTCATGGCGCTGTCGAACAAGTTCGGCTGGCTGGTGCTGACCACGGGGAACAAGAGCGAGATGAGCGTCGGCTACGCCACGCTCTACGGCGACATGGCCGGCGGCTTCGCCGTGCTCAAGGACGTGCCCAAGACATTGGTCTACGCGCTCGCGCGCTGGCGGAACGCGCGGTCGCGGGCCATCCCCGACGGGGTCCTCACCCGCGCGCCGACGGCCGAGCTGCGGGCCGGGCAGACCGACGAGGCGGCGCTCGGGGTTCCCTACAAGGTGCTCGACCCCATCCTCAAGCTGTATGTGGAGGAGGACACGCCGCCGGAAGAGATCGTCGCCCGCGGGTTCGACCGCGACGTCGTGGCCCGCGTCGTGACCATGGTCGACCGCAACGAGTACAAGCGGCGGCAGGCGCCGCCGGGGGTGAAGATCACGCCGAAGGCCTTCGGCCGCGACCGCCGTCTGCCGATCAGCAACTGGTACCGGAATCCGATCACCCGGGCCCCATCCGCTCCGCGATGACGGTCCGTCGCGCGACCCGCTATCACGTCGGCACGACGCCGGCGCCGTTCCCTTTTGCGCCGCCCGCCCGCTTCAATTTCGGGGAGCACGACGAGTACGTGAAGTACGGCCACGCCCCGTTCACCACCCCGGGGCGCGGCGATCCCTACTGGACGCCTGAGATCATCACGCAGACCTGGTTCATGGCCGAGCGCGGGAAGATCCCCATCTCGGGCGCGGGCTACGGGGGCCCGTTTGCGGGCGCGGGGTTCGACGCGATCTGGCTGGACATGTCCGAGATCGTCCGCCCGACGCGTGACGGCATTCACGGCCGGGAGTACATCAGCACCGCGGTGGACCTGGGCCGCAAGCCGCCCTACCTCCGCCCGTCGGGCGGGGAGGGCGCGGCGGTCCCTCCGCTGATCACGCTTCCGCTGCCCGTCGTCTTCGATCCGTTTCCCTTCCCCGTCGCTGCCCGCAGCCAGATCCAGGCCATCGCCCGGGCGGCGCACGAGCTGCAGACGCTCGCCCTCGTCACCGCCGAGCAGTGGGGCGACGATCTGGTCCCCTTCGCCGGCGCGCTGGCGCCGCGCCTCACGCCCGACGACGCCAGCCGGCGCCCGGCCATGTGGATGCAGGCGCCGTACGCGGAGCTCGAGGGCGGCGACGACACCGTAGTCGCGGCGTTGAAGGCGGCCCGCCCCGACCTCATCGTCGGCCGCCGGCTCGCCCTTGACGAGGCCGGCCCGGGGGTGGTGGAACGGCTCGTCCGCGCCGGAGCGGAGGTCATTCATATCGCCGCCGACGAGTACGGGCAGTCCACTCGGGGGTTCATCGCGGGCGGCCTTCAGGCGGTCCACCGCCATCTCGTCGCCGCGGGCCTGCGGGACGAGGTCACCCTCATCGCCTCGGGCGGTATCGCCACCGCGGAGCACGTGCCGAAGACCATCGTGTGCGGCGCGGACCTCGTCGCCGTGGACCTGCCGGTGCTGGTCGCGTTCGGGTGCGGCCTGTGGGCCGACCGCACCCACTGCGCGGCCGAGCACGGGGAGTTCACCGCGGAGTGGGGCGCGCAGCGCCTGGTCAATCTCATGGCCGCCTGGCGGGATCAGCTGCTGGAGTGCCTGGGCGCGATGGGGATGCGCGAGGTCCGGCGGCTGCGCGGCGAGACGGGGCGGGCGATCTTCCAGCCGCAGGAGGAAGCGGCGTTCCGCATCCTCTTCCCGCGCGCGGTCCCCGCGGTGCCGGAGCCGGAGCCGGCGGAGGTGGCCAAGGAGGGCGACTTCCGCTGGACGGAGGACCTGCTTGCCGCCACCTGGACGCAGGCCGCCACCGGCACGCCGCCCGTCCGCGGGGAGTATCGCATCGGCCGCTCGGGCGGAGGGTTCGACATCCTGCGCTTCACCTTCGAGGTCGACGGCGAGGCGCCCCCAGCGATTGGTGCGGCGTCGTCGGGTGTGGACCCCGAGACCGTGGATCTCTCCATCGAGCTGAACCGGCGAGCGGACGGGCCGCGCATCACCATTCCCGTTCCGTTCTACGGCGGTGGGATGTCGTTCGGCTCGGTCAGCCTGCAGACGATGCTGGCCAGAGCGATGGCCGCGCAGGCCACCGGGACATTCACGAGCACCGGGGAAGGCGGGTATCCGGACGAGCTTCTCCCCTACGCCGACTCGATCATTACGCAGGTCGCCACGGGGCTGTTCGGCGTCCGCGAGGAGACCATCCAGCGGGCGCGGATCGTGGAGTTCAAGTACGCGCAGGGCGCCAAGCCGGGCCTGGGCGGCCACCTGCTCGGCGGGAAGACCACGGAGGTCGTGGCCAGCATGCGCGAGGCGGTGGCGTGGACCTCGCTGTTTTCGCCGTTCCCCTTCCACAGCGTCTACTCCGTGGAAGATCACAAGAAGCACGTGGACTGGATCCGCGCGGTCAACCCCCAGGCGTTGGTGTCGGTGAAAGTGAGCACGCCGACGGACGTCGACATGGTCGCCGTGGGCATCTACTATGCCGGCGCGCACATCGTGCATCTGGACGGCGGGTATGGAGGCACCGGCGCCGCGCCCGAGATCGCCAAGAAGAACATCGCCATGCCGATCGAGTACGCCATCCCCAAGGTCCACCAGTTCCTCGTCAATGAAGGCATCCGCGACGAGCTCGTCCTGATGGCCTCGGGAGGGATCCGCACGCCGTACGACATCGCCAAGGCCGTGGCCCTCGGTGCCGACGGCGTGGTCATCGGTATGGCCGACCTCGTGGCCATCGGGTGCACACGTCTGGCCGACTGCGAGAAGGGCCGCGGCTGCCCGTTCGGGATCACCACGACCGATCCCGAGCTCTCCCGCCTTATCGTCCCCCAGTGGGGCGCCGGCCGGATCACGAACATGTACCGGGCGTGGGCGATCCAGCTGCGCGAGCTGCTGGCCCGGCTGGGTCTCGGGTCGATCCGCCAGCTGCGCGGCCGCACCGAATCGCTCGTGTATCTCGCGCCGGCCGGTGAGGCAGCCGCATGAAGCTCACTGACGACGGCATCCGGCAACTCATCGCCTCGCGCCGCGGCCTGATCGCGGCCCTTGAGGAGACCTCATCCGCGGGGTTGCCTGCGGGCGCCGGGGCACTCACGTCCGGCCCGGCCGCGCTCACGTCCGGCGTCCCCGCGCTCACGCAGGGCATACGGAAGCGCGAGGCGGAAGGCGGCTGCGGCGTCGTCGGGCTGGCCTCGACGACGCCCGTGCTGGGTCGCCACATCCTGGTGCCCTGCGCGCAGATGCACAACCGCGGCAACGGGAAGGGCGGCGGGCTGGCGGCCGCGGGCCTCGTCCCAGAGCAGATGGGCATTGATCCGGCCCACCTCGCCACGGACTATCTCATTCAAATCGCGCTGCTCGACCCCACGGCCCGGGATGAGGTGACGGTCGAGTACATCGACCCGATCTTCGAGGTCCACGCGGGAGCGGCGATCCCCGCCGTGGATGATTATCGAGACATCCCCGAGCTGGAGATCCGCCCGCCGGATGTCTGGCGCTACTTCGTCCGGGTGCGGGAGGACGTGCTCGCCCGGTTCATCGCGGAGCACGGGCTCGGGACGCTGCCCCGGCAGATGGCGGAAGACGAGTACGTCGCGCAGTGGGCGTTCCGCCTGAACCAGCGGTTCTACGCCGGGAGTGCGCCGGCGCCGGCCGCCCTCGCCGCCGGCGGACACCCCGCCGCCCCCGCGGCCGGCCCGACGATGCGCGCGTTCGTCATCTCTTACGGGCGCGACATGCTCGTGCTGAAGATCGTCGGCTACGCGGAGCAGGCGCTGCGCTACTACAAGATGGATGACGTCCGGGCGCGGGTGTGGATCGGGCATCAGCGTTATCCGACGAAAGGGCGCGTCTGGCATCCCGGCGGGGCGCATCCGTTCGCCGCCCTGGACGTGGCCCTCGTCCACAACGGCGACTTCGCGAACTACCACGCCGTCGGCGAGTACCTGGCCCAGCGCAACCTCTATCCGCTGTTTCTCACCGACACCGAAGTCGCGGTGCTGCTGTTCGATCTCTGGAGCCGGACGTACGGCTATCCGGCGGAGCACCTCATCGAGGCGATGGCGCCGACGACGGAGCGGGACTTCCTCATGCTCCCGCCGGAGCGGCGGGCGCTGTACCGGGCGATCCAGGCCGGCCACATCCACGGCTCGCCGGACGGTCCGTGGTTCTTCATCATCGCCAGGACGCTCGCCGACGGCGGCCGGGCCGCGGGCTGGCAGCTGCTCGGGATCACCGACACGTCGATGCTCCGCCCTCAGGTCTTCGCGCTGCAGGAGGGGAGCGACGTCTCGGTCGGCATCATCGCCAGCGAGAAGCAGGCCATCGACGCCACGCTGGCCAGCCTGTCCCACGAGGACGCGCGGATCAGCCCCCTGGCCGACCGGTACTGGAACGCCCGCGGCGGCTCCTACACGGACGGCGGCGCGTTCCTGTTCACCGTGACGCCTGACGGCCGCCTGGCGTGCACGAACAAGTTCGGCGACCCCGTCACAACGCCGCCGGGACAGGTGCACCGGTTCCCGGCGATCCGGATCGCCCCGCCCCCGGGGCCCTCGGGGCAGCGCGCGGCCACATCGCTGCGCCTGGCGCCGGCCCCACAGCTCACCACCGCCGAAACGCTCTATGCGCAGGGCGTCGATGCCGTCCGGGCCTGGGAGTACGACGCCCTGGAGCACTGGCTGGCGGAGCTCCGCGCGCAGGCGCGCGCGGGCGAGGGCGTGCGGGCGACGGCGCTGGCCGCCCTGACCCGGCTGATCGACGCGCGGGTGGCCACCGGAAGGAAGAAGCGAAGCTCGACGCTCGCGATGCTGCACGCCGCGCTCTACGGCATCCTGCGCGACGTCCCCGGGATCGACGGCGGCGCCGCCCTGCAGCGCGTCACCTGGCGCGAGCGGGAGATGCTCACCCCGCCGGTGCGCGACGAGCAGACGCTGATCATCGACGCCCGGGACTTTCCGATGGAAGGAGCGGAGAGCCTGGCCCGCTACCTCGTCCGCGCGTCCGAGGCCGGCTGGCGGCGGTTCATCCTGTTCGACCTGCACGGGCAGCGCTTCGTCGGCAGCGGGCTCGGCCCGCGCAGCGGCGGCGTGCGCCTGGATGTCTACGGCAGCCCCGGGGACTACCTCGGCTCGGGGATCGACGGGATGGAGATCCGGGTGCACGCCGACGCCCAGGATCAGGTCGGCCAGATCCTCAAGTCGGGGAAGCTGGTCATCCACGGCAGCGTCGGGCAGACCTTCCTCTATGGAGCCAAGGGCGGCGACGTCTACGTCCTGGGGAACGCGGCCGGCCGGCCGCTGATCAACGCCGTGGGGCGCCCGCGGGTGGTCATCAACGGGACGGCCCTGGACTACCTCGCCGAGTCGTTCATGGCCGGCGATCCGCTCGACGGCGGCGGGTTCTGCGTGCTCAACGGCGTCGCCTTCGACCACACGGGGGAGGTCGTGGAGCTCGACACGCCGTATCCCGGCGGGAATCTCTTCTCGCTCGCCAGCGGCGGCGCGATCTACGCCCGCGATCCCTACCGCCGGCTGGACGAGGACCAGCTCAACGGCGGGCGCTATGTGGAGATGACCGAGGCCGACTGGCGTCTCATCCGGCCCTACCTGGAGGAAAACGCGCGTCTCTTCGACATCTCCGTCGAGCGGCTGCTCACCGTGGACGGTCACGTGCGCAGCCCTGAAGACGTCTACCGCAAGGTCGCCCCGATCGAGCTCGCCGTCCTGAAGTAACGGTTCGCGCCCCTGGCGATGAAGGGGCCAACTCGTTTCAAAACGAGTTGTGTTCGGTATCCACATCGGCGGCTGCCAGCCCCCGGGGTCACCCCAGGTGAAGGAGCATACGCTGGGACGGCCTCGCGCACACCCCGGACGTGGGTGCCGAAGTACCGCTCCGCCTCAAAACCGTTGTGTGAGCGGCACCGCAGCTGGATGTTATCCACGGTGGCAGCTCCACCGGCCGCGTATGGTTCGATGTGGTGGAACTCGAGGAATCCTCGCTCGGGGCAGCGCCGTCCGTCTGCCGCGACGAACGCACATTGCCCACTGTCGCGCTCCCAGACTGCCCGCTTGACTACCGCCGGGACATGCCGGGATCGGGACGATCGGGTCACCGGGCCGACGGTGTCATCAGGAACCTGGATGTCCGCAGATCCGCCCTCAACTCCTGGAAACGAGTTGGCTGGGGGAGCACTCCGCGCGGTTCGCGAAGACACCGCGGGTGAGTCGCCTCCGCTGGCTCATCCTCCTCTCGCTATCTGAGATCCTCACCATGCTCACCTTCGGCAGCTACTCCGGCGCGCTGCCGGTGCTGCGCGAAGAGTGGGGCCTCAGCGCCGCCCAGGCCGGCGCCGTCTTCGCCGGACAGCAGATCGGCTACACCGCCGCGGTACTCGTCCTGAGCAGCCTCACCGACATCATCGGGGTCCGCGCTATCTACCTGCTTTCCGCGCTGTGGAACGGCATCTTCGGGATCCTGTTCGCGGTGTTTGCCGGTGGGTTCACGAGCGCGCTCGTTCTGCGCACGCTCGGCGGGATCGGGCTGGCGGGAACCTATATGCCCGGGATGCGCCTGGTCGTGGAGACGTTCCCGGCAGCGCGGCGGGGCGGCGCGATGGGCGTGTACATCGCCTCGTTCAGCGTGGGCACGAGTGTGTCGCTGCTGCTGACCGGCATCCTGCTGCCCGCGGGCTGGCGGACGGCCTTCCTGGTGACCTCGGGCGGCCCGCTGCTGGCGCTGCTCATCGCCTGGCGCATCGTCCGCGACGTGGCCGCTCAGACGCGGACCCGGGCCGTGGCGCTGCGCCCCGTGCTGCGGAACTCGCGGGCGATGCGGTTCATCGCGGCATATGCGGCCCACAACTGGGAGCTGTTTGCCATGCGCTCGTGGCTGCCGGCGTTCCTCACCAGCCTCTGGCTCGCCCAGGGCATGTCGCTTGTGTCTGCGACGGCCCGGGGGGCCTCGTTTGCTTCCGCGGTGCTGCTGGCCAGCGCCGTGAGCAACGCGACCGGCGGGTGGCTCTCGGACCGGCTCGGGCGCCGGCGCACGATCGTGGCCGTGCTCACGGCGTCGGGCCTCTGCTCGGCCGTGATCGGCTGGACGGCGCCGCTCGGGCTCGCCGTGGTGCTGACGCTGGCCATCCTTTACGGGCTGCTCGTCACCGCGGAGTCTTCCACGCTATCGACCGCCGTCGCGGAGTCGGCCGAGCCCAACGCGCTGGGGACCACGATGGCGGTGCAGTCCAGCCTGGGCTTCCTGGTCACGGCCATCTCGCCGCCCCTGTTCGGCGTGATCCTCGACCTCAGCTGCGGCGTCTGGGGCTGGGCCTTCGCGTCGCTCGGCCTGGCCGCGGTTGCTGGAGTCCTGGCCGTCCTGCGCAACTAGCAGAGCCGTCGTTCGTCTTCTGATTCGATTCCTGACTGCGATATAGTGATATGTTGCGATGTCACTGCGAGGGCTGCTTCCCCTGCTGGGAAGCCAGCCGCCATACAACCAGGCCCTCGAGGCCGTCCGGGCGGGCCGCCGTCCGTGGGTGGTCGGACCGGCCGGGGCGGAGAAAGCCTTCGTGGTCGCGGCGCTGGCGGACGACCTGGACCTGGCCGCATCCGGGACCGCCGTGATCGTCACCCCGTCCCGGGACGCCGCAGACCGCCTGCACGACGACCTCATCACCTTCCTCCCCGAGCTGGAGAGCAGGCTCGTCGTCTACCCGCAGTGGAGCGTCGGGCCGGAGGACGGGCGCCCCTCCCCCGAGGTGGTCGGCGAGCGCCTCGCCGTCCTCACCCGCCTGCTGGAAGGAACCGGCGCGTGGCTCATCGCGCCCACGGCCGCGCTGCTGCGGACCCTGCCCGCGCCCGACTTCCTGCGGTCCGCGGCGGAACGGGTCGGGCCGGGCCAGCGGCGCCAGATCGAGGACCTGGCGGAGTTTCTCGGCCGGTCGGGGTACGCCCGGGTCGATCTCGTCAGCGCCCGCGGGGAGTTCGCGGTGCGCGGGGGGATCCTCGACGTGTTTCCGCCGCAGATGCCGGCCCCCGTCCGACTCGAGTGGTTCGGCGACGAGGTGGAGTCCGTCCGGACCTTTGAGGTCGAATCGCAGCGGAGCACGCAGCGGCTGGACGCGGTCACCCTGCCCCCGGTGGAGGAGGCCGGCGGCGAGCGGTCGCTTCTCGACTACCTGCCGCACGGTTCGCTGCTGGTGCTGGACGAGCCGGACGACCTCCAGCGCCAGGCGCGCACCTTGCTGGAAGGCCCCGGCGCGGTCGATCCCAGCCCCTTCTTCGAATGGGGGACGCTCCCGCAGCCCGACGGGCTGCGGGGGATCGCCCTGTCGTCGATCCACGGCGCCGAGCGCCCAGAGGATGAGGCGGCGCTCCGCTTCGCCGGCGTGGAAGCCTTCGGCGGGCAGATGAAGCTCTTCACCGCCACGCTGCAGGGCTGGCTGGAATCCGGCAAGCGCGCGGTCATCGCCACGGCGCAGGTGCAGCGCATCGCCGAGATCCTGCGGGAGCACCGGATGCAGGTGCGCGTGGCCGAGGCGATCGAGGACCTGCCGGGCCCGGGCCAGGCCGTCGCCGTCACCGCTCCGCTGACGCGCGGCTTCCAGCTCGAGGCCGCCAATCTCGTGGTGATCTCGGACAGCGAGATGGTCGGCTGGCGGCGCCGGCGGCGGCGCATGCGCTTTCGCGAGGGCGTGCGCCTGTATTCCTGGACCGACCTCAGCCCCGACGACTTCGTCGTCCACATCCACCACGGCATCGGCATCTACCGCGGCTTTACCCGCCTGCTGCTGAACGGCTCCGAGCGCGACTACCTCATCATCGAGTACGCGCAGAGCGACCGGCTCTACGTGCCGACCGACCAGATCAACCTGGTACAGCGCTACATCGGCGTGGAGGGCCAGCCGCCCAAGATCCACCGCCTGGCCGGAACCGAGTGGGAGCGGGAGAAGAAGAGGGTCAAGGAGGCGACCGAGGAGCTGGCGCGCGAGCTCATCCAGCTCTACGCGAAGCGGGAGTCCGCGGAGGGCCACGCGTTCTCCCCCGATACGCCGTGGCAGCAGGAGCTGGAGGCGACGTTCGAGTTCGAGGAGACGCCCGACCAGTGGCTGGCCATCCAGGACGTGAAGCGCGACATGGAGCAGCCCAAGCCGATGGACCGGCTCATCGCCGGGGACGTCGGGTACGGCAAGACCGAGGTCGCGCTGCGCGCCGCCTTCAAGGCGGTCATGGACGGCAAGCAGGTGGCCATCCTCGTCCCCACCACGGTGCTCGCCCAGCAGCATTACAACGTCTTCCTCAAACGGCTGGCGGCCTACCCGATCAAGGTGGAAGTGCTCAGCCGGTTCCGCTCCCGCGCGGAACAGAAGCGGGCCCTCGACGGCCTGGCCGCCGGCGAGGTGGACGTCATCATCGGCACACATCGCCTCCTGCAGAAGGACATCGCCTTCAAGCGGCTGGGGCTGCTCATCGTCGACGAGGAGCAGCGCTTCGGCGTCAAGCACAAGGAGAAGCTCAAGCAATTGCGCGCCACCGTGGACGTGCTCACGCTGACCGCCACGCCCATCCCCCGCACGCTGCACATGTCGCTGGTCGGGCTGCGGGACATGTCGGTGATGGAGTCGCCGCCTGAGTCGCGGCTGCCGATCGCCACGGAGATCCGCGCCTACGACGACGGCCTGGTGCGGGACGCTATCCTGCGCGAGCTGGACCGGGGCGGCCAGGTCTACGTCGTGCACAACCGCGTGGAGACCATCGAGCGCGCCGCGCGGCGGATCCGCGCCGTGGTGCCGGAAGCCCGCGTCGCGGTCGCCCACGGCCAGATGCCCGAGGAGCGGCTGGAGCAGGTGATGCTGGACTTCCTCGGCGGCCGCACGAACGTGCTGGTGTGCACCACCATCGTCGAGATCGGGCTGGACATCCCCCGGGTGAACACGATCCTCGTCGAGGACGCCCACATGATGGGCCTCTCGCAGCTCTACCAGCTGCGGGGCCGGGTGGGGCGGTCCGACCGCCAGGCGTACTGCTATCTCCTCTACCCGCGGGGGGCGCAGCTCACGGAGGAGGCGGAGGCGCGGCTGCGCGCGATGCAGGAGTTCGTCGAGCTCGGCTCCGGCTTCAAGCTGGCCATGCGCGACCTGGAGATCCGCGGGGCGGGCAACCTGCTCGGGCCGGAGCAGCACGGGCACCTCGCCGCCGTGGGGTTCGATCTCTACAGCCGGCTGCTGGACGAGGCCGTGCGGGAGCTCCGCGGGCAGATGGTGGAGGAGGCGCCGGACGCCACGATCGATCTGGGCGTGGACGCCTACCTCCCGGAGTCCTACGTGCCCGACGAGGGCCAGCGGCTGGCGCTCTACCGCAAGCTGGCCGGCGCCCGGTCCATCGACGACGCCGACGCCGTGGCGGAGGAGATCGCGGACCGCTACGGGGCGGCGCCCGAGCCGGTCCAGCATCTCATCGAGGTGGTGCGGCTGCGCGCGCTGGCCCGGGACGCCGGGGTCAGCGCCATCGCGCGCGAACGGGAGCGGATCATCATCAAACCCGCCGCGGGATGGATCCCGTCGCCGGAGGAAGAGCGCCGGCTCACGGGCCAGTTCCGCGGGCGGCTGACCTTCGCGTCCGGCGCGCTGCGGGTGCCTCCGACGACCCGCTTCGCCGACGACGTGGAGTGGATCCGGCAGGTCCTCTTGACCTTGAAGAGCTTGACCCGGCGGCGCGAACCGGCCCCCGCCTGATTGACCCCCTCCAACCCGCCGGGTACCATGAATCGGGCGTGAACCGCCCAAGGAGACCTTCATGAGCGCTCGCCTCAAAGCCATCCTCCTCGCCCTCGCCCTGGTGCTCGTGGGCACGGCCGCCGCCATCGCCGTGACACGCGGCATGCAGCGCGCCACGGACGCCGTGGCGACCGTCAACGGCGAGGTCATCTACGCCAGCGATCTGGAGCGCGAGGTTGCGGCGCTGGCCCGCCAGTACAACATCGACCTCGCCAGCGAGGACGGGAAGAAGCAGCGCGCGGAGATCGACAAGATCGTGCTCGATCAGGTCATCGAGCAGCGGCTGATCCTGCAGGAGGCCCGCCGTCTCGGCGCGGAAGCCACCCCCCAGCAACTCGATCAGGCTATCGCGGACATCAAGGCCAACTTCCCCTCGCCGGCCGAGTTCGAGATGGCGCTGGCCCAGCGGGGGCTCACCGAGGCCGCCCTGCGGGCGCGCCTGCGCACGAACCTCACCGTGCAGAACCTGGCGGCGAAGGTGAGCACCGCCACGGTGAGCGAGGCCGAGATCACCAAGCAGTTCCAGACCAAGCGGGCGCAATACGACCGGCCCGAGCAGGTGCACGTCGCGCACATCCTGGTGGAGTCCGAGGCCGAGGCCCGGTTCGCGCTGGCCCGGCTGAACCGCGGCGAAACGTTCGCGGACCTGGCGCGCCAGCTGAGCAAGGATCCGGGAAGCAAAGAGCAGGGCGGCGACCTGGGCTTCGTCGGCAAAGGCCAGCTAGTCCCGGAGTTCGAGCGGGCCGCCTTCGCCCTCCAGCGCCCGGGCCAGATCTCTCCCGTGGTGAAGACGCAGTACGGCTACCACGTCATCCGGCTGATCGCGCGGCGGGCGGCGCAGCCGGCCACGCTGGATCAGGTGCGCGGCGAGATCCGCCGCGAGCTGCTCAGCGGCAAGCAGGAGGCCGGCTTCCAGGCCTGGGTGAAGCGGCTGCGGGCCAGGGCGAAGATCACGACGTCGCTGGGCGGCACGTCCGGAGGAAAGTGAGGGCGCGGCGGGCGCGCTAGCGGTGCGGCTGGACAAGTTCCTCCAGGTCAGCCGGCTGGTGCGCCGCCGCGAAGTCGCCAACATGCTGTGCGATCACGGCCGGGTGCGCCTCAACGGCGCCGTTGCCCGGCCGGCCGCGCTCGTGCGCGCGGGGGATGTGATCACGATCAGCCGCGGCGATCGCCGCGTGGTCGCCAAAGTCCTCCGCGTCCCCGAACGTCCGGCCTCCTCGGCCGACCTGGTCGATGTCCTCGCTCGTATCAACGTCGATGACCTCAAGGAGATGAGCTGACATGCCCAAGATCGCCGCGGTCCGGGCGCGAGAGATCTTCGATTCGCGGGGCAATCCCACCGTCGAGGTGGACGTCCGGCTCGAGGACGGTGCGCTCGGCCGGGCGGCGGTCCCCTCGGGAGCCTCGACCGGGGCGCATGAGGCCCTGGAGCTACGGGACGGCGATCCGGCGCGCTTCGGCGGCAAGGGCGTGCTGCGCGCCGTGGCCAATGTGAACACGCTCATCGCCCCGGAGATCGTGGGGCGCGAGGCCCTCAACCAGGAAGGCCTCGATCGCCGCCTCATCGAGCTCGACGGCACCGCCAACAAGAGCCGGCTCGGCGCCAACGCCGTCGTCGGCGTCTCCCTGGCCGCGGCGAAGGCCGCCGCGGCGTCGGTCGGGGTCCCGCTCTACCGCTACCTCGGGGGCGAGCGGGCGCGCGTCCTGCCGGTCCCCCTGATGAATGTCATCAACGGGGGCGTCCACGCCGACAACCCGCTGGACTTTCAAGAGTTCATGCTCGCTCCGATCCGTCCCGGACGGTTCGCCGACGCCCTGCGGATGGGCGTGGAGACCTTCCACCGCCTGCGCGCGATCCTGCGGTCCCGGAAGATGGTCACAGCCGTGGGGGACGAAGGGGGGTTCGCCCCGCACCTCCGGACCACCGAGGAGGCGCTGGCGCTGCTGGTCGAGGCCGTCGAGAGCGCGGGCTATGCGCCCGGAGAGGACATCGCCATCGCCATGGATCCCGCGGCAACGGAGCTCTACAAGGAGGGCGTCTACGGGTTCCCGGGAGAAGGGACCGAGCGCCGCAGCGCCGGGATGGTGGACTACCTCGACCGGCTCGCCAGCCGCTATCCGATCGTATCGATCGAAGACGGCATGGCGGAGGATGACTGGGATGGCTGGCAGGCCGTGACCCGGCGGCTGGGAGGGCGCCTCCAGCTCGTCGGCGACGACGTCTTCGTCACGAATACGGAACGCCTGCGCCGGGGCATCGCCTCCGGCGTGGCCAATGCCATCCTCATCAAGGTGAACCAGATTGGCACGCTGACCGAAACCCTCCAGGCGATCGGCATGGCGCGCGACGCCGGCTACGGCATCGTCATCTCTCACCGCTCCGGGGAGACCGAGGACGTGACCATCGCCGACCTGGCGGTAGCCACCGGCGCGGGACAGATCAAGACCGGCGCCCCGTCACGCAGCGAGCGGGTCGGCAAGTACAACCAGCTGCTGCGCATCGAGGAAGAGCTCGGTACGGCCGCCGTGTTCACGGGCGGCGGGGTCTTCGCCCGCTCGCGCTAGGGCGCGGCCCGGCCCCGGCGGCGCGGAGTGGAGGGAACGGGGGCAGAAACAAGGGAAGGCCCCGCGGCGGGCCGAAGTGCACGACGGCAGTTCGACGGACCTTTCGACGCACTAACCAACGGAGCCGTGCATGAGCCTGGCGACCGCGGGCGCCAGAAACCGCTCGAAACCGCCCGCCCGGCAGTTTCCCCGGTGGGTCAAGGTCAGTGCCGCCGTCATCGTCCTGGCGGCGGCCGCCGCGCTGTTCACCGTCCGCTACCTCGAGGTCTACCGCCTCAATCGCGAGGCCGCACGGCTCGCCGCGATCAAACGCAGCCTCCAGGAGCAGAATGCCGTCCTCCGGGAGGAGATCAAGCTTCTCCATACTCCGGCGTATGTGGAGAAGATCGCCCGCGAGCAGCTCGGGCTGGTGAGACCCGGGGAGATCGCCGTGCTCATCGTCCGGCCGCCGGCCCCTCCCCCGCCGGCGCGGCCCGACCCGGCGCCGCGGCACAGAGCGGGGCCCGCCGGAATTCTCGACGCCCTGCGGCGGATGCTCTCCCCATGACGGTGGTCTGGGTACTCACCGCCCTGTTCGTCTGGTACTCGTCCTCTACCGTCTGGCAGGCCGACATCCGGCTGGGGTACTTCGCCACGCAGGCCGAGTGCGAGGCGGTGGGCGCCCAGCTGGATCCCCGGGAGCGCTACCGGTGGGAGGGGATGGAGGCCGGCCCGGCCTGGCTGCGGGGCTGGCGGTGCGAGCGGGAGGTCGCGGCGGCCGCGCCTGATTGACACCGAAAGAATGCGGGCCGTATACTTACGTCCGCACATCCCAGGAGCAGAGGAGGCGCCCTACATCATCTATGGTTGTGGAAACCGGCGCGATCGTTGAAGGTACGGTCGTCAAGATCACTCCATACGGCGCATTCGTAGAACTCCCGGACGGCAGGAGCGGGCTCGTTCACATCAGAGAGATCGCGGACGTCTACGTCAAGGACGTCCGTGACTATCTGAAAGAGCAGGAGAAGGTCAAGGTCAAGGTCCTCGGCCTCAACGAGCGCGGCAAGCTCGACCTCTCCGTCAAGCAGGCCCTCACCCCTGAAGAGCGGGCCCTGCGGGCCCGCGCGAAGACCTCGTTCGAAGACAAGCTGAAGGCGTTCATGAAGGAGAGCGAAGAGCGGCTCCTCGACCTCAAGCGCAACACCGAGGCCAAGCGCGGCGGCGGCAAGCGCCGCAAGTAGTCCCGCTCCCGGGCCCCGGTTCCTCCCCCCGCGGCCTACCTGATCCCCAGCAGCCAGGCCACGTCTTCGAACGTGCGCCAGGTGATGTCATCCTGCTCGAGCGCGCGCGATCGATCGCCGATGTCCGTCCGCGCCGCGAGCGCCTCCAGCGCTTCGTCCATGCGGGCCAGCCGGGTCCGGGCCTGCTGCAGCTCGGGGTCGTCCGCCTGTGCGGGGATGAGCGCCCGGGCGCGGTTCAGCGCCTCGCGTTCCACGCGCCGGGCACGGCGGTCCATCTCTAGAGCCTCCATCCGGTTGAAGGCCACGAGGTCGCGCCGGGACTCCATCGCCTCGAGGAACACCCCGCGCACCTGATCCAGCAGCGTCTTCGGCTTCTCAGGCATCCCTCACCGCTCCCCGGAGCCGCAGTTCCTGATCGCGGTACTGCAGTTCGTACAGTTTCGTATAGATCCCCCCGCGGGCGAGAAGGTCGCGGTGCGTCCCCTCCTCCACCAGCCGCCCCTTGTGCATCACCAGGATGCGGCTGACGTTCTGGATCGTGGAGAGCCGGTGGGCGATGATGATGGACGTCCGCCCGGTCAGCACCTTGCGCAGCGCGTCCTGGATGAGGATCTCGGTCTCCGTGTCCACGCTGCTTGTGGCCTCGTCGAGCACCAGCAGGATCTCCGGGTTGTGCGCCAGCGCGCGGGCGAACGCGATGAGCTGGCGCTGCCCCGCGCTCAGCGTCGCGCCGCGCTCCACCACGCTGGTGGCGTAGCCCCGCGGCAGCCGCTCGATGAAGCGGTGGGCGTTGACGAACTCCGCGGCGCGGCGGATCTCGTCGTCCGTGATCTCCTCGTTGCCCAACCGGATGTTGGACGCGATCGTCCCGGAGAAGAGGAACACGTCCTGGAGCACGAGCCCGACATGGCGGCGGAGGTCGCGCTGCCGGTAGGCCCGCACGTCCACGCCGTCCACCAGCACCTGCCCCTGCTGGGGATCGTGGAACCGCGTGATCAGGTTGATGATAGAGGTCTTCCCCGCGCCGGTGTGCCCCACGACGGCCACGCTCTCCCCGGGGGCGATGCGGAAGGAGACCCCGCGCAGCACCCAGTCGGGCGCGCCGTCGCCGGATGCCGGCGCCCCGGGAGGCCTCATCCGCCTCTCGAGGGGGGACGCACCCGCGGCGTCCCCCCTCGGACCCCCCTCCGCGGGCATGTCATAGGCGAACCACACATCGCGGAACTCCACCTCGCCCCGCACGCGCGCCAGCGGCACGGGATGGGGAGGATCCTGCACGGTCACCGGCTCGTCGAGCACGCGGAAGAGACGCTCGCTGGATGCCATCGCCGACTGCAGGATGTTGTACTTCTCGGCCAGGTCCTGGATGGGGCGGAAGAAGCGCTCGGTGTACTGCAGCATGGCCACGAGCAGCCCGAGGGTCACCGCTCCCCGCACCACCTGGCCGCCGCCGTACCAGATCAGCAGCGCGGTGGCCAGCGCGCCGAAGAATCCCACCAGCGGGAAGAACAACGCCATCGTCCGCACGGCGGCCAGGTTGGCGTCGAGATGATCCTGGTTCAGCTCGTCGAACCGGCGGAAGTTCTTCGCTCCCCGGTTGAACAGCTGCGCCACCGCCATGCCCATGAGATTCTCGTTGAGATAGGCGTTGATCCGCGCGATCCGCACCCGCACAGCCCGGTACGAGTCGCGCATCTTGACCTGGAACCCGAACGTTGCGTAGATCAGGCCCGGCATGACGAGGAAGGCCACCAGCGCCAGGCGCCAGTCCAGGAGCACCATGGCAATGACGATCCCGGTGAGCATGAACAGGTCCCCGACCACCGTGACCACGCCCTGGGTGACCATCTCGTAGAGCGTGTCCACGTCGTTGGTGATGCGCGTCATCAGCCGGCCGACGGGGTTCCGGGTGAAGAACGAGACGGCCAGCCCCTGCAGGTGGGCGAACAGGGCCATCCGCAGATCGTACATGACGCGCTGGCCCACGACCTGCGTGATGAAGCTCTGCGCATAGCGGAAGGCGAACGCCGCCAGCAGCGCGGCCAGGTAGAAGACGGCCATGCGCCCCACGCCGGCCAGATCCCCCGTGGTGATGTACCGGTCGATGGCGATCTTCACGAAGTACGGCCCCAGCAGGTCGGCGCCGGCGGTGAGCAGCAGCAGGACGATCGCCCCGATGACCGCCCAGCGGTACGGGCGGAGGTACCCGAGCAGCCGGCGCATCAGGCGGGCGTCGTACGCCTTGCCGAGGATCTCGTCTTCCTGGAAGTGGGTGCTCATGCCCGCTCGGCGTCCGCGTCCGCCTGCTCCAGCGCTTCCTCCAGCAGCTGCTTCCGGTAGAGGTCGGCGTAGAGGCCGTCCAGCGCCAGCAGCTCGTCATGGGTCCCCTGCTCCGCGATCCGCCCGTCCTGAAGCACGACGATGCGGTCGGCGTGGCGCACGGTGCTGATGCGGTGGGAGATGAGAATGGACGTGCGGCTTTCCAGCACCCCCCGCAGGCGGCGGAGGATCAGCTCCTCCGTCTGCGTATCCACGCTGCTCAGCGCGTCGTCCAGGATGAGGATGCGCGGGTCCCGGGCCACGGCGCGGGCGATGGCCGCCCGCTGCTTCTGTCCGCCGGACAGCGTGACCCCGCGCTCGCCCACCGCGGTGTCGTAGCCGCGGGGAAAGCCGTCGATGTCGCGGTCCAGCGCCGCGACCTCGGCCGCCCGGCGGACCACGGGGCCCTCGGCGTGCTCCACTCCGTACCCGATGTTCTCCTGCAGGGTCTCGCTGAACAGGAACGTGTCCTGCGGGACGAACCCCACATGGGCGCGGAGATCCTCCAGGCGCAGCCGCCGCACGTCGTGTCCGTCGATGAGCAGCCGGCCCCCTGTGACATCGAACAGCCGCACGATCAGGTTCACCAGCGTGCTCTTGCCGCTGCCGGTGGGGCCGACCACGGCCACCGTGGCCCCGGCGGGGATGCGCAGGTTGACGTCCCGGAGCACGGGCGTGCCGTTGTAGGCGAACGTGACATCCCGGAACTCGATCTCCCCGCGCAGCGCCGGCAGGGGGCGCGCGTCCGGGGGGTCGGCGATCTTCGGCTTCTGGTTGAAGACCTCGTCCAGCCGCTTCATCGAGGCCAGCCCGCGCTGCATGAGGTTGACCACCCAGCCCAGGGCGATCATCGGCCAGCTGAGCAGCCCCAGGTACGCCGTGAACTGCACGAACTGGCCCAGCGTGATGCGGCCGGAGATCACGGCCTGCCCTCCCTGCCAGAGCAGCATCACCGCGGCCAGCCCGAGAAAGAAGTCGATGAGCGGCCACAGCGCGCCGCTGGTCCGAATCACGCCCATGTTGCGGCGGATGTACTCGCGGTTCAGCTCGGCGAACGCCGCGGTCTCGTACGGCTCCTGGGCGAAGGCTTTGACCACGCGGATCCCCGAGAAGTTCTCCTGAGCCTTGGCCGAGATGGTGCTGAACTGATCCTGCACGCTCTCGAAGTGGGCGTGGATGCGCGGGGCCAGCGCGATGAACGTCAGGCTGACCAGCGGCAGGATGACCAGCATCACGACGGTCAGACGCACGTCCACGGCCAGCATGAAGCCGATGGAGATGAGGAACATCACGATCGTGCCGAAGCCGTGCATCAGCCCGGGCCCCAGAAACCGCTGGACGGTGTTGAGGTCGTTGACCGCGCGGGCCATGAGATCGCCGGTCCGGGTGTGCTGGAAGTAGGCGAGGTCCATGCGCTGGAGATGCGCGAAGTAGTCGTTGCGCATCTCGTACTCGATGCGCCGCGCGGCGCCGAAGATGTGCATCCGCCAGTAGAAGCGCACCGTGACGACGGCGAGATGCACGGCCACCAGCCCGAGGGCGTAGACGGTGAGGGTGCGCATGGGCACGCCGCGCCGGATGCCGTCCACGGCCTCGCGCATGATGATCGGGTTGACCATGAGCAGCAGCGCGCTGACCACGCTGAGGGCGTAGCCGGCCGCATATGCCCAACGGTACCGCAGGATGTAGGACCGCAGTCTGGGACTCATCGGCGGTGCGTGACGCGAGCCTTCCGATTATACTGCCGGGCGGAGGGAGCGGCCAGAGCTTAGCCGGAGCTCAGCCCGAACCCGAGGAGGGCGCCCAGCGCCCGGAGGGTGAGCTCCACTTCCCGATCAGGACCGTACTCGCTCGTCCATCCGCCGTCGGCGCGCTGCCGCGCCGCCAGCCCGTGGAGCGCTCCATCCACCAGCGGCCCCCGCGCGTCGAGCCCCGCGCCGTAGAACGCCACGCAGAGATCGGCCAGACGGTCGGCGCTCCAGGACTCGGGGGCGAGGCGGGTGAGCAGCTGCATCCCGGATGCGGCGACCGTCGAGGCGGGCCCCTCCACGGCGGCGCAGGCGGCGGTCACCGCCACGCTAACCTGCAGAGGTTCGTCGCCCGGCCACTCGCCGTCCCGGGTGGCGCGCAGGTAGGCGGCGGCCCGGCGGGCGCTGTCGTGCGCGGGCCCAAGCAGCCGCGCGATCCACAGTGCGGCGGTCCCGGTGACATAGTGGCGCCCGGCGACATGTCCCGGACGCGCCAGCGGAGGCGGATCGTACTTCACGAGCGCGGGGCTCTCGTCCCACGACCCGTCCGGGCGCTGGGCGGCGAGGAGATAGGCCAGAGCCCGCTCGGTCTGGGGCGCGCGCAGCAGATGGAGATCCTGCATCCACTGCAGCGCGCCGGCCGTCGCCGTCACCGCTGAAGGCCGGCCCGGGATCATGAGATACGGGAATCCGCCGTCTTCGTTCTGCCGGGTGGCCAGCGTCCGCAGCGCACGCGGATCGGGGCGCTCGCGGCCCAGCAGGCCCGCCAGCCGGGCCAGCTCCAGCTCATCGCCGTTGTCCCGCACGAACGCCACGGCGCCGGAGAGGTAGCGCATCACAGCACCGCGCGCATCGGGGCGACCCGGATCCCGGCATCTTCGAGGGCGCGGCGGGCTGCCGCCGCGATGGCCGGGCTGTTCGGGGTGTCCGCGTGCACGCACAGGGTCCGGGCGTCGACGCGCACCTCGCCGCCGTCGACAGCGTCAAGCCGCCCCTCCCGGACCATCCTGACCGCCCGGCCGGCGGCCTCGAGGGGATCGGTGATGAGTGCGCCGGGCCGGCCCCGCGGGACGAGCCTGCCTTCGGACGTGTACCCGCGGTCGATGAACGCTTCATGCGCCACGCGGAGGCCGAGCCGGGCGAAGACGGCCCCCATGGAGGCCCCGGCCAGCGCCACGGCGATCAGCGCCGGGTCCACCGCGAGCATGGCCCGGCCGATCGCGTCGGCTGCCGCGTGGTCGGTGACCGCGAGATTGTAGAGCGCTCCGTGGGCCTTCACATGCTGCAGGCGCACTCCCTCTGCCTCGGCGATGTCCCGCAGCGCGCGGATCTGCGCGGCGAGCGTCTCGGTGAGCGCCTGGGGCGGCAGGCCGACGATCCGGCGGCCGAACCCGTCGCGGTCGGGGTAGCCCGGATGCGCCCCCACCGCGACGCCGTGCACGCGCGCCATCGTCACCGCCTGCCGCATGGTCTGCGCATCACCGGCATGGCCGCCGCAGGCCACGTTGGCCGACGTGATCACCGCCAGCAGCGCCGCGTCGGAGGCTCCGCCCTCGCCGAGGTCTGCGTTGAGATCTACCGCAGTGCGATCTGCCGTGCCGCCGCCCCTTTCCCCTCCATCGGCCCTGCAGCGGCCCTCACGCGAGCCTGCGCAGGAATGCGGCGATCGCCTCATTCACGGCCCGCGGCTGCTCCACCACCACCATGTGTCCCGCCCCGGGGACCACGACGAGCTGGGAGGCGCCGATGCGCCCGTGCAGATACTCCGAGTACTTCACAGGCGCCATCCGGTCTTCCTCGCCGCAGATGATGAGCGTGGGGAGCGCAATGCCGCCGACCCGGTCCATCGCGTCGTAGCGGTGGGCCGCCCAGAAGTCGTCGTGGATGACGGCCGGGGAGACCGCGCGCAGCGCCGTTCTGGTCCGCTCGACGACGCGGGGTGCAGCGCCGGGAGCGAACCACCACCGCAGGAGTTCCTCTACGGCGGCCTCGGAGTCGGCGGCCAGCAGGTCGAAGAACTCCTGCCGCACGCGCAGGCGCGCGCCCGTGCCGATCAGGATCAGTCCACGGAACCGCTCCGGGGCTGTGAGCGCCGCCTCCATGGCCACGGCGCCTCCGAGCGAGTAGCCGCCGACGACCCAGCCGCTCGCCCCGCCGGGCGCCGGGCGTCGCCGGGCGTCCTCGTCGAGAAACGCCAGCAGCCAGCGGGCCAAATCCGGCACGGTGGAGAGCGCCGCTCCGGCGGGATGGCCCGGCAGATCCGGCGCGACGGCCCGCGGGAATGCCAGGAGCTGATGCTGCCAGATCTGCCCGACCGCGCCGGCACCGTGGATGAGCACGATCGGGATGACAGACGCGGGGTCGCTCGGGATGGGCTCGCTGGAGGCGGGCTCCACGGCAGGTCAGTTGCGGGTGGCCTGCGGCACCCAGTCGGGGAGGATCAGCCGCGTGCCGAGCGTCCCGATGTCCTCGTCCACCAGGAACCCCGGGCCGCGCGTGGCAATCTCGACGACCACCCCGTCCGGATCATTGAAGTACACCGAGCGGAAGTACTTGCGGTCGATGATCTCGGTAGCCGCCACACCCGCCGCGCGCAGGCGGTCACGCCACTCTTCCTGCTCCGCGTCGGTCTCCACCAGGAGCGCGAAGTGGTGCGCCACCCCGATCCCCATCCGGCCCGCGCCGCGCCCCGGCGAGCCGAAGGAGGTCACCAGCGTGCCGGGGCGGCCGGCGGCATCGCCGTAGTAGTGATGCGGCGATGCGGGATCATCGAAGTTCACCGTGCGCTTGACCAGACGGAGCCCCAGCAGCTCGGTGTAGAAGGCCGTGGTGCGCTCGATCGCCGACGCGATGAAGGTGATGTGGTGCACGCCCTGCAGCCGCATGGCGGGAAGGATGGCTTCGCCGTTGTAGGCGAGCGCCTCCGTCGGGGGCGGCGCCTCGCTCCGCGAGCCCTTCAGGAACTCGGGCGGAGGGACGATCTCGCGCCGCCCCAGCGCCTCCGGCGGCTCGTCCACGGCAAACCCGGGTCCGCGGGTGGCGATCTCGAGGATCACCCCGTCGGGATCGCGGAAGTAGATGGAGGAGAAGTAGCGCCGGGGGCGGATCGTGGTCACCTCGAGCCCCAGCCGGCGCAGCCGGACCCACCATCGCACCAGGGCGTCCTCGTCCTCCACGGCAAACGCGACGTGGTGGGTCAGCCCGACCCCGGTCTGCCCCGGCGGGAGATGCGGCCATTCGAAGTAGGTGATGATCGTGCCCGGCGTGCCGACCCCATCCCCGAAGTAGAAGTGCTTCGCCGACGGGTCGTCGAAGTTCACGGTCTGCTTGATGAGCCGCAGACCGAGGGTGTCCACGTAGAACCGTGTCGTGCGCTCGATGTTCGCGCTGATGAGGGTGACGTGGTGGAGGCCGCCCAGGCCCATGGTGGTCAGCGCGTGAGCCGCGACGCGGGGCCGGAGCCGCCGCGCCGGGCCGGGGTGACTCGGGAAAGCGGGAAGTGCTCGAGGTACCGCCGCGCGGCCTCGAAGCGCGCGAACAGCCGCGTCTCCCAGTCGGACGCGGCGAGGTCGGCCTCGGGCATGAACAGCAGAACCGCGGCCTCGCCCAGGCGCAGCCCAAACTCGACGCCCGGATACGGATCGGTCATGTACCGGACGTTCCCGCGGTCGAGCACGAGCCGCTGATCCACGCGGGCGAGTGCCGCCTCGAACTTCCGGATGGCCTCCGCGTCGGGAATCATCGCCTCCTATATTACGATAGCTCTGGAAGGATGGCGACAGGAGGGGCGGCAATGGCACGCGGGATCACAGCATGGTGAACTGGGAAGAAGCATACGCCGGGGCCCTCCCCTACGCGGAGTTCCTGAGCCGCCACGGGACGGACGCCCATCGGCAGCGCTGGCAGGCCGCCTATGAGCGGGCCGCGGTCACCCCGGCGCAGCGGGATCTGCTGGCGCGCTTCGAGCGGGAGATGCACCTGCTGTGCCTGGCCGGCACCTGGTGCGGGGACTGCGTCCGGGAAGGGGCGATCCTCCAGCGCATCGTGGAGGCGGCCCCGCGCCTGCACCTCCGGTTCCTGGACCGGGACGAGCACCCGGAGGTCGCCGGGGCGCTGGCGATCAACGACGGCCTGCGCATCCCGATCGTCGTCTTCCTCAGCGAGGATTTCTTCGAGTGCGGCCGATACGGTGAGCGCACGCTGGCCACGTACCGGAAGATGGCCCGGGAGCGGCTCGGAGCGCAGCCCATCGCCGGAGCAGCGCTCACGACGCCGGAAGAGCACTACGCGGCGGTCGTGCAGGATTGGATGAACGAGATCGAACGCGTCCAGCTCCTGCTCCGTCTCTCCCCGCGATTGCGGGCGAAGCATGAGGATTGAGCGGGGAACCAGGTCAACTCGTTCTAGAACGAGCTGACCTGACCCACCAGGGCTACGAACACCCGCCTGATGCCGGCTTGTCCCAGGGGAAGATGCGGCTATAATAGGTGAGGTCGCGGCCCCATCGTCTAGCCCGGCCCAGGACACAGCCCTCTCAAGGCTGAGACACGGGTTCAAATCCCGTTGGGGCTACCAGGGTTCGATCACGCGCGCAAGGAAGCTCGGACGGCCGGATCTGCCGCGGTGGTGACAGGGTCCCCTGGCTGGTTGCGCGCGGTGACGTGGATCCGGTCCCTGTCCGAGGACGGATCAGGCCGCCGTGCGCAGCCTCGCCGCCGGCACTCCCGTCGGGGAAGCAGGCTCGCGGAACCCGCCCGCCACGACGACCACACCCACGACGCCCCACAGCACGGCGGCCCACACGAGGATGAACGTGAGCAAGTGAAGGCCTTCGGTCTGCCGGCGGTATCGGGCGAGACCGTCCCCTAGCTCAGACTGGAATCCTTGGCGGCGGTGATGTGCTGCCGCTCGACCGCCTTGCTGATCCGCAGCAGGGCGACGTTGAGCGCTCCCCGGGCCCGGTCGAAGTCGCCCAGGGTGTCGGCCGGGAGCGTCGCGGACCGGCGCATCCCGCCCTTGATGAACTCGACCTGAAGTTCGTTCGGGCCCGACTCGGTGACGTCCCCCACCCCGATATCGTCGCGCCCCAACCGCGAGAGATAGCTCTCCAGAAGCCTCCTCCACTGCTCGAGCTGATCGGCCGTCATGCGGATCCCCCCCTTCTCTATGACCACGCTTTTTCCCCGATTCCGGAAGAGGAATGCTCCGAGCCGGCGGCAATCAGAGAAGCGTGCCGTACCTCCGTATCCTCGCCGCCGCCGTGATCTGGGGGAGCATCGGCGTGGCCGGGCGGGCGGTCTTCGGCGCCGGCGTGGATCCGCTGGAGACGGCGTTCTTCCGGGCCGCGATCGCCTTCGTCACCGTGGCGGCGGCCGTGGCGATCTGGAGCCGCCCGCTGCTGCGCGTGCGCCCCGGCGACCTGTGGCTCTTCGCCGCGTTCGGCGCCGTGAGCATCGCCGCATTCTTCTTCGTGTACCTGTACGCGATCAGCCGCACGACGGTGGCCACGGCCGCCATCCTTCTCTACACCGCGCCGGTCTGGGTGATCATCCTCTCGCGGATCTTCTTCGGCGAAGCGCTCACCCGCGGCAAAGCGCTGGCGGTCGTCCTGGCCTTCGTGGGATGCGTCCTGGTCGTCCGCGGATACGACCCGGCCAGCCTGCGCCTCAACCTGCCGGGCGTGCTGGCCGGCCTGGCCTCGGGATTCACCTACGGGATGTACAGCATCTTCGGGAAGACGGCGCTGCGCCGCTACAGCCCGTTGACGACCCTCGTGTACGCGCTCGGGATCGGCGCCGCGATCCTCGGCGTAGCGGCGTGGGCGGCGGGCGCGGTCGGTCCCGTGCATCCGGCGGGGGCGTGGGCGGGGATTCTCTACCTCTCGCTCGTCACGACGCTGCTGGCCCAGTGGCTCTATCTCTCGGGGCTGGGCGCCGTCGAAGCCGGGCGCGCAAGCCTCGTCGCGACCATCGAGCCGGTGGTGGCCGCGATCCTCGGATACGCGGCGCTTGGCGAGGTCCTCGAGGGCTGGCAGATCCTGGGCGGCGCGCTGGTGCTCAGCGCGGTCCTGACGGTCCGGCGCCTCGGGCGACCCGCCGCATCCCCCACAGCAGCACGACCGTCCCGACCGTGAGGAGCGCCGCCGCGGCCAGGAACGGGGCCCGGTGGCCCAGCGTGTCCCACATCAGCCCGCCCAGCAGCGGTCCAAGCACGAGGCCCAGCCCCTGCGCGGTCTGCGAGGCGCCCATGGCGAGTCCGATCCGGCCGGGCGGAGCCAGCTCGCTGACCATCGCATTCCAGGCGGGGGTGGACAGCGCATACCCCACGCCGATGAGCAGGCCGGAGGCGGCCAGCATGGTCAGGCGCGGCGACAGCGGCAGCAGCCACAGCCCGACCGAGCCGGTGATCATCCCCAGCGAGACCGCGCGCATCTTCCCCCACCGGTCGGCGAGGTGCCCGGCGCCCAGCGAGGCCAGCGCGATCACCAGCATGAACACGAGGAACAGCGTCCCGATCATGTGCTCGGAGAGCCCCACGATGCGCTTCGCGTAGATGACCAGGATCGGCGCCAGCAGCCCTGCGCCGAACATCTGCACGAAGGCCACGATGAGCATCACGCCCAGCAGCGGCACGCGGCGCGTCTCCTCCACAACGGCGTCGAGTTCCGGGTTGGGGGCCGTGCCGTGATAGCCGACGACGTCTTCGGCGGACGGCTGCAGGTGCGTGTCACCCAGATCCCGCAGCGCGAACGCGGCGACAAGACCGGCGGCGAAGAGCAGCGCCGCCGCCATGTAGAAGCCGGCGGCGTACGAGTTGAAGAAGGCCACGACGAACAGCCCCAGCGAGGGTCCGAACGCGAGGCCGGCGAGAAAGAACATGTTCAGCGCGCCCATGGCCGTCGCGCGGCGGTGCGGGGGCGTCGTGTCGGCGATGATCGCCGACGCCGCCGGCCAGAGGGCCGACGAGCCCGCGCCGTCGATGAGGCGCAGCGGGATGAACAGCCAGGCCTGGCGGACCACGGACATCAGCATCGGCGCCAGGCTGCTGAGCAGCAGCCCGAAGGTGATCATGGGCCGCCGGCCCAGCCGGTCGGCCACCGATCCCCAGGCCGTCTTCAGGAACGTCTCGGTCAGGGCGAACGCGGCCACGACGACACCGACCAGCTTGACGCTGGCCCCGAGCTGCTCGGTGAGGTGCAGCGGCAGCAGGGGGATGACGGTGGCGAAGCCCAGCTCGGCGAGGCCGATGATCGCGGCCACGCGGAGGACGACGCCGTTCGGCCGGCGGCGCTCGGCGTCCCCGTCACGACCGCCGAGATCGCGGACGGCGGCCTGGCGGGCCGGCGCGGCCGCCTTCAACGGCCGCCCGACCTCACGATGGCGGCCTCGTGGGCCTGGGTTTCCAGCGCGTCGTCGAGCGGAACCAGCGTGGCCGGTCCGTACCGCCGGCGCAAGGCCGTCTCGATGAGATGATCGGCAAACCGTGGATTCTTGGGCAGGAGCGGGCCGTGCAGGTAGGTCCCGTAGACCGTCCCCTCCACCGCACCCTCGGTGCGGTCCTCGCCGTTGTTCCCGAACCCCACGACCACGTGCCCGAGCGCCGAGGCACGGGGGCCGAGCCGGGTCCGCCCGCCGTGATTCTCGAAGCCCACCAGCGTCGCGCCCCCCAGGTGCGGGCTGCGGATCACGATGTTCCCGATGAGCCGCTTCGCCGCCGGCCCGGGATGCTCGGTGACGAGATCGAGCAGCCCCACCCCCGGCAGATCCTCTCCCTCGCTGGGACGGTAGTAATGGCCGAGCAGTTGATAGCCGCCGCAGACGGCCAGCACGACGGCGCCCGCTGATGCGGCCTCCCGGAGGGCCGCCGCCTTCCCCGCCCGGAGATCGTCGGCGGCCAGCCGCTGCTGCCGGTCCTCGCCGCCGCCGATAAAGTAGAGATCATACGCGCCCGCGGCGAGCGGGTCGCCGAGGCCGCGCGCCTCGATGCGGGCGGTGATCCCGCGCCAGCGCGCCCGGTGCGCAAGGATCATGAGGTTGCCGCGGTCGCCGTAGAGGTTGAGCAGATCAGGATAGAGGTGGCAGAAGATGAGATCCATGCGTTCACTATACACGCGGAGAGGGTTGCAGGAGGACGCTGCGCGTGCCTCCTCCTGCCCGTGGGGGAGTTGAGCGCTCAGTCATCCCAGAATCCGCGCACTACCCCGCGCCGCTGCAGCGCGGCGCGCAGCTGCAGCATCGCCGTGTACGTGGGCAAGACGTAGAGCGGTCCGGCGCCGGACGCCGCCCGCGCCGCGTCGAACGCCGCCGCCAGGTCCTTGCGCACTTCCAGAGCGGAGGGGTCGACGCCCGCGTACTTCAGCCGCAGCGCCATGTCCTCGGCCCGGATGCCGCTGACCACCACCCGGCGGACGCGCCCGGCCAGCATCTCGAAGTCCACGTCCCACAGCCACGAGATGTCCCGGCCGTCGGCGGTGAGGTCGTTGATGGCGATGAGCGCCACCGGCCCGCCGTCCGCGCGGAGCATGGTGCGGAGGACCTCGTTGAATCCCGCGGGGTTCTTGGCCAGCAGCAGGATGGCTTCGCTGCCGTTCACGCGCACCCGCTCGGCGCGCCCGAATGCCGGAGCAAAGGTTGCGACGCCCCGGGCCACGACCTCGACCGGGATCCCGCGCTGGAGCGTGCACGCCGCGGCGGCCAGGACATTGTGGATGTTGTAGATCCCCGGCAACGCGGTCTGGATCCCTGCCGCGCCCCACGGGGACTCCAGATGGAACGTGGTGCCCTCGATCCCCCGCTGCACCACGCCCGTCGCCCGCACCGCGGGGACCGGCCGCGCCGTCCCGCAGCGCGGGCAGCGGTAGACGCCCATGTGGCCGAAGTAGACGGTGCGGTAGTCGTACGGAATCCCGCAGCGGTAGCAGTATCGCGCGTCGGCGGCGTGCTCCACCGTGCCCAGGCCGCAGCTGTCGTCGTCGATGCCGAAGGGCACCCTGGGCCCGGGGTGCGTCGCGCCCACCTCCGCGACCAGCGGATCGTCGGCGTTGAAGACGACGGCCAGCGAGGCATCGGCACCGCGCAGGGCGCTCCGCCAGCGCGCGGCGATGAGATCGATCTCGCCGTAGCGATCGAGCTGATCGCGGAAGAGGTTGGTGAGCACCAGCTCCCGCGGCCGCACCGACGAGTGGACGACCGGCAGCGCCGCCTCGTCCACCTCGAAGACCCCCGCATCTCCCCGCATGCGCCCGCGCAGGTCCGCGTGCTGGGCGAGCGCGGCGGCGACCCCCGCGGCCAGGTTGGCTCCGGCCCGGTTGTGCACGGCCACGAGCCCCGCCTGCCCGAAGATGTGGCTGATGAGCCGGGACGTCGTCGTCTTGCCGTTCGTCCCGGTGACGATCACACTGCCGTGGGGCAACCGCGCGGCCAGGCGCACCGTGATGGCGGGCTCCAGGAACCGGGCCACCCGGCCGGGCATGGTCGTCCCGCCGCCGAGCCGGAGCGCGCGCGCCAGCGCTGCGGCGAGCCGCCCGGCGCCGATCGCCGCGCTCAGACGGACCGCGGACTCACTCACAGGACAACGTATTCCCTGCGTGGGTCAGAAGCGCCTCGCGCCGAGGTAGCGGGGCTTGTAGTAGCGGTAGTCCATGGAGGTTACGGTAACGCGGCCGAAACCCGACGAGGCATGGATGAACTGGTTGTGGCCGAGATAGATGCCGGCGTGGCTGGGCCCGGGCCGCGTCGTGGTGAAGAACACAATGTCGCCGACCTGCAGCCGGCCGCGCTCCACCGGCCGGCCGGCGGTCCACATCGCCCCCGTGGTGCGCGGCACGGACACGCCGACCGTGCGCATGACGTACCCGATGAAGCCCGAGCAGTCGAAGCCCCGCGGGCTCATCCCGCCCCAGCGGTAGCGCACGCCGACGTGCCTGGCCGAGGCGGCCAGCAGCGCCGAGCCCCACTTCGCGCCCCGCGACGGCACGCCCGCCGGAGATCGCGGAAGCCGCACACCCCCCGACACCGCCGGCTTCCGCGCGGCGGTCGGGGCATCGTCGGCCGGTCGGCCCGCCGTCGTCGCCGGGATGATCAGCACCTGGCCGAGGCGGAGCGTGTCGGGATTGCCCAGCCCGTTCATGTCCACGATCGTCCGCACCGGCACCCGGTAGCGCCGGGCGAGCGACCACAGCGTATCACCGGCAACAACCGCGTGCTTGAGGGATGCCTGCGGCGCGGGTGACCGGGGGCGGCCGGGGGCGGCCGGAATAATGAGCCGTTGTCCAAGCCGGAGGGCATCGGGGTTCGTCAGGCGGTTCGCCGAGACGATCGCCTCGACGGAGACGCCGTGCCGGCTGGCGATCGACCACAGCGTGTCGCCCGGCGCCACCAGGTGCGTCTGCGCGGCGGCGTGAGCGGGCACCGCGGGGATGAGAAGCGCGACCATCAGCAGCGCCGCCGGGAGAACCGTCTGCATGACGCGGGTCTTCACAGCCCTCCGTTCTATCGTGCGTGCACTTTCTGCCCCAGCGCGGCACGCCGGAGACGCGGCGCCGAACGGGTATTCGCGGCCCGCGCGGCATCCCCCTCTCCGTGACACCTCCGTTGAACACGCGGGGTATCCTGGACGGGTCAGCGGGGAGGAAACTGGGCATAGAGTTGGTACATGGACACCAACGCGATATAATGTTGATCAGCAGGGAGGACGCGTTGTGGTACACATGAAGGTCCGCGGCGTGGCGTTGGACCAGCAGATGAACCCGGTCGTGCTGCTGGTCGATCAGGCGGAAACCATGGCGCTGCCCATCTGGATCGGGCAGGCCGAGGCCACAGCGATCGCCATGGAGCTCCAGAGCGTGAAGCCGCCCCGGCCCATGACCCACGACCTCCTCCGCTCCGTGCTGGCCTCGCTCTCCGTCGGTGTGCTGCGCGTCGTCGTCACCGAGGTGAAGGAGCAGACCTACTTCGCCGAGATCCACCTCAGCAAGAACGGCACGCCCATGATCGTCGATTCGCGGCCCAGCGACGCCATCGCGCTGGCGCTGCGGTCCGAGGCCCCGATCTTCGTGGCCGACGGCGTCGCCGAGCAGGCCATCCAGCTCAAGAAGCCGCTGGATCAGGAGATGGACGAGTTCCGGAAGTTCCTCGAGTCCGTCAAACCGTCGGATTTCCACGGGACCGTCCACTGATGCCGACGGCGCCGCTGCGCGGCGCCGTCCCGCCGATCACGCCCTCCGACACACACGCGCCGGCCCGGCTGCGCACGCCCGCCAGGCCCACTAGGAGTTTGGTCTTCTCCACGTAACATCACCTCGGCATGGAATTCACCGGCAAGGTCGTCCTCGTCACCGGGGGCGGGCGCGGCATCGGCCGGGCCATCTCCGCCGCCTTTGCGCGCGCGGGCGCGGCCGTGGCCGTGGGCTACCGGGAGCGCGGGCGCGAGGCCGGCGCCGTCGTGGACGGCCTGCGGCACGGGGGCCGCCGGGCCATCGCGGTGCAGGGCGACGTGGGCCGGGCCGCGGAGGCCAAGGCCCTGATCGGCCAGGTGCTCGATGAGTGGGGGCGCCTCGACGTCCTGGTCAACAACGCGGGCATCTTGCGGCGTACGCCGCTGGCCGAGCTCACGCTGGAGGAGTGGGACGCGGCGATTGCCGCGAACCTCACGGGGGTCATGCTCTGCTCGCAGGCGGCGGCACCCGTCTTACGGGCCCGCGGCGGGGCCATCGTGAACGTGGCCAGCATCCGCGGGCTCGTCGGCGGGACCTCTCTGGCTTACGCCGCCAGCAAGGGCGGGGTCGTCACGCTCACCAAGACGCTGGCCCGCACCCTCGCTCCCGAGGTCCGGGTCAACGCCGTGGCGCCCGCGTTCGTCGATACCGACCTGAACGTGCACCTCACCGTCGCCCAACGCGAGCAGATCGCCGGACAGATTCCGCTCGGACGGTTCGCCGAGCCCGAGGAGATCGCCCGGGCCGTCGTGTTCCTCGCGTCACCCCGCGCCGCCTACATCACCGGGCAGACGCTGGTCGTCGACGGCGGCTACACCATGTGGTGAAGTGCGGCGCAGCCCTGCGGTGGCCAGCCTACCCGCACCCGCGGGATTTGACAATGTGGCTTCTTGAGGCTACATTGAGAGCGATGAGGACCGTCGGCTTGCGCGAACTGAAGAATCGCCTCAGCGCGTACGTCCGAGAAGTCCGGGCTGGACAGGCAGTGGTGGTGACGGACCGCGGGCAGGTTGTCGCCGAACTCCGCGCACCAGGCCGGGTTCCTTCCGGCATGAAGGTCGACCCGGGGATCGCCGAACTGGTGAATCGTGGCCAGTTGATCCTCGGCGCACCCAACACCGGGCGAGTCTACCCATCCCTGCCGCGTCTCCTCCGATCGACCACGGCGGCGAAGCTGCTGGACGCAGAGCGTGGCACTCGGTGAGGCTCTACGCTGAATCGAGCGCTGTTCTCGCCTGGCTGCTGGGTGCGGCCGAAGGGGAGGACGTGCGACAGCATCTCGCGGGGGCCGAGGAGGTATTCGCCTCAGTGCTCACCCTCGTTGAGAGCGACCGGGTCCTGATCCGAGCTCAGGTCGTCGAAGGGCTCAAGGAAGGGGAGGTCATCGATCGCCGCCGGGCCCTGGCCCGGGCCAGCCAGCACTGGCACCTGTTGCGGCTCCACGAGGAGATCCTGGACCGAGCCCGCCGCGAGTTTCCCGGCGAGCCCGTGCGGACCTTGGACGCCCTGCACTTGGCGAGCGCGCTCACCGCGCGCTCGGCTGTTCCCGATGTGGCCATCCTGAGCCTGGACAGCTCCATTCGGAGAACGAGTACCGATCTGGGCTTTGCGGTTCTTCCTTCCGGGGATCGGTAAGGCTGACTTCAAGCCAGCCAGCGCGGACGCCTCGATGTCGCCGCCGTGCTCGGGTCGTTCGATCCAGCGGTGACGGCGATACCGCGGGAGAATCGGGCTCGACCAGCGGTGACACATGTCATATCTCGGGGGGGACGGGTGGGCGTGATCCGCACGCGGGTTCAGCGGCGCATGGCTCTCACGGCCGGCACCTGGGCGAGCAGCACGCCGCCGAAGGCGATGACCATGGCCGCCATCTGCCGGGCGGTCAGCCCTTCACCCAGGAAGATCCAGCCCAGGATCCCGACCTGAAACAGCGTCGTGTTGCCGATGACGTTCGCCTCGAACGCCGTGAGCGTCCGCAAAGCGTGGTTCCACAGCGAGAAGGCGAGCGCGGTGTTCGCGACCGCCAGCCAGATCAAGGCGACGACGACGAGCGGTGGGAAGCGCGGCCCGCTCTCCACGGCCAGACCCAGGGGGAGCATGGACAGCCCGCCGGCGCCGACGCTCACCAGCGTCAGGTGCAGCGTCGGGGTCGACCCTGCGCGCGCGATGTACCGGGTCAGCGTCGTCGCGATGGTGGACGCGACCAGCGTGCCGCCTACCAGCAGCAGCCCGCCCCACGGCACGGCACGCCCCCAGGGCAGGTAGAGCGCGATCCCGCCGATGGTCACGCCGCCGCCCAGCAGCTGGACGAGCATCGGCGGCTCGCGCAGCCAGACCGTGTCCGCAATGGCCTGCAGCGCGGGGAGCAGCGCGTAGAGCAGCGCGATCATGGCCACCGGGACGACCTGCATCGCCGTGTACTGCAGGGCCTGACCCACCCCGTACTGGAGGATGCCGATGATGGCGATCGTCGCCCAGGCGATTCCCGCCGGGCGCCGCCGGTCCAAGACCAGCGCGTAGACGGCCAGGACCCCGAAGGCGAGGAGGTAGCGAACGGCGGCCAGCGTGATCGGCGGGACGAGCGGAAGGGAGATCTTGACCAGCAAGAAGGACGTCGACCACAGGAACGTGACGGCGAGCGCGTAGAGGGCGGCGACGAGATGAGCAGACACCGCCCTCATGCTACCATCGGGCGCCCCGCGGGCCTACCGAGAACCGCGGAGATGCCTCGCGCAAGCGAACAGGCCACGACACGGAGGGGACCTGCGGCCCCCTCCGGACCACCCCCGCGGCATTAGATCGTGCTGAAGCCCCGGCGGTCGTGCGTGTAGACTTTGCCGTTGGCGCGCAGGCGCACGGGGTTGCGCCACAGCGAGTGCACCGCGCGGAGGAACAGGCTGACGCGCTTGGGGTCGAGCTTGCGCTCGTCCTCGCGGTGGACCAGGATGAGCTCGCGCTGGTGCCCGCCGGGCTCGACCTCGATGTACGGCTCGCCCTTGAAGAGCTTCTGGCTGATGAGCATCTCCTTGACGGCCTGGAGGTCGTAGGACTTCTGCTTCTCCTTGGGATCGTAGACGAAGATGTCCAGGCGGCGGACCATCTCTTCCGTGAGCATCTCGTCGATGAGGGCGATGTCCTCGTAGTACGTTCGCCGCTGCAGGGCCTGGCCGAAGCCCCGCTCCGCCTTCAGCCGCTGGAACAGCGTGTAGCCGATGGTGTACGGCGCGGGGCGGTTGCAGAGCTGCACGCTGGCGCTCGCCCACTCGGCCGTGTCCAGCACCTCGCGGAGGAGCTCGGCCTCGACGAAGGTGGCCCAGCCCTCGTTGATGATGTGCGTGCGCTGGATGAGGTCGAAGTACTCGGCCTCCTCCCGGATCATCTGCAGGACGTGCCGTTCCCAGTCCATCAGCGGCGCGCGCTCTTCGAGATAGTAGATGAGGAGCTTGCGCCGCTCCACCGGGTTGCGCTCGAAGGCGTTCACCGTGCGGGCCACGGTGAGCACCGCGTCCAGCAGGCCTTCCACCCGCTCCCGCCCGTGGGCGGTCTCGTACCGGCGGATGCTGCGGGCGTGCAGCTCCGCCTCGTTGAGCATGTTCTTGTTGGACTTGCGGTACCAGTGGTTGTTCTTGAAGAAGTCCACGTGCCCGTAGACGTGCGCGATGACGAGCACGTTCTGCAGATAGCTGTTCGTGCCGCGCAGGAAGGCGTAGGAGGGGTTGGTGTTCAGCACCAGCTCCAGGATGCTCAGCACGTCTTTGCTCTGGTGCAGGGTGAGTTCTTTGTAGGCCCCGCCCCAGTACCAGTGGATGAAGCGGTTGGGCAGGCCCATGCTGGCGACCTCGGCGATCTCGTCACTATCCGTGACGCGGAAGATCACCGGGTCGAAGCTCAGCCCGCGCTCGCGCGCTAGCGTCTCGATCCGCTCAATGACCGGCCGGTACGCTTCCACCGCATCTCTCCCCGCTCGTCGCCGGCGGCGCCCATGAACTCGCGGGCGGCCTTCCGGATGGCCTCCACATCGACCAGGTTGGCGAACAGCGCATTGGGGACGCGCCGCGCGGCCTCCTGGACGAACTCCGAGAACCCGCCCACCCCGCGCCCGCCGGGATTGACGTGCCCGTAGGTGATCAGATCGAACCGCCCCAGAGCCTCCTCGAACCGGCGCTTGGCCAGGTCGAAGTCCCCGGAGCTGGTCTCGCCGTCGGTGAACAGGAACAGGAACTTATCGTGCTCGGTGACCCCCTGCAGCAGGGCCGTGGCCTTCTCGAACCCGGCGGAGATGTGCGTGCCGCCGCTGGATTCCACGCAGAAGAACTCGTCGCGCGTCTTCTCCTCGGCCACATCCTGGAAGACGATGTACCGCCGGAGGTTGGTCGGATACCGCCGCTCCAGGTAGTACCAGAGGACGAAGATGGTCTTGCGGACCAGCGACAGGTATTCGCCCCGCATCGACCCGGAGATGTCCAGCACGTACACCTCGACCGAACGGTGGTTCTGGTAGTCCAGCGGGTCCTCCACGAAATACCAGCCGTCCTGAGCCAGCTCGACGTCGAACTCCGCCCGGCCCCGCTCGCGCAGGTTGCGCTGGAGCGAGGCGAGCATCGTTTCCTCCAGGTTGAGGTCCGGCCGCAGGCCGATCCGGTCAAGATCGGTCAGCTCGGGCTGATCCCGCGACTCCACCTCGCCGCCTTCCGCCGGCTCGGTGAACACCGGCAGCCTGATCTCCTCGAGCAGCACCTCCTGCGCCAGGCGCACGAAGTCGTCGAAGTCCAGCTCGACGCGCAGCTCCTTCCCGTGGTGGTCGCCCCCCAGCAGCCCGCCGAGCAGCTGCATCTCCTCCATCCCCTGCGCCTGGCCCCCGCCGCCCTGCGCGCCGCCCCCGCCGCTCCCCCGGGCGAGCACGGCCGCCTCTTCCCCGTACTTCAGGGTGGGCAGATCCAGCGTGGCGATATGCGTCTTCACCCGCCCGTCCACCACGAGCTCCTTCTGCTGGATGAGCTCGTTGAGGTGCTGCTTCAGGTACTCGCGGAGCAGCGTGTCGTGCTTGTGCTGGGCGATGCGGCCGCGGTGGATGCGCATGGGGCGGTCCGCGGCCATCAGAAGCTCCGTCCGATGACTTTGAACAGCGACCGGGCGCACACGTCGCAGTAGCCGTACTCCTCGGTGGCGCTGCGGTAGAGCACGTCGAGGAGCTCCTGGCTCTTCCGGTCCAGCTCCTCGCTCTTCTCGTACAGCCGCAGCAGGTTCTTGATCTTGTTGAAGACGATCTCGTTCATCACGGGGCGGAGGTGCTCGTTCTCCGTGTAGCGCATGCGGGCCAGCTCACCCCTCCGCTCCAGCAGGACGTTCTCGAAGGCCACCCGGCCCTGGCGGCTGATCTGCCGTTTCTGGACCATAATGCCCTCGACTTCCTCCACCAGCTCCTTGTCGCCGTCGGTGAGCCCCTCGCCGCCCACGTTCCGGGACGCCGCCTCCAGGTAGTTCAGGTAGAGGTTCTGCGCGTAGTCGTAGAAGTGGCGCGGGACGAGGTCCTCGACGAGCATGTCGATCTTCCCGTTGATGAACTCGACCTTCGTCTCCTCGAACTGCTTGAGCAGCTCCTTGACGTTGAGATCCTTGAACGACTGGTGCTCGAAGGTCCGCTCCACGGCCGCGCTGACCACGTCGAGATCCAGACACCGGCCGGCCAGCGTGTAGCCGTACGAAAACGCGTCCTCGAAGAACCGGGGACTGAGGCCGCGCAGCCCCTGGGAGTCGGCGCGGGTCTTCAGCGCGTAGCGGGCGGCCAGCTCGTAGACGTCCTCCGGGACGTGCTTGTTCTCCTCGCGAATGCGGTTCGCGCGTTCGATGAGCGTCTTGTAGATCTTCTTCTCGCCGTCGAGGTCGGTGTTGTACGGAAAATCGATCTTGTGGATCCGCCCCCGCAGCGGCTCCATGATGTCCTCGGAGACGAAGACCGTGTACTCGGGGTAGTTGCTGTGGCCGATGACCACCTCGTCCACATGCACGGTGGGGAAGCTGGCCAGGTCGATACGCTTGGACTGGATGAGCTCGAGCAGCAGGGACAGCAGTTGCCGGCGGCTCTTGAACACCTCCGTCCAGTCCAGGATCCCGCGGTTGGCCCAGATGATCTTCCCCTCGAAGTCGTAGGCGTCGGGGTCGTAGGTGGAGCCGCGCTCCTTCAGCATGGCGAAGTTGATGTTGCCGACGAAGTTGGTGATGTCTTCGCGGCGCAGGTCGGTGGGGGTGTGCTTGGCCACCCCGATCTTGTCCCGGGCTGAGATGAAGATCCGCGCGACCGGAACCGCGCGCCACGAGCCGTGGCGCGCGAGCACGCGGTCGCACACCGGGCATGGCACCGCCTCTTCATGCCAGTAGATGCCCTGCTCCTCGCGCGCCTCGGAGGGCACGAGGTCGAAGGGATGCTGGTGGAACGGGCAGCCCTCCACGGCGTAGAGCGCGCCGTCGGAAGTGTGCGAGTACTCCTCCAGCTTCCGCTTCAGCCGGTCCACGGTCATGGACTTGCCGGAGCCCTGCGGGCCGACCAGGAGCAGCAGCCGCCGCTCCATCGACATGGAGTGCGCGCGGAAGTAGGCGACGATGTCGTCGAGCTGCTTCTCCATGCCGAAGACGCCCTCGAACACGCGATCCCGGCCGTAGAACTCGATCATGTCGGAGACGTAGTGGTGCGTGGTGCGCCGCAACCGGCGGTCCTGCAGCGATTCCTGGAGGTACTCGTTGATCGTCTGCATGGTGTCAGCCTTTTACCCCGCCTCTACGCGCCCCGACGGTTGCAGGTTCCATGCCCGCGCCCCCGCGGGCCCAGTCATGCATCGCCGGCGCGCCCTCCGGGAAAACACAAGAACCCAGCCTGTCGTGCTGGGTTCTTCGCATGTTCAGCCGCGGTCCGTGTGCGCGACGGGTGAGGTGCGGAGGAAGGAGGGTGCATCGGCGTCAGACCCAGATTGGGAGTGAGTATAGAGGCTTGCCCAGGCCCTGTCAAAGGGAGAAATGTGACATATGCTCGCGGAGGGGGTTGCAGGGGGACGCCGCGCGTGCGTCCCCCTGCGCAGGATAGTTGGGATGTGAACGCCGCGCGCGCGTTCCCCGCGTCCTCGCTGCTCTTCTCCTTCTCAACGAATCCGGCGCACGGCCTCGACCATCTGCGCGGTGTGCCGGCCGAACTCGACATCGACCCGCTGCTCCCGCACGATCCCGTCCGCGTCAACCACCACCCAGCCGACGAGCCCGCTCATCGGCCGCCCCTCACCGGCCAGGTGATAGGTCTGCGCGCCGCTGTAGTCGGGGTCGAGGAGGATCGGAACGCGGATCCCTGTCCGCGCCCGGACAAGTTGTGAGTTCTCAGGCGTGTCGGGGTTGATGACGTACACGTCAGCGACTTCCTGGAGGTCGGGGATTCTGGGTGCCAGCTCGCCGAGCTGGACGACGCACGTCCCTCAGTGCAAGCCCATGTGAAAGACAAGGACTGTGGGCCGCCCCCGCTCGGGCACGCGATACCGCCGTCCGGTCGCGTCGGGGAACTCCAGCACCGGCGCGGCCTCGCCGATCAACGTCGCGATCGGGATCCCGGCCTCCCGCACGCCGGCCGGACGGAAGGCGAGCCATCCGAGCACAGCGAGCGCCACGGCTCCCCCGATGATCCACCAGCGCAGCGGCGATGCCCGCCGGCGGGAGCGATGACGCTGCCTGCGCGCCGTCATCTACGGCCTCCTAGTCGCGCGCGGCGACCTGCACCGCCCGCGCCAGCTCCCTGGAGACATGGCGTTCTCCCGCGTCCAGGCGCAGCCGCATCCCACCTTCCTCGTCGACCCTCACGACGCGCACGTGCGTCCCGGGCAGCAGTCCGTCGGCCGCCAGCCGCCGCAGCACGCCGGCATCCTGATCGCTGACGTGGACGATGGTCGCCGCCGCCCCTCGCCGTAGATCGGCGAGGACGGTGAAGGACGACTCGTCGAGCCGGCCTTCGCGCGACGGGATGGGATGCCCGTGCGGATCATGCGTGGGATCGCCCAGCGTCTGGGCAATGCGCTCCTCCAGTTCCTCGGACAGCACGTGCTCGAGCCGCTCCGCCTCCTCGTCCACCTTGTCCAGGCTCACGCCGAGCACGTCCGATAGATACAGCTCCAGCAGCCGGTGGTGGCGGATCACTTCCAGAGCCACCTTCTCCCCGCCGGGCGTGAGCAGCACACCGCGATACGGCGTGTGCTCGACCAGACGGAGCCGCGCCAGCTTCTTGATCATATTGGTCACCGAAGCGGCGGATACCCCCATGCGGTCGGCGATGGCCGTCGTTGTCACGCCGTCGCCGGCGCCGCGGAGCTTGTAGATGACCTTGAGGTAGTCCTGGATCGCCTGAGTGAGCATCACGCCGCCACGAACAGCCCCGTCAGGTACATGACCAGCAGTCCCGCCGCGAATCCCACCACCTGATAGCCGAAGGCGGGGGTGCGCCCTTCGGCGATCATCATCTTCACCAGCTCGTACACCACCTGGAAGATCGCGCCGGCGCCCACGGCCAGGAACAGCGTGGCCAGCACGGGCGAGTAGCTCAGCCCGCCGATCAAGGCCCCGAGAATCGTCGGCGCGCCCGCCACCGTTCCCAGCAGCGCGAGCGTGGCCAGCCCGGGCCGCTCCCGCGCAATCGGCGTGACGATGGCCAAGCCCTCCGTCGTGTTGTGGATGGTGAACCCGAGCACGAGGAACGTGCCCAGGGCCACCTTGCCCAGGCTGTACGCCGCGCCGATGGCCAGCCCCTCGCCGAGATTGTGCAGCCCGATGCCGACCGCGATGAGCAGCGCCAGGCCCAGATGACGCGCGGTGTCATCCCGCTGGGAGAACCGCCGGCTCACCCACACCAGGAACAACGCGGAGATCAGGACGCCGGTGACGATCAGGCCCACGCCCTGGAAGGCGCCGGGGAGAGCGGACGCGACCTCGAGGGCCTCGTCCAGCGCATCGACGCCGAGGAAGACAAGCAGCCCGGCGGTGAGGCTGAGGAAAAACCCCGTCCAGCGGGCGTCCAGCCGCCGCACGAACGGCAGCCAGAGCAATCCCAGAAAGACCGGCAGGACGCCGACGTAGATGCCCAGCAGCGTAAACGTGCCCAGATACCGCGCGTCCACCCGCGGCGAGGCCGTCGCTACCTCGACCGTATGCTCGAACGGCGTCCCCAAGGAACTCAGCAGCTTCAGGTGATGGGCCTCACCCTCCACCCAGGGATAGGCGATGCTGATGGTCGCCGTCCCCAAGCGAGGGATCGTGGCGCCCGGCGAGATCTCGTACTGCCAGTACGCCTCGTCCACCAGGACCTGGGCCACGGTGACGGGCTGGGGGCCGCCGTTCGTTACGCGGATGATGAACCGTCCCGGCTCCAGCCTGACGCGGTCCACCGTGAGCTCCTCGACCGGCGGGACCGCTGCCTGAAACACTCCGAGCGGTCCGAATCGCAGCAGTGCCGCGATGAGGATCGCGAGGAGGAGCAGTGGCATGAGACCCCAGAGCCACCGGCGGGCTGGACGGTCTGCCCGCGCACGTCCACCGGCGGCGGCCGCCTGCGATCCCCGTCGTTTCGATTCCGCGGTCTCAGACACTGCCATCGCCGGTCACCTCGAACAGCCCCATCCAGCCGAGCTCGGTGAACTCGGTCTGGTGCGCGTGGAACATGAACCGCCCGGCGTATGGGAAGCGCATCTCCAACACGGCGCGCTCGGCCTGGCAGAGCATGATCGTGTCGGTGAACTCCGACGGCTCGCGCCGCGTCCCCGTGCGGAAGACGTTGAAGAAGTTGCCGTGGATGTGGATGGAGTTGACCGGATCAAACTCGGTGATGTTCACCAGGTAGATGCGCACGAGCCGGTCGCGCGCCACACGGATGGGATGCCGGGCGTAGTGGAACGCCACGGTGTTCACCGCGTAGACCTCGTTCTCGTTGTCGAAGTTGGTGTCGAAGCCGTTCATCACCATGACCAGCTCCTGCGCGGGCGGCCGGCCGGCCTGGGGATCGATGATGAACGCGCCGTAGAGGCCCTTGTGGATGTGGCGCTTCAAGGGCAGGGAGTGGCAGTGGTAGAGGTGCAGCCCGAACGGGACCGCGTCGAACTCGTAGGTGAACGACTGCCCCGGCAGGATGTCGCCCCGGCCGATGCCGGGTACGCCGTCCATCTCGGCCTTGTGGATGCCGTGGAAGTGCAAGGTGTGGGGATGCTTGCTCGCGTTGATCAGCTTCACGCGCAGCAGATCGCCCTCCCGCGCGCGCAGCGTGGGACCGGGCACCGTGCCGTTGAAGACCCAGGCCGGGAAGAAGACCCCCGGCGCGATCTCGATGTCGCGCTCGGAGGCCACGATCGTGTACTCTCGGAGCGTCCGTCCGCCGGGCAGGGTGGAAGCCTTCCCCCAATCGAACGTCCGGATGAACCGGGACGGATCGAAGCCCAGCCGCTTGAGATCGACGTCCCCGACCGTCATGTTGCCCGCGTGGGGAACCGTGTGCGGGGACACCGAGGCGGCGTGCGTGGAAGGCGCAGCCGCCGACACGGCCGCCGGCAGCCCTGCACGCCCAACCGCCAGCCCCCCGAGGAGCCCCGCGGCGGCCTTCGTTAAGAACTCGCGACGTGCCATGCGCATGATCGTGGTTGCCTCGCCCGAGATGATTTAGCCCAGACTAAATTAGCCTGGACTAAATCGTACTCCGGCGGTCCGGTTTCCGTCAAGCAGCGGGGGGCCCAAAGAGCGGCCCATGCGAAGCTGTTGAGCCGGCCGATCAGCCGCAGCGGGGACAGCCGGGGGCGCAGGGCTCGACGTGGATCGTCACGTCCGTCCCCGGTAGAGCCGCCCCGATGTGCTCTTCCAGATCGTCGCACAGCGCGTGCGCCTGACCGACGGTGAGGACGCGGTGCAGCACCAGATGCAGGTCCACGAACCGCGCCCGGCCTGCTTTGCGGGCGCGCAGGGCGTGGTACTCGACGATCTCATCCTGATGCGCGTCGAGGATGGTGCGGATCGCGGCTTCCTCGTCGGGCGGCAGGCTGGTGTCCATGAGGCCGCGCAGGCCGCGTGAGTACACGCCGGCGCCCATCCGCACGATGTGGGCGGCCACCAGCACCGCCACCGCGGCGTCCACCCAGGCCAGGCCCGTCCCCCACGTCAGGGCCACGCCGCCCACCACGCCCACCGAGGTCAGGACGTCGGCCTGGAGGTGGCGCGCGTCGGCCTCCAGGGCGATCGAGTCGGCCTCCCGGGAGACGCGCAGGAGGAATCGTGCCGTCAGCAGGTTGGCGGCCGTGGCGATGAGGAGGACGAGCAGGCCCCAGTCCAGATGCCGGAGCGGGACGGGACGGATGAACCGGAGGACGGCGGCGATGAGCACCCACACGCCGGCGAGGACGATCAGGCCGCCCTCCGTCGCGCTGCTGATGTACTCCGCCTTGCCGTGCCCGTACTGGTGACCTTCGTCGGGAGGGCGCACGGCGACGATCAGGCTGATCAGCGCAACGTTGGCGGCGACGACGTTGACGACCGACTCCGCGGCGTCGGAGAGGATGGCCACCGACCCGGTCACGACATACGCGGCGAATTTGAACGCGAGGATCCCGAGCCCGGCGGCGACCGACACAATGGCCGCCCGCACCTGCGGCGTGCGCAGCGGCCTCGCCTCCCCCTGCAGGGGCGTTTCGAGCATCGGTTCGAGTCTACCATCCGAGGGGTTAGCCGCGGCCGGCCGTCAGCACAGGACTTCCGGCGGCGGTCGCCAAGTGGAGAGCCCACTGGAGGGCGTCATGGCGAGGATCCTGCGGCCCCCCTCAGTCAAACTCACACAACCGCCGCTGCGCGCGCCGACGCTCCACCGCCGCAGACTCTACACCAAACTGGACGAGGCGCTGCGGCACGGCGTCACGCTGATCACGGGCGACGCCGGATTCGGGAAGAGTACGCTGGTCGCGGGATACCTCGCCGAGAGCCCCCGGCCGGCCCTGTGGTACCGGATCGACGGGGCGGACAACGATCCTGGGATCTTCGCCGCCGCGCTGCTGGAAGGCGCGAAGCCCTTCGTCCCCCCGCGCGTGTACCGGTCGGCGAGACGGTCGCTCGGCGTGGTCAGCGAGTGGGCGGCGGTCGCGCCGGTGATCGCCGGCGTGCTGGACGTCCTTCCCGCCGATCTGTGCATCGTCCTCGACGACTACCACGTCCTCGACGGCGTCGGGGTCGCCGCGGGGATGGCGCAGTTAGTGGAAGATCTCCCGCACCGGGTGCACCTGGCCATCCTCAGCCGGGTCCGGCCGGACCTCCCGCTGGCGCGGTGGCGGGCCCGGGGATCGCTCGCCGAGATCGACCCCGACGACCTGCGCTTCACCACGCCGGAGATGAAGTTGCTGCTGGTCGATCTGCACGGCCTGCCGTTCAGCGACGCGTCGCTGCGCCTGCTGGCCGCCAAGACGGAGGGGTGGGCGGCGGGTATCATGCTGGCTCTCCATGCGGCAACGGCTCAGGGGCCGGCGGCGGCCACCCAGAGCATCGCCGCGGTCTCGGGCTCCAGCCGGGCCATCTATGAATACCTGGCGCAGGAGGCGCTGGCGCGCCAACCGCGGGACGTCCGCGGGTTCCTCTTGATCACCTCCGTGCTGTCGCGCTTCTCCGCGGAGCTCGCCGACGCGCTGCTCGGCCGAACCGACTCGCAGCGGATCATCGACTACCTGGAGCGGAGCCACCTCTTCATCATCCCGCTCGACGCTGAACGGCGCTGGTACCGGTACCATCACCTCTTCCAGGAATTCCTGCAGGGCGTCGCCGTGGGGGAAGACCGGGACATGGTGCGGTCGACGCACCTGCGCGCCGGGAAGCTGTGGGAGGACCGTGACGAAGTGCATGCGGCGATCGAGCACTTCGCGGCCGCCGGCGCCATGACCGAGGTGGCGCGCCTCCTCGCCGCCGGCGGTCTGGCCATGATCGCCAGAGGGCAGTTCGCCACCGTCCGGCACTGGCTGGAGCGTACGCCCCCGCCGGCCTGGCACGCGTACCCGCGGCTCTACCTCGTGAACGCCATGGGGTTGACCGTGGAGCGCCGCGACATGGAGTCGATGCGGTCGGCCGAGGAGGGGCGGCGGAGACTGCGGGAGGCCGGCGACCGCGAAGGCGAGGCACTGGCGCTCTGGCACTTCGGCCGGGGCGCCATCCTCATGGCACCGGAGGCCCTGTCCGAGGCGCTCGCCGACATCCTGCCCAGGACCGGGCAGTTCTCCGCACCCGCGCAGGCGCGCATCCTGGAGATCGCGGGGCGGGAAGCCATGATCCGCGGACGGATCTCCGACGGCCAGCGATGGTACGACGAGGCGCTGCGCGCGGCGCGCGCGGGCGGCGACCTCTATACCGAAGTCGACGTCGGCCGGTACATCGCGCTGGCGTGGGGATTCGTCGGCCGATTCCGCGACGCTGAGACCGGTCTGCGTGCCCTGCTGGAGCGGCTGAGCGGATCAGGCATGACCCATGAAGAAGCGCACCTGCATACGGCCCTGGCCGTCGTCCTCCATCTTACCGGAGAGGACGAGGCCGCCGCGGAGCACATCGCGAAAGCGGGGTTTCTCGAAGCAACGATCCCCTGCAAGGTGCTGCGGATCGAGCTCAACTGGCTGCGGGCCCGAGTCGCGCATCGCCGCGGGGATGACGAGGACGCGGAGCGGCTCCTGCGCTCTGTCCTTCAGCCCGACACCTCCTGGGCACGCCTCGGGTTTGTCATGCCCCACCTCTACGTTGATCTGAGCCAGGTGGTGGTCCGCCGTGACCCGCAGGAGGCGCGCCGCCTGGCCGAGCACGCCGTGCGCGACGCGGCCGGAGTGGGACCGTACCGCCAGGGCGAGGCGGCCCTGGCGTTGGGGCTGATAACCGGGTCGGCCGCCGAGTGTCTCCGCGCCGCCGATCTCTTTGCCCGGTGCCAGGCGCCCCACATGCGGGCGCTGGCGCTGGTGCACGCGGAGCGCCTGGGGCGAGCGGATCTGCACAGCATAGCGGTGGAGGCGCTGGGAGGGCTACAGGATGAGGGGCTGTCGTTCGTCGCGGCTGCCCACGGCGTAGACCTGGTCCCCTACCGCGGCGAGCCTACCCTGGGCCCGCGGATCTGGAACCTGCTGGCCCGCCGGCCGGCCTCCGGACCTGCCCGGATCGAGATCCGCTGCCTGGGCCGGTTCGAGGTGCACCGGGGTGGCGTGCCGGTCCCGCAGAAAGACTGGCCGCGGACTACGGCTCGAAGACTCCTACAATACCTCGCCGTCACGCACCGCCCAGCGCATCGCGAGCAGATCATGGACGCGTTGTGGCCGGACGTGGGAGCGCGCGAAGCGGCCAACCAGCTCCGGGTCGCCCTTTCCGCGCTGCGCCGTGCGCTGGAACCCACTCGCCCGCCCCGCCAGCAGTCAACACTGATCCTGACGCAGGGCGGAACCGTGGCCCTGGCCCGGGACCTGATGCAGCTCGACGTCGACGCCTTCCGGCAGGCCGTCCGTGAGGCGCGGCAGGCTTCCGATGACGACCGCCCGGCGGCGCTCCGGCGTGCGGCCGGCCTCTATGGCGGCGACCTGCTGGCGGACAGTCCGTACGAGGAGTGGGCGGCCGGAGACCGCGACCGGCTCCTGGAGGACTACCTGAACGTCCGCACCTCTCTGGGAGAGGTGGAGGAAGCTGCGGGCGCGTGGGACCGGGCTCTGGCGAACTGGCAGGAGGTCCGCACGCGCAACCCCGGCGCGGAGCATGCCTATCGGGGCTTGATCCGATGTTACCTCGCCTTGGGCCGGGCGGGCGAGGCGGCCGGCGCCTTCGACGCCTGCCGGGCCGCCCTGAAAGACCTGGGCGTCGCGCTGTCGGAGGAGACCCTCCGGCTGCGTGAGACGTTCACCCTCCCACCGTCTGCCTCCGTGTAACGCCGCGGTAATTCCACGCCTCCATCATGGACCCCAATCTATCGGGGAGGTGGACGCATGCGAGTCCTCATGGCAAGGCTGATGGTCGTGTTCCTGGTGTTGGGAGTCGCCCTCTCCGCGGGCGCCCAGACGGTTCCGGCCGATCTCAAGGACGTTGCCGTCCCGGCCGGGGCGTACTGGGCAACGCAGGAGGTCGTCATCGGCCGCGGCCAATCTGTCGCCCACCGCCACGGCCTGGAGTTCGTCTTCGCCCTCAAGGGCGACGCGGCCGTGCGGATCGGATCGGCCGCGGTCACGATCCCTGAGGGGAAGGCGTATGGCATCCCGGCCGGCGCCGCCCACACCCATCTGACCATAGGGCAGGGGGAGAGCCGCATCGTGGCCTCGCAGCTGGCCGGCGAGGCGGCGACGTGGGGGACGCTCGAGATCGTGCGGACGAAACGCACCACCGCGCTGGCCGGCTTCCGGCAGGGCCCGCAGATGGCCCGTCTGAGTGAGGTCGTGCTCGCGCCGTTCGCGCAGACGCCAGTGCACACCCATCCCGGGCCGGAGGCCGTCTACATCCTGGACGGGCCCATCGTCCTGCAGACCGAAGGGAAGCTGGTGATGCTGCTGCGGGGCGATCTCGCGGTGTTGCCGGGCGACACGGCGCTGCAGGCTCGGTACATCGGCGGCGTCGGGCAGGGCCGGTTCCTCGCGCTCTTCGTCGTCGCGGAGGGGGCGCCATTCTCCTCACCGATCCCGGCCGGCTTCAAGGTCGCGCCCCAGCCCTGAGGTGGTCCGGATCGGTTATGATCCTCAGTCAGACTCCTTGAGCCTCCTCGTGAGGCCGGGCGAAGCGGTCGTGAGCCGTGAGGTGGCTCCGGGGATCATCGTCAACCTGGATCGCGATGGGCGCCCGGTCTCCGTCGATATCCTCGCCGCCAGCCGGCGGTTGGGTGAGGACGGCATCCGCTCGATTGCGATCGATCTGGGACATCGGTGAAGGAGGCAGGACGGGACCGGAGGGATGCGAAGTGAGGCGGTATCAGACGCTTCCTGCGCATCCTCCTCCTGGTCGCGCTCGCCGTGCTGCTGGCGGCGGGGGGCCTGGCGACCGGCCTCGGCATCTACGCGGTCCGGCGCGCGTTCCCGCAGACGTCCGGCCGCGCCGTCCTTCCGGGCCTGCACGGCACTGTCGAAGTGATGCGCGACCGGTGGGGCATCCCCCACGTCTTCGCGCAGGACGACCGCGACCTGTTCTTCGCCCAGGGCTACGTCCACGCCCAGGACCGCCTCTGGCAGATGGAGTTCCACCGCCGGGTCTCCGCCGGCCGGCTGTCGGAGATCTTCGGAAGCGCCACCCTGGAGACGGACCGGTTCCTCCGCACCGTCGGGCTGCGCCGCGCGGCTGAGGCGGAAGCCGCGCAGCTCGACGCCGAGACGAAAGCAGTCCTGGATGCGTACGCCGCGGGGGTCAACGCGTACATCGACGCGCGGCGAAGCCGTCTGCCGCTGGAGTTTACCCTGCTGCGCTTCGCGCCCGAGCCGTGGTCGCCCGTGGACACGCTTGCGTTCGCCAAGCTCATGGCCTGGAACCTCAGCGGCAACTGGGAATCCGAGATCCTCCGCGCGCACCTGGTGAGCCGGTTCGGGGAGGCCGGGATGGCGCGTCTCCTTCCGCCCTACCCCACAGAGATGCCGGTCATCGTCCCGGAAGGTGCGGACTACCGGCCGTTCCGCGCGGCCGCCGCGCTCCGCCTGGCCGGCCTCGCCCCGGTCCGGCCGGGGATCGGCAGCAACAACTGGGTGGTGGCCGGGAGCCGGACGACGACGGGGCGGCCGCTCCTGGCGAATGATCCGCACCTCGAGGCGGCGATGCCGTCGATCTGGTACGAGATGCACCTCTCCAGCGAAGGCTTCAACGTCGCCGGCGCGACCTTTGCCGGCACGCCGGGCGTCGTCATCGGCCACAACGACCGCATCGCCTGGGGCGTGACCAACGCCGGTCCCGACGTGCAGGATCTCTACCTCGAGCGCGTCCACCCCGACGACCCGACGCTCTATGAGTACCAGGGCGGCTGGGAGCGGGCCACCGTGGTCGAGGAGGTCATCCACGTGAAGGGCCGGCCGGAGCCGGTGGCGCTGCCGGTCCGCATCACCCGCCACGGGCCGTTGCTCAACGGCGTCGTCGACGGACTCGACGCGTTCGTCGCGCTTCGCTGGACGGCCCTCGAGCCCGGGTCCATCACCACCGCCCTGCTCCGCCTCAACCGGGCCGGGAACTGGGACGAGTTCCGGGACGCGCTCCGGCGGTGGACCGTGCCGGCCCAGAACTTCGTCTACGCCGATCGCGACGGGAACATCGGCTACCAGCTGCCAGGCCGGATCCCGGTGCGGGCCAAGGGGACGGGGCTGCTCCCCGTTCCCGGGTGGACCGGAGAATATGAATGGACGGGAGAGATCCCGTTCGACGAGCTGCCCTCGTCGTTCAATCCCGAGCGCGGATACATCATCACCGCCAATAACCGGATCATCCCGGAGGGCTACCCGCGCTTCATCGCCGCGGAATGGGACCCTGGCTTCCGGGCCCGGAGGATCGAGACGATGCTCACCGCGGCGGCGCAGGTGAGTCCCGAGCTGGCCGCCGACATCCAGCTCGATCGGACCTCGCTGCCGGCGCAGGCGATGCTGGAAGGGCTGGAGACGGTCCGTGTCACAGACGAGCCGGCGGCGTCGCTGCTCGCGGAGCTCCGCGCCTGGGACGGCGTGCTCGCGCCGGAGAGCCGGGCCGCCGCGATCTACGAGGCGTTCCGCGTCGCCCTCCCCGCGCTGCTCTTCGAGCGGTGGCTGGGACCCGACATGTTCAAGCGTTATCTGGAGCGTTCCGACGCCTGGACCCTGACTACGCTGCGGCTGCTCACCGAGCCGTCCTCACCATGGTGGGGACCCGCCGGCCGTGACGCCGTCGTGGCCCAGGCGCTGGCGAAGGCCGAGGAAACCCTGCGGGAGCGCCTCGGACCGAACCGCTCGCGCTGGACCTGGGGGCGCCTGCACGTCATGGAGTTCGAGCACCCGCTCGGCCGTGTGCGGGCGCTGCGCGGCATCTTCAATGCCCCGGCGCCGCCGACCGGCGGCGACGCGTTCACGGTGAACAACGGCGGGTTCAGCGTCAAGACGTTTCGCCAGGTGGTTGTGGCCTCATACCGGCAGATCCTCGACGTCGGCGAGTGGGACCGCTCCATGGCCATCCATACCACCGGCCAGAGCGGCCTCCCGTTCCACCACCATTACCGCGACTTCGTGACGCCGTGGGCCGCCGGGCAGTACCATACGCTGCCGTTCGCCGTGCGTAGGGTGCGCGAGATCGTCGAGAGCTCGCTGACGCTGGCTCCGCCCTGAGGCCTGCCGCCGCGTCGATACGCCGGGCGGCCACGCTTTAGCTCGCCCGGGTCATCGAACACAACTCGCACCAGGGGCGAGTTGGATTGGGTCACGAAGGCCACCGACTCCTTACCGTCGCGGCTGAAGCGGCGCCATTCAAAAGAGGAACCGGTTGGGCCTGCCTCGAATTCGCCTCCCTAACGAACGTTTGGTAGATGGCCGCCCATGGCGCAGGCTCTGCCCCGCCCCAAGCACGAGGAACTCCTCGCCGCCGCGGTCCGCCTCTTCCGCGAGCGCGGCTATCACGCCACCTCCATGCAGGACCTCGCCGAGGCCGTCGGCGTGCAGCGCGGCAGCCTCTACCATTACATCGAGGCCAAGGAGGATCTCCTATGGGAGATCATGGCGCACGCCATGGCGACGCTGCGGGAGAGCGTCGGCCCGGCGATGCAGGCCGCTCTGCCGGCGTCGACCCGGCTCCGCACCGCGGTGGCGGCCCATCTGCGCACTGCGGCGCGGATCCGCGATGAGCTGACCATCCTGCACGTGGAGCTGAAGTCGTTGTCCCGGCGGCGGCGCGACGCGATGGTGGCGATGCGGGACGAGTACGAGCGGATCTTCCGCGGGCTCGTCCGCGACGGCATCGCCGCGGGCGAGTTCCGCGCCGTGGACGAGAAGGCCGCGGTCTTCGCCATGCTCGGCGCGTGCAACTGGTTCACGCAATGGTACAACCCGGCCGGATCGGCAGGGTACGAGGCGTTCGCCGACACATTCACCGGCTTATTCCTCGACGGGCTGCGCCTGCCCGGGACGGCGCCCGCGCGCGGGAGGAGTCGTACGGACACCTGACGAGCTGGCGACCGCGGACCGCAAGAGCCGCGCGGGCACCTGACGCGCCGGCGGCGGCCCGTGATGACGAACCGGCGATGACGATGCTGCGGATGAGGAGTTTGCGATGAGAGCGCGGCTGTCCAGGGCGGCGGTACTCGGCTCGGGGGTGATGGGCGGCGCCATCGCGGCGCATCTGGCCAACGCCGGCATCCCCGTCCTGCTCCTCGACATCGTGCCGCCGGAACTGACCGAGGACGAGCGGGCCCGGGGTCTCACACTCCACGACCCCGCGGTGCGTAACCGCCTCGCCACGGCCGGGAAGGACCGGGCGCTGAAGGCGAACCCGGCTGCCTTCTTCACGCCCGCCCGGGCGCAGCTGGTCACGCCGGGCAACTTCGAAGACCACCTCAAGGATCTGAGCTCGGCGGATTGGATCATCGAGGCGGTCGTCGAGGATCTGGCCATCAAGCAATCCCTGCTGGAGCGTGTGGAGCGCTGCCGGGCCGGCCATGCCGTGGTCAGCACGAACACCTCGGGGCTCCCCGTCGGATCCATTGCGGAGGGGCGGTCCGCCGAGTTCCGCCGGCACTTCCTCGGCACGCACTTCTTCAATCCCCCCCGGTACCTGAAGCTGCTGGAAGTCATCCCGCTGCGGGACACCGCGCCCGAGGTCCTGGCGGCGGTAGGCCGCTGGGGCGAGGGGCAGCTGGGCAAGGGGATCGTCTACGCGCACGACCGGCCGAACTTCATCGCCAACCGCATCGGCAGCTACGGCTTCCGTAAGGCGGTGCAGCTGATGCTCGAGCTCGGGCTGACGATCGAGGAGGTGGACGAGCTCACGGGCCCGCTGATCGGCCGCCCGCGCAGCGCCACCTTCCGGACGACGGACCTGGTCGGGCTGGACACGGTGATCCACGTCTCCGAGAACTCCTACCGCAACCTGGCGGATGACCCGGAGCGCGAGGTCTTCCGCGTGCCACCGCTCTTCCATGAGATGGCGAAGCGCGGCTGGCTCGGGGAGAAGGCGGGGAGCGGATTCTACCGGCGGGTCGACGGTGAAATCCACGCCCTCGACTACACGACGATGGAGTACCGTCCGCGCCAGAAGCCCAGGCTGGCCAGCGTCGAGGCGGCGCGGTTGATCGAGGATCCCGCCAAGCGAATGCGCCAGCTGCTGGGGGCGCCGGACAAGGGCGGGCAGTTCCTCTGGCAGCTCACCTCCAGCATCCTCAGCTACGCGGCCCGGCGCGTACCGGAGATCGCCGACGACGTCGTCAACGTCGACCGCGCGCTGCGCTGGGGGTTCGCCTGGGATCGCGGGCCGTTCGAGACCTGGGATCTGCTCGGGGTGGCGGAGCTCGCCACGCGGCTGCGCGACGAGGGCCGCGAGGTGCCCGCGCTGGTGGACGCCGTCCTCGAACGGGGCGACGGCCGGTTCTACCGGACGCGCGACGGGACCGAGGAGTTCTTCGACGTCGCCGCCGGGCGCTACGCCCCGGTGCCGGACCGGCCGGGTGTTCTGTGGCTGCCAAAGCTGAAGGAGCAGGGACGGACCGTCGCGACCAACCCGGGGGCCAGCCTGGTGGATCTGGGCGACGGCATCGCCTGCCTGGAGTTCCACTCGAAGCTGAACACCATCGGCGAGGATACGCTGCGCATGGCTCGCCGGGCCCTGGACGAACTGCAGACGCGCTTCGACGGGCTGGTCATCGGCAACCACGCTCCGGACTTCTGCGCCGGCGGAGCCAACCTGATGCTGGTGCTGCTCGAAGCGCAGGACGGGAACTGGGACGATCTCGACCTGGCCGTGCGGTCGCTGCAGCGCCACAACCTCGCCGTGCGCTATGCGGCGCAGCCTGTCGTGGCCGCGCCGTTCGGGCGGACGCTGGGCGGCGGGACGGAGTGGTGCCTGCCCTGCGCGCGCATCCAGGCGGCCGCTGAGACCTACATGGGCCTCGTGGAGTGCGGGATCGGCCTCATCCCGGCCGGAGGCGGCACCACGGAGATGGTCCGCCGGGCCTCGGCGCGCATCCCACAGGGCAGCGACGCGGACCTCTTCCCCATGACGCGGTGGATCTTCGAGACCATCGCCACCGCCAGAGTCTCCCTCTCGGCTGAAGATGCGCGGCAGCTGGGCTTCCTGCGGGACTGCGACGGCATCTCGATGAACGGCGATCATCTCCTCCAGGACGCGAAGACGGCCTGCCTGGAGCTCGTCCGCACCGGCTACCGGCCGCCGCTGCGCCAGCGCGTGCGCGTGGCCGGCGAGCGCGGATTAGCCGCCATCGAGGCCTACCTCTACCTGATGCGCACGGCGGGCCACATCTCCGAACACGACGCGCTGGTCGCCGGGAAGCTGGCCTCTGTGATGTGCGGCGGGAAGGTTCCGTACGGCACCGAGGTCTCAGAGGAATACCTGCACGACCTGGAGCGGGAGGCGTTCCTCAGCCTGCTGGGCACCGCGAAGACGCAGGAGCGCATCCGCTACGTGCTGCAGCACGGCAGACCGCTGCGCAACTGATGCGGCGGCATTGAGAGGGGGCGAGAGTAAGTGAATGTCTTCATGGTGATCCTTCGGCTCATCCACATCTTCGCGGGCATCTTCTGGGTGGGCACTATCTGGTACTTCGCGCTGTTCTTCCTACCGCGCGTCAAGACGTTCGGCCAGGAGCAGGGCCGTATCATGCAGACGATGTCCGGCCAGCCCTTCCCCACGTACATGACCACGGCGGCGATCTCGGTCGCCCTCTCCGGTATCCTCATGTACTGGTACACCTCGGCCGGGTTCAAGGCCGCCTGGATCTTCACCCCCCCGGGAGTCATTCTCACACTAGCGGCGCTGCTGGGCATCTTCGCGGTCCTGGAAGGTTTCTTCATCTCGCGCCCCGCAGCCGAGCGGATGGCACAACTCGGCCGGGAGGCCGCAGCCGCCAGCGGGCCGCCGGCGCCCGCCGTGATGCAAGAGATGCAGGCTCTGTCCGCCAGGCTTGAGCGCGGGATCTATCGGACCGCCGTCGTGATCCTGCTGACCGTGATCGGCATGGCAGTCTTCCGGTATCTGTAGTGGGATAGATCCGCCCGGCGTCCCACCGCCGGTGCACGAGGTGAGCTCGATGCGGGAAGCGGTGATCGTCTCGGCCGTGCGCACCGCCGTCGGGAAAGCTCCGCGCGGGACGTTGAAAGACACGCGGCCCGACGATCTCGCCGCCGCGGTGATCACGGAAGCCGTGCGCCGCGTCCCCGGCCTGGAGCCGGGAGAGATCGAGGATGTCGTGCTGGGCTGCGCGCTGCCCGAAGCGGAGCAGGGGCTGAATGTGGCCCGCATCGCCGCGCTGCGCGCGGGCCTGCCGGACAGCGTGCCGGGCATGACCGTGAACCGCTTCTGCGCTTCGGGGCTGCAGGCGATCGCCATGGCCGCCGAGCGCATCATGGGAGGGGCCGCCGATGTCATCGTGGCCGGCGGCACCGAGTCCATGAGCCTGATGCCCGGACAGACCGGCCACACGTTCACGCCCAATCCCCATCTGGTGGAAACCTGGCCGGAAGTGTTCACCTCGATGGGCCTGACCGCGGAGCACGTGGCCAGGAAGTACGGTGTGCGTCGCGAGGATCAGGACGCGTACGCGTTCCGGTCGCACGCGCGGGCCGCGGCGGCGGTCCGCGCCGGGAAGTTTGCCGGCGAGATCGTGCCTGTGACGGTGAAACGCTGGGAATCCGACGGCAACGGCCGGCCGAAGTCCACCACGGTCACGTTCCAGGTAGATGAAGGGATCCGGGCCGACACCTCGCCCGAGGCCCTGGCCAAGCTCAAGCCGGTCTTTGCCAGGGATGGCACGGTGACCGCCGGCAACTCGTCCCAGACCAGCGACGGCGCGGCGGCGGCGGTCGTGATGTCGGGGGAGCGGGCCGCGGCCCTGGGGGTCAAGCCGCTGGGGATCTTCCGCGGCTTCGCCGTGGCCGGGGTCGCGCCGGAGATCATGGGGATCGGTCCCGTTCGCGCGGTGCCCCGCGCGCTCGCGCTGGCCGGTGTGCGGCTCCAGGACGTCGGCCTCATCGAGCTCAACGAGGCCTTCGCCTCGCAGACGCTGGCGGTGATCCGTGAGCTGGGCCTGGACGAGGCGGCCGTGAACGTGCACGGCGGGGCGATTGCGCTGGGCCATCCCCTGGGCTGCACCGGCGCAAAGCTCACGGCAACGTTGCTGCATGAGATGGCCCGCCGGCCGGTGCGCTACGGCATCGTGACGATGTGCATCGGCGGAGGGATGGGCGCCGCGGGGGTCTTCGAGCGCCCGTGACCCGGGCGCCGGGGCCGTGAAGCGCGCATGACGGTGAAGTCGGTTGACCGCGCGGGCGGCGCGGTCGGGCGCCGCCTGAGACGATCCGGCCCGCAGGCGCGGGCGGAGGTGGAGCCATGAACGCGAAGGCGATGGACGAGCGGACCCGCACCGCACCGGTCGCGGGGGGCAGCTTTCTCATCGAGGATCCAGACCCGGCCCGCATCTTCACCCCCGAAGATCTCAGTGACGAGCAACGCCTGGTCGGTCAGACGGCCCGGGACTTCGTGGAGCAAGAAGTCCTCCCCGTCCTGGATCGCATCGAGGCCAAGGAATGGGATCTCACGCGGGATCTTCTCCGCCGCCTGGGTGAGCTGGAGCTCCTGGGGATCGAGGTGCCGGCCGCCTACGGCGGCGCCGAGCTGGACAAGGTCACCGCGCTGCTCGTCACCGAGGCGCTGGCCGCCGGCTCGTTCGGCGTGAGCTATTCCGCGCACGTCGGGATCGGCATGGAGCCCATCGTGTACTTCGGCACCCCCGCGCAGCGCGAGCACTATCTCCCCCGGATGGTGCGGGGCGAGCTCATCGGGGCGTACGCGCTCACGGAGCCCACGGCCGGCTCCGACGCGATGTCCATCCGCACCCGGGCCGTGCGCTCCCCCGACGGCGCGTCCTGGCTGCTCACCGGCACCAAGCAGTTCATCACCAACGCCGCCTTCGCCGACGTCTTCACCGTGTTCGCCAAGGTAGACGGGGAGAAGCACACGGCCTTCCTGGTGGACCGGGATACGGAAGGATTCACCGTCGGCGAGGAAGAGCACAAGATGGGCATCCGCGGATCGTCCACCGCCCCGCTGGTGCTGGAGAACGCGCGCATCCCCGCGGACCACCTGCTCGGCGAGGTCGGCCAGGGGTTCAAGGTCGCCGTGAACATCCTCAACATGGGGCGGTTCAAGCTGGCCGCCGGCGCGGTGGGCGCGTGCAAGCACGTGTTGCGGACCAGCCTGCAGTACGCCGGCGAGCGGCAGCAGTTCGGCAAGCCGCTGGCGGCGTTCGGGCTGATCAAGCACAAGCTGGCCGAGATGGCGATCCGGATGTACATCGCCGAGAGCATGGCCTACCGCACCGGGGGCCTCGTGGACGAGACGCTCGGCGGCGTGCACGGCGATGCCGGCGCGGCCATGCGCGCGCTCGAGGAGTACGCGGTGGAGTGCGCGATCAACAAGGTCTACGCCTCCGAGGTGCTCGACTACGTCGTGGACGAAAACGTGCAGATCCACGGCGGCTACGGGTTCATCGAGGAGTACGCGGCCGCCCGCGCCTACCGCGACTCCCGGATCAACCGGCTCTTCGAAGGCACGAACGAGATCAACCGCATGCTCACCACGGGGATGCTGCTGCGCCGGGCCCAGCGCGGCCGCCTCAACCTCATCCCCGCGGCGCTGGCCGTGGTGCAGGAGCTCACCTCCCCCGCGCTGGGCGAGGATGCCGGGACGGGCGCGCTCGCCGAGGAAGCGCGGATCGTGCGCATGGTCAAGAAGGCGGCGCTGTTCGCCTCCGGCGTGGCGGTGCAGAAGCGCCTGGAGGCCATCGAGGAGGAGCAGGAGATCCTGGCGGCTTTGGCCGACCTCGTGATCGAGACCTTCGCCATGGAGAGCGGCCTGCTCCGCGCGCAGCGCGCGGTTCAGCGCCGGGGGGAGGCTGAGGCGGCGCTCAAGATCGCCATGGTGCGCACCTACATCAACGACGCGGTGGCCCGCGTCGACGCCACCGCCCGGTCGGTCCTCGCCGCCGTCGAGGAGGGGGACACGCTGCGCACCGAGATCGCCGGGCTGCGCCGGCTGCTGCGCTACACGCCGGTCAACACCGTGGCGCTGCGCCGGCAGATCGCCGAGGCGCTGATCGCGTCCGGCCGCTACGTCTGCTGATGCACGCGCAGGGGGTCGTAGGGGGACGCCGCGCGTGCGTCCCCCCGCAGGGCGCCCCCGCTGCGCTTCGGATGCGTGAGGCCACAGGATGGCCGTAACCGTCGAGGGACGCCCCTGGCTGCGATTCTACGAGCCGGGCGTCCCCCACACCCTGCGCTACCCGGACCACCCCGTCCACGCGCTGCTCGACCGGACGGCCGCCGACTACCCGCACCGCCCCGCCGCGGTGTACTTCGGCGCGTCGGTGACGTTCGGCTGGCTCCGGGAGATGGCCGTACGGTTCGCCGCCGGACTCGTCCGGCTGGGCGTGCGGCCCGGCGACCGGGTGGCGCTGCACCTCCCCAACTGTCCACAGTTCCTCATCACCTACTACGGCGCGCTGGCCGCGGGGGCGGTCGTCGTGCCGTTCAACCCGCTCTACGTCGAGCGCGAGATCGCCCATCAGCTCGCCGACAGCGGGACCGAGGTGTCGGTGACCCTCGACGCCCTCTATCCCCGCCTGGCCGCCGCACGGCAGGGGACCCGCGTGCGGGAGATCGTCGTCACCGGGATCCAGGACTACTTCCCGCCCCTCCTGCGGACGCTGTACCCGCTGAAAGCCAGGCGCGAAGGGCTGCTCGTGCACGTGCCGCGCGCGCCGGACATCCACCGGCTCGCCACGCTGCTCGAGCATCCTGTCCCGGCTCCCGACGTCCGCGTCGATCCCGGAGGGGTCGCCGTGCTCCTCTACACCGGCGGGACGACCGGCATCCCCAAGGGCGCCATGCTCACCCACCGGAATCTGGTGAGCAACGTCCTGCAGGCCCGCGCGTGGTTCACGCGGCTGCAGCCCGGGGCAGACTCGTGCATCGCCGTGCTCCCCTTCTTCCACTCCTACGGGATGACGTCGGCGATGAACTTCTGCGTGAGCAGCGGCACCCGCCTCGTCCTCCTCCCGCGCTTCCAGGTCGAGGGCACGCTGAAGGCCATCGCCCGGTATCATCCGAAGGTGTTTCCGGGCGTGCCCACCCTCTACACCGCGGTGATCAACCACCCCCAGGTGGGGCGGTACGATCTGCGTTCCATCGCCGCCTGCATCTCGGGCGCGGCCGCCCTCCCGGTGGAGGTGCAGTCGCGGTTCGAGACCCTCACCGGGGGCCGGCTGGTCGAGGGGTACGGGCTCACCGAAGCCTCTCCCGTGACGCACGCCAATCCGATCTTCGGCACCCGGAAGGCGGGCAGCATCGGCATCCCCTTCCCGGACACCGACGCCCGCATCGTGGATCTGGAAGGCGGCATGACCATGCTCGGCCCGGGAGAGGTCGGAGAGCTCGTCATCCGCGGGCCGCAGGTGATGGAGGGGTACTGGAACCGGCCCGATGAGACGGGACGCGTGCTGCGCGGCGGGTGGCTGTACACGGGCGACATCGCCCGGATGGACGAGGACGGGTACTTCTACATCGTCGACCGGAAGAAGGAGATGATCATCACCGGCGGGCTCAACGTCTTCCCGCGGGAAGTGGAGGAAGTGCTCTACGCGCACCCGGCCGTGCTGGAAGCGGCCGCGATCGGCGTGCCCGAGACATACAAGGGGGAAGTCGTCAAGGCGTTCGTCGTGCTGAAGCCGGGCGCGCAGGCGACCGCGGGGGAGCTCATCGACCACTGCCGCCGGCTCCTGGCCCCGTTCAAGGTGCCGCGCGACATCGTCTTCCGCACGCAGCTGCCGAAGTCGCTCGTCGGGAAGATCCTCCGGCGCGTGCTGGCGGAGGAGGAACGGCCCACGGACCCGCCCACCTGACCTGCAGTGGACCGGGCGCGGCCCCGGACGTACCGGCCGGCCGCGTTCGATGTTCCATGACCCACCTGGGCCAATTCCACTCGGTCCGGACCGAGCTGAACCAGCCTTCCGTGGTCATGACCCCGGCGGGTTATTCGTGCTCGCCCCGGGGCAAGCAGGGTGACACGTGAGAGGCCTGCGTATCCATCCTCCGGCGCCGCTCCGAGAACTGCGCCCCCATGTCCGACCGCAGGGCAGAGACCTCGCGCTCCACGCCGGCCAAGCGCCTGCAGCACCCTAACGGGTCTTCTCGAGCACGGCAATGTAGAGCGATCCGCGCGGCCGAATGCGTCCCGGGAGGCTCTCCCCGGCGCGGCAAGGCTACTTGAACTCGTTCAGCAGCGGACGGACGTCGGAGGCGGCCAGCTCCTGCGGCCAGATCGGCACGGGGTCGAAGGCCTTCTTGTTGCGGGGATTCCGGTAGACGACCCCCAGCGGCAGGCGGTCCTTGCGGTCGAACTCGCCGAGCAGATCCCACGCCGCGTTGAGGTCCGTGGGGTCGTGGTCCTTCGGGACCTCCTCCACGTGGGCGCGGTACCAGTCGTAGGTGTTGAACTTGTTGTAGGTCACGCACGGCGAGAAGTCGTTGACCATGGCGAAGCCCTTGTGCTGCAGGGCCTGCACGTAGATCTCGGCGGCGTGCTTCGGATCGCCCGAGAACGACTGCGCCACGAACGTCGCCCCGGCGGTGAGCGCGAGGCGCAGCGGCGCGAACGGCGGCGGGGACTCCTCGCTCCACTCCGTGATGTCCATGCCCCGTCCGTGCGTCGGCGAGTGCTGCCCCTTGGTCAGGCCGTAGACGCCGTTGTCCATGATGATGTGCATCAACTCCGGGTCCCGGCGGCAGACGTGCACGAAGTTCTCCACGCCGATGGCGAACGTGTCGCCGTCCCCCGCCGTGCTGATGACCTTCAGCCGCGGGTTGGCCATCTTGGCGCCCAGCGCGTAGGCCAGCGGGCCGCCGTGCGTCCCGTGGAAGCCGTTCCCGTTCAGGTAGTTCCGGATCTGCCCCGAGCAGCCGATGCCGCTGACGATGAGCAGCTCGTGCGGGGTGATCTCCAGCTTGGTCAGCGCCATCTTCAGCGCGGCCAGCACGCCGAAATCGCCGCAGCCGGGGCACCACTGGATGCGGTGCCGCGGGATGGCGTTCTCGTCCCAGGTCTTGGCCGTGATCTTCTGCGCCTTGGCGTCCGCCATACGCTCGCTGCGCTCCTTAGTCGCCTTCCGAGACCTTCACCGGCACCGGCCCGTCGGTGATGCGCACGACCTCTGCGCCCTCACGCAGCACCGCCTCCACGCCCTCGACGATCTCGCTGACGTAGATCGGCAGGCCGTTGTACTTCAGAATGCGCCGCACCGGCACCAGACAGTACGCCTGGACGATGTCCGCGAACTGGCCGCTGAAGTTCCCCTCGACGGCGATGATCGCCGTGGCCTGCTCCAGCAGCGGCTTCGCGGCCGCCGTGTTGAACGGCCATAGATGCGTGAAGTGGACGACCGCCGCGTCGACCCCCCGCGCGCGCAGCCGCTGCTGCGCGTCCAGCAGGACCGGCCGGGTGCTCCCCCAGCCCAGCAGGACGGGATGGCCCGCCGGGCGGCCGAACACCTGCGGGGCGGGCGCGTCCTCCTTCAAGTAGGTCGCCATCTTGCGCAGCCGCTTGTCTACCTGCGCCTTGCGGATGAGCGGGTCGGTGCTCACGAACCCGCGCTCATCGTGCTCCGAGCCCGTGACCTTGAAGATGCCGCCCACGGTCCCCGGGAGGAGGCGCGGCGAGATCCCGGTCTCCGTCACGGCGTAGCGCTTGTAGCCCCCGTCGCGGCGGAGCTCCGCCTCGGTCACCAGCGTCGAGCGGTCGACCGCGACCTTCTGCGTCAGGAAGAACGACTCCGGGATCGCCTTGCGGCCCTCGGAGAGGTTGAGATCGGTGAGGAAAAACACCGGGCACTGATACTTGTCCGCCAGGTGGTGGGCCTCGGCCATCATCGTGTAGCACTCTTCCTGATCGCCGGGCGCCAGCACGATGCGCGGGATCTCGCCGTGCCCGCCGAACACCGACAGCCACACATCCCCCTGCTCACTCTTCGTCGGCATCCCGGTGCTCGGTCCCGCGCGCTGGGTATCCACGATGACCACGGGGGTCTCGGTCATGCCCGAGGTGCCGAACTCCTCCACCTTCAGCGAGAGCCCGGGCCCGGACGTCCCCACCATGGCCCGCGCCCCCACCAGGGCCGCCCCGATGGCCGCGCGGATGGACTCGCGCTCGTTCTGGCCCTGCATGGCGCGCCCGCCGTAGGCCGGCAGGTGCTCCTCCATGTACTCCAGGATGGCGGAGGCGGGTGTGATGGGATAGCCCGCGTAGAAGCGGCAGCCGGCCTTGATCGCGCCGATGCACAGCGCCTCGTTGCCGGTGATGAAGATGAAGGGTTCCGACAGGCGCCGCGGCTCCAGCCGGTACCCGCTGTCCGTCCAGCCGTGCGAGCGCAGGCCCTCCTCGACCACGTCGCGGCCGCGCTGCGCCGCGCGCAGGTTGAGGTCCACGATGTCCTGCCCCTTGCGCAGGAACCGCTCCTCGATGAGCGCCCGGAAGCGCTCGCCCTGTGGGTCGAAGTCGAGCAGGCGGAACAGCGCGCCGACCATGACGATGTTCTTGACGACATCCTTCTTCAGCTCGTCGCGGGCGATGTTGCGGGCGGGGATGGGGAAGATCTTCACCCCGCGGCGCTCCAGCGCCGCGGTGTCGATCACGCCCGTGCTGCTGTCGTAGATGAGGATGCCGCCGTCCTTGAGGTGCCCGCCGTGCCGCAGCACGGTGTCGCGGTTGGGCTGCTGGCTGGCGTCGGGGTTGGAGTCGTAATCCAGCCCGATGAGGATGTCCACGGCGCGGTCGCCCCAGGACGTGGGGGGCGTCGCGCTGATCACCATCGGATCGTACTGGTGGGCGCCGTAGATCGTCGAGGCGTATCCCCGTTCCATGGCCAGCACGTGCAGCCCGGCCCGGACGAGGATCTGGCCCAGGACGTCGGTCATGGTCACGACGCCGTCGCGCAGCTGCACGCCACCGGCTAGAAGCTTCAGCTGATTGACCACCACGGCATGCGCATCCTTTCGGGCAGTGTCTTGAAAATCATACCATTGTGAGCCAGGAGGTGCAAAATGACCGGCGCCGGCTGCAGAGGGAAGCCCGGCGGGCAAAGAGAAGTCGCCGACAAGCGTGGAACTCCGGCAGCGGTACGAGGAGGACCTCTATCACGTCCGCGGCGCCCTCGGCTGGACCGCTCTGCTGGGGTCGCTGGCGGCGCTGGCCCTCCTCCCCGTCCTGACCCCCGGCTACTTCCTCTATACCGCCTCCCTCATCGCCGCCCACGCCGTCATCGCCATCGGGCTGAACCTGCTTGTGGGCTACACCGGGCAGATCTCGCTCGGCCACGCGGGCTTCGTCGGGATCGGGGCATACACCGCCGGCATCCTCGCCGCGCGCCTGGGCGTCCCCTGGCCCGCGGCCCTCGTCGGCGCGGGGATGGTAGCGGCCGGGTTTGGGTTCCTCGTCGGCATCCCCGCGCTGCGCCTGACGGGCCCGTATCTGACCATCGCCACGCTGGGGTTCGGGATCGCCGTCAACCAGGTCCTGACGAACTGGGAGTGGCTCTCGGCGGGGCGGGCCGGGCTGTTCCTTCCAAAACTCACCCTGGCCGGGACGCGCCTGCCGGATCGGGCTATCTACTACCTCTATGTCATCGTCACCCTGCTGCTGATCTGGGGCGCGGCCAACCTCGTCCGCTCCCACGTGGGGCGGGCCTTCGTCGCCATCCGGGACAGCGACATCGCCGCGGAAGTCATGGGCGTGAACCTCACCGTGTACAAGACGCTGGCCTTCGCCGTCAGCGCCTTCTACGCGGGGATCGGGGGCGCCATGCTGGCGTATCTGCTGGGCTTCCTGGAACCCCAGATGTTCACGTTGTTCGAGTCCATCTACTACTTCAGCATGATCGTCGTCGGCGGGCTCAGCACTATCCCCGGCGCGGTGCTCGGCGCAGCACTGCTCACCATCCTCCCGCAGCAGCTGGCCGGCCTCAAACAGTATCTGCCGCTGGTCTACGGGGCCACGATCGTATTTGTCATGGCCGTCGACCCCCTGGGGCTGTACGGCCGCTGGCTGAAGATCAAGCTCTGGTTCAAGACATGGCCCTTCTAGCGCAATATCTCGTGGGCGGGATCGCCGCCGGCAGCCTCTATGCGCTGGTGGCGCTGGGCATCGTGCTGCTCTACCGCACGTCCCGCGTCCTCAACTTCGCGCACGGCGACCTGGCCACGTTCGGCACCTTTCTCGCGTTCGCGGCGCTGACCTCGGCCGGCTGGCCGTTCGGCACCGCGGCGGCGGCGGGCCTGGCGGCCACGGCGGTGCTGGGGGCGGCCTTCTTCTTCCTCATCATCCGGCCGGCGAAGGAGTCCACGCTGCTGGGGAAGATCGTCATCACCTTGGGGCTGGCGCTCGTCCTGCAGGGCGGGATCGCGGTCCTCTGGGGGACGGACACCAAGATATTCCCGTTCCCGCTGTCGGACACCAGGGTGTACGGGGTGGCCGGCGTGGTCGTCAGCCAGCTGAGCCTGGGCAGCGTCGCCATCGGGTTGGCGCTCATGGCCGGGCTGTACGGGCTGGTGCAGCACACCCGCCTGGGGCTGGCCATGCGGGCGGTCTCGCAAGACGCGACCGCCGCGCAGGTACTGGGGATCCCGGTGAAGCGCATCTTCGCCCTGACGTGGGGGCTCGCCTCGGGACTCGGCGCGGCGGCCGGGATCCTCCTGGCCCCGGTGACCCTGCTGGACCCGTTCATGATGCTCGACCCCTTCCTCAAGGGCTTCGCCGCCGCCGTGCTGGGCGGGATCGACAGCATGCCGGGGGCCGCAGCCGGCGGGCTGCTCCTCGGCGTCCTGGAATCGCTGTTCGCCGGCTACGTATCCGTCCGGTTCAAGACGACCCTGGCCTTCGTGATCATCATCGCCGTACTCATCGTCCGGCCCGAGGGACTGCTGGGCCAGGAGTACAAACGGCGCGTCTAGAAACCGCTTGGCACATGCGCCCGGGAGGGGTGAGGCCATGAGGACGGGAAGCCGGATTGCGCTCGTGCTGGTCCTCTTCGTGATCTCGGTCACAGGAGCCGGGGCCCAGACGCAGGAGCGCGGCGTCACCGACACCGAGATCGTCATCGGCAGCTCGCAGCCGCTGTCTGGGCCGGCCGCGTTCTGGGGCCAGGGGGTGGGCGGCGGGATGGCCGCCTACATCGCGATGATCAACGAGCGGGGCGGGATCAACGGGCGCAAACTGCGCCTGGTGCTGCGGGACGACAGCTACCTGCCCACGCGGGCCGTCGCCAATGTGCGCGAGCTCGTGGAGCGTGAGCGCGTCTTCGCCATCGTCAGCCTGATCGGCTCCGCCAATGCCTTCGCCGTCCGCGACTACATCATCGAGAACCAGGTGCTCTGGGTGTCGCCCACCGCGGACGCCAACATGTGGGCGGGGTTCAAGAACAAGAAGTACCTGTTCGTCACCTACCCGGGCTACGTGGACGAAGGCCGCATCCTGACCCTGTATGCCGCGCAGAAGGAAGGCGTCAAATCGGTGGCCGTCTTCTATCAGAACGACCTCTACGGCCAGAAGGGCCTGCTCGGGGTCAAGCGCGGCATCGCCGAGGCGAAGATCAAGCTGGCCGGCGCGGTGCCGTACGAGGTGACCGACCGGGATCTCAGCGGCCACGCCCTCAGGCTGCGGCAGATGGGCGCCGATTCCGTCGTCCTGTACGCCACGCCCGCGCAGGGGGCCCTCATCGTCCGCGAGATGGCGAAGATCGGCTTCTCCCCCAAACTCTTCGCCAGCTTCACGCTCGCCGACCCCATCATGTTCCAGCTCGCCGGCGATGCCTGGAACGGGATCATCCTGACGAACTACATCCCGGCTCCGGGCACGGGCGATGCGAAGGTGGACGCGATGCTGGAGGCGCTGCTCAAAGTCAACCCGCAGCTCCGCGGCAGCCCCTTCAACGCGCTGGCCGGCGTCTCGTTCATCGAGCCCTTCGTGGAAGCCCTGCGGCGCGCCGGCCCGACCGTGACCCGCGACAGCGTCGTGCGGGCGTTCGAGTCGATGAAGAATTGGGACGGTGAGGTCATCCGCGGCGTGACCTTCGGTCCGAATCAGCACCAGGGGATCAACCGCATCTACATCATGAAGTCGGAGAACAGGCAGTACAAGAAGCTGAGCGATTGGATCACCTATCCGGTCGGCTTCTAGCCCGCGGCGCCGGCGCGGCGCCCGGCGCTGAACCGCCTGATGCCGGCACCCAGACGCGGGGTGGGGATCGCCTCACCCCGCGCCGTGTCTGAATGATTGAGCCGGCTTCCCCTCCCCGTCCCCGGCCCGCAGCCCCCGCGGCCTCCACCCTGCTCAGCGTCACGGGTGTCTCGATCGCGTTCGGGGGCGTCGTGGCTCTGGACAGGGTCACCCTCGAAGTTCCGCGAGGGGCTCTGGTGTCCATCATCGGGCCCAACGGCGCCGGGAAAACCACCTTGTTCAACTGCATCACCGGCCTGTACCGGCCCGACCGCGGGCGGATTCTGATCGACGGCCGCGACCTGATTGGCCGGAAGCCGGACCACATCGCGCGGCTGGGGATCGCCCGCACCTTCCAGAACGTCGAGCTCTTCCTGCGCATGACCGCCCTGGAGAACCTGCTGCTGGGCCGCCATCTCCACTTCCACGCCGGGTTCTTCCGCGCGGCGCTGGGCACGCCGGGCTGGCGGCGCGAGGAAGTGCGCCACCGCGAGGAAGCCGAGCGCATCCTCGACTTCCTCGACCTGCAGGAGGCGCGGAACCGGCGGGTCGGCGACCTGCCCCTGGGCCGGCAGCGGCTCGTGGAGCTGGGGCGGGCGCTGGCCACGGAGCCGCGGCTGCTGCTCCTGGACGAACCCTCGTCCGGGATGACGGCCGACGAGAAGGCCGACCTCGTCTTCCGGATCAAGGACATCCGGGAGGAGATGGGGATCACCGTCATCCTCGTCGAGCACGACCTGAAGCTGGTCATGGGCATCTCGGACTGGATCGCCGTGCTCGATCACGGGGTGAAGATCGCCCAGGGCACCGCCGCCGAGGTGCAGGCCAATCCCGACGTGGTGCACGCCTACCTGGGAGATGCGACAGGATGACCGCTCCCGCCGCCACCCCATCCCGCGCCGCCTCGACCGCCGGGGAGACCGGCGGGCGGCCGCTGCTGACCGTCAAGAACGTGGAGACGGCCTACTACGGACGGCTGACGGTGCTGCGCGGCGTGTCGCTGGAGGTCCCCGAGCGCCGCATCGTCACGCTGCTGGGAAGCAACGGGGCCGGCAAGACCACCCTCCTGCGCACCATCATGGGCCTCATCCCCGACCAGCCGGAGAAGGGGACGGTGGAGTTCGGCGGCCGCCGGATCACCGGCCTGGACCCGGAGGACGTCGCCGCGCTGGGCATCGGCTACGTCATCGAGGGCCGCGGCATCTTCCCGGAGTTGACGGTCGAAGAGAATCTGCGTCTGGGGGCGTATCGCCGCCGGGACCGCGGCGTTCGCGAGGACCTGTACTACGTCCACCGGCTCTTCCCGATCCTGTGGGAGCGCCGGGCCCAGGTCGCTGGGACGCTCTCAGGCGGTGAGCAGCAGATGCTGGCCATCGGACGCGCCGTGCTCATGCGGCCCCGCCTGCTGATGCTCGACGAACCGTCTCTCGGACTGGCGCCGCTGCTGGTGAAGGACATCTTCCGGACGATCAGGGCGATCAACGACGGCGGGACCGCGATCCTGCTCGTTGAACAGAACGCGCACATGGCGCTGTCCATCGCGCACTATGGGTACGTGCTGGAGAGCGGGCGGCTGGTGCTGGAGGGCAGCGCGCAGGAACTCGCCGAGAATCCCAACGTGCAAGAGCTCTACCTGGGCGTCTCCCGCGAGCCGTCAATCAAAGGGTGGAAGCGCTACAAGGTGCGGCGGCGCTGGGCCTGAGCATCTCACCGGCGCGGCCGGGCGCCGGGCGCGTCACCGCCGTTCACCGTACGTCGCGGGTCCCGGACAGGTCCGGGCGGCTTTCGGAGGCCACGCCGGCCCGGCGCAGCGCGGCCAGCAGCGCTTCCGGCTCATCCGTTCCGACGCCGAACGCACGGCCGCGGCTGAGTCGCAGCAGGACCGCCATCCGCCCCGAGACATTGTACAGCCAGGAGCCCGTCCACCGCATGCCCCACCCCACGTACCACGGCACGCGGATCACTTTGGCCGACTCGATCTCCCGCAGCGGGATCGTGCGCCTGATCCATCCCGGTCCGAAGCGCACCTGGACGGCCTCAGGCGTGATCTCGACGGTCAGGGTGGAGAAGAGGACCGCCGCGGCGGCCATGAGCAGCAGGAGGCCCACCTCGCCGGTCATGTACCCGCCGGGCCGGAAGGCCCGGGACATGGCGCCGAGGCCGGCGAGGAGCGCGCCGAGCGTGACGTAGCCGATCTGCGTGTGGCGGTAGGACGGCATGGGAGCGGATGCGATCAGTCGCGGTAGACCGTATCGATGAGGCCGCCGAACTTCTCCATGATGGCGCGGCGCTTCACCTTCATGGTCGGGGTGACCTCGCCGTCCTCCTGATACAGGCGCTTGGGGAGGAGCACGAACTTCTTCACCTGCTCGGGCGAGGACAGCGTGCGGTTCACGCTCTCGACCTCCCCCGCGATGAGCCTGCGCACCTCTGCGGACTGGGTGAGGTCCGTGAACGTGGTGAAGGGAATGCGCCGGTCCTGGGCCCACTTGCTGCAGTTGTCCTCGTCGATGACGATGAGCGCGATGAGGTACTTCCGGCCGTCGCCGATGACGACGGCATCGTTGATGAACGGGCTGAACTTCAGCTTGTTCTCCACGTACTGCGGGGCGATGTTCTTCCCGTACGCGTTGATGAACAGATCCTTCTTGCGGTCCGTGATGCGCAGGTTCCCCCGCTCGTCGAACTCGCCGACGTCGCCGCTGTACAGCCAGCCGTCCACGATGGTGCGCGCGGTCTGCTCCGGGTCCTTGAAGTAGCCGGCGAACACGCCCGGGCTGCGCACGAGAATCTCGCCATCCTCCGCCAGCCGGACCTCGATGCCGGGGATGGGTTTGCCCACCGTGCCCAGCGCCACGTCCCCCACGGGATGGGCGGTGGTCAGGCCGCTCCCCTCCGTCTGGCCGTAGATCTCGCGGATCTGCACCCCGAGCCCCCAGAAGAACCGCAGGACGTCCGGCGAGATGGGCGCGGCGGCGGACAGGGCGACGCGCGTGCGGTCCAGCCCGATGCGGTTGCGCAGCGGCCCGAGCACCACGAGGTGGGCCACGCCGTAGGCGGCGCGCAGCCATCCGGGCGGCCGCCGGCCGGAGAGCAGGGCCGAGGCATACGCACGCCCCACGCGGACGGCCGCGGCGAAGGCGGCCCGTTTCGCCCAGTCGGCATCCCGCATGCCCAGCACGATCCCGGAGTGCAGCTTCTCCCAGATGCGCGGGACGGCGAAGACGATCGTCGGCCGCACCTCCCGGAGGTTCTGGGGCACGGTATCGAGGTTCTCGGCGAAGTTCACGGTGTAGCCGGCGTACGTCGCGATGGTGATCGAGAAGGACCGCTCGGCGATGTGCGCCAGCGGCAGGTAACTGAGGAGCTCGTCCTCCTCGCGGGCCGGGATGACGTGGGCGCAGGCCGCCCGTAGCTCCCAGAGGATGTTCCGATGCGAGAGCATCGCGCCTTTCGGCGGACCGGTCGTGCCGGAGGTGTAGATGAGCACCGCCAGATCCTCCGGCCGGATGGCCGCCATCCGGTCCTCCACGGCCCGCGGATGCGCCCGCTCGTGCTGCTCGCCCAGCCGGAGGAACTCCCCGAACATCAGCACCTGCGGGTCGGTGAACGCACGGAGTCCTTCGGGGTCCATGACAACGACTCGTTGGAGGTTCGGCAAACTGCGCCGAACCTCCAACAACTTGTCCAGCTGCTCTTCCCCCTCGACGATGACGAACCGCGACTCCGAGTGCTCCAGGATGTACTGGACCTGCTCCGGGCTGTTCGTGGCGTAGATCCCGACCGTGACGCCCCCCGCGGCCAGGATGCCCTGATCGCTGAAGAGCCACTCCGGGCGGTTCTCGCCGATCACGGACACGCGCTCACCGGGCTCCATCCCCGAGGCGATGAGCGCGTGCGCGATCCAGCGGGCGTTGCGCGCGTAGTCGGTCCACGAGATACGGCGCCAGATCCCAAACTCCTTGCGGCGCAGGGCGACGCGGTCGCCCAGCCGTTCGGACTGCGCGAAGAAGAGCTCGGGCAGGGTCCGGGCCGTCTCCAGCGATGCGGGGCGGACATCGACGCGGGCCATGTGTCTATTGGTCTACGCGCAGGCAGGGGCAACTCCTGTCCGGCAGGGCCGCCGGATGCGACCGGGAACAGGGAGGAAGGAGCGTGTGATGACCTCGGACCTCTTCTCCCTCGGCGGGCGGGCCGCGCTCGTGACCGGCGGATCACGCGGGCTGGGTCTGGAGATCGCCGAAGGACTCGGCGAGGCGGGGGCGCGCGTGGCCATCGTGGCGCGGCGCCGGGAGTGGCTCGACGACGCCGAGCGGTCGCTGCGGGACAAGGACATCGACTGCGCGGCGCTCACCGGCAACGTGGCCGACCCCACCGACGTGGTGCGCGTGGCCGCGTCGGTCGAGCAGCGCTTCGGCCGCATCGACATCCTCGTCAACGCGGCCGGACGCACCTGGGGCGCTCCCGCGGAGACGATGCCGCTGGAGCGCTGGCGGGAAGTCATGGAAGCCAACGCCACCGGCACCTTCCTGATGTGCCAGATGGTGGGCCGGGGGATGATCAGCCGCCGCTTCGGGCGGATCATCAACGTCGCCTCCCTGGCCGGGCTCGCCGGCCAGCCCGCCGAGGTCATGGACGCCATCGCTTACAGCGCGAGCAAGGGCGCCATCATCTCGCTGAGCAAGGACCTGGCCGTGAAGTGGGCCCGCCACGGCATCACCGTCAATGTCATCGCCCCCGGCTGGTTCCCCACCCGGATGTCGGAGAAGGTCATCGAGCGCGCAGGGGCGGCGCTCACGTCCACCATCCCCATGGGCCGGGTGGGCCGGCCCGGTGAGGTGAAGGGGGCGGCGGTGTACCTCGCCTCCGATGCGGCGAGCTACGTGACCGGTCAGGTCTTTGCGATCGACGGGGGCCTGCTGGCGCTCTAGGGGCAGCCGGCCCCGGACGCGTGAGGATGAACTGACATGCGAGACGTGGTGATCATCGAGGCGGTGCGTGCCCCTCAGGGGCGCCGCGGCGGCGCGCTCAGCGAGATCCGCGCCGACGATCTCCTGGCCGCCGTCCTGGGCGAAGTCGTGCGCCGGGCGGAAATCGAGCCTGGGCTCGTCGAGGACGTCGTGGCCGGCTGCGTCACGCAGGTGGGCGAGCAGGGAGCGAACGTCGCCCGCAACGCGGCGCTGATCGCGGGCTTCCCGGTTGAGGTCGCGGCCGCGTCGGTGAACCGGCAGTGCGGCAGCAGCCACCAGGCCATCCACTTCGCCGCGCAGGCCATCGCCGCCGGCGACATGGAGGTGGCCGTGGCCGCCGGTGTGGAGAGCATGAGCCGCGTGCCGCTGGGCAGCGACTACGGCGAGTGGAATCCGCGTCTGATGGACCGCTACCACCTGGTGCACCAGGGGACCGCCGCGGAGATGCTCGTCAAGCGCTACGGCCTGTCCCGCGAAGCATGCGACCGCTACAGCCTGGAGTCACACCGGCGCGCGGCGCAGGCCACCGACGAGGGCCGGTTCGCGCGGGAGATCATGCCGCTGCGGGGGAAAGGCGGGGTGACGGTCGCCGCAGATGAGGGCATTCGCCGAGACACATCACTACAGAAACTCGCAGACTTGCCACCCGTCTTTCAGACGGGCGGCTGCATTACGGCCGGCAACAGCAGCCAGATCAGCGACGGCGCGGCGGCGGTCCTGCTGATGAGCGCGCAGCGGGCCGCCTCCCTCGACCTGCGCCCCCGGGCGCGGATCCTCTCCCGGGTGGTCGTCGGGAGCGACCCGCAGATCATGTTCACCGGCGTCGTTCCCGCCACACGGCGCGCGCTGGCCCGGGGGGGAGTCCGGCTCGAGGACATCGACGTCATCGAGATCAACGAGGCGTTCGCCCCCGTGGTGCTGGCCTGGGCGGCCGAGGTCGAGCCCGACATGGCGACGGTGAATCCGAACGGCGGGGCCATCGCCCTCGGCCATCCCGTCGGAGCGTCGGGCGCCCGCCTGATGACGACGCTGCTGCACGAGCTCGAACGGGGCGGCGGACGGCTGGGGCTGGAGGTCGTCTGCATCGGATGGGGGATGGCCACGGCAACGGTGATCGAGCGGGTGTAGCCACGACGATGCGGGTGCACCGGATCGAGCTCCCCACGCCCTTCCCTGTCGGTCCGGTCAACGCGTATCTGCTGCTGGGGGAGCCACTCACGCTGGTGGACGCGGGGCCGAAGACGGAGGCGGCTCAGGCCGCGCTCGAGGCCGGCGTGCGGACGGCGGGCTGCCGGGTCGAGGATATCCGCCGCATCGTGCTCACCCACGGCCACACCGACCACTTCGGCAACGCGGCGTGGGTCGCGGCCCGTTCAGGCGCGCAGATCTTCGCCCACCCGTCGGACCGGCCGAAGTTCGCCGGAGACCGCTGGGTCATCGAGCACCTCCGGCAGCACTTCCTGGCGGCCGGCCTGCCTGAGTCGTTCCTGGCGACCTTCACCGACCGGATGCGGGCCATGCGGCACCTGTTCGACGCGATCCCAGAGTTCCAGCCGATCAACGACGGCGACGGCCTGGACCTCGACCGCAGCCGCCTGCGCGTCCTGCACTGCCCCGGGCACTCGCTGGGGCACATCTGCCTCTATCATGACGACGGGATCCTTATCGCCGGCGACCTGCTGCTGGAGGAGATCAGCCCGAACCCCATCATGGAGTTCGACGAGCGCGGGACCCGCATCCCCACGCTGCCCCAGTACCTCCACTCGCTGCGCCGGGTCCTGCTGCTGAACTGCGACCTGGCCCACCCCGGGCACGGCGGCCCGATGGCGAACCCAAGCGCACGGATCCGGGAGCTCATCGGCCATCACGAGCAGCGGAAAGAGACGATCCGGGGGCATCTGGACCGCGCCGGCAAGACGCTCCTGCAGCTCAGCCAGGAGCTCTACCAGAACCTCGATGAGCTAAACCTCATGCTCGCCCTCTCGGAGGTCATTGGCCACCTCGACCTGCTCGTCGACGAGCGGCGCGCCGCTGTGAGCCGGCGCGGCGGCACGCTGCTGTTCCGAACGGCGTAGCACGCCGAGCTCCGAGGTTCGGGGCCGGGATACCACAGGTGACCCTCCCGGCCGGCGCGAACCTACAGGCGACGATGACGGACCTGAGCGTGCGCGCGGCGATCCGCGGGATGGGCGTCTATGTGCCCGAGCGCATCCTGACCAATGACGAACTGGCCCGGATGGTGGACACCTCCGACGAGTGGATCACATCGCGCACGGGCATCAAACGGCGGCACATCGCCGCCGAAGACCAGACCACTGGCGACCTCGCCACTCTCGCCGCCTCGCGCGCCCTGGCCGCGGCGGGGGTGGACGCCGCCGACCTCGATCTCATCCTGGTCGGCACGGCCACCCCGGACCACTACTTCCCCGCCACGGCCTGCCTGGTGCAGGAGCGGCTCGGCGCCAAGCGGGCCGGCGCGTTCGACCTGCTCGCGGCCTGCTCGAGCTTCGTCTATGGCTTGATCAGCGCGGGGCAGCTCATCGCCGCGGGTGTGGTCCGGCACGCCCTGGTGATCGGCGCCGAAACGCTCAGCCGCCTGATCGACTGGGACGACCGGCGGACCTCCGTCCTCATCGGCGACGGCGCGGGCGCCGTCGTCCTCACCCCGGCCACGAACGGCCGCGGGCTGCGCAGCGGCATCGTGGGGGCGGATGGCTCGGCCGGGGACGTGCTCAAGGTCGCCGCGGGCGGCTCACGGATGCCGATGTCGGTCCACGCGATCGAGCACAAACTGCACCGGGCGTACATGGACGGTCAGGCCGTCTTCAAGCTGGCGGTGCGCACGGTGCCGGGGCTCGTGCGCGATACCGTCGCGCGCGCCGGGTGGACGCTCGATCAGGTCGACCGGATCGTCCCCCACCAGGCCAATCTGCGGATCATCGAGGCGATGCGCGAGCAACTGGGGCTGCCGGCCGGCATGTTCGAGGTGAACATCGAGGGGTACGGCAACACGTCCGCGGCGAGCGTTCCGCTGGCGCTGTACGAGGCCGTCGAGGGGGACCGCATCCGCCCGGACGACCGCGTCGTCCTCGCCGCCTTCGGGGGCGGGTTTACCTACGCGGCCTGCGCGCTCATCTGGGGATCGTAATCCCCTCCTGCCGCCGGCAGGGGCCCGCCGTCGATGGTCCAGCTAGCGCAGGTGCGCCCGCACCTCTTCTTCGGCAGCGCGCCGCAGGGAACGGAGGACATCGAAGTGCTCTCGCGGCACGGGATCTCGGCCGTGCTGTGCCTGGAGACCGATGAGGACATCGCCGAATATGACCTGGAGTGGTCCCTGCTCGAGCACTGGTATGCTGCGCGGGGTATCATCGCCCGCCGCGTCCCTATCGTCGACTTCTCGCCGGCGGCCATCGTGTCGCGTCTGGACGAGGCGCTCACCGCCCTGGCCGCGCTGCTCAGCGACGGCCGTACGGTGTATGTGCACTGCTCCGAAGGACTCAGCCGTTCTCCGACAATCGTGATCGCTCATCTCGTCAGAGTGGAGGGACTCCCGCTGGCCGAGGCACTCGAGGTCGTCTCAGCGGCCAGGCCCTCGATCCAACCCTATTCGCAGGCCCTCGAGGCCATCGGGCAGCGCTGAGCGGGCGCGGAGAGCGCGGCGAATCGGAGGGGGATCGCGCTAGGCGCCGGCGACCTTCTCGTTGCGCAGCCGGCTGAGCAGGGCGCCCAGCGGCGCCACGTCCACCGGCACGCCGTTTCGCATGGCGATGGCCTGGCCGGAGCCGGCCGGCACCCGCGCTCCCGGCAGGATGATCCCCACGAGGTTCAGCGGATCGGAGGCGGAGAGCACGACGGTGATCTCTTCGTCGCCGGCCCGGCGCACTGCCCGCAGCGCGTCCACCGCTTCCGGCAGGGCAAACTGCTCGCCGACCAGGCCCGCGACGAACCGCCCGCCGCGGATCCGGCCCTGTGCCTCCCACCGCCGGTAGATCTGTACCAGGACACGCCAGGGGGGCGCGATCCGCTCGCGGACCAGCAGATCGCGGAAGACCACACCGTAGCGGCGCAGGAGCTGGCGCGCGATCATCTCCTCCCGCACGTCCCGGTCCACCTCGCCCGCCGGGCGCCACAGCGACCACCGCCCGACCGGGAGCGATCGGGCATGGGCGCGAACGCCGGTGTAGCGGCGCATGCGCTCCTGCCGGCGGCGCTGGCGCGCTCCGCCGTGGAGCAGCTGGCGCAGGCCCGCCACGCCGTCCCCGCTCACCACCCCGTGCGACACCAGCTCCCACAGCGCATCCTCCACCTCGGCCGGCATGCGGCGGGTGCCGCGGACGATGTCGGTCAGGAACGAGGCGCCGTGTCTGTCCAGGTACTCCACCACCTCGGAGGCCGCGGGGGAGAGACGGCGCAGCACGCCGGCCGGGTCGTCCTGCGCGGCGAGGAAGGCGGGGAGATCCTCGCGCAGGGCGAATGCCAGCGGCGAGCTGCGGCCGGGCGGCTGCCGGCGGCGGACCTTGCCGGTCTCGTCGTCCGCCTCGCCGCCGTTGCCGCTCAGGCGACCCCACGTCACCGCCCCCGAGAGGGTGAGGTACTCCAGATCGGCGGGATCGTAGAGCCGCACGCGGGCGGGCAGCACCGACTCCTCCCATGCCGGCGCCGGGAGCTCGAGTCCCTGGAGCTGTCCAATGATCTCGGCGACCCCATCGCGGCCGTGGAGCTGCGTCCCCGGCTGGACGTGCTGCCACCGGAGCAGGTAGCGCATGAACTCGGCCGGGGCGACGGCCTCGATCTCCCGCCGCAGCCGGCCGACGGTCAGGCGGTGGATGCGGGCGAGCAGGCGCCGGTCGCACCACTCTTCCTCTTCCGTCCCGGGCGTGAACCGGCCGCGGAGGACCGCCCCCAGGCCTTCCAGCGCCGCGAGGGCGATGGTCACGTCGCTCGCGGGCAGGCCCAGGCGATCCGCGAGCGACGCGCCGGTCACGGGGCCGATGCTCTGCATCCAGCCCAGCACCAGGTCGCGCAACGTCTCGTCGGGCGCCACATGGGTGTTCCCCGACCAGAGGAGCGGCAGGGTCAGCTCCGGATCAAACCGCGGTGACGGGAGCACGGCGCGGAGGGGCGCCACGCGCTCCGCCGCAACGTAGGCCCGCCGGCGAACGCCGAGCTCGTCGTCCCAGGACGCGACCGTCGCGCGGCCGTCCTTGACCAGCCCGGTCGCGAACGCGGTCCAGGCCTCAGTCTCGTCCACCGGCAGCAGCCCGATCGTCAGGAGGTGGTCGTGCAGCTCGTCGAGGTTGCGCACATCGGGCCAGGCCTGATGGCGCACCTCGTCGATGGCTGTCAGGTCCAGCGCGCCGATCCCCCGGGCCAGGTCGGGATCGGTGCGGCGCAGCGTGACGGCCCGCGCCCGGCGCTCTTCCAGCGGCGCGTCGTCGAGGAACGCGTATGGGTTGGCGTTGATGATCTCGTGCGACATCGCCGAGGGCACCGGCGTGTCCACGGCGACGGTGCGGATCTCCCCCCGGTCGATGCGGGCGACAACCTCCCGCAGCCCGTCGATGTCCATCGCCTCCCGCAGGCAGTTGTCCACGGTCTCGTTGACCAGCGGGTGGTCGGGCGGGGTCACGGGGCCCGAACGGTTGTCCTGGCAGGCCACCTGATCCGGAAAGACGGCGGCCATGAGGTCTTCGGCCCGCATGCGCTGGATGGGCATCGGCACCTTCCGGCCGCCCTGGTAGCGCAGGAGGGCCAGCGCCCGGTTGGCATTCCAGCGCCAGCGGTTCGTGAACATCGGCGAGGCCAGCAGCGCCTGCGTCAGGTCCTCTTCGGCCGTGTGCGGCCGTACGAAGCTGAACACGCTCTCCAGCGGGAAACTGTGCTGCTCGCCGAGCGAGAGGATGATCCCGTCGTCGGTGGCGGCGGCCTGCAGCTCGAAGTCGAAGGTCAGGCAGAAGCGCTTCCGCAGCGCCAGCCCCCACGCCTTGTTGATGCGGCCCCCGAACGGCGTGTGCAGCACCAGCTGCATCCCGCCCGCTTCGTCGAAGAACCGCTCGGCCACGATGGTCTGCTGCGTGGGGATGACCCCGAGCACAGCGACCGTCTCTTTGAAGTACGCTATGATCTGGTCGGCCGCAGCCTCGTCAACCGCCGTCTCGTCGGTCAGCCACTGTCGGACGGCGGCTGGGTCGTCCAGCCTTGCCCCAATGTCCGCCCGCAGGTCCGAGACGGCGTCGGAGAGCTCGCGGGTCCGCGCCGGCGCCTCGCCCACCCAGAACGGGATGTTGGGCGGGCTGCCGTGCGCGTTCTCCACGCGCACGCGGCCCGCTTCGATCCGCCGGATCTTCCACGACGTGTTCCCCAGCAGGAAGATGTCGCCGGCCATGCTCTCGACGGCGAAGTCCTCGTTGACCTTGCCGACAAACGTCCCGGCCGGATCTTCCAGGACGTCGTAATCGGCCACGTCCGGGATGGCTCCGCCGGAGGTGATCGCGGCGAGTCGCGCGCCGCGCCGGGGGCGCAGCATGCCGTGCACGCGATCGCGGTGGATGAACGCGCCCACGCGCCCCCGCCGGCCGGCGATCCCGTCGGAGAGCATGGCGAGGACCTGTTCGAACTCGCCCTCCGTCAGGTCCCGGTACGGGAACGCCCGGCGGACGAGGGCCAGGAGGTCGCGCTCGGCGATCTCCCTCGACGCCACTTCGGCGACCATCTGCTGGGCCAGGACGTCCAGCGGACGGCGAGGCATGAGGACGCGATCCAGCTCACCGGCGCGCACCGCCCGCACCGCCGCGGCCGCCTGCACCAGGTCGTCCCGGGTGAGCGGGAAGATGACCCCTGTGGGCGTCCCGGCGAGCCAGTGGCCCGAACGGCCTACCCGCTGCAGCAGCGTGGCCAGCGATCGGGGAGCCCCGAGGTGGACGACGAGATCCACGTGGCCGATGTCGATGCCGAGCTCCAAGGACGCGGTGGCGATGATGACCGGCAGCTCGCCGGCCTTCAACCGCCGCTCCGCCTCCAGCCGCGTCTTGCGGGACAGGCTGCCGTGGTGCGTGGCCACCTTGTCCGCGCCCAGCCGGGTGGTGAGGTGGTGGGCGACCCGCTCGGCAAGGCGGCGGGTGTTCACGAACACCAGCGTCGTGCGGTGCGCCCGGACGTGCGCCGCAACCCGATCATAGATTTCGTCCCACAGCTCATGGGCGGCGACGTGCGCCAGCGGGTGCGAGGGGACCTCGATGGAGAGCTCCCACGCCCGGCGGTGACCCACATCCACAATGGCGCAGTCCGGGCGGCCCTGGGCGGTCTCGCGGCCTGCGCCGACCAGCAGCCGCGCGATCTCTTCGATCGGCTTCTGCGTGGCCGACAGGCCGATCCGCTGCAGGTGCCGCCCCGCTGCAGCGTCCAGGCGTTCCAGGGACAGCGCGAGATGGCTCCCGCGCTTGTCCCCCGCGACCGCGTGGATCTCGTCTACGATGACCGCCTTCGTGGTGCGCAGGAAGGCGCGGCTGCGCTCGGCGGTGAGCAGGATGTACAGCGACTCGGGCGTGGTGATGAGGATGTGCGGCGGACGGCGAAGCATCCGCGTCCGGTCGCGCGCGGGGGTGTCACCGGTGCGCACCGCGACCCGGATGTCGCGGAGATCGATCCCGTCCTCCCGGGCCAGCCGCTTGATCTCGGCGAGGGGCTCCAGGAGGTTCTTCTCGATGTCGTTGGCCAGGGCGCGCAGCGGGGAGACGTAGACGGTGAGGGTTTCGTCCGGCAGCGCGCCCTCCGCGGCCGACGCAACCAGCGTGTTCAGGCTCCAGAGGAAGGCGGCCAGCGTCTTCCCGGAGCCGGTCGGCGCCGCGATGAGGGTGTCGCGGCCCCCGGCGACATGCTGCCAGCCTTCGGCCTGAGGGGCCGTGGGCTCGCCAAGCCGGGTGGCAAACCAACGCGCAACGAGCGGATGAAACGCGTGCAGGTCCATCGGTCCTCCCATTGTCACCCTGTTCGGTACGCCCTGTCCATCCTGTATGGAGCCCGTCCACGCACCGGCTGCGGGGACTATGATCAAAGCAGCATGCTGCCTGCGTATCTCCGGCTGGACCGCACGGAGCTGCGCCGCAGGGCGGAAGCGGCGCTCGAGGCGCTGCGCTCCTGCGAGGTTTGCCCCCGGACCTGCCGCGTCGATCGCCTGGCCGACCGCTGGTCGTTCTGCAAGATCGGCCGCCACGCCGTGGTGAGCAGCGCGTTCCCGCACTTCGGCGAGGAAGACTGTTTGCGCGGGTGGGGCGGCAGCGGGACCATCTTCTTCTCGATGTGCAACCTCCGGTGCGTCCACTGCCAGAATGCCGACATCAGCCAGCAGAAGGTAGGCCGTGCTGTGTCCGCGGATGAACTCGCCCGCCTGATGATCGCGCTGCAGGACCAGGGCTGCCATAACATCAACTTCGTCACGCCGGAGCACGTGGTGCCGCAGATCCTGGAAGCGCTGCCCGTCGCCGTGGATCTGGGGCTCCGCCTTCCCCTCGTCTACAACACGAGCGCCTATGATTCCATGCGCTCGCTGGCGCTCCTCGACGGCCTCGTGGACATCTACATGCCGGACTTCAAGCTCTGGGATCGGGAACGCAGCCGCCTCTACCTCAAAGCGCCGGACTATCCCGACGTGGCGCGGCGGGCGATCGCCGAGATGCACCGGCAGGTCGGGCCGCTCCAGGTGGACACGGCCGGGCTGGCACGCCGGGGCGTGCTGATCCGCCACCTGGTGATGCCGGGGGCCCTCGCGGACACGGAACAGATCATGCGCTGGATCGCGGAGGCGCTCGGCCCGGATAGTTACGTGAACGTCATGGCCCAGTACCGCCCGGCCGCGCAGGTCGGCAGGAACCCGAAGTACGAGAGCATCAACCGGCCGATCCGTCCTGACGAGTACGCCGCCGCCGTCCGCGCGGCCCTGGACGCAGGTCTCAGGCGGCTGGACGGCCGCGCCTTGCCGCGGTCGGGGCGGCCTGCCTAAGCTGAGCGCATCCCCCGGCGCGCGTCCTCGCTCGCTCGAGGTCAAGGGATTCACGCACCCTGTGGCCGCGTTCGCGTTGGCCGGAGAGTGACCGCTGGGAAGCCGGGGTGACAGAGGGCCCGGCCGGTGTTCGTGGCCCCCGTGAGCTAACCGCGCTCGTTCTGGAGCGAGCCGAGGCGCCTAGTAGGCGGACTCCTGGTCGAGGATACCCAGCTGCCGCGCCCGCCGCTCGGCGACACCGAAGGCGAGCGATGCGAGCACGATCCAACTGAGCGTGACGAGCACCTGGTACAGCAGCACCTGCCCCGCTCCCGCCCACGGGAACGACTTCACCGTGTCCGCGCCGAGCAGGCCCCGCCGCATCGCCTCCAGCCACCACGTCAGCGGGAATACCTGCGCCACCGGGTGCAGCCATCCGGGCAGCGTGGTGACGGGGAAAATGGCGCCGCTGACGAGGTACAGCGCGGCGCCGACGCCCTCGGGCATCCGCCACGCTTCGCCGGAGATGAGCATCGCCGCGCTCACGACCGCCAGGCCGAGGGCGACGATGCCGGCGATCCCGAGGAGCATCGCCGCCGCCGCGTACCATCCGTCGATGGTCTCGAGATGTAAGGGCACACCGAGCACGTACCGGCCGAAGAGCAGCGTGATGAGCGCCGGGGCGATGGCGGAGGTGGCCTGGGCCAGGGACCGCCCGATGAGGTAGGCGCGAAACGGGATGGGGGCGCTATAGATGTACCGCAGGGTCCGCCAGTGCTCCCGGTCGCTGATCAGCCCCCAGGCGGTACCCATCATCCCGCGAAGCACGAACGGCCACAGCGCCGTCCCCACCACAAAGAACCCAAGCAGCGGTCCCTGCCCGCCGCGCGCCACGACGAAGTACATGAAGACGAGGATGAGCACGCCGCCCAGCGGCTTGGCCAGCGAGTAGATGAAGAACAGCAGCGGATCGGTCCAGTTCGTCTCAATCTGCCAGCCCAGCCAGTACGCGACGCGGAGCGCCCGCCACCAGCGCGCGGGTCCGCTCCCGGACCTCCGAGAGACGCTCGCCGCCGCGGTTGCCATCAGAACCGCAGGCTCAACCGCCCTTCACGCCGCGCCAGGTACTCCATCCGCCGCAGCATGAAGCGGGCCAGGATGATGAACATGACGGCGAGCGCGCCGAGCGCTGCCACTTCCCACCACACCGGGAGCAGGGCCGGATGCGCGGCACCGAAGAGCAGCTGGCGGAGGGCGTCCAGGGCGAGCGTCAGCGGGATGAACGACGTCCCCATCGCCGCCCAGAATCCCAGCGCTCGCACCGGGAAGTAGAACCCTGAGGCGAGGAAGACCGGCTCCATGAACAGCTCGGCCATATGCCAGGCCTCCCGGCCCCAGAGCAGGAAGAGGCTGGCGAAGGTCACGCCCAGGCCGTAGAGCGCGACGATCGCCACCCCGAAGACCAGGAGGAAGAGGCCGAGGTCGCTGACCGCAAACCGGACGTCGAACATCCACGCTCCCAGCAGCACGATGACCGCCGCGCGCAGCAGCGTGGCGAGAAACCCGCCCAGCGACATCCCCAGGAGGATGGGCGTGATCCCGCAGGGCACGACCATGTACAGCTCGAGGTTGCCGCCCTGCTTGTCCCAGTAGAACTGCGCCGCCATGTTCCACATCACGTTCAGCCAGAACGCCGTCGTGGCCCCGCCCATGATGACGTAGCCGATGAAGCGGTCGGGCGCTCCGAGCGCCTTGTAGACAAAGACGAACGCGATGGTGCCGAGCAGCGGCAGCACGGTGTCGTAGAAGAGCCAGGAGCGCTCCCGGTTCTGCCCGATGATCCGTGGATAGGAGCGCCCGGCCGCGGCGCGCAGCACGCGGCGCAGGCCGTGGTCCCGTGGGAGGCGGGCTCCGGCCGCTGCCGGCGCCGCGCTTGCGCCGATCACGATCCGCCTCCGCCCTGGTCGGCCTCCTCCAACCGCTGCCCCACCAGCTGCACGAAGACGTCTTCGAGGCTGGGCTCCAGCTTTTGCATCGACAGGATACGGCCGCTCCGGCCGGCCAGGGCCCGGACCACCTCGGCGATGGCCCCGTCGTCGGTCAGCTGCAGGCGCAGCTCCGTGCCGCTGTCGCGGGGCGTCGCGTCCACCCGCAGGACGCCGGGCACGTCCGCCAGCCATCCCGCCCCGTTCATCGCCTCGGTGCGCAGCACGAAGTAGCTGCCGCCCGCCGCGCGCCGCTTGAGCTCCCCCGGCGCCTCGGAGGCGATGATCCGGCCCTGGTGAATGATGGCCACCCGGTCGCACAGCTCTTCGGCTTCGTGCATGTAGTGCGTCGTCAACAACACCGTCCGGCCGGGCCGGGCCCGGATCCAGTCACGGATGTAGGCGCGGATGTCCCGGGCGGCCGCGACGTCCAATCCCACGGTGGGCTCGTCCAGGAAGAGGATGTCGGGATCGGGCAGGAGGCCGCGGACGAGATTCATCTTCTGGCGCATCCCGGTGGACAGCGCGCTCACCCGGCGGTGGCGCTCATCGTAGAGACCGACGACGCGCAGCAGGTCGTCGATGCGCGCCAGCGCCGGGCCGGTGGGCAGACCGTAGAACTGGCTGAACATCCACAGCTGCTCGCGCACCGTGAGCAGCCCGTAGCCCGAGTGCTCGCCGCCGGAGACCATGGCGATACGCTCGCGCACGAGCTGCGCCTGCGAGACGACGTCCAGGCCGGCCACCCGCGCCGAGCCCGAGGTCGGGAGGAGCAGGGTGACGAGCACCTTGATAAGCGTCGTCTTCCCGGCGCCGTTGGGCCCCAGGAGGCCGAAGAACTCTCCGGGGGGCACGTCCAGGCTGACGCCGTCGAGCGCGACGACCGGCGCGGGATGCCGGTTCTGGGCCGTGCCTTTGATCCGGTAGGTGCGCACCAGATCGCGCACCTCGATGGCGGGACCGGCGGGGGCGAGACTCACACCTCGGCCTCCGGCCGGCCTTCCGCGGCCCGCTCTTCCCACTGTGAGGCCAGGATGTCGCGCCGCGGGCGATAGACGCGCATGAAGAAGCCGTCCTGCGACTCGAGCAGCTCACGCGGCGTCGCGGCGATGATGGCCTGGGCTTCCTTCCAGGCTTCCGCAAACGTGCCGGCAAACCGCGCTTCGATCTGCCTGCGGAACGCTTCGGGCGTCTGAACCTCTCCGCCGATGGTGAACAGCACGACACCCTTCCGTCTCACGGCGTACCCCTTGTCATCGCCGAGGTGGTGTTCACGGACGGCCCGGGCGCCCCGCGGGCGGCTGGGCGCCCGCCCCGGCGGCTGCTTGAACCCGCGCTTCGCGGCCGCGTAGTAGATAGCCCGATTGAGCCCCCAGGACTTGGCGCTGGCCACGGGCAGCCCGAGCGCCTTGGCCCGGGCCGCCTGCAGCGTCGCCATCACCTGGAAGCGTCCCACGCCTCTGGCCACGGGGGTGATTATACTCCAGCGGCCCCAGCGGTCGGTACCGAACAGCGGACCCGGCCCAGCCGCAGGACCCTGGCTCACCACAGGGAGCGCGGAGCTACCGTCGAAGAGCGCACCATCGATGAACATCATCAGGGGCATCCTTCTCTCCACCGTCATCACGCTCGTGTTCGTCTCCCCGGCGGCCGCGAAGTCGTACGACCATCCTCTGATCGAGCAGACGTTCCGGCTCCTCCCTACCGGGGACGCCGCCGTGGAGGAGATCCGCGCCTTCGACTTCGAGGGAGACTTCTCGTGGGCCGAGATCGAACGCAGCCTGCGGGGACAGTACGGCCGGTACGGGCTGGAGTACGAAGGCGTGTGGGACGCGGACACCCGGCAGCCGCTCCGCTTCGAGGTCAAACGTTCGGGTGACAACGTCACGCTGCGCTGGTCCTATCAGGCGCGCGACGAGACGAAGCGGTTCCTCCTCCGGTACCGGATCCGCAGCGCGGTCCAGCGGTACGGCAACGTGGCACAGTTCTACTGGCAGGCGGTCGAAGGCGACCACGCGCCGATCGGCCGGGTGCGCATTGCCGTCGAGCCGCCCAGGCCGAGCCCCGCGCTGTTCAAGGTCTTCATCCACAGCCGGGCGGCGCCGGGAGAGCTGACGTTCGCGCCGGACTACAGCTACGCCCGCGTGGCCCAGGACAATATCCCGGAGACGAGCTTCGTCGAGCTGCGCGTGCTCCTCGACCCGGCGCTCTTCCCGTCTCTAGCCGTGCAGCGGGGCGAGAGCCATGAGAGCCTGCTGCAAGACGAGCGCGGCATTGCCAGGAAGGAGTGGGTCCTCCGGAACCTGCTGCTCTTCGGCTTCGCGCTGGCGGGGCTGCTCATGGTCGGCCTCATCCTCGGGTTCCTTTGGACCTACTTCCGGTACGGTCGCGAGCCTGAGGTGAACTATACGGCCATCTACGAGCGCGAGCCGCCGAGCCCGCTCCCGCCCGCGGTGCTCCCCGCGATCATGACCCAAGCCAAGGTCGAGAAGCGCGACCTGCCTCGGGCGTTCGCCGCCACGCTGCTGGAGGCAGCGCGTCTGGGCTACCTCGAGATCGAGGAGGTCCAGAACCGGGGGCTGCTGGGCACGGGGTTGTTCAAGGACACGGACCTGATCTACCGGCTCACGGACAAGGGGCAGGCGCTGCTGGACGGGGGGACGGTCGAGCGCGGTCCGGACGAGCGGCCGCTGATGAGCTTCGAGGTCTCGGTGCTCCAGGCGGTCTTCCGCAAGGCGGGATCGGGACGGGCCGTCAGCAGCGACCAGATCGAGGCGTGGGGGAAGAAGATCGTGGGCAGCAAGAGCAACTTCCTGCGCTTCATCGAGTCGTGGGGACCCGCCATGCGGACCTGGTTCGAGGCCACCCACTTCAAGCTGGACGATCAGCGCAGCGAGCGGGCCAAAGCCGTCTACATCGGCGTGGCCATCGGGGTGCTCGTCCTCATCTTCTTCGTGGGATTGGGCATCTCGCTCTTCGTCGCCGGACCCGTGGGCGCGGTCCTGATCGTTGGCGCCGTGAAGGGCCTCTCACGGCGCACGCCCGAAGCGGCCCTGGAAGTACAGCGCTGGGAAGCGTTCAAGCGCTTCATGACCGACTTCTCGGCGATGAAGGACGCGGGGCCCAGGCTGCTGGGGCTGTGGGAACACTACCTCGTCTATGCCACGGCCCTGGGTGTGGCCGAGCGTCTGCTGGAGAATCTCAAGCTGGTCGCCGCCGAGCTGAACCAGACGATGCCCCGGCCCCGCTGGTTCTCCTCGCCCTCGATGGATCGCGGGCTGACCGCGATGCCCATCGCCTCGATCGAATCCCTCACGCGCTCGTTTCAGAACTTCCAGGGCATGGCCCGGGCGCTGTCCTCCTCGAGCAGCACGGGCGGCGGGTTCAGCGGAGGCGGAGGCGGCGGGGGCGGCGGCGGAGGCAGCCGGGCGGGCTGACTCCGCCGCGTGTCGCTCGACTCCTAGCTCTGCACGACCTTTACCGTGGCAGGAGCCGCCTCGCGTCCGCTGGGGTCGGTCGCGCGCACGGTGATCGTAATCTCGGCGTCCGGGATCCGCGTAGACGGACGGACCGAGACCTGCCAGTTACCCGAGGCGTCCGCCGTCGTGGCGACCTCCCCGTAGGTCCCACTCACCTGGAAGACAACCACCGTCCCGCGGTAGTCCACCCTCACCACCACACGCGACCCCGGGGTGGCCGTGCCGCGGATGGTGATCGGGCTGCCCACGCGTGCTCCCGCCGCCGGGGACGTGATCGTCACCACGGCGGCGCTGAGGCCTCCGATGAGCGAGATCCGCGACGAGGCGGCCACCGTCACGGTCTGCCCGGCGCGATTCAACGTGACCAGCACGCGCGCGTTCTGGGCGGTCTGGGTCCCCACGATGAACTGGCCCACGTACACACCAGGCTGGGTCTCGGTCATGACCACGTTGTTGACCACACCCTCGATGCTGAAGGTCGCCTGGCCGCCGGGCTCGCCCTGGGCGGTCACCGTGATCATCTGCCCCGAGCGGATGTTGGTCGTGGGGTTCACCGTGACGGCGCGGACCAGCGCCCCCTGCACCACGCCGACGGTGAAGGCGTACGTGTCCGTCGTCTGGTTGCCGGCGCGGTCGCGCAGGACGGTGCGCACGGAGATCGGTCCTTGCGGCAGCGACTGCGGCGGCGTGTAGGCGACCGCGGTCTCGCTCCACGCGGCGCTGCCGGTGACGTTCTGCCCGTTCACGACGAGCGCTGAGTTCGCCGCGGCGACCCCCGAGCCGCCCTGATCATCGAAGGTGATGAGGATGTTCGGCCGGGTGTTGTTGATCACGGTGTTCGGCTGCGGGATGCGCCCCCGGATGGTCGGGGGACGCCCGTCGATGGAGACGAGCTCCCCGGCCTGGACCAACACCGCTTCCTGACCGCCCACGCGCAGGTGCCCGAAGACCCCCGCGCTCAGCACGTTGTCATCCGGCTGGATCGTGTACGTGCCGCGGTACACACCGGGTGACACCTCGCGCATCGCCACGCCCTGTGCGATGCCGAAGATATCGAAGGTCGCCTGGCCGCCGGGCGTCCCCCGGATCGTCACCGTGATCGTCTCGCCGGCCCGCAGGGCGCGGTCGGCGGAGTGCGTGATGGACGTGATGCGCACCTGCCCGGGCGGCGGCGCGCCGACAGCGGCCCGTGCGATCACTTCCACGACGGCGTTCGTCTGCGGGTTCAGGCGCACCCGCACCTCCATCCCGGCGCGGAGCTCCGAGAGTGCGACGGCACGCCCGTCGAGGGTCACCACCGCGTCATCGGGCAGCGTGAACGCCTGACCGCCAGCCAGCAGGATGGTCCGGCCGGAGATCGCTTCGATCCGGCCGGCGATCTCCCGGGTCGTGGCTCTGACGACGATAGCCCGGCCCTGGGCGTCCAGGGTGACCTGCACCACGTCACCGCGCCGCACCTCACCGAGACTCACCGCGCCACCCGCTCCGGTGGCTGTATCCGTCCTGGTGATAGCCGTATCCGGCGTGATGACGATCGTGTGGACCTGGTCGCCCCGCTGCACGTAGAGCCGCGCGTTCGGCACGTCCACCCGAACGACGGTGCCCTGGATGACCGACTGGCTGGGCACCGGGGGCAGCGGCGGCTGAGGCGCCGGCCGAACCACCGGCGGCGGCGGGCCGCCGGGCTGGGCTGCACTGCCCGAGGTGATGAAGACCGTGCGGGTGGACTGCTCCCAGTCCACGCTCGCGCCCATCGCCTCGCTGACGAACCGCAGCGGGACGAGGGTGCGCCCTCCCACCACCATCGGGGGCACGTCGAGCATCACCTGGCGGCCGTTCACGAACGCGACGCGGCTGCCGATGGTGAGCTGGATCTGGGAGGCGGCGCGCGTGGCGAGCACGGTGTTGGTCGCCGGATTCCACTGCACGAAGGCCCCGAGGCGTTCGAAGACGCCGCGCAGCGGGATGAGCACCCGCCCGCCGATCGTCACCGGCGGCTGGTCGAACGCGATGGGATCGCCGTCGACCACCACACGCACGGCCTGGGCGGCCGCCGGCACGGACGTGAGTCCGGCCACGGCAAGCGCCGCGACGAGCGTAAGGGATAAGCGTATCTTCCACATGAGGCCGACCTCCTGGATACGTTCACCCCGCGTCATGACGCGGGGTGCCGTCTGAGTTTTTCCCTCATTTGTCAGCCGAAATACGCGATGAAGACATCGTACGCGGCATGTCGGGCATGGGCGCAGGACGGCGCCGGGCGGCCGCAAGACGGTGCGCCGAGCGCCACGCAGGCCACAGGGGGCCGCCATGCCCCCTGTGGCCTGGTCTACGGCTGCCTTCCCGGTGTGGCGCCCTGCCGCGTCAGCCCTGCGTGGCCTGGACGGTGACCGGCGTGGCCTCCCGGCCCAGCGGGTCCTCCGCCTGGGCGGTGATGATCAGGGCGGCATTGGGAATCCGCACCGAGGACTGGATCGAGACCTGCCAGTTCCCCGATGCGTTGGCGGTGGTCGTGGCCTCACCGTACGTGCCGGAGACCGGGAAGAGCAGGACCGTTCCCCGGTAGTCCACACGGACCGTCACGCGCGATCCCGGCGTGGCCACGCCGCGCACCACGACCGGATTGCCCACGCTCGCCCCGGACGCCGGCGAGACGATCGCCAGGGTCGCGTTAGCGGACCCGGTGACGGTGAGCGGCGTGGGCGCCAGCGCCGTGGCCACACGGCCGTCCACGTTGAGGGTCACCAGCACCCGGGCGTTCTGCACCAGAAACGGGGAGGGGATGGTGTAGCGTCCGACGTAGACGCCGCTCTGGCGTTCCGTCATGGGCACGGCGCCTGTGACGCCCTCGATGGTAAAGAAGGCGTCACCGCCGGGCGTCCCGCGCATCCGCACGGTGAGCGTATCCCCCGCGCGCAGGGCGCCCTGCGCGTTGTGCGTCACGGACGTGATGCGCACCTCCGCCGGAGGCTGCTGCGCGGCGCCGGAGGACGTGACGTACACCGTCCGGCTGACAGACTCCCACTGCACATGGGCCCCCATCACTTCGCTGACGAACCGCAGCGGGACGAGGGTGCGGCCCGCCACGACCGTCGCCGGCACATCCAGGGTCACCTGGGAGCCGTTGACGAAGGCGATCCGGCTGCCGATACCCAGCTGGACCTCGGTACCGGCGCGCGTGGCGAAGATCGTGTGGTTGGCCGGATTCCACTGCACGAACGCGCCGAGCTGTTCGAACACCCCGCGCAGCGGGATGAGGACGCGCCCCCCGGTGACGATGGGCGGCTGATCGAAGGCGACGGATGATCCGTTCACGATCACCCGCACCGTCTGGGCGAACGCGGGCGCCGTCCAGGCCACAGACAGGGCCAGGGACAGCAGCACTGCGACCACCATAGACAGAATCCGCATGAACATCCCTCCTTGGCACCGGCCGCAGACTACGCGGCTGGGCTGATATCCCCGTGACCTCGCCGAATGAGATGCCGGTCAGAGTGGCGCGCCCGCGAACGATGCGAGGCGCGCGGCCCGTAGTAGAATCAGGCCGACCGGCTCTGCTTGTTCCTACGGCAGGGCCGGACCGATGGTTCCGCGAGGTGCAGAATGTTACGGGTACTGATGTTCGCAGGAATCGTGTTCGCGCTCGTGGCCGCCGCCGGCGCGCCGCTGCGGGCTCAGGTGCCGGACACCGGCCGCAATCAGATTGTCACCACGGGAATGGGACGCGTGGACGTGCCGCCCACACAGGCCGTCGTCACGGTCGGCGTCCAGGTCCAGCGCCCGGCGGCCGCGGAAGCCAGTCAGGAAGCGGGCCGCGTCACCGGGCAGATCCTGGCGCGCGTCACGCAGGCGGGAATCCGCCGGCAGGACATCCGCACCTCAGGCGTCGCCCTCCGTCCGGTGTTCACGCAGCCCCGCGACGGGGCACCGCGGATCGCCGCCTACCAGGCGGTCAACACGCTGACGGTCACGATCAACGAGCTGCGCCTGGTCGGGCCCGTGCTGGACGAGGCCGTCCGGGCCGGCGCCACCACGATCTCGGGGCCGGCGTTCGGTCTCCGGGACCCCTCCGAGCCACGCCGGGAGGCGCTGACCCTGGCCGTCCGTGAGGCGCGGGAGAAGGCGGAGGCCATCGCCCGAGCGGCGGGGCTGCAGATCAAAGGGATCGAGCGGATCGTCGAGGAGGGTGTGGACGTGCAGGTGAGGATGCTCGAACGCGCCGTCCCGGCTCCGGCCCAGGGCGCCACGCCCATCGAGCCCGGGACCGTCGGTGTGGTGGCGCGGGTCACCATCGTCTTTACCTTCTAGATAGTGGACGTGCTGCCGCGATAGGCACTGAAGCGCTGCGCCGCTGATCACAAGAAGGACCGGCATCCTCAGCACGGCGAATCATTACCGGACGTACCACAGCTCCCCCCCGGAGAACACTCAACTGCGGTCGAGCGTTGCGGCCACGGGGCCCAAGGAGGATCGTGCATGACTGGTGTCCGTTTCCGGCTGGTGGCGTTGGTTGCCCTGGTGCTCGTGCTCACCACGGTGGCCGGCGCGCAGCAGCAAGAGGTGAGGCCACCGATCGCGCAGTTGTGGGTGGACGTAGCGACCAACGTGTTCGCCGTGCCGGGCGCGCCCCGCAGCCCAATCCCCACCGGGACGTCAAACGCATTCGGCAATACGCGGTTCGCCATGGGACGGTACGTGGATGTCGCCCTGCAAGTCCGAACGCGGCCCCAGGGGATTCAGGCGACGCAGGCGATCCCCCAGGGGATGCGGATGGGCGCCAGTCTCCCGCTCGAGCCCTACAAGGCGACCCCGCCCCCGCCCAGCATGCCGGGTGTCCCGACCGACCCCGGCCAGATGCAGCCGCCCAAAGGCCGGGTACTGCTCTACTGGGGGTGCGGTGCGGATGTGCGGTCCGGGCAACCCCGCATCGTGGACTTTGCGACCGGCACGCCTCAGCAATGGCAGTCCGTGTTCCAGGGCCGGTACGTCCCGGAGCGCGGGGCGACCGCGGAGGCCGGGCATTCGATCTGGCCGAACGACCGCGACAAGCGGATGCTGCCGGATGGGAGCTCGCTGGTGGGAGATCATACGATCACCGGCGACGGCGTCCCCGCCGGGTTTCGATTCCCCATCGGTGCGAACCAGGACCTGATGCCGGCGATCGAACTGTCCACGCAGGGTAACCTCCAGGGGAGCGTCCTCCTGCAGTGGCGCACCCTCCCCACCGCGCGCGCGTACTTCATCAGCACCTTCGGCGCCAAGGGAAACGACTACATCATCTGGACCTCGTCGGAACTGCCGGATGCCGGCATGACGCTGTTCGACTACCTCTCCAACGCGGCCGTCGACCGGTGGTTGAACGACAAGGTGCTCCTCCCGGCCGCGGCGACCCAGTGCGCCGTCCCCAGGGGCATCTTCGCGGGAACCGAGGGCGCGTTTACGCGGATGATCGCCTACGGGCAGGAGGCCAACCTGGTCTTCCCCCAGCGCCCGGCGGATCCGAAGGTCGTGTGGGAGCAGCAGTGGGCTACGCGCGTGCGCGTGAAGAGCACTGTGACCACAGTGCTCGGCCAGTAGGGTTCAAGACGGAAAGGGGAGATCCTCGATGCTGTTTCACGTGACGATGACGCACTCGGCGGACAACTGTCCCGCCTACCACGTTGAGAGGATGGCCGAGGTGCTGGCGTCTTTGGAGAACCTCGAAGAGCGGGGCCAGAAACTGAACGTCAAGGCCCATGCGCTGCTCTGGGCGGCGCCCGACCACGCGGCCTACGCCGTCCTCGAGGCGGACGACCTGGGAGCGATCGGGCGCTATCTGAACTCGATCGCGATCACCCAGGAGTTCAAGATCACGCCGGTCCAGAACGTCAAGGACGTCATCGAGTTCGGCAAGGCGGCGATCGCCGCCCACGCGAAGCGATAGCGGCCGGCCTCCCAGCTCGCCGGGCGCGGGGATGCCCCCTGCGCCCGGCGGGGGCGCCAGCTCAGTCTACGGCGCGGGGCGTACGGCGACGGAGCCGGGGCGCCACAGACAGGCCCGCTCCTTCTCAAACGGCGCGCAGGCTGCGATCACGGACACCGCGATAACCTGCCCCTCCGCCACCTCGACGATGAGGCCGGTGAACGGGCAGCCGATGTGCGAGCTCTCCGTCCGCTCGAACTCGACCGCGGCCCGGATGCCGTCCTTGTTGCAGAAGCTCTCCCGGACGATGGCATCGAACCGCACGCCGGGGGCCAGTCCGGTGACCGTGCGGTGCTCCGGGTTCACCGTGCGCACCCGCCGCACCACACCGCCCTGGATCCAGACGCTGATCCCTTCCGAGGCGGATCCGAGCACCTGCATGTCGCCCTGGCGCGCCGACGAGAGGCGGCCGCCGAACGCGGCCAGCGCCGTCCGGGCGGCGCCCGCCGGCATGCCGACCGACGCGGGGCCGATGCCCCTCCCCGGGTCGATGGCGAACTGCGCCGCGGAAGACGGAAGCGCCCCTCCCACGATCACTGCGACAATGATGAGGCCAACGATCCCGGGCCTCGCCATGCACTCACATCCTTTCCGGATGAGTTCGGAGCACGACGATCTGGAGGATGAAGTCGTACGATTGTCGTGTGTCAGAAGCGTACCCCGCCCGCGCCGCGGCTAGACGGACGGACCGCACAGGAAGCGCCTCTGTGCGCATTGAACACCTGCGTCATTTCTGCTTCGGGGGTGGATGGGCGTGGCCCTGAAGATCCTCCCCGCAAAACTACAGATCCCCCTCGCCCCGCCGAAGACGCTGTACCGACCCCGTCTGGCCGACCGGCTCACCGACGCCCTGCACGCGCCCGTTGCGGTCGTCGCCGCCGACGCGGGCTTCGGAAAGAGCACGCTGATGGCCAGCTTCCTCCTCCGGGACGGCCGCGCGTCCGTCTGGTACCGTCTGGACGCGGCGGACAGCGATCCTTCGGTGTTCGCGGCCCATCTGCTCCATGGGCTCCGTCCCTTCGTGCCGCGCCGGACGCACGCGGCCGCCCTCGGCGGTCTGGGGCACGTGACCGACTGGAACGCCGCGGCGCAGCTCCTGTCCCTGACCCTGGCGCGGCTGCGCCACGACGTCGTGGTCGTCCTGGACGACTTCCACCTGCTGGATGCTCCGTCACTCCCCCAGGGGATGACCCGGCTGATCGAGTTGCTCCCCGCCCGCGCGCACCTGGCCCTGCTCAGCCGGAGCCGTCCGCCGCTGCCTCTGGCGCGATGGCGGGCCGAGGGCCGCGTCATCGAGATCGGCAGCGACGATCTGCGGTTCACGGCGGCGGAACTGCGGGCGCTCCTGGTGGACCTGCACGGCCTGCCCCTCTCGGATGCGACGCTCCACCTCATCGGCGCGCGGACGGAGGGATGGCCGGCAGGCATCGTGCTGGCGCTGCATGCTGCCACGGCGCAGGGCCCCCAGGGCGCGGCGCAGGCGCTGAGCACGCTGTCGGGGTCCACGCGAGAGATCTATGATTATCTCGCCCAGGAAGCGTACGCCCGCCAGACCCCGGCGACCCGGCGCTTCCTGCTCGCCTCGGCCACGGTGTCCCAGTTCAGCGTATCCCTCGTGGAAACGCTGCTCGACGCGCCTGCGGATGAGGCCCGGGTGATCCTCGACGAGCTCGAGCGCAGCCATCTCTTTCTTGTCCCGCTCGACGCCGAACGGCGCTGGTATCGCTATCACCATCTCTTCCAGGAGTTCCTCCGGCGCATCGGGACAGACCATCATGGAGCCTGGATCCGCGACGTCCACCGGCGCGCGGCCGCCTGGTGGGAACGAGAGGGCGAGATCCCCGAGGCCATGAGCCACCTCATCGCCGCGGGCGAGGTGGAGACCGCCGGGCGGCTGTTGAGCACGGTGGGCATCGATCTCGTCTCCCGCGGACACCTGGACACCATCCGGCGATGGCTCGCCGCCTTGCCCGCGCGGACATGGCGGTCCGCGCCGCGGCTGTACTACATCTCCGGGCTCACGCAGATCGTCTCCGGGGCATCCCGCCGGGCCCTCCGGTCGTTCCGCGACGCCCAGCGCCTGCTCCGCACGATCGGCGACGTCGAGGGCGAGGCGATGGCCCTGCGCTGGCTGGCTCAGGCCGGACTCTGGGAGGGCGAGATGGACCTGCTCGTCAGCCTGCTTCCGGAAATGGCCGCCACGGACTCCCGCCTCCCGGAGGAAGCGGGCCTCCCGCACGCGCACCTGCAGGCGGCGATCGGACGGATCGCCTCGTGGACCGGCGATCTGGCCACCGCCGAAGCCAGCTGCCGGCGCGCCGTGGCAACCGCGGCGTCGACACACGACATCTACACCGAGATCTGGTGCGCCCGCTCGCTGACGGGGTTGCTCCAGTCCACGGGACGGTTCCACGAAGCGGTGGCTCTCTACGAAGACCTCGTCGCCCGCGCCCGGGGGCACTCCTGGTGGCACGAGGCGGCCCACCTGCACACCGAGCTCGCGGAGGTGCTGCTGTCCGTCGGCCGCGACGAACAGGCCGAGCGCCACCTGGGGGAGGCCAGACTGCTCCAGGCCACCATTCCGTGTCTTGTGCTCGCGGCGGATCTGGCCTTGAATACCGCCTGGGCGGCGGCGCGGCGGGGCGCCCGCGACCGCGCGGAGGCCCTGCTGCGGGAGCTGCGCGGCCCGGGAGAAGGGGCCACGAAGTACTCCCTCTGGCGCTTCCTCGCCGCCGTCGACCTCAGCATGCTGCTCGCGGAGCCGGATCCGGGTGAGGCGACGCGGCTTGCTGAGGAAGCCGTCGCGGCGGGCAGCCGGTTCGGACTGTTCAATCAGGGACGCGCGCTCCTCGCCGCGGGCCTGGCTGCCCGCGCGCACGAGCAGTGCCTGGCGGCGGCGGGAGTCTTTGCCCGGTCGGCATCCCGGCACTTCCAGGCGCTAAGCCTGCTCCATGCGGTCCTGTGCGCGCCCGCCGGGCTCGCCCCGGCGCTTTCCCAACAGACGCATGCCGTGCTGGCCGCGCTCACGTCCGAGGAGTGGGAGTTCCTCCAGGCCCAGGCACCGCCCGCACTGCTCACTCCCTATCGCGACAACCCCGCGCTGCGGGGGCAGATCGTCCTGAGCGCCCAGGCGATGCCGCGGGCCCCCAGGCTGGCTATCCGGTGTCTGGGTCCGTTCACCGTGCTGCGAGGCGGCGTCGCGCTCGACAGATCGGTGTGGCCGCGCGCGGCACCCCGCCGGTTGCTGCAGTACCTCCTGCTGCACGAACGGCCCGTGCACCGGGAAGAGCTCATCGAGCACCTGTGGCCCGATGCCGGCCCACGGAACGGGGCCAACCAGCTCAGAGTGGCCTTGACCCATCTGAGGAAGGTGCTTGAGCCCGGCCGCTCTGCCCGGCAGCCGTCCCGCCTGCTGATGAGCTCCGTGTCCACGGTGGCCATCGCCCGCGAACATCTGGACGTCGATCTCGATCAGTTCCGCCGCGCCCTGGCCAGGGCGGCGTCCGAGAACGGCGCCCGGAAAGCGCAGGCCCTCGAGGAGGCCATCGCGCTCTATCGAGGGCCGCTCTTCGAGGACGCCCCCTTCGAGGAATGGGCGCACGGCCCCCGCGACCGGCTGGCGCGGCAGTATGTCGAGGCGGCGAGCCTGTTGGCGGAGAGGGATGAGCAGCAGGGGCGTCATCCCCTCGCGCTCGCCCGCTGGCAGGCCGTCATCGACGCCGATCCGTTCAGCGAGCATGCCTACCGCGGGGTGATCCGCTGCGCGCTCGCACTCGGCCGCGGGGCCGACGCCCTCCGGGCGTTTACCCGGTGCGTGGAAGCCCTCGCCGAGATCGCGGCCACCCCCTCCGCCGAGACGCTCGCCCTCGAGCCCCTGCTCCCCGGTCCGGCGCCGGGAAGCCGTTAATCCCCCGGTAACGCCCTCCGCCTACAGTGGGCCCCACTACCACTCAGGGGGGATGCGCGATGCCGAGACACGTTGCATTTGCAGTGAGCCTGCTCATCGTCGGAGCCATGCTCAGTGGAGTGGCCTGGGCCCAGGCCACCGGTCTGAAGGTGACGACCGTCCTGCAAGCCTCTACCACTCCGGCCGGACAGCCGATCCAGTTCCCGCTGTTCCGCAACCAGTTCATCGTCAGACTCGTAGAGATGGCGCCCGGCAGTCAGGTCGGACGGCACATGCACCCGATTCCGGTCCTCCTGTACATCATGGAGGGGGAGTTCACCGTGGAGGCCGACGGGCAGCCTGTTCGGACCTACAAAGCCGGGCAGGCCGCGGTCGAGGTGGTGAACACATGGCACAACGGTTTCAACCGCGGGACCGTCCCGGCCAAGTTCCTCGTCATCTACGCGGGGGAAGAAGGCAAGCCCACCGCGGTCAGCCCGTAGGAGCGCCATGCGGCTCGCGTACGATGCGCAGGCCGATGTCTTGCGGCTGGAGTTCCGGGACGGCGCAGTCGAGAGCAGCAAGGAGATCGTCCACCGCGTCATCGTCAACCTGGACGCGGCCGGGGAGGCGGTGGGAGTTGATCTACTCGAGGCCACGCGATGGATCGGACGGACCGGGCTCAGCCAGATCGCTATCGAACTTCAGGATCTCTGGTCAGAAGGGAGGCGAGTAAGATGATCCGGAGCGCGCTGATGCTCGTGACGCTTGCGCTGTTCGTCGCGTCGGCTGTGGGCCAGGCGGCAGCGTCGCACACCGGGCTGCTCTTCGGAGCATCGTCGCGCGTGGTGATCACGATGTCGGAGTGGAAGTTCTCCCCGTCGACGATCACCCTCGCGGCCGGCGAATCGGTCGATGTAGTTCTCGAGAACAAGGGAACACAGTCACATGTCTTCATGGCCTATCCCGCGCCGAAGACCCTCTACAAGGGGACGGGCGACTGGTGGGCCTACGTGCTGGAGCGGACATACTTCCAGGACATGGGGGAGATCCTCGTGCACAGCAAGGGGATGTTTGCGATCTCCGGGACGCGCATCGCTGAGGTGGCGGTCGAGCCGGGGAAGACCGTGACGTTGACGTTCACGCCCGGCAGGAAGGGTCGCTTCGAGATCGGATGCCATCTGCCCACCGGCGGTGCGAGCCACTACACAGCGGGGATGAAGGGCCAGCTCATCGTCAGGTAGCCGTGCCGCACGGCCCCGGGCGGCCGTCAAGCCGGCCACCCGGGGGCCCTCCGAGGCCGGGCCGAGACCCATCCCGGCGGACCGACAGGGGAAACCGCGCGCGCCATCGAAGGCCGAAGGCGCACCGACATTCCTTCGAGGACCATCCAGCCGGGGATACGCACGCACGCAGGGGGCGGAGGGGAGGCCTATATGGATCGGAGAGGCCGTTGGCGCACGCGGGTTGCAACGCTTGGCATCGCATCACTGGTACTCGTCGCGTTGCTGCTGGGATCGGGAGGCGGGACCGGGTCGCCGGCGTCGGCGGGCGCGGCGAAGCCGGTCACGCTGGCGATCCTGCACTTCAGCGTGATCAAGGGGACGACGTGGTCCGGCGCGCATCACCGCGCGGCCGAGCGCATCGCCAAGAAGTACCCGAACGTGAAGTACGTCTTCCGTGAGGAAGTCGGACCCGATCTCACCATCCCCTACGCCGAGGAGCTCATCCGGCAGGGCGCCAACATCGTGGTCGGCAACGCCGAGTTCATGGGGCTCCCGCTCAAAGACATCGCCGACAAGTATCCCAACGTCTACTTCGCGTCCGTCGTGGCCAGCGATACGACCACGAAGCGCAACTTCATCCGGTTCTTCCCCCGGCAGTACCAGGCGCTCTACCTCGAGGGGCTCATCGCCGCGGCGCTGACCCGCACCGGGAACGTCGGCATCGTGTCCGCCTTTCCGAACGTCCAGGTGCTGCGCCGCACGGCCGGTTTCTACCTCGGCGTCCAGGACGGCGCCAAGGCGCTGAACAAGAAGGTGAACGTCTACGTGAAGTACGTCGGCGACTGGTACAAGCCCGCGGAGGAGCGTGAGATCGCCACGACGCTGGTCACGCAGCAGAAGGTGGACGTGATCACGCAGCAGACCGACTCGGGCTCGCCGCTGGACGTGGCCCAAGAGAAGAAGATCTGGTTCGTGGGCAAGGACATGGACGTGGTCGGCTTCTACGGCTGGTCCAGCACCAACACCGTCGCCGTCTCGTTCGATACGCGGTGGGAGGTGCTCTACGATCGGATGGTCGCCGACTTCGCCGCCGGCAAGCAGACTCCGCGGACCTTCCTCTACCTGGGGATGAAGGACACCATGACGCTGGCGGACGGTACGGTGGAGTCGGCCGTGGACATCATGAACAACCTGAAGGTCGGCGTGGACGCGATCAGCCCCCAGGCGAAGCCGCGCATCCCCACCGCCATCCAGACCCTGGTCCGGCAGCGCCGCGACCAGATGATGAAGGGCACGTGGGACCCGTTTGAGGAGCACGCCTTCGTCAGCAACGGCACGGGGCTGGCGCTGAAGGACACGCCCATCCCGGCGAAGGGCACGGTGGTGAAGAAGGCCAAGACCGCTCCGACCGACGAATGGCTGCTCGGCAAGTTCAACTTTGATCTCACTGGGATGATCGTGCTGAAGTAGGCAGGCGCCGCAGTGGCACTGCGGCGCCCGATGCTCATGCCATTCGATTCGAGCACGCGTCCGGCCTCTCCGCCTGTCCCGCCTGGGGTGGGCGGGGGGGCTGTTTCGCTGTCATGCCCGACGCCGCGCGTAGGGTGCACAACTTGCAGCGCGTTGTGAGCGCGCCGGCCGCCGCCGCTCGGGGCATCCTGGCCGCCCGGCGCATCACCAAACGGTTCCCCGGCGTCCTCGCCCTCGACCGCGTCGATCTCGACGTCGCCCCGGGAGAGATCCATGCCATCCTCGGGCAGAACGGGGCGGGCAAGACCACGCTGATGAACATCCTCTTCGGCCTGGTGCAGCCTGACGACGGCGCGCTCTACCTCGGAGGCCGGCAGGTGTCCTTCCGCTCTCCGCACGACGCCCTGGCCCAGGGCATCGGCATGGTGCACCAGACGCGCCGGCTGGTCTCCGCCCACACGGTGCTCGAGAACATCGTGCTCGGCCACCCCCGCGTGCGGGGATTCCTCGACCTGCGCGGCGCCCGGTCCGACGTCCAGGCGCTCGGCACCCGCTACGGCTTCACCGTGGACCTGGGGGCGCGGGTGTGGCAGCTGCCTGAAGGCGAGCGGCAGGGCGTGGAGATCCTCAAAGCCCTCTACCGCGGCGCGCGGATTCTCATCCTGGACGAGCCCACCTCCGCGCTCACGCCGCCGGAGGTCAAGACGCTGCTGGCCGGGCTCGGGGCCCTCGTGCGCGACCAGGGCGTCACGGTACTGCTGGTCACCCACAAGCTCCCCATCGTCATGGCCGCCAGCCATCGCGTGACCGTGCTCCGCGGAGGACGCGTGGCGGCGCGGCTGCGGACGGCTGAAGCCACGGAAGAGATCCTGGTCAAGCACATGGTCGGGCGCGACATCACGTTCCGCACGCCGGAGCGGGCCGCCGCCGGATCACCGATGATCCAGGTCGAGCATCTCACCGCGCACAACGACAAAGGGCAGCTGGCGCTGCGCGGCGTCTCGTTCTCCCTCCGGGAGAAGGAGATCCTGGGGATCGCGGGGGTGACCGGCAACGGGCAGGACGAGCTCGCCCAGGTCCTGGCCGGCCTGCGCCCGGCGGTCTCCGGGCGGGTCCGGTTCGACGGCCGCAACGTGACCCGGCTCTCGCCGCTGGAGCGGTGGCGGATGGGCATCGGGTACGTCCCGGCCGAGCGCGCCGAGGTGGCGTCGATCGCCGCCTTCTCGCTCGTCGAGAACACGGCCCTCACGTACCACTTCGATCCCGCCTTCGCCCGGCGGGGCCTGCTCGACGACAGCGGGCTCAAAGGACTGACCCGCCGGATCCTCACCGACTACAATATCAAGGCGCCGCACGAGTACGCCCGGGCCCAGCATCTGTCCGGGGGCAACCTGCAGAAGCTCATCCTGGGCCGCGTGCTCTCCCGGAAGCCCCGGCTGCTCATCGCCCACCTGCCCACGCAGGGACTGGACGTCGAGGCGACGGCGTTTGTCCGCTCCGCGCTGCTGGACGCGAAGGCTGCCGGAGCGGCGGTCCTGCTGATCTCCGAGGATCTCGACGAGATCCTGTCCCTGAGCGACTGGGTGGCGCCGATCTACGAGGGCCGCTTCGGGGCCGTGCTGCCCCGCGAGGAGGCCGACGCCGAACTCATCGGCGCCATGATGGCCGGCCTGGGCCACCGGGAGGACGGCGAGCGGTGAGGCTGGGCCGGCATGAGCTGACCCTCGAGCCCCGGCAGGCGCTGCCTCCCGGGTATACGGTCCTCATCGCCGCCGGCGCCATCGTCGTCGCGCTCGCGCTCTCCAGCTTCCTGTTCGTTTCCGCGGACGCGAGCGTGCTCGGCGCCTACCGCTCGATCTTCGCCTATGCCTTCCTCAACCCGCTGGGCCTGACGGCCACGCTCCAGCGGGCCATCTATCTCCTGTTCTGCACCTTCGCCTTCCTCGTCCCGCTGCGCGCCGGACTGTGGAACATCGGCCTGCCGGGGCAGGTCTTTGCCGGAGCGCTGGCCGCATTTGCCGTCCCCTTCGCGCTGCGCGGCGGGGACACGCAGGCCTCGTTCGCGTCCGGCGGGCTGATCATCCTCATGGTCGTCGCGGCGGCGGCGGCCGGGGCGGCCGTGGGCGGGTTCGCCGGCGTGCTGCGCGCCCGGTTCCAGGTCAACGAGATCCTGGTCACCATGATGCTGAACTCGATCATGTTCTGGCTGGTGGCGTACATGATCAAGGAAGGCGGCCCGTTCATGAGCCCCACCGGCGAAGGAGAGAGCTTCGCGCTGCCCCCGGGCCTGCGGGCGCCGCTGTGGCGAGGCATTCCCTTCACGGCGCTGCTCGTCGTGGCCGCCGCGGTGCTGCTCGACCTGCTCTTCGCCAAGACCGCGCTCGGCTATCGTATCCGCGCCCTGGGAGAGAATCCGGCCGCCGCGCGGTACGGCGGCATCATCCCCGTGATGCTCTCGCTGATCGTGTTCGTCCTGGGCGGGGCGTTCGCCGGCGTGGCCGGCTATCACGCGTTCACGGCAATCCCGGGCGTGTACAAGATCGCGGGGAACTACGGCTTCTACGGCGATCTGGCGTTCTACGGGCTCATCTCCGCCCTCATCGCCCGCGGATCGGCGCTGGGCGCCGTGCCCATCGCCGTGCTCTTCGCCGGCCTCTCGCTGGGCGCGCGGTTCGCCCAGGGCGCGCTGCACCTGCCCTTCGGCGTGGACTACGCGCTGCTCGGGTTGCTCATGATGACCTTCGTCGGCTCCCACGTGCTGTACACCTTCCGGTTCGCCCTCCGGCGGACGACCGCGGAAGTGCTGCGGCCGGTCGCCCCCGAGCTCCCGGAGGCCTGACGGGATGTGGGAGCTGCTGGCCCGCAGCCTGGAGGCCTCCACGATCTTCCTCTTCGCGGCGCTGGGGGAGCTGGTCAACCAACGCTCGGGCGTGCTGAACGTCGGGCTGGAAGGCCTCATGCTCTTCGGGGGGACGGCCGCGTTCATCACCACCCAGGCCACCGGCAGCTATCCCCTGGGCTTCCTGGCCGGCCTGGCCGTCGGGGGGCTGCTCGGCCTCGCCCACGGGTTCTTCTCCATCAGCCTGCGCGGCGATCAGGTGGTGAGCGGCATGGGCCTGTGGATCCTGAGCTTCGGCCTCACCACCTACCTGGGCAGCCCGTACACGGGACCCCTGGGACTCTCCCGGATCCCGGCGGTCTTCGGCCTCTCGCCGTTCTTCCTCCTCGGAGTCGTCCTGGTGACCGCGGTCTGGCTCGTGCTCTTCCGAACCGCGCCGGGACTGGCGGTGCGGTCGGCCGGCGAAAACCCGGCCGCGGCAGAGGCGTCGGGCATCCCGGTCGGGGGTATCCGGTACCTGTGCGTGGTCTTCGGCGGCGTACTGGCGGGACTGTCGGGCGCCACCTACACGCTGTCCTACAACCCGGTGTGGAACTACAACTTCCTCATGGGCTGGGGGTTCGTCAGCCTCGCGCTCGTATTCTTCTCGATGTGGAACCCGTGGATTCTGCTGGCCGGCGCGTCGCTGTTCGGCATCATGTGGCAGCTGTCACTGAGTCCCGAGCTCGTGCTGCCGGGCGTGCTCTCCCGCTACGTGTGGCGGATGGTCCCCTTCGCCATCACCATCCCCATCCTCACCCTCATCTCCACCTCATGGTTCCGGACCCGGTGGGGGCTGACAAAGCCCGAGGCCCTGGGCCGCCCGTACGCGAAAGGGTAGCGCTCGCGGCGTCAATTCGGGCGTCGCGGGGGCGGTGTGGAAGATCGCGCCCACTGCCGCAGCAGTGCGGCCGACAGTTCCTCACCCGCACGCCGCCGCGCAACGTCAACGGCGAGCCGCTCGAATCTCCGCTTGTATCCGGCAGCGCCCGACAGGCGGATGCCGTTGAGCTGCAGAAATACGCGCGCAGCGACCACCGCGGTGCGCTTGTTTCCGTCCGTGAACGGGTGATCCTGGATGAGGCGCACAAGGTAGATCGCCGCGAGCCAGAACAGATCCGTGCTCTCCTCGTAGTACGCAGCGAACTCTGGAGCCAGGACAGCGGATTCCAGCAATCCCAGGTCGCGGACCCCGCGCGCGCCGCCGTAACGTCGGACCTGGTCTTCGTGAATCGCGCCGACCTCCTCAACGGTCAGGAATTCGATGGACCGGCTCACTGATCGGCAAGCCGGCGCAGCATGTCGCTCCAGGCCCTGTTCGTCTCCGCGAGGGCACGGGCGAACGCGGCTCGCCGGCCGGCGCTCAGTGCGCGAACGGGGCGCACCAGGAGAGAGGTACCGTCGGTCAGGACCTCGACAGATGACCCCGCTTCCAGACCAAGCACCTCGAGGAGGGGCTTGTCGATCACCAGGGCAGCGCTGTTGCCTTGCCGTGTGAGCTTCTTGCGCATCGTCTTGCCTCCTGTACGTACAGTATACGTATAGGGGGAGCACGGAGCAACGGGCGGCCTGCACCATCCGCCACCACGTGCCGGACGGCAAATGCCGAGCAGACAGGATCCGGGTACCTCCCCCGTGTCCTGCCTGCCCGGCTGCGCAGAAGACGGCCTCGGCGCTACGCGGCGGCCGCTTGTCCCGGCGTCGGGATGACGCCCAGTTGCCGGAGCATCCCGAGCTGATCCCACTCCTGCCAGAGCTCGGCCAGCTTCCCGCCTTCGATCCGGAAGATGTCGATCCCGGTGATCGTCGCGGCCTGACCGGTGGGGGGGATTCCGATGAACTCACCGGTGTGCGTCGCGTTGGCGGTCCACCGGAT
>Ga0209172_10000265_pt1 | contig 151028 bp, 140 predicted proteins | sample LarsenN4metaG_FD_184113 | JGI IMG/M metagenome (GOLD analysis project Ga0209172, IMG submission 184113) | Hot spring sediment bacterial and archeal communities from British Columbia, Canada, to study Microbial Dark Matter (Phase II) - Larsen... ...
CGAGGGGCGCGGCGCGCCGGTCTGGCTGCACGTCATCGTCGGCCCGATCGCCGACGCGCAGGACCGCTTCTTCTTCGTGGTGGCGGACATCACCCAGCGCAAACAGGCCGAGGAGGCGCAGCGGCGGGGGGAGGAGGAGCTGCAGCGGGCCAAGGACCAGGCCGAGGCGGCGAGCCGCTTGCATCTGCCGTTTGCATTGCTCAGCGATGCCCGCGAGGAACTCTCCCGGGCGCTGCGGTTGCCGATGCTGGAGGTCGAAGGCATGCGGCTCATCAGGCGACTGACGCTCATTGCCGTGCACGGCCGCATCCGCGAGGTGTTCTATCCGGTATTCCCGCCGGACCGGAACGCGGCGGCGGTCCTGCAGTGGTTGCGGGAGCATGGCTAGGATAGGCGCGGATCGCGGTCCGCCGCGGAAAAGGCACCAGGATCGGTACGCGAGCTTCGCCGAGCTCGCCGCGATGGAGCGCGAGGGCGTGGACTATCGCGTCCTGATTCGCGAGATCGAGGGCGCGTCGATCGCGGTGGTGACGCCGCACGGCGGCGGGATCGAACGCGGAACGACGCAGATCGCGCGCGCGATCGCCGGGGACGTACTGCACCTCTACGTCTTCGAAGGCCTGAAGACACGCGGCAATTTCAACGCCCTGCACATCACCAGCCGCCGGTTCGACGAGCCGCGCTGCCTGGATCTCCTCGCCCGCAGCGAGACGGTGCTCACCGTGCACGGATGCGTGGGATTCGACGAGCGCGTCTACATCGGTGGGCTGCACGAGGAGCTGAAGTGGCGCATCGCGCAGGCCCTGGCGTCGATCGGGGTGGAGGCGTGGCTCTCGAACCACAACTTTCCGGCGACCGATCCGGAGAACATCTGCAACCGCGGCCGCTGCGGTCGCGGTGTGCAGCTGGAGTTCACGACCGGCCTGCGCCGGTTGATGCAGTACGGCAATCTCGCGACATCCATACGAAACGCCGTCGTGAACGCGTTCGATCGCTGAGCGGACGGACGCCGGCGTACAGTGCCGAGATACGGCCGGATCGCCAGGCGCCTGATCAGAGCAGATCGCGCAGCCGGAACCAGGTCATCGCCAGCACCAGCAGCGGCATGCGCATGAGCCTGCCGCCCGGGAAGTCGCGATGCTTGACCTTCGCGAACAGGTCGAAACGCTCGGCCTGCCCCGCGATGACCTCGCCGAGCAGCTTCCCGGCCAGGCCCGTCAACGCGATCCCGTGCCCTGAGAAACCATGGGCGAAATAGGCATTCGGCGCCAGGCGGCCGAAATGCGGGAAGCGGTTGATGGTGATGTCGACGAAACCGCCCCACGTGTAGGCCTGCCGCGTGTCGGCCAGTTGCGGGAATACCTGCAGCATGCGCCGGCGCAGGGTGGCGGCCAGGCGCGGCGGCTGAAACGTGGAGTAGCTGACGCGGCCGCCGAAAAGGAGCCGATGATCGGCGGTCCGCCGGAAGTAATCGAGGACGAAGTTCGTATCGGTGACCGCCGCGTTGTGCGGCAGCAGCGCGCGCGCGCGAGGCTCGCCCAGGGGCTCCGTGGTCGTGATGTAGGTTCCTACGGGCATGATCTTGCGCCGCAGTTCGGGGACAAGCTCGTCCATGTAGGCGCCGCCAGTGAGCACCAGGAAGCGGCTGCGCACCAGACCAGCCGGCGTCTGCACGGTGCAGCGGCTCCCGGTGGTCAGCGCGACGGCCGGGGAGTGCTCGTGTATCACCGCACCGGCGGCCTCGGCGGCCGCGGCAATGCCTAGCGTGTAGTTGAGCGGATGCAGGTGCCCGCTGCGGCCGTCGCGCAACGCGGCGAGATAACGGCTCGAATCGATATGCGCGCGCAGGGCCGCGCCTGTCAGCAGCTCCATGCCGCCGTAACCGTAACGCTCCTCCATGTAGGCCTTGAAGCGGATCAGTTCCTCGCGCTGACGAGGTTTGATGGCGGCGCTGAGATGACCGAGGCGCAGGTCGCACTGGATGGCGTGCTTTCGGATCCGGCCGACCGTCGTCTCGATCGCCTCCTGGGACAGCTCCCAGAGACGCTGCGCGTCGGCGGCGGAAACCAGGCGCTCGATCGCCGGCATGTCCCGCGCGTAGCCGTAGATCATCTGGCCGCCACTGCGGCCGGATCCGCCGTGCCCGACCCGCTGCGCCTCGAGCAGCGCCACGCGGTAGCCCCGCTCGGCAAGATTCAGCGCGGCCGAGCAACCGGCGATGCCCGCACCGACCACGCACACGTCGCAGTCGATCGTACCCGCCAGCGACGGGCGCCGCGGTGCCGGGTTGGCCGTCGCGGCGTAATAGGAGTCGGCCGGTTCGTTCACGAGCTCGCGGTCGGCCGGATCAGTTCCTCTCAAAGTCCTCCCGCCTCCGTGTACGGTGTGCAGGGGCAGTTCGCGCGCGACCGCCGTCCCGATCGGTGCCGCAGGCCTGGTTCGCCGCCATGGCGGCGCCGGCGCGACGCCCCGGGGCTGCGGGCGAGCGGCCGGTTCTCAAACCGTCCGTTTAATATATTCGTAATTGCTTGGGAGCCCGGATTGGGGCCCGCCGCTCGCAACGACGCCCATTCTGCCCTCGATCGGGCATGATTTCCATAGTCGATCTGCAGTGAAAAGCGCCCAATCCGTGCGCCGCCGGATCGCCGCGCAGGGTGCCGGCGCAGCGGCCCCGGGTCGCCTTGTGACATCGTATGCTGCGTGCTATTGTTTAATAAAATTGACACGGGCTCGCAAGCACGCTGCGGGTCTGGCCATCATGCATACGCCGCAGCGAAGACCCATCGTCGGCATCCCCGCAGACCGAAAGGATTTCGGCGGCCTGCCGTTTCATGCGGTGGGCGAGAAGTACGTGCTGGCCGTCCACGATGCGGCGCAGTGCACGCCTTTGCTCGTGCCCTCCCTGGGCGATGCGTTCGATTACCCGGAGCTGCTCGCCGCTCTGGATGGCATACTCCTGACCGGAAGCCGCTCGAACATAGAGCCTCATCACTATGCCGGGCCGGGAAGCGAGCCCGGCACCGCCCATGACCCGCACCGCGACGCGACCACGCTGGCCCTGATCCCGAAGGCATTGGCGGCTGGCGTTCCAATCCTCGCGATCTGCCGCGGTTTCCAGGAGATGAACGTCGCCCTGGGAGGCACGCTGCACCAGAAGGTGCACGAACAGGTGGGCAGGAATGACCATCGCGAGGACGAAGCGCGGCCGGTCTCGGAGCGCTACGAGCCCGCTCACGAGGTGACGCTGAACCGTCGCGGTCTGCTCGCGAAGCTGGCGGTGACCACCACCGTCAAAGTCAATTCGCTGCACGCCCAGGGAGTCGATCAGCTCGCCCCGGGTCTGGAGGTGGAGGCGGTCGCTCCCGACGGGCTCATCGAGGCGTACAGCGTGCGCGATGCCCGCGCCTTCGCGCTGGCGGTGCAATGGCATCCGGAGTGGCGCGTTCTGGAGAACCCGTTCTACGCCGCCATCTTCCGCGCCTTCGGTGACGCCTGCCGGCAGCGGGCCGCGACGCGGCAGAAACAAGGTCGTGTGGTGGCGGCGATGTTCGACGAGGGCGAGGCGCTCGCGGCGAACGAGGGCTGCTGAAAGGGTACTCATACCATGACCGTCATCAAGCAATGGCTGGAGCAGCACGGCATCACCGAGATCGAGGCGTTGATCCCGGATATGGCCGGTGTGGCGCGCGGCAAGATCATGCCGGCGAAGAAGTACACCGAAGAGGAAGGGATGCGGCTGCCCGAGGGGGTGTTCCTGCAGACGGTGACCGGCGACTATCTCGAGGATGAGAGCGTGATGAATCCGGCGGAGGTCGACATGGTCGTGCTGCCGGACCCCAGCACCATTCGCAAGGTGCCGTGGGCGGCGGAGCCGACCGCGCAGATCATTCACGACTGTTTCCACTCCAACGGCATACCCGTCGATATCGCGCCCCGCTACGTCCTGCGTCGCGTGCTGGAACTCTACGAGGCGAAGGGCTGGGAGCCGGTGGTCGCGCCGGAGGTCGAGTTCTATCTGGTCAAGCCGAACATCGACTCCGATTACCCCCTCGAGCCCCCGATCGGCCGATCCGGCCGCGCCGAGACCGGCCGCATGCCTTACAGCATCGACGCGGTCAACGAGTTCGACCCGCTGTTCGAGGACATCTACGACTACTGCGAGCAGCAGGAGCTGGAGGTCGAGACGCTGATACACGAGGACGGGGCCGCGCAGATGGAGGTCAACTTCATGCATGGCAACCCCCTGGAGCTTGCCGACCAGGTGTTCTTGTTCAAGCGCACCGTGCGGGAGGCCGCGCTGCGGCACAAGATCTTCGCCACCTTCATGGCCAAACCGTTGCAGAACGAGCCCGGCAGCGCCATGCACCTGCATCAGAGCGTGGTCGACAAGAAGACCGGAAAGAACATTTTTGCCGACAAGAAGGGGCGCCACAGCCGGCTGTTCCTGGCGCATATCGCGGGACTCCAGACCTACCTGCCAGCGGCAATGTCGTTCTTCGCGCCGAACGTGAACTCCTACCGGCGCATTGCCCGCTACCACTCCGCGCCCATAAATACGCAGTGGGGCCACGACAATCGCACCGTCGGGCTGCGGGTACCTTTGTCGGAGGCCCAGGCTACGCGCGTGGAAAACCGGGTGCCCGGCGCCGACGCCAACGTGTATCTGGCTATCGCCGCGTCGCTGGCGTGCGGTTACCTCGGCATGAAAGAGATGCTGCATCCGTCGGAGCCGCTGACCGGCAGCGCCTACAACCTGCCCTACGGGTTGCCGCGCGATCTGCAATCGGCGCTGCAGCTTCTGGCGGAGAGCGACCCGCTGCACGAGGTGCTCGGCGCCCGTTTCGTGAAGGCCTATGCGGCGGTAAAGGAACAGGAGTACGAAACCTTCTTCCAGGTCATCAGTTCGTGGGAACGCGAACATCTACTATTGAAGGTATAACGAGCATGAGCATCGTCCCGCAGCGCACGACCGCGGAGTGGCAGGAGATCGATCGCCGCCACTATATTCATCCGTACACCGACAGCAAGGCGCTCGGCGAGCAGGGCACGCGGGTCATCACGCGCGCCGAAGGCGTGCATCTCTGGGATTCCGACGGCAAGAGGTACATCGACGGCATGTCGGGCCTGTGGTGCTGCAATCTCGGCTACGGTCGCAAGGACCTGGTCGAGGCCGCCTGCGAGCAGATGCGCGAGCTGCCCTACTACAACAGCTTTTTCAAGACGGCGCATCCGCCGGCCATCGAGCTGGCGAGGCTGCTCGCGGAGGTCACCCCGCCGCAGTTCAATCATGTCTTCTACACCGGCTCCGGTTCCGAGGCCAACGACACCGTGATACGCCTCGTGCGCCGCTACTGGGACGTTGTCGGCCAACCCTCTCGCCGCATCATCATTTCGCGGGAGCATGCCTACCACGGCAGCACCATCGCGGCGGCGAGCCTCGGCGGGCAGTGGCCGGTGCACGAGCAGGGCCATCTTCCGATACCGAACATCGTCCACATCGGCGCGCCATACTGGTACGGCTGCGGCGGCGAACTCACGCCGGAGGAGTTCGGCATCAAGGCCGCAGGCGAGCTCGAGGAGAAGATCCGAACGCTCGGGCCCGAGAACGTCGCCGCCTTCATCGGCGAACCGGTGCAGGGCGCCGGCGGCATGATCATCCCGCCCGCGACCTACTGGCCGGAGATCAATCGCATCTGCGAGCGCTACGGAATTCTGCTCATCGCCGACGAGGTCATATGCGGATTCGGGCGCACCGGCAAGTGGTTCGGCAGCGAGCGCTTCGGCATCAAGGCGGATCTCATGCCGTTCGCCAAGGGCGTGACCAGCGGCTATCTGCCGCTGGGAGGGGTGATGGTGGCCGACCGCGTGGCCGCTCCGTTGATCGAGCAGGGCGGGGAGTTCTACCACGGCTTTACCTACTCCGGCCATCCGGCCGCGTGCGCGCTCGCGGTGGCCAACATCAACGCCATGCGCGCCGAGGGCGTCGTCGAGCGGGTCGAGAACGAGCTGGGCCCACACCTGCAGAGGCGCTGGCAGGAGTTCACGGAACATCCGCTGGTCGGCGAGGTACGGGGGGTCGGGCTGCTCGCCGGCATCGAGCTCAGCCGCAACAAGGCCAGGCGCGAGTTCTTCGAGCCGATCGGGGATGTCGGAACCCTCTGCAGGGATTTCTGCTTCCAGAACGGCCTGGTGATGCGGGCCGTGCGCGACACCATGATCATCGCGCCGCCGTTGGTGTCCAGCACCGCCGACATCGACGAGATGTGGGCGCTGGCGAAGAAGAGCCTGGACATGACCGCGAAGCAACTGGGCATGGCGGTATGACCATCGGTATGCGCGCGCCAGTGGGGCGAGCGCAAGCACGAGCCCGACGGGAAGGGACGACGGGGCGCTTTACAGGGCGAGGAGTCCGGAGCGAGAATCCGACGAGGCGATGCTCCCGCCCAGTTTGGTTTTTTGCACTGCAGTCTAAACAGGTCATCGATGCCAGCCGCGCGCATCGAAAGCATTAAATTGGTGCATACACACTCTACAGGAGACGGCGAGATGCCACGTTACCTCAAGTTAGCATTCGTTCTTTCCCTCATGGCCTTCGCGGGCTGCGGCGAGAAGGGCGGCGAGACCGCCAAGCCCGCCGAGACCGCCAAGCCCGCCGAGGGTTCCGAGCCGGCTGCCGCTGCTGCAGGCGGCGACGAGGAAAAGGTCCTGAATATCTACAACTGGTCCGACTACATCGCCGAGGACACGATCCCGAACTTCGAGAAGGAAACCGGCATCAAGATCCGCTACGACGTCTTCGATTCGAACGAGGTGCTCGAGGCGAAGATGCTGGCGGGCAAGACCGGCTACGACCTCGTCGTCCCCACCGCCAACTTCCTTGCGCGCCAGGTGCAGGCGGGCGTGTTCCAGAAGCTCGACAAGTCCAAGCTCACCAACTACGGGAATCTCGACCCGGAGATGATGAAGACGCTGTCGAAGTACGACCCCGACAACGCCTATTCCGTGCCCTGGTTGTGGGGAACGACCGGCGTGGGCTACAACGTCGGGAAGATCAAGGAAAGAATGCCCGACGCGCCGATCGGTTCCTGGGACCTGGTTCTGAAACCGGAGAACGCCGCCAAGTTCGCCGATTGCGGCATCACCATGCTGGATGCGCCCACCGAGATCATGGCAACGATACTGAACTACCTGGGCAAGGACCCGGCCAGCGAGGATCCGAAGGACCTGGAGGCCGCGGAGGCCCTGATGATGCAGTTGCGCCCGCACATCAAGTACTTCCATTCCTCGCAGTACATCAACGACCTGGCCAATGGCGAGATCTGCCTCGTGATTGGATGGAGCGGCGACGTGTTCATCGCGCAGTCGCGTGCCGCGGAGGCCGGCCAGGGTACGGAGATCGGCTACTACATCCCGGAGGGTGGCGCCGAGGTGTGGTTCGACCTGATGGCGATACCGGCGGATGCGCCGCACCCGAACAACGCGCACCTGTTCCTGAACTACATCCTGCGCCCCGAGGTGATCGCGGGGGTGTCGAACTTCGTCACCTATGCCAACGCCAATGCGGCGGCGACGCAGTTCGTCGACGACGAGGTCAAGAACAACCCGGCCATCTACCCGCCGGCGGAGGTCAAGGCCAAGTTGTTCCCCAACCCGATTCACACGGCGGAGTACGATCGACTGCTGACCCGCTCGTGGACGAGGATAAAGACGGGCCAGTGACGGTGTGAACGAAAACGAGCGTCGGCACAGGATACTGGACAACGAGGAACGACCGATGAACGAAGCCCGACGCAACGACAAATACGTTCCGCCTTGGACGGATCCCAAGGCGGAACCCTACGTCCGCATCGAGAAGGTCACCAAAAAGTTCGGCGACTTCGTCGCCGTCAACAACGTATCGCTCAACATCTACAAGAACGAGCTGTTCTGTCTGCTGGGCGGGTCGGGCTGCGGCAAGTCCACGCTCCTGCGCATGTTGGCGGGCTTCGAGCAGCCGACATCCGGAGCCATCTATCTCGACGGCGTCGATATGGCCGGGATCCCGCCCTACAACCGGCCGGTGAACATGATGTTCCAGTCCTACGCCCTGTTCCCGCACATGAGCGTGGAGGACAACGTGGCCTTCGGGCTGAAACAGGAGCATCTGCCGAAAAAGGAGATCAACAAGCGGGTGAACGACATGCTCGGACTGGTGCAGCTGACCCAGTTTGCCAAGCGCAAACCGCACCAGCTCTCGGGCGGCCAGCGCCAGCGCGTGGCGCTGGCGCGCGCCCTGGTGAAACAGCCGAAACTCCTGCTGCTCGACGAGCCGCTGGGCGCGCTGGACAAGAAGTTGCGCGAGCAGACGCAGTTCGAGCTCGTGAACCTTCAGGACCGCACCGGCGTCACCTTCGTGGTGGTGACGCACGACCAGGAAGAGGCCATGACCCTTGCCTCGCGTATCGGCGTCATGAATCAGGGACAGATCGTTCAGGTAGGCACGCCGACGGAGATCTACGAGTTCCCGACCACACGGTTCGTGGCGGATTTCATCGGCTCGGTGAACATGTTCGAAGGGCGCATCGTCGATGAGGACAATGATTATGTCCGGATAGGATCCGAGGAGGCGCGCTGCACGATATTCATCAATCATGGCGTGGCCGCTCCGCCGAATGCCACGCTGTGGGTCGCGATACGGCCGGAGAAGGTCAACATATCGCGCGAGCCGCCCGCCGATACCAGCGAGAACTGCACGTCCGGCATCGTCCAGGACATCGCCTACATGGGCGACGTTTCGATCTTCAACGTGAAGCTGGACAGCGGCAAGCTGGTGAAAGTCACTCAGCCGAACCTTTTCCGCCATGCCGAGGAAAGCATCACCTGGGACGATCGCGTGTACCTGCACTGGCATCCGGCCAGCGGCGTGGTGCTTCTCCAATGACGCGCATCGCCTACGTGCCGCTGGGGCAACGCCTCGCGCAGATGTTCGAGCCGGTGGCCAGACAGCTCGTTCGCCTCCCGCCGGTGCGCTGGCTGCTCACCCAGATCGGCCGCTTCGGCTTCTCCGGCAAGAGTCTGGTCATCTCTGTCCCCTACATCTGGTTGCTGCTGTTCTTCCTCATACCTTTCGTCATCGTACTGAAGATTTCCTTTGCCGAGCAGGTCGTCGCCCAGCCCCCGTACACCGCGCTCGTAGGGTGGATCGATGAGAAGTTTCTCACCCTGAAGCTCAATCTCGCCAATTACCTCTTCATCGTACGCGACAACCTTTACTGGAAGGCGTATCTGAACTCGGTGAAGGTGGCGGCGATCTCGACGCTGTTGTGCCTGCTCATCGGCTATCCGATGGCATACGGCATAGCGCGCACGTCGCCCGCCTGGCGCAATGTGCTGCTGATGCTCGTGATACTGCCCTTCTGGACGTCGTTCCTGCTGCGGGTCTACGCGTGGATCGGCATACTCAAGAACAACGGCGTCATCAACAACATCCTGATGGCGCTGGGCGTCATCGACAGCCCCATCGTCATGATGCAGACGCCTTTCGCCGTCTACGTCGGCATCGTCTATTCCTATCTGCCGTTCATGGTGATGCCGCTTTACGCCACGCTCGAGAAGATGGACCTCACTCTGCTCGAAGCGGCCTACGACCTGGGCTGCCGCCCCTTCAAGGCCTTTCTGAAGATCACTCTGCCGCTTTCGATCCCCGGCATCGTCGCCGGCTGCATGCTGGTGTTCATTCCCGCGGTCGGGGAGTTCGTGATCCCCGAGCTGCTGGGCGGACCGAATTCGCTGATGATCGGCAAGGTGCTGTGGGATGAGTTCTTCGCGAATAGAGCCTGGCCGGTGGCCTCGGCGGTGGCGATCGCGATACTGCTGCTGCTCGTCGTGCCCATCATGATCTTCCAGCACTACCAGGCCAGGGACGCGGTAGGCGCGCGATGAACCAGAAGCGCTCCTGGTTTCTCCCGGCCTGCCTGATAGCGGGTTTCGCTTTTCTGTACATTCCGATCCTTTCGCTCGTCATTTTCTCGTTCAATGCCTCGAAGCTGGTGACGGTCTGGGGCGGCTTCTCGACGAAGTGGTATGCGTCGCTGCTCGGAAACAGGCAGATACTGGACGCTGCATGGCTGAGCGTGCGCATCGCGGCCATGAACGCGACGCTTGCGGTCATACTGGGCACGATGGTGGCCCTGGTGCTGACCCGGCTGGGACCCTTCCGCGGCCGCGCGTTGCTCTCGGGGATGGCGACGGCTCCGCTCGTCATGCCGGAGGTGATCACGGGGCTGTCGATGCTGTTGCTGTTCGTCTCGCTGGAGCAGTGGTTCGGGTGGCCGCAAGGACGCGGGGTCACGACCATCGTGATCGCGCACGCCACCTTCTCGCTGGCGTACGTGGCCGTCATCGTCCAGTCGCGACTGACTCAACTGGACGAATCCATCGAGGAAGCGGCGCTCGACCTGGGCGCCAAGCCGGCCAAGGTCTTTTTCGTCATCACGCTGCCCATCATCGCGCCGGCGCTGATATCCGGCTGGTTGCTCGCTTTCACGCTCTCGCTCGACGACCTGGTGATCGCGAGTTTCACCTCGGGCCCCGGTTCGACCACGCTGCCGATGGTGATCTTCTCGAAGGTGAGGCTCGGCGTGAGTCCCGAGATCAACGCGCTGGCAACCATCCTGATCGTCGTGGTCGCGGTCGCAGTCGTGATCGCCGGGTATTTCATGAAGCGCCAGGAGTCGCTGCGTCAGCGCGACGTACAGAGGGCGATCGCGGCGAACGAATAGCGTCGGCTCATGCGGACCGCCGGCTTCGGGCGTGGAAGGCGGAGAGAACGGCGCCGCAGGGCGCCGTTCTCTCTCCGGTTGCGGTGACCTGCGGGCGGGCCTTACGGGAAGCTGAAGCTGCGCGAAACGGTGAGCACCAGGTGCGGCTCGATCAGGTCGCGAAAATCGCTGGGCTCGGGGAAGCTGCCGTAGAGCGTCTCGAGATCGTCGCTCAGATCGGTCATGTGGTAGCTGACATCGAACTTGAACCCGCCGATTTCCTTATAGGCACCGACCCGCCACCAGACGTAGTCGAAGCCGTCCAGCGGGGCGCCGTCCGGGAGGAACAGGCCCAGTGCCGGTCGCGACGGGGTGCTGCTCGACTGATCGCCCTCCACGTCCTGCCAGCCGACCGTAGCGCTGAAGCCGACATCGCCCAGGAAGCCCAGCGGCGCGACGATCCCGACATCGCCCTGCACGGCGTGGGCGGTGCCATCCTCGCCGAAGAAGTCCGGGGAGAAGTTGTATTTGACCGCCACGGAGGGAGAGAGAGGCGCCTCGAAGCTCTTGCTGATCAGCACCTGCGCCTCGATGTAATCGGCGTCAGCGGTGACCCCGTCGGCCAGCGGCCCCGGGTCCAGGCCGTCGAATTCCTCGTCCTCGCCGGGGAACGAATAGTAAAGACCCGCCACGTCGAAACCCCACCCGGCCCACGACCAGCGGTAGCCGCCGTAGTAATCGATCTCGATGTCCTCGTCGCTGAACTCGGTATTGGATCCCCATATGCCGAGATAGAAGCCGTTGTAGGTCCAGTCGACGCTGCCCTGTATGGCCGGGCCGTCGGAGTTGGAGATGCCGCGGAACATGTATTCCGTCGTGCCCCAGAGGGTCATGCTGAAGTTGCTGATGTCGAGCGGGCCGCCCGGAGCCGCCGACTCCTCGGCAAAGGCGACAGTGGCGACGGCCAACTGCGCTGCGCCGAGCAGGCCGAGTGTGGATTTGCATAGCTTCATTTTCTTACCTCCTGCGTATAGGGGAGATTGGAACCAGGTTGCGTCCGGTCCTGGGGGAGCGCAGAGTGCAGTGCAGTATAAGAACCGTCGCATTAGATGTACATATTATTCATGGCTTTGGGGATGAAAGTTGTTATTTTGCATCATCGCAGTGCAGCTCGGCTGTGCGCTGCTACATGCGGGTGCGATTTGACGTGCCGGACGGGCGCCGCGGCCTCGCCTTCGTCGGGGCGAAAGGCGGGATGGGCGGGGCCTTGTTGGACGGGCTACCGCCGACCCTTTATCGTCGCGAAAGAGCGTGTCTGCGGCGGCGGCCGTCGCCGAGCACGCCGGCGACATTCACGGCACCCCGGGGGGCGCGTGCAGAATCGGCATCACCGCTACCGCTACTACGATCTGGTCATCACCGGATTCGTGACGGTCCTGCTGTGCTCCAACCTGATCGGGCCGGGCAAGGTCTGCCAGCTCGACCTGCCGTTCCGCGTCCCTTTCATCGGGGACCAGCTGGTGTTCGGAGCCGGAAACATCTTCTTTCCGATCGGATTCATCTTCGGCGACATTCTCACGGAGGTATACGGCTACGCGCGGGCGCGGCGGGCGATCTGGGCCGGATTCGGCGCGATGATCTTCGCCACGCTGATGGTCTCCACGATCCTTGCCCTGCCCGCCAAGCCGGACGAACCCTACAACGCCGTGCTCCAGCCGGCGCTGGAGACCGCCTTCGGGAACACCTGGCGGATCGTGATTGCGTCCCTGCTCGCCTACTGGCTGGGGGATTTCGCCAACTCGTACGTGCTGGCGAGGATGAAGGTGTGGAGCCGGGGAAAATGGCTGTGGACCCGCACGATCGGTTCCACGATCGTCGGCCAGGGTGTCGACAGCATCCTGTTCTATCCGATCGCCTTCGGCGGCGTGTGGACCGGTGACAGCATGTGGGCGGCGGTCGCGTTCAACTTTGCCTTCAAGGTAATGATCGAGGTGCTGGCGACGCCGCTGACCTACGCGGTCGTGGGATTCCTGAAGCGCGCGGAAAAGGAGGACTACTTCGACACGCGCACGGACTTCAATCCCTTCACTCTGCGCGACTGAACGCGCGCTCCCCGGCCCCTTTGCCTGCAGGGCCGGCCATGAGATTCGAATGGCGCTCCCTAGGGGAATCGAACCCCTGTTTTCGCCGTGAGAGGGCTGGCGACCTGTCAGCTCGCGTTCACCTAAGTCAAGGTTTCCCTTTATTTTTCCGTCAGTCGTATCACTTGGGGTAAACTTCCGTCAGCGGGCGTCAACCCCCGGCTTTTACCGAAAGTTACCTAAAACGCCGGGCTTTCGCCGAGGCGGGAGGGAAACGCGAATGCCGAAACTACCGAGGGACGCGCGCCTGGAGACGCGCGAGGGCCGTAGCCGCCTGAAGCTCGCGCACGAGCCGTACTGGCGGCTGCTGCACCAGGGCCTCTACGTCGGCTATCGCAAGGGGCCGCGCGGCGGGGTATGGATTGTGCGACACCTGCGCGACGGCGCCTACCGCAAGCACACCATCGCGCGGGCAGATGATCTGCAGGACGCCGACGGCGATGCGATCCTGAACTACCGCGACGCCGTCGAGCAGGCCTACATCTTCGCCAAGACGGAAAGGCGCCTCGGACTGAACCCCACCGTTGCAGAGGTCCTCGAGCGGTACCTCGAGCATCAGCGCGCCACGAAGAAGAGCGCCGCGGCCACCGAGAACAAGGCCAAGCTGCATATCCTGCCGACGTTCGGCAAGCGGCGGGTCGGCGATCTGACTACCGACAACATCAAGCAATGGCACGCGAAACTCGCGAGCTGCAACGAGGAAAGCATGCGGCGCAGCAAGCAGGCCAGCGCGAATCGTGTGCTCACCGTGCTCAAGGCGGCGCTGAACATGGCGTTCGCCGATGGCCTGATCGGCAGCGATCTCGCCTGGCGGCGCGTGAAGCCGTTTCGTAACGTCGACGCGGCGCGCATCCGGTACCTGACAGCTGCGGAGGCCTCCCGACTGATCAACAAGTGCGAGCCGGAGTTCCGGCACCTAGTCCGCGGCGCGCTACTCACCGGCGCCCGCTACGGGGAGCTCACGCGCGCACGCGTCGCGGACTTCCACGCACCGGCCGGAACGCTCTACATTGCAGACTCCAAGAGCGGCAAGCCCCGACATATTCCGCTCACCAACGAGGGCGTCGCCTTTCTCACCGAGCTCACGGCAGGGCGGCCCGCTGCGGCGATGCTATTCACGCGGACGGGCGGCGAGGCCTGGGGGGCCTCGCACCAGATCCGCCGGATGCGACTGGCGTGCGCGAAGGCGAAGATTACGCCGGCAGTCTCATTTCACGATCTGCGACACACCTACGGCTCGCTTCTGGCGATGCGCGGCGTACCGCTGCAGGTGATCGCCGAGGTCCTAGGACACGCCGACACCCGGATCACGCAACGGCATTACGCGCACTTGCACCCCGATCATGTCGCCAAGACCGTGCGCGCGGCGCTACCTACCTTCGCGCGCAAGCGCTCGAACGTGGTATCGATCCGCTGATGGGCCGGCCCGTTTCGCCCGAAACCAAACGCCGCCGGCGGCGAGCTCGCACCGGCGAGGGGATGCGGGGCTCTGCCCTGACGGCGTTTCAGTTATCCAGGTTGAGGCGCAGCGATGCCATCGGTGCGCACATCGCCGACGCGGTACGCGAAGGCCTCGCCACGCATCGCGCTATTGAGGACGCGGCAGAGCAGTTTCACGTCTCCCTGCGCACCGCCTACGGCGCCTGGCGATGGTGGCGCATCGTGCAACCTACTCCCGAAGAGGTGGCCGATGCCACACGGCGCACACAAGAGCGCGTCGCCCGTGCGTGGAGCGATGGGCTTAAGCCAGAATAATCTCAACTCCTGCTGATCACCAATACTCTGCAGTGATGTAACCGTTACCGCCTAGTAGGCTTCCCTGCGTCACTGTTTACGTGTGCGTGGAAGGGGGCGGTATGACTGACGAGCTGACGTACTCCATCGACGAGGCGTGCAAAGCGCTCAAGGTTTCAAAGCCGACGCTTTACGAGGAGATTAATGCTGGCCGGTTGCGCAGCTATTTAGTGGGGCGCCGGCGTCTGATCAGCGCCAAGGCCGCGCGCGAATGGATAGCAGCGCGGGAGCGGGAGACCGCGGCGCTTGACAGATGAGTGATCGCCTCGGGACTCTCGATGCGCTGAGCGCGGCGGCCTTTTACCACGCGGAACTCGAGCGGATGGGGCGCACCACGAGGGAGCCCGTTGCGCAGGCGATTGAGGGCAAGCACTACACCAATATCGCGGCACACATTGAGAACGCCTACATCATCAAAGGCGTGCTCGCGGCTGCCAGTCTGGTGCTCGTGTTCGGGGAACCTGGCAGCGGAAAGACCTTTCTGTCCATCGATATGGCGTTGCACGTCGCGGCTGGGCATACCTGGCACGGGCGCCGAGTGCGCGGCGGCTTGGTGATCTATTTCGCCGTGGAATCCCCGGCATCGGCAGAAAACCGCATCGTTGCCTGGCGCGTGCATCACCGGTTTGAAAGGGTCCCGTTCATTCTCTCGTCAGCGGCGCTCGACATGCGGCACGAGGCCTTCGCGCTTGCCATTGTGGAATTCGTGCGAAGGATGGAGGAGGAAACTGGCGAGCGTGCGGTGCTTCTGGTGTTCGATACCTTCTCTCGCGCATTCCCTGGGGGCGACGAGAATGCACAGGGCGACATGAGCGCGGCGGTGGCGCAGTACGACTACTTGCGCAAGATGACCTCGGCGTGCGTCATGCTCGTGCATCACAGCGGTAAGGACAAGGCGAGAGGCGCACGCGGGAGCACCGTGCTGCCGGCGGCGGCCGATACGATCATTTCCGTTTCACGGTCGGACATCACCGGCGAGCACGTCGCCAAGATTGAGAAGCAACGCGACGGTGCGGTCGGCACGCAATTCGCGTTCAAACTCGAGGTGCAGGTGCTCGGCGAGGACGAGGACGGCGACCAGGTGACTACCTGCGTGCTCATCCCGACGGACAAGCGCGCCGCGCGGCACCCGCTCAGCCAGGCAGAACAGATCGCATTGGCTGCGCTGAATGCCGGGCTGCTGGACAAGAAGCGTGAGGCGAGCGTGTCGATGGTGCAGGCCGGTGCGCGGCCTGGTCAGCTTGTGATGCTGGTCGAGGACTGGCGTGAGCTCTGCTACGAGGCGGGCATCAGCGAGGGCAAGGCAGACGCGAAGAAGCGGGCGTTCCAGCGCGTGCGCGAATCCTTGCCCGCTAAGGGGTACGTGACGGTTTACGGTGACTACTGCTGGCTGACCTGCGAGGGCGGGACAAAATGAAATGTCCCGGCAATGTCCCGGCATGTACCGGCTACCGGGACAACGGGACATGTCCCGGCAATGTCCCGCATATGTACCGGGACAACGGGACACACACCCTAAGGGTGTGTCCCGTTGTCCCGTCTGCGCCGGCGACCCGGGTCCTTCCCGAGGAATGACCGTCGCGGGTAATTCGGACCCCGATCACGCGCTAGTGAGGGTGGTGGGCGCTGAGTGATCTGTGCTGGCATTGGCCGATCACCAGATCAGTGAGCAGACATGCGAGGAGGAGGTAATTATGCAGATACCCATCGAGCGGCCGTGTGACGGCTGCATGCAGCGATTCGGCGACAGCCTGACGCGCGATATTTCAGGCGTCATCGCCGCATTCTGTGCGCACCGTTCGGTCGCCGTCATCGGCATCGCCACCAGTGGCGTGCTCGCGAGTTGGGCGATCAGGCCGGCGCGCAGCGAGGAGGAGACGCGCGCTATCATCGGTACCGCATTCGGCGTTGCGTGGCAGGAGTTGCAAACGCAAATGCAGTGAGCTATGTTCCAGGGGTGTCGCGCATGCCTTGGCCGGTGGACGCGACACACACACGAAGTTCCGGTGTCGTATCGCCTGGCCGGTGGTGCGAAACCGCAAAGCCCTGGAAAGGCCTTGGAACGATGTACGCGCCGCGCGCATGTTGCGCCCGGCATAACGTGCGCCGCTCCGAGGCCTTTTTCTTTTGGCGCGGCGCGAGGGAACGCCATGATGCGAATCGAACACCGCGCCATCGAGCTCGCCGCCCGCGAAAAGGACGGCACTATCCCCGTAACGGTTTCGACCGAAACGCCGGTCGACCGCGGCGACTACTTCGAGGTTCTCGGCCATCGCGAAGGCGAGGTCGATCTCAGCCGCGGGTCGTTGCCGCTCATCGAAAGCCACGACCGGAACAAGGTCAACATCGGCATCGTCGAGGGCATGCGCCTGGTATCGGGCGCGCTGAAGGCGGTGGCTCGACTTGGTGAATCGGATCGCGCGCGGGAGCTGCTCAAGGATATCAAGGCCGGAGTGGTGCGCTACTTGTCGATCGGCTACCAGCTCCTCGACGAGGGCACAGTCGTTGGCGAGAGAGACAGCAAGCCGATACTGCGATTCCGGTTCATGCCCTACGAGATCAGCATCGTAAGCGTTCCCGCCGACATCAACGCAGGATTCTTTCGAGGTGCAACCATGACTGATGCAACGACGAATGACGAGCGCGCGCTGACCGCCGAGCGGGAGCGCGTGCGTGAGATCCACGCGATCGCGACACGCTTCCGTGACCGCGTGGAGAAGATGGACGACCTGGTGACCGAGGCGCTGAACGGCACCACCAGTATCAACGCGTTTCGCGAGCTCGTGTGGAGCAAGTTCGAGGAGGGCGGCAGCCGTGCCCTGGCGCTCGCGGAGACGCAAAACGCATACCCCGGTGCGAGCAGTGACGGCTCCTTCCTCACTCCGAAGGAGCGGGCTCGGTTCAGCCTGACACGGACGATCGAATACCTGCTCGATCCGCGCATGGCGAAGGCGGCGGGGTTCGAGCTCGAGGTCTGTGAGACAGCGGCCAAGCGACTCGGACGTTCTGTGGCGCCGGGACGGATCTGCGTCCCGCATGAGGTGCTCGGCGGGCCGCTACCTTCCGGCCGGCGCCGCGACCTGATGGTCGGCACGCCGACCGGGGGTGCCGAGCTGGTCGCGACCCATCTGCTCGCCGGCAAATTCATCGACCTGCTGCGCAATACGAGCTCGGTGATGACTGCCGGCGCGACGGTCCTGCCCGACCTGGTCGGCAATGTCGCCATTCCGCGCAAGACCGCCAGCGTGACTGGTACTTGGGTGTCGGAGGGCAACGCGCCCAGCGAGGGCAATATCACATTCGACCAGGCCACGATGACGCCGAAGACGTGCGCGGCCTTCGTCGACTTCAGCCGCAAGATACGCCTGCAGGCGACACCGGGCGCCGAGCAGATCGTCAGGACCGACCTGGCCACGGCGATCGCCTTGGCGATCGACCTGGCGGCGCTCAGCGGCAGCGGCACACCTCCTGTGCCGCGCGGTGTGATGAACACTTCCAGCATCGGATCGGTGGTAGGCGGTACGGACGGCGCCGCGCCGACCTGGGACCACATGGTGAACCTCGATGCGGCCATCGCGAATGCGAACGCACCGGCAGAGGGGCGATGCTTTATCACTAACAGCAAAGTGGCAGGCAAGCTGCGCCGCACGCAGATGTTCAGCTCGACGAATGGGGAGACGGTGTGGCAGGCAGCGAATGAGCAGATCGCACCGATCATCGTCAGCAACCAGGTGCCGAGCAATCTCACGAAGGGTTCGAGCAGCGGCATTTGCTCGGCCATCGTGTACGGCGCGTGGGCGGAGCTCTTGATCGGTATGTGGGGCGCGCTCGAGCTGATGGTCGACCCGTACACGTTCGGCACATCGGGTGGCGTGCGGATCGTCGCGCTGCAGGATGTTGACATCGCCGTCCGGCACCCGGTGTCGTTTGCCGTGATGGCCGATGCGCTGACGACCTAAGGGGGCAATGAGTGGTCAGCCCTGCGATCGGGCCTTCTCCTCAGGGTCGGTTGGTGACCGAACGATCGCAGGGATCTTCTTATGGTGACCTACGAGCTCGCAAGGCGTAACGCACGTGCGCACCTGGCTCATATGCGCACTCGTCACGGCATTCGGCGTGCCGTCACCGAGGAGGACATCGACCGGCATATGCTCAATCTGGCGTCGATGGGGCATCTCGATGGCTGGCTGTTCAATGAGCTGCAGGCCGACATCCGCCGGCGCAAGGCTCCACCACTGACATTTGTTTCGGCCGAAACCAACTGAGAGGCGACTCATGGCGAAAGACATCAAGTTTACTGTCAGCCCGGAGGACAAGGCCGCGGCCGCCTTCAATTCGCTCAAAGGCAACCTGGCGAGGCTGCAGAGCAGCGCCTCGCAACTCAGGGGAGTATTGGCCGGCGCGTTCGGTCGCCGAGGCGAATGGATGGGCGACGAAGGTTAAGAAAGCCCCGCGCATTGAGGCCGATGAGAAAGCTCTCATGGAGGCAATCAAGAAGAATACTGAGCTGCAGCGGGAGCGGGGGACATCACGCGATGGTTCGTTGAGCTAGGTAGGAAGGTCGGCCAGCCGCCCCCCAGCCTCCCTGCCGTATCGGGTTCATGTGTCTGTTCAATAACATGTGATCACATGTTAAGAGATCGGTATAACTATATGATCTCTTTCCTTTTTGGCCACTTTGACGTATTATTATTCGTATCAAACCTTTGATGCAGCCCTTTGTTTTTCTAATGCATTTCTATCACTGAGTTTTAGACCAGCGAGAAATGGCCGATAAAACTCCCGGGTTTAGGCGACCACCGATTAGCGAGCTTGTCTGCGGGATTGCGTTTAATCGGCTCAGTGCGTTTGGAGCGCCGTACGTCGGACTCTTATGGAAGGAGTGTTTTCGCGACTTTCCAAATCCCGAGTCGGCCCCGCCTCTACTGACAGGAGCAACGGAGTCCCTTTCTCTTGAGGAGCTACAGTTTCCGCGTATATGGTTCGTTGCTGCCGACGAGCGGACTTTGATTCAAGTCCAGAACGATCGATTGCTCTTTAACTGGCGCAAGAGGGCGGATGATGATGAATACCCGCGCTTCGATACCGTATTCTCGGAGTTCAAAAAGCACTTTGCGAATTTTTCTGCCTTTGTTGCTGCCAATCGCTTGGGCATTATCGAAGCAAAACGCTTTGAACTGACATATGTCAATCACATCCTTGTGGGAGACGGCTGGGAAACGTTTGCAGACATTGGAACCCTATTTCCAGATTTGTCGTGGCGCAACTTGAAAGGTCGATTCTTGCCGACCCCCGAGCTGATGGCTTGGAGGGCGACATTTAGCCTCCCCGACAAAATGGGAACACTCAATGTGTCGATCAGCCCAGGGAAACGGACCAGAGATAAGCGAGACATCCTGCAGATGGAATTAACTGCAATAGGCCATATCGGCGGCGACGCCGACAGTATGTCGCGCTGGTTCAGTGTTGCGCATGATTGGATCGTTTTCGGTTTTGCAGATCTAACAAGCGAAAAAGTTCAAGCCGAACTTTGGCAGAGGACAGCATGATTGAGTATTCACTTAAGGATGACGACCGCACGCCGACGACAGTCGACTGGTCCGACGCAGATTGGCCGGAAATGGCTGCGGAAGCAGAATCGTTCAAGGGCTTCCTACGGTACAAGGGCGAAATGCAGAGCCCTCTGGCGGACGATTACGTCTTTTCGTTTGCCCAAGTCCTAGGGGATACACCTGTGGTCGTAATGGTGAAGGCAGCGAAGAGCACTATCATTTCCCCATCAATCGGACGGCTTCAAGGTGGCACTGCAGAGCAGTTGAAGCGCAGCCTTTCGAAAAGTCGGCACCACGAGTTCGCCGAACCCCACCACACCGTATTCAAATTGCCTTTTTGTGATCCAGAAATGGATGACTATACGTTTGCTGGGTGCCTATCATCAGCATTTGCTGAGCGAGAGGTGCGACAGCTAAATCGCGACAAGATAGTAAGCATTATCGCGCGAATCGACTGTACGCAGGCAGTAAGTGAACGAAAGAAAATTGCAGCGCGCCTTACGACTCTCTTTGAAGCCCGGGCGGCGGAGGAGATCGAGGACCGACCGATGGCTGTCGGTTCGCTGCTTTGCTTTGAACGCTTTTTAACTCAATTCCCAGGCATAAAATACCCTGCCTTGTCATTGAGTCCGAACGGAACTCTACTCGCAGAATGGAGGAGACAAAGTGGCGCCAAATGCCTCCTGCACTTTCTGGCCGATCAATACGTGATCGCCTTGTTCGTTCTGCCCGAGGTGGATTTGCCGTTTCAATTTTTTCGGACAACGGCGACGGTTTCAGTTCGATCAATAGGACAACACATAGCGCGGATGAATGCATCCAGCCTAATAATCGATGAGAAGGAAGGATCGTGAAGGACGATCCGATTCCAGCGGAGCATCATGTTACCAGGCTCTGTACAAAGACACGGCTTAACGACGAGCTAACCTGGCCGCTCGCAACTGCATTCATGCTCAAGACTCCCACGGAAGAGTATTTATCGGTTAATTGGATTGAGTTCTTTCGCGAACTTTCTGAGGTGGAGGCAGTTGGGCGAATTCAGGTCGCACTAGCCGGAAAGATGTCAGTTCAGCCGTCGAATAGGCTGGCCGTGCTTAGGGTTGGTGATTTGATAGAAAGCGTACGAAATGCCACTCATGAGGACGTTACTCCTAGAGTGTTGCATCGGCCAGATGAACCGAAGCCGGACGAATCGCATTCGGGGATATTTGGCCTTCCGAGCAGCGACGAGGAGAAAAGACTTAATGTCGCGGACGCATTACTTGCAGCAGTGAGCAAGGTCTTCCCCGCCAAGTAACGGTCCGATCGTCCGTCATACTAAAGGCCTCGATTGGTCCCCCCCTGATTCGTCCGACGGTGATGATAGGCATTACCTAAAAGTTACCCAGGACCTAATAAGTAACTAAGGTAACCTCACCAACATATTGAAATGTATGGCGCTCCCTGCGGGAATCGAACCCGCGTTTTCGCCGTGAGAGGGCGACGTCCTGGGCCGCTAGACGAAGGGAGCGGATGCGGGGCCGGGCCCGCAAGGGGTGGTATTATAGTCAACCGCTGCCTTCGCTCAACGGAATTTTCGAGCGGCCGACGCCGCGCACCCTCGCCACATACGCCACCCCGAATGACAGACCATACCCTGACCAGCGGCAACGTCGTCCCTCTGCGGCCGCCGCCCCGGATCATTCCCCGCGCGGAGCACTGCATCTCGCGATCCCAGATTTCGGAGTACGCGCTGAAGGTGCTTTACCGGCTCAAGAATGCCGGCTACCAGGCCTACCTGGTCGGCGGCAGTGTGCGCGACCTCCTGCTGGGGCGCAGGCCCAAGGACTTCGACATCGCCACCAACGCTCATCCCGAGCAGGTCCGCGAGCTGTTCAAGAATTGCCGCCTGATCGGCCGCCGCTTCCGTCTGGCGCACGTGCATTTCGGACCGGAGATCATCGAGGTCGCCACCTTCCGCAGCAGCGATGAGGCCCAGGCCGAGGCCGAGGGCGACCGGGTGATGGAGGATGGCCGGATCCTCCGCGACAACGTCTATGGAAGCAGCGTGGAGGAGGATGTCTGGAGGCGCGATTTCACCGCCAACGCCCTGTATTACAACATCGAGGATTTCTCCATCGTCGACTACGTGGGCGGCGTGGCCGACATACAGGCTCGCCAACTGCGTCTGATCGGCGACCCCTACGCACGCTACCGCGAGGACCCCGTGCGACTGCTCAGAGCCATCCGGTTCGCGCAGAAGCTGGGCCTCGCCATTCACCCGGACACCGAACGCCCCATCACCGAGCTCGGCCATCTCCTGGAGCAGATCCCTTCCGCCCGCCTGTTCGAGGAGGTGCTGAAGCTGTTTCTCGGCGCCCATGCCCTGCCGACCTACGAGGCGCTGCGGCACTATCGGCTGTTCGGGCACCTGTTCCCCGACGTCGAAACGGCGCTTGCCGAAGGCGGCGACGGCACCGCGAGCCGCTTGGTCGCGCTGGCCCTGGCGAATACCGACCGCCGCATCGCGGCGGACAAGCCTGTGACCCCCGCGTTCCTGTTCGCGGCCCTGCTCTGGCCGCCGTTGGTGCAGCGGGAGCAGTACCACCGCGGTCACGGACACCCGCCTCTGATGGCCATGCAGCTGGCGCAGGAGGACGTCGTTTCGCGGCAGGCGGCGCGCGTGGCCATTCCCCGGCGCTTCACGCAGGTGACGCGTGAGATCTGGTCCCTACAATGGCGCCTCGAGCAGCGGGCGCCGAAGTCCGCGCTGCGCATGCTCGGCCATCCGCGCTTCCGAGCAGCGTACGATTTCCTCCTGCTGCGCGCCGAGGCCGGCGAAGCCCTGTCGGACAGCTGCCAGTGGTGGACGCGATTCCAGGCGGAGAACGAGCATGCCCGCAGCCAGATGCTGAGCGAGCTGCCGTCGCAGCCGCGCCGCCGCAAGCGGCGTCCCGGCCGGCGCAAGCGCGCCGGAGCCGCTCATACGCCATGAGCGGCGTGGTCCGGGCTTACATCGGTCTTGGCAGCAATCTGGAGGATCCGCGCCGGCAGGTTCGCACGGCGATGGCGGAGCTGGATGCCCTGCCCTACACGCGCCTCGTCGCTCGATCCTCGCTCTACAGGTCGGACCCCATGGGTCCACCCGATCAGCCCGACTACATCAATGCCGTGGCGGCCGTGGACACGTTGCTGACGCCACCTGCCCTGCTCGATGCGCTGATGGGAGTGGAGCGCGCGCACGGCCGCGTCCGGAACGCCACGCGTTGGGGCCCGAGGACACTGGACCTCGATCTGCTGGTGTACGGCGAAGGGGTCATTTCCGAGGGAAGGCTGACGGTGCCGCATCCGGGCATCGCGGAGCGCGCATTCGTGCTCCTTCCTCTGCTGGAGATCGCTCCCGATCTCGAGATACCCGGACGCGGCCGCGTAGCCGCTCTCGCGGCGGTCCTTGCAGATGACGGCATCGAGCGCCTGAACGGCGATGAGTGAGAAGCGACCCGCTTACATCGTCGTGGAGGGGCCCATCGGGGTCGGCAAGACGACGCTGGCGAAACGTCTCGCCCGCAGCCTGGACTCGGCGTTGTTCCTGGAGGCGCCCGAGGAGAACCCGTTCCTGCAGCAGTTCTACAGCGATCCGGTGCGAACGGCGCTGCCCACGCAGCTATCCTTCCTGTTCCAGCGCGCGAAGCAGGCACAGGCGCTGCGCCAGGGCGACATGTTCCGGCCCACGCGGGTCGCCGACTTCATGATGGAAAAGGACCGGCTCTTCGCGCGCCTCAACCTCACCAGCGAGGAGCTAAACCTGTACAATCTGCTCTACCAGCAGCTCGCCATCGAACCGCCGGCGCCCGATCTGGTGATCTATCTGCAGGCCCCGGTCGAGGTGTTGAAGGAACGCATCGCACGCCGCCGGCACGACTATGAGAAGAACATTTCCTCTGCCTACCTGACGCGTCTCGTGGATGCCTACGTGGAGTTTTTCTATCACTACGCGCAATCGCCGCTGTTGATAGTCAACACCGCGGACGTCAACCTCGCGGACGGCCTGCGCGAGTACGAGGCCTTGCTGGCGATGGTTCGACACGGTCCGGTGGGCAAGCAGTTCGTCAATCTGCACGCCGGTGCCTACCCGCCTCCCGAGCCCCTCGCTGCGATCGGCGGTCAGTCACCGCGGCGCGCTTCCCAGGAGGAGCAGGCATGAGCCAGCAGCCGCCGGTCCGCAACAAGATCTCCATAACGCACCTGCGCGACATGAAGGCCAGCGGCGAGCGGATTGCCTGCCTCACCGCCTACGACGCCACCTTCGGCCGCGTGCTCGACGAGGCGGGCGTGGAGGTCATCCTCGTCGGTGACTCGCTCGGCATGGTCATGCAGGGCCATGACAGCACCCTGCCGGTGACGGTCAACGACATGATCTACCACTCCGCCAACGTGCGACGGGGGGTGGATCGCGCGATGCTCATGACGGACATGCCCTACATGAGTTACGCGCAGCCGGACCAGGCGCTGTCGACGGCGGCGCGCATCATGAGCGAAGGGCGCGCGCAGATGGTGAAGCTGGAAGGCGGCGGCTGGGTGGCAGGAACGGTGCGACTGCTGACCGAGCGCGGCATCCCGGTGTGCGGACATCTCGGCCTGCAACCGCAGTCCATACACCGGCTGGGCGGCTATCGCGTGCAGGGCCGCGATGCGGAATCGGCGCGGCAGATCCGCGAGGACGCCCGCGTGCTGGCGGATGCCGGGGCAGTCATGCTGCTCTTGGAATGCGTGCCGCGCTCGCTCGCCGCGGAGATCACCCGCGCGCTCCCGATCCCGGTCATCGGCATCGGCGCGGGTGGCGATTGCGACGGTCAGATACTCGTGCTCCACGACATGCTCGGCATCGGGTTCTCGCACCGCTTCACGCGCGATTTCATGCAAGGCAGCCGCAGCATTGCAGAGGCGATCGAGCGCTACGTAAAGGCGGTGAAAGCCGGGGATTTTCCCGCCCACGAGCACGGTTTCGATTGACGGGAAACGCCCCGCCGCGATCACTGCCGCTCATGAGGCCTGTCGATGACATCGATGAGTTGCACTCCATCCTTGCCGCATGGCGACGCGCCGGTGACACGATCGCCCTGGTGCCGACGATGGGCAATCTGCACGCCGGCCACCTTGCGCTGGTAAGGCAGGCCGGCGCCATTGCCTCGCGCACCGTCGTGAGCATATTCGTCAATCCGATGCAGTTCGTGACGGGCGAGGACCTCGATCGTTATCCGCGCACTCCGGAGGCGGATCGGCGCATACTGGCGGACGCGGGCGTGGACGTCGCTTTCATGCCGTCGGTCGCCCAGATGTATCCGCACGGGTATGCCGACACGACCCGTGTGCACGTGCCGGTCCTCGAGAGCATCTACTGCGGCGAATTCCGGCCCGGTCATTTCACCGGCGTGGCAACGGTCGTGGCCAAGCTGTTCAACCTGGTACAGCCCGACTATGCCGTGTTCGGCGACAAGGACTTTCAGCAGCTGCTGCTCGTCAGGCGGATGGCGGCGGACCTGCGGTTCCCCATCGAGATCGTCGGCGTGCCGACCGTACGCGACGCCGACGGATTGGCCCTGTCCTCCCGCAACTGCTACCTCTCCGCAGAGGAGCGCAAACGCGCACCGAGGCTATACGAGATCCTGAAAGGGTTGGCCGCGAGGCTCGAGACGGGGAGAACGGAATATCCTGCGTTGCAGGCCGAGGCCGTTTCCGAGCTGTCGGCCGCAGGCTTCAAACCGCAGTATGTCGCGATCTGCCGTGCCGAGGATCTGCAGCCGCCGAGTAGCGCCGATCGTGAACTGGTGATCCTGGCGGCGGCGTGGCTGGGCAACACGCGCCTCATTGATCACGTCGAGGTCAGGCTCGGGTAAGCGTGCGTGCGGCGCCTGTGGCGCTATCTTCCGCTGCCCTTCTTGTCGATGTCCTGCTTCTGATTCAGCACCGTGGCGAGCTCCTCGAGCAGGTAGAGGTCGTGCAGCTGCGTGCGTACCTTCGCCTCGCGCGCCTTGCGCTTGATGCGCTCGCTTTGCGAAGTACGGGAGCGTCCGCGCTTGTTCGCGGCGGCGGCCTGCTGCTCCTGCTCGGAGATCCAGTCGGAGAGTTCCTTTTCGAGCTGACTGCGTAGCTGCTCCTGCTGTTCGTAGGTCTGCTCCATCATGCGCTCGTTGGCGGCGCGTGCCTGCTCCAGGCGCTCCTCGATACGCACCGCGTCGCGCAGGCGCTCCGCCGCTGCCGCGGCCTCGGCCTTGACGGTCTGGATGTCCATCTTGATCTGATCGACCGCGACGTTCGTCGTGTCGAGATCGCGCTGCCGGCTCTGCAAATCATTGAGGTGCTGCTGCACGGTGCGCTGCAGATTCTCGGCCTCCTCGCGGGCCCGGCGGGCCTCCTCCATCTCGGCCCGGAGCTTGCGGCGCTCCTCCTCGAGTTTGCTGAGTTCCTCCTGCAGACGGTTCTGCTCGATGATGCGCGCCTGTTCGTGGGCGTTGCGATACTCGGCGATAATCTCCTCGGCCTCCTGCGCGGCGGCGCGGCGTGCCGCTTCCGCGGCAGCCTTCTCGCGCTGAACCAGCTCGAGCATCGCAGTGTTGCGCAGGAACTCCGTCTCTATCTTCTTGCGCTCCTCCGCGAGGCGTGCCTCGGCCTCCTCGCGCAGCCTGCGCTCCTGCTCCTGTTGCTGGATCAATTGAGCCTGGGCCGCCTCGAGGCGTTGCCGCGCCTCTTCCTCGAGCCTCCGCCTTTCCTCCGCGAGGCGTGCCTCGACCTCCTCGAGCAGGTGACGCTCATGATCCTGCTTGCGCGAGAGCTCGGCATGTGCGGCCTCGAGCTGCCTGCGTGCCTCGGCCTCGATGCGCTCCTTTTCCTTGATCAGCTTCGCCTCGGACTCCGCGCGCAGGCGTCGTTCCTGTTCGTGCTGCTGCAACAGTTTCGCCTGGACGAGCTCGAGCTGCGCGCGTGCCGCGCCCTCGAGCCTCTGGCGGTCCGCGGCCAGCGTCGCCTCGGCCTCCGCTTTCATCGCCTGGATGCGCTCGAGTTCCTCCGCATTTCGGCGGTACAGTTCCTCGAGCCGCTTCTTCTCCGCCTGCAGTCGCGCGTCGGCCTCGGCCTTGATGCGTTGCAGCTGCTCTTCCTGCTCCTGTCGTTGGCGCGCGGCCTCGAGTTCCGCCGCACGCTTCTGCTCCTCGATCTCGTGCTTTAGCCGGCGCGCCTCCTCGAGAAAATCGGTGGCCTTGCGGGCTTCGGAGTCGAGTTTCTCCCGTTCACGGCGCAGCCGCTCCTCTATCTCCTTCTCCGCGGCGCGGCGCGCGGCCTCCGCCTCGGCACTCAATCGCTGGCGCTCCGCCTGAAGGCGCTCCTCGATGGCCTTCTCGGCCTGGCGCACCAGCTGCTGGCGTTCTGCCTGCAGGCGCTCCTGCAGCTCCCGCTCCGCCGCCTTTTTTGCGGCCTCCGCCTCAGCCTGCAGACGCTTGGCCTCTTCCAGCGCGAGTGCCGCCCGCGCCAATTCGGCCTTGAGCACTGACGCGCGCACCTCGGCCTCGGTCGGATCGGCAACCGGATTCGGCAACACCGAGATGGGCACGGCCGGTGCGGGTTCGGCCTCCACGACTGCAGGATCGGCCGCCGTTCTCTGCTTCGGCTTGGCCGCGCCGCCCTTGCCGCTCGCCTTGCCGGCGGCCGGTGCGGGCGCGATGTACCGGAAATAGCCGCCCTCGAGATAGCTCGCCTTGAAACCGCGCTCCGTCAGCACGAACGCGGCCACTGAACTCCGGCTGCCGGTGTCGCAGTAGGCGATGTAGTGCTTGTCGTGATCGAGCTTCGCGGCTTGCGCCCGAAGCATGCTCAAAGGGACATTCATGCTCCCGGGTATGGAACCGGCGGCATGCTCGTCACGGAACCGCACGTCGAGCCACACCGCGCCGGCCTTGCTGACCTGGTCGCAGCCCTGCTCATAGTTCACGGTGCTGATGAGCGGATTCTTGATGAGATTTACGAAATCGTCCTTGGTCAGCCGCAGCAACGTGCCGGCGCTGAGCATCCGTACCGTGGCGTTGCGGCGGGAGCCCGACACCAGCGCCTCCTCGCCGAAGCTGTCCCCGACGCCGAGTTCAGCGAGCTTCACCTCCTGCCCGCTGCTGGTGTTGCGCAGCACCTCGCAGCGGCCCTCGCGGATCAGGTAGTAGTAGTCGCCGGCGTCGCCCTGCTTGACGATGACATCGCCCTTTCTGTAAGAGACCGCCTCCATCGTTGAGAGCAGCTTGGAGATGTTCGAGGCGGGAACGCGCGCGAAGAGCTCGGATTGCAGGAGACTGCCGACCCAGTCCGCATCCGCGCCTTCGATGACTTCGACCTCGATGCCGGATTTGTCGTCGTAGGCGCCGCCCTCGCCGCCAAGGCTGAGCAGCTTGTCCAGGAGCAGGCGGTTGACGCGCAGCACGGTTATCGCCGTCGTGGCGCGCGCCGACATCTGCCGCGGCTGCAGCTGAGCGACCGGGAAGAAGGCCTGGCCGGTGCCGCCGTCGAGCTTCTTGATGAGCTGGTCGCTGGCGACGAGTTCGAGCGTGCCTTCCAGGAGATAGTAGGTGTAGTTGTCGCGGCTACCCTGGTGGAACACGTAGTCGCGCTTGCGGAAGGTGAGGATCTCGCTGTCCTTGATGATCTGATCCTGCAAGGCCGGGGCGAGGCCGTTGATCGGCACCAGCAGGCGTACCAATTCCTGGAAATCGTGGTCCTGTTTGTTCATTCTCGTCGTTCGCGCTGGCTGCCTTACTCACCCTCAACGAGGCGAATACGCCCCTGCTCTCAAGCGTCCAGATCAGGAATGAGCTGGCTTCGCAGTCGTGCGATCTGGTCCTTCAGCAGCAGCTTTCTCTTCTTCAGGCGCGTCAGCTGCAGTTGGTCCACACCGGGGTCGGCGGCAAGCCGACGGACAATCTCGTCCAGGTCGCGGTGCTCCACTTCGAGCTCGAGTATCCACTTCTGTATGGATTTTGGCTTCTCCTCGCTCATATCGAGTTCAGCAAAGCTGGCCGCTCCTCTGAAGAGGCGTCCGCGCCGGCAGGTGCCCGTTCAAGCCCATGAATTATAGACCCCTCGTCGCGGCCGGACCGTGCTCGGAGAGGGCTGCCAGGATTGAATCGGCGCCACGCCGGAGCAAATCCTCTGCAAGCTCCAGGCCGAGTCGTTCGCCTTGATCCGCCGCGCCCCCGGTGCTGCCGCGCACCATGAGAGAGCCGTCCGGACTGCCCACCAGCGCCTCCAGCTCGATCCTTGCGCCTTGCAGGCGGGCGTGGCCGGCGATCGGGACCTGGCAGCCGCCAAACAGGCGTCTATTGATGGCCCTTTCGGCCAGCACGCAGGCGGCTGTCTCGCGGTGGTGCAGCGGCGCAATCAGGTCGTGGATCTCCCGATCATCGGCCCGGCACTCCACGCCGATCGCCCCCTGTCCGATGGCCGGCAGCATGGTCGGAGGCTCCAGATACTGCCTCATCCTGGCGGCCAGACCAAGGCGCTTGACGCCCGCGGCCGCCAGAATGATGGCGTCGAAGCGCCCGTCATCCAGATGCTTGAGGCGGGTGCCGACGTTGCCGCGAAGGTCCTCGGTGACGAATCCGCGTCCCAGCGCGTGCAACTGGCATTGCCGGCGCAGGCTGGAGGTCCCGATGCGAGCGCCGCGGGGCAGCTCCTCCAGGCTGCTGTACGCATTGGAGATGAACGCGTCACGCGGGTCCTCGCGCTCGAGGATCACCGGCAGGGCGAGGTCGGGAGGCAGGTCGACGGTGACGTCCTTCATCGAGTGGACGGCGATGTCGGCCTCCCGCTCGCGCAGGCTCTGTTCAAGTTCCTTGATGAACAAGCCCTTGCCGCCGATCTTGGCCAGGGGACTGTCGAGGATCTTGTCCCCGCGGGTCTGTATTCCGAGTAGCTCGACGTGCAGGCCCGGGTGCGCTGACTGCAGCCGCGCCCTCACGTGCTCGGCCTGCCAGAGGGCGAGCGGGCTCTTGCGGGTGGCGATGCGCAGCGGTCTGGATGCGGTGCTCATGGCGGAGGTTGGATTCAGCCGGCCTGGAACCTATGCTAGCGGCCAGATCTCTCAGGCACAAACCGTGGAGAGCCCAAAGAAAGGCGGCGCTTAGCGTATGACGGTGCGTCTCGGCGTGGTGATGGACCCTATCGGCGAGATCAAGATCGCCAAGGATACTACCTTTGCGCTTCTGCTGGAGGCGCAATCCAGGGGCTGGATCCTGTACTACATGGAAATGGCGGATCTTTCGCTGGCCGACGGTGTTGCCCATGCGCGAACCCGCCTGCTCACCGTGAACGACGACCCCTCGGGCTGGTTCCAATTTGGCGAATCCCGATCCATGCCCCTGGCGGAGCTCGACGTCGTGCTGATGCGCAAGGATCCCCCCTTTGACATGGAGTATGTCTTCAGCACCTATCTGCTGGAGCAGGCCGAACGCGCCGGCGTGCTCGTGGTGAACAAGCCCGCGAGTCTGCGCGACGCCAACGAGAAGCTGTTCACCGCCTGGTTTCCACAGTGCTGCCCCCCGACGCTGGTCACCCGCCGGGATGCACAGATCCGAGAGTTCCTGCGCCGACATGGCGATATCGTCGTCAAGCCGCTCGACGGGATGGGCGGCACATCGATCTTCCGGCTGCGGGATGGAGACCCAAACACCAGCGTCATCATCGAGACGATGACGCGGAACGAGGATCGCTACGTGATGGCGCAGCGATTCATCCCGGAGATCGTCAGCGGCGACAAGCGCATCCTGATGATCGACGGGGTGCCGGTGCCGTACGCCCTGGCGCGCATCCCGGCGCCTGGCGAGACGCGCGGCAACCTCGCCGCCGGCGGCCGCGGCGTAGGGGTCGCGCTCAGCGACCGTGACCGGTGGATCTGCGCGCAGGTCGGGCCGGTGCTGCGCGAGCGTGGTCTGCTGTTCGTCGGCCTCGACGTGATCGGCGATTACCTGACGGAGGTCAACGTGACCAGTCCGACCTGCCTGCGCGAGCTCGAGTCGATCTACGGTATCGACATCAAGTCCGAGGTGCTCGACGCGGTCGCGGCCAGATGCCGAAGCCGGTGACCGCGCGGTTTGCGCGGCCATTGAGGTTATAATCGGCCGACGAAGCTGAACGGCGAGAGACTCCGGACCCTTGACTGCCATTCCCCTTGACACCGCCGTCTCCGACAGCGACCGACTCAGTCTCACGCTGTGCCTAGCGATCCTGTTTCACGCCATACTCATCCTCGGCGTGAGTTTCATCCCCCCCGAGTTCGATCTGCCCAACTACGAGTCGATGGAGATCGTCCTCGTGAACAGCGAGTCCAGCGAGAAGCCCGAGGAGGCGAAGCTGCTCGCGCAGGCCAACCAGCTTGGAGGTGGTGAGGAAGACACCGACGAGCGGCCCGCGACCCCCCTCACCACGCCGGTGCCGGCAGCGATCGCCGCAGTGCCGATGGCGCCACGCCCGGAACTCAGCCCGCAGCTTCCCGCGCCGCGCCCCGAGCCCCAGGCATTCGAGGTCTCCCCGCGCGCCGAGACGCCGGTGAACGGTTCCACGGCCGCCGCGCGGCAGGACGAGGAGACGACGGCCGCGACCCAGGAGCTGGTGGCCGAGGCGGTAAAGGAGCTGGATCGACAGCTGAAAGAGACGCGGCGAGACGAAACGGAGGTCCAGGAAAAGGCGGAGACGCTCGACAGGCGGGAAGAAGAGCCGGTCCGCAAGGCCGAGGCGGCGCGTGAGCAGGCGACCGCGCAGACCACGGCCGTGTCGCCGCCGGCTCCGGCGATGCCATCGGGCGCCGCACTCATCGCGCGATCCTTCGAGATCGCCAGTCTCGACGCCGAGATCGCCGAGCGCATGGAGGCCAAGGCCAAGCGGCCTCGCCGCAAATTCATCTCGGCGACGACGTCCGAGTACAAGTTCGCGGCCTACATGGAGGCGTGGCGCGCGAAGGTGGAACGGATTGGAAACCTGAACTATCCGGACGAGGCGCGACGCAACAAGCTTTCGGGCAGCCTGATCCTGGACGTGGCGCTGAGATCCGACGGCAGCATCGAGGAGATCACGGTTCGGAAGCCTTCGGGACACGCCATCCTCGACGACGCGGCCATACGCATCGTCAAGCTGGCCGCGCCCTATGCGGCGTTTCCAGAGGAGTTCAACAAGGAGGTCGACATCCTGCACATCACGCGCACCTGGCAATTCCAGAGCGGCGACCGCTTCGCCAGCCAGTGAGGGGTCGGTTGCCATCGACGCCCGCAACGGCGTTCGGTCCAATCGAATCGTGAAAAAACGCCGGCTTATGCCGGCGGTTGCCGTCACGGCGTAGTGCGCCCCGGAGTTCAGAAGTCGTAGCGCACGGTGATGCCGCCGTAGAGACTGCTCGGCGGGGCGGGCTCGAAGAAGCGGCCGTTGGCATCCTGATTCAGGCGCACGTTGCCGTTGTACTCGGCGTTGAACATGTTGTTGAAACCGAGGAACGGCGCAACGGTCCAGCCGCCGAAGGCGAAATCGCGGCCGAGGCGCAGATTGGCCACGGTATAGGACTCGTTCTCCACGGTATTGCCGTTGTTGGCATAGAAGTCGCCGACGTGCAGCCAATCCCACCCGACATAGAAGCCGGAGCGGTGGAAGTAGGCGACCTGCCCCTGGAACTGGTGTCTCGGGATCCCGGGCAGCGCGTTGCCGTCGAAGATCACGCCCGCGGTCCCGCCGACGCTGCCGGTGAAGCTGTCGTACTCGAAATCCGAGTAGGTGTAGGCGCCGCTCAGCGTCAGCCCGGGCACGAACGCCGGCTGCCAGATCAACGCCGCCTCCACGCCGTCGCGGGTGGTCTCCTCCGCGTTCTCCATGAACGTGCGGCCGATCGGAGCGCCCTGCAGGGCGACGTTGACCAGCTCGTCCTCAGTGTCGATGTGGAACACCGCGACGTCGTAGCGGACCCCCGCCCGTTCGATCAAGCCCTTGACGCCGATCTCGTAGCTGACCGAGGTCTGGGCGTCGAGATCGGGATTGAGACCCCCGGCCGTGCCATTGGCCGCCGTGTTGGCGAACTCCGTCGTGCTCGGGGTCTCGAAAGCCGTCGAGATGTTGCCGTAGACGTTGACAGCCTGCATCGGGCTCCACAGCAGGCCGATCATCGGGCTGACCTCGTCGAAGCTGCGCGAATCGGAGTCATCGCCGGTCACGTCGCTGAGGAAATAATCGCTGACGTCGTAGTCCACGACGTCGTAGCGCGCCCCGGCGGTCAACTCGACGCTCTCCGTGATCGCGAACTCGTTCTGCGCGTACACACCCCGACTCAGCACCTCCTCGAGTTCGTCGAAGCGAAGGTCGCCGCGCGTGCCGAGGTCGTTGTCGTACCGCTGACGATCGTCCTCCTGCTTGTCGATGTCGAAGCCCAGCGTGAAGCGGTTGCGATGACCGAAGAACCGATCGGCGTAGGTGTATTGTGCACCGCCCCCGAAAAAGAACCGATCGAACTCGACCCAAGCGCTGTTCGGATTGCCGTTCACGCTAGGCGCGTTGCCGAGCAGGGCTTCAAGCGTACCAGGCGCGCCGCCCCCGCCTGCAACCAGCTTGTTCTCGAAAGTACGCCACAGGTAGTAGTTGCGCACCGTAATCTCGTGCTTGTCGCCAAATCGCTTGTTGTAGCTGAGGCCGAACTTCTGCTGGTCTACGGACTCGCCGGAGTCGTAGGCGACGTTTCGGCAGGAGGCGGCGGAGCGGCCGTCGCTGTTCTCGTAGCCCGCGGCGCGGCAGGCCGCCTGGGTGGCGCCGGGCGCGAGCTCCGCCACGGTCAGAGCGCCCGGGTCGTCGGAGATGGGCTGGTGCACTACGTTGACCGTCAGCGTCAATGCCGAGCTCGGGTCGATGTCGTAGCGCAGCTTCGTGTTCAGGTTGTTGCTCTCGACCTCACTGTGGTCGCGGAAACCGTCGAGAGTCAGTCGCGACAGGCCGAGCAGGTAATTCAGTTGCCCATGCTGACCGCCTCCCTTCAGCTGGTGGCGCTGCTCATCGTAGCTGCCGTAGATGCCCCGCGCAGCGACGAAAGGCGTCTGTGGGCCGTCTTCCGTGTAAATATTGATGACGCCGCCGGAGGAGGCGCCGTAGAGCGAGGACGACGCGCCGCGGATCACCTCGATGCGATCGGTGACGCCGAGATCGAGCTCGTCGACGTTACTCTGCCCATCCGGGGTCGTCATCGGAATGCCGTCGGCATACATGCGTATGCCGCGGATGCCGAAATTGGATCGCGCGCCGAAACCGCGGATGGCGATGCGCAGGTCCTGGGCGAAGTTGTAGCGGTCCTGGAAGAAGAGGCCGGGAACGCTGTTCAGTGATTCGTCGAGCCCGAGCAATTCCCGCCCCAGCTGGATGTCGTCCTGGCCGACCGTGCTGACGGCTGCGGGCACCCGAAGAGCGGATTTCTCCACGCGCGTGGCGGTGACGGTGATGTCGCCGAGCGGTTCAACCTCAACTGCAGCGGTCTCCTGGGCCGCCAGCGGCGAGCAGTACGAGCCCAGCGCGGCAAGCACGGCGGCGGGTATCCCGAGCGGGCGATGAATGGACATGGAATTCCCCCTGGACAGATTCTATGGTCATTTGACGACGGCGGTCCGGAAAAGCGGGCTAGGGTTACCGCCGAGCCCACAAGGGAGCGCCGGACAGCGATAGCAAGCGCCGCGCCGATGTGGCACGTTCGCTGCCAACGCATAAAATGTCAACATATCAGCAAGTTAGAGGCGGACACCCCCGCCTCCTGGCGGCCCCCGGTGCCAACGGCCCCGTGGCTGGATGAAAGCAAACGACGGCTGGTTGTCCGCAACCACAGGCGCGTTTCCCGGTCCAACTTTCGAGCTGGCCGTTATACTTTGACTATGTCGTCCATCAACCTGACCAACCACTTTCTGATCGCCATGCCGACGCTGGCCGATCCGAACTTCTCGCAGACGGTGACCTACGTCTGCTCCCATGGAGAGGACGGCGCCATGGGAATCATCATCAACCGCCCGCTGAATTTCGGGCTGGCCGAGATCCTCTCGCAGATGCAGCTGCAGCCCACCGACGAGAGCATCGGCCAGATGCCCGTTTACCAGGGCGGACCCGTCCAGCGCGATCGCGGCTTCGTGTTGTTCAGGCCCGGGGCCAGCTGGAATTCCAGCATCCAGGTGACCGAGGAGGTGGGGGTGGCCACATCGCGGGACATCCTGGAGGCGATATCAAAGGGCGAGGGGCCGAGCGAGACGCTGATCGCGCTGGGCTACGCCGGATGGGCCGGCGGCCAGCTGGAGCAGGAGATGCTCGACAACGCCTGGCTGTCGATCCCGGCAAACGAGGACATCATCTTTCGCGTACCGCCGCAGGAGCGCTGGCACCGCGCCGCCGCGCTGCTCGGCATCAACATCGACACGATTGCCCACGACGCCGGCCACGCATGAGCGGGGGCGACCCACCGGTCACCCTCATGGCCTTCGACTATGGCGAGCGGCGCATCGGAGTGGCGGTCGGTCAGACCATCACCCGCTCCGCCTCGCCGCTTGCTATCATCGCGATGCGTGACGGCCGACCGGAGTGGGAGGCGCTCTCACGGCTCGTTCAGCAGTACGCGCCGGAGCTCATGGTCGTCGGACTGCCGTCGCATGCCGACGGAAACCCGCATCCGCTGGCATCGCGAGTCGAGCGGTTCTGCAATCAGCTGCGCGAGCGTTACCGGGTCCCGGTGCAGACGGTCAACGAGCGGCTGTCGTCGCACGAGGCGCGCGCGCGCATGGGGACCGAGGGACAGGCGGTCGACGCGCTGGCCGCGCAGGTCATACTGGAGACATGGCTGAATGAAAACCGCCCCGCGCAAGAGAGCGGCCGTTGACATTCCGGTCCTGCTGGACGGCATGGCCGACCGGCTCGACGCTTGCCTGCGAGCGCTCGGCCGCGAGGAGTTCGTACTCATCGGCATACGCACGGGCGGAGTCTGGATAGCCGAGGAGCTGCACAAGCGACTCAAGCCTCCCGAGCCCGTGGGTGGACTGAATATCGCCTATCATCGGGACGATTTCGCGCGCAAGGGACTGCACCCGACGGTGGAGCCGTCGGATCTCCCCTTCGACGTGGAGAATCGCCACGTCGTGCTGGTCGACGACATACTCTATACCGGCCGCACCGTTCGCGCAGCCCTGAACGAGATCTTCGATTACGGCCGGCCAGCCAGCGTCGCGCTCGTCGTGCTCGTCGACAGGGGCGGTCGTGAATTGCCCATCGAGGCCAACATCGTGGGCACCGTGATGACGCTCGCTCCCGGCGAGCATGTTAAACTCACCGGACCTGAACCGCTCGCACTGAAGCTGCAGAAGTCTGAATGACGGCACGTGACCTACAGATAAACGAACATGGCCGCCTGCAGCATTTCATTACCGTCGAAGGGCTTCCCCGTCAGCTGTTGATCGACATACTCGATCGCGCCGAGGGCTTCGCCGGACTCGGCGGCGGTCGTGCGGTTAAGAAGGTTCCGCTCCTGCGCGGCAAGACGGTCATCAACCTGTTCTTCGAACCGAGCACTCGCACGCGCACGACCTTCGAACTCGCCGCCAACCGCTTGTCCGCCGACGTGCTGAGCCTGAACATCGACGCCTCCTCGGCGAAGAAGGGCGAATCGCTGCTCGACACCCTGCGCAACCTCGAGGCGATGCACTGCGACATGTTCGTAGTGCGACACAATCTGAGCGGCGCGGCGCACTTCATCGCCAGCCACGTCGCCCCGCATATCAGCGTCATCAACGGCGGCGATGGGCGGCACGCGCATCCGACCCAGGCGATGCTGGACGCCTTCACCATACGCCAGCACAAGCACGATTTCCGAAGGCTTTCCGTCGCGATCGTCGGCGATATCCTTCATTCCCGCGTCGCGCGCTCCAATATCCATGCCTTGCGCATCCTCGGGGTTCCCGACGTCCGCGTGGTCGGTCCGCATACGCTCATACCGACGGGCATAGAGACCATGGGCGTGCGCGTATTCCAGGAACTGGAGGCCGGGCTTCGTGACGTCGACGTGGTGATCATGCTGCGATTGCAGCAGGAGCGGATGCGCGGCGCCTTGTTGCCCAGCACCTCGGAGTATTTCCGGCTTTACGGGCTGACCGAGCAGCGCCTGCGGGTGGCCAAGCCGGACGTGATCGTGATGCATCCGGGTCCGATTAACCGCGGCGTGGAGATCGATTCGGCGGTCGCCGACGGCAGTCGTTCCGTGATCCTTCAGCAGGTCAGCCATGGCATCGCGGTGCGCATGGCCGTGATGGCTCTCTGTGCCGGCAGCCAGACTGAATGAGACGGAGCGTATGCGCATAGCGATCAGCGGCGGCCATGTCATCGATCCGGCCAATAACATTGACGCTGTGGTGGACGTTTTCATCGAAGGAGGGCGGATCGCGGCGCTCGGCCGCGCGCCGAAGGGCTACAAGGCCGAGCGGACGATCAACGCCCGGGGGTTGCACGTCATCCCCGGCCTGGTCGAGCTGAGCGCCCGCCTGGGCGAGCCCGGATATACGCACAAGGGCACGATCGCCAGTGAGACGCGCGCCGCCGCCGCCGGCGGAGTCACCACCCTCTGCTGCCCGCCGGACACCCTCCCGGTCATCGATACTCCCGCGGTCGTCGAGCTGATACATCAGCGCGCCACCGCCAGTGGCCGGGCGCGGGTGGTCTGCCTGGGCGCGTTGACGCGGGAATTGAAGGGAGAGCTGCTGGCCGGCATGGGGGGGCTTCGACAGGTGGGATGCGTCGGGGTCAGCAACGCGCGCGTGCCGATCCCGAATACCGAGGTGATGCGCCGGGCGATGGAGTATGCCGCCACCATCGGGATGACCGTTTTCCTGCACGCCGAAGACCCATGGCTGGCTGCGCAGGGCCACGTACACGAGGGGGCGACGAGTACCCGCATGGGCCTGCCCGGGATCCCTGAAACCGCGGAGACCATCTCGGTCGCCCGCGACCTGTTGCTCATCGAGCAAACCGGGGTGCGGGCGCATTTCTGCCGCCTGTCGACATCACGCTCCGTCGCCATGGTCGCCGAGGCGAGGCGCCGCGGTCTGCCGGTCACCGCCGATGTGAGCGTCCAGCACCTGCACCTCATCGACGAGGATGTCGTCGGTTATAACAGTCTGTGTCACGTCCGACCCCCGCTACGCAGTCGACGCGACCGCGACGGCCTGCGCAAGGCGCTCCGCAAGGGCGTGGTGACGGCGATGTGCTGCGATCATCAGCCGCAGGATCAGGACGCGAAGAAGCTGCCGTTCGATGCCACGGAGCCGGGCGTATCGGCGCTAGAGACCTGGCTGCCGCTGACGCTGCGTCTGGTCTCCGAGGGCGCGCTGGACATGCCGGCTGCGATTGCCTCGATGACCACCGCGCCGGCGGAGATCCTGGGTATCGAGGCCGGAACCCTGAGCGAAGGAGCGCCCGCTGACGTGTGCGTGTTCGATGCCAACGCGCAGTGGGTGCTGACCGAGGACGCGCTGCTGAGCCATGGCAAGAACTCGCCGTTCCTGGGCGAGACTATGCGTGGTCGCGTGCGTTACACGCTGCTCGGCGGGGTCATCGTCCACGAGGCAGGCTGAGGCGGGGATCGCGCCCTAGGCGGGCGCACCGCGGAATCCACGGCGCAATAGTTGCCGCCGCGTAACACTATTGCTGATTGCCCTCGTTGTCGAAGACACGCGCTCGGGGCGGCGGTGTGCGCTTGCGCAGGCTGGCGGCGATCAGCGTTACCAGTCCGAGGATGATCTCGTCGGCAAACGGAATGAAGTCGGGGACGAGGACGTCCACGAGGAACAGCCCGAGCGCGAGCAGAAAGAGCTGCGGAAACCGCAGCCCAGCGGCGAACTGCATGATGACCCGCGGGATCAGTTGCGCCATGTTCAGAACCTGTAAAGGATGCCGGCCCTCAGCTGCAGGCCGTCGTAATCGTTGTCCCCGTCGCCGTACGCCTGGAAGTGCAGCGCCGAGAGATCCAGTGCCAGCTTGCGCGACAGGGCGACGTTGAGTCCCAGTTCGCCCGTGAGCGAGTCGGCATCCAGGCGGTAGGCGACCCGGTCGCCCTCGAAGAAGTTGCCCACGCGGGCGGCACCGAGTGGACGCTCGCTCAGAGCCTCATCCAGATGGCGCGCTTCGGAGGCAGTCAGCACCTGCGGCCGGGGCGTGGCGGTCGACACCACCTCGCCGGTCTGCCATGCGAAGGTTCCGTACAACGTCACCCAGTCGTTGACTCCGTAATCGAGGCTGCCGGAAAAGCGATGGCTGTCGAGATCGAAGACCTCCCCCTCCCAGGCACGCCGCAGTTCGTAGCGGTAGCCCACCCTCCCCACCAGTCGATCGGTGAAATCGCTTCCGACCGCGAGGTTCAGCCGTAGCCGGGCGCCGTCGCGAATATCGCTGTCTTGGTGCTGCATCAGCGCCGCGACCAGCTGAGCCTCGTACCAGGGCGCGGAGAACGCCGCACCCGGCTGATACCGGAACGTGCTGGCCGCACTCGCGGTCAGCGCGCTCAGGTCCTCCCACTCGGCCTGGGCTGCATACTCGAGCCGAAGCGAATTCAGCAGGCCGGCCCGGCTGCCAAGCAACCGGGGCATGTTGAGCGAGCTCGACAGCGTGACGATATTGTCTTCGAGTGTGTCGCGGTCGAGCTCGGCACGCCCGATGTTGTCGTCGTGCAGGTAATCCAGCGAGACGTCGACATAACGGCTCTGCCCGCGGGCGCCGGGGCCCGAGCCGACCAACGCCAGGACGAACAGGGCCGATGCCGTCGCATGGCTGTATCGAGCGCTGGTGCGGGAGGCGATCCCCATGACGCGTCATTGTGTATCCGCGGCCGGCTACACTCAAGCCGATGCAAACCGGCCATACTGCTGCTATCGTTTGACGCGCGGCGTTCGGGCCGTGCAGGTCTACGGGGGGACGACATGAGTGCACGGGGACGGGAAGTGGACGACCCACGCCGGGGATTCCTGATCGCCCTGCTCGCGGCGGGCGCATACATGCTGGGACGGCCGCGAGACGCTGCAGCCGGTCTGCTCGGCACGGTGCCGAGACCCCTCCCGGCGGGCCGGTCGGTGCACACCCATTCCGGCGGAGTGCGCGTCAACGGACGCCCGCTGAATGCCGCGACATTGATCCGTGCGAGCGACGTGGTGGAGACCGATGCGGACGGCAAACTGGTGTTCGTCGTCGGCAAGGATGCTTTCTTGTTAAGGGGTCAGAGTCGGCTGGAGATGATCGCTGCCGGAGCCGAGCAGTTCGCGGTGGGGACGTTGCGGCTGGTAACGGGGCGGCTGCTGTCGGTGTTCGGTCGATCCCCGCACCGCCTCGAGACCGTGACCGCCACGATTGGAGTACGCGGCACGGGCGTATATCTCGAGTCGGAGCCGGATCGCAGCTACGTGTGCACCTGCTATGGTACGACGGAGATCGCCGCCGTCGGCGATCCGCAAAGCAGCGAGGTCATCAGTGCCACCCATCACGATGCGCCGCGTTACGTGCTCGCCGCCGGCAGCAGCGGCAGACGCATCGAACCCGCTCCGTTCAAGGATCACACCGACGAGGAACTGGAGCTGCTGGAGGCTCTCGTCGGCCGGACCACGCCGTTCAGGTTGCCCGGCGACGCCTACGGCCGTCCGCGTCGAAATACCTACTAAAACGGGCGCGCGCCAATTCAGCGGTAGTTCAGCGCATCGGTCCTAGAGTGGGCCGCGATTCGCAATCCTGCGAAAGGAAGGTGAGGCTCATGCGCGCCCTGAACAGAATGCTGGTTTGCATTGCGATGGTGCTGGCGACGCTGCTGCCGTCCACGAGCTGGGCTCGGGACAACGTATATTTCAACTTCGGTTTCAGCAGCGGCTTCCCGGCGACTCGCTACTATTCGTACCCTTACCCGACCGTGGTCCACGCGGTACCTGTCTACCCGCCGCCCGTCAGGCATTACTATCACTACTACACGCCGCGGCACTATTATCATCACTACACGCCGCAGCACTACCATAGCCATTACAAACCGCGGCACTGTCACTCCGATTGGTATCCGCGCCACGGGCACTTCGATCCACATCGGCCGGATCATCATGGCCGGCGTGACGGTTATCACCATCACTGGCGGGATGGCGGCGACCGATACCATCGCGATCGCGGTCATGACGATCGCCGGGGCGGCAGCCGCACCTTCGTCAATCGGGACGACTGAGTCACGATTCGCGATTCCCGACGCCCCACGCGGACCGCTCCGGCCCGCGTGGGTTGTGTTTTGCTGACCCCGCGGTTATTGTTCTCGCCCGGTACGCAGGGCGACAGGTGACGATGACCGCGACGCAGCTGCAGTTACTGCAGGGAATGCCGATCTTCGGCGGCATCAACGAGGAGGTTCTGAGCTACTTGCTCAGATTCACCCGTATCGTCGCCCGCCCCGCTGGCGGCTATTTCTTCCGCGAGAATGATCCGGGTGACTCCGTGTTCGTGCTGGAGCACGGTGAAGTCGATATCGTCAAGCGCTGGAAGGAGCAGATGTACTTCCTGCGCAAGATTTCGGTCGGCGACTGCTTCGGCATACTTACGCTTCTCGATCTTGGACCGCGCAGCGGATCGGCGATCGCGCGCCAGGACTGCACCGCCATCGAGATCTCGACCACGAACATGTACGAGATCTACAAGATGGATCGCCAGCAGTACACTATCTTGCTGATGAATCTGGCCAGGGAGGTCAGCCGGCGCCTCAGGCACTCCGACACTCAGCTGTTCAAGACGCTCGTCGATCCCGACGACGCCGCCAGGCCCTGGATGGCGGGAGATATTTACGACTTCCCGGCGATCGACACCCCAACCTGAAGTCAAGCCTACGGCCGACCCCGTGCGGGCGCTATAATCCGGCCTGCCCCCGTATCCCAACGTCGAGTCCCCTCCTTGCGCGAGTTGAACGCCGCGCAGCGCGCCGCGGTGCGCTGCCTGGACAAGCCGCTGATGGTCCTGGCCGGCGCCGGCAGCGGCAAGACCAGCGTGATCACCGAGAAGATCGCTTACTTGCTGGAGCGCGGTGCGCTCGATCCGGCGCAGATCGTGGCGGTCACGTTCACCAACAAGGCGGCGCGCGAGATGCGCGATCGCGTCGGCAAGCGCATCAAGGGACGCGACCTCTCGGCATTGAGGGTGTCGACTTTCCATGCGCTCGGCCTGGCCATCCTGCGGGAGGAGATCGCGCACCTCGGATACCGACCGCGCTTCACCGTTTACGACGGGCAGGATGTCAGCCAACTGCTCGCGGAGATCCTGGGCTGCGACGCGAACGACCCGCGCGTGCTGACGACGCAACAGCAGATCTCTCGCTGCAAGAATGCGGGGGAGGCGCAAGCGCCTCCGCCGGGAGAAATCCAGGCGCTGCTCAAGGAGTGCGAGCGTCAGATGCGAGCGCGCAATGCGGTCGACCTGGACGACCTGATCGCGTTGCCGGGACGGTTGCTTGCCGGCGACGGGGAGATCCGCGCGCGCTGGCAGAACCGGGTGAGATACCTGCTGGTGGACGAGTATCAGGACACCAACGGCGCGCAATACGACTTGATGAAGCTGCTGGCGGGATCCAGGGCGCGGTTCACGGTGGTTGGTGACGACGACCAGTCGATCTATGCGTGGCGCGGCGCGCAGCCGAAGAATATCCAGCTGCTCGCGCGGGATTACCCGGGGCTTGAGGTGATAATGCTCGAGCAGAACTATCGCTCCACACGCCGCATCCTCAAGGCCGCCAATCACCTGATCAGACAGAATCCGCATGTCTACGAGAAGCGTCTCTGGAGCGACCTCGGTCTCGGTGATCCCATCCGCGTAATACGAGCAGATGACGAGAACGACGAGGCGCGCAGGGTAATCGCGCAGATATTGCATCACCGCCTGATGGCGCGAGGCGACTACGGCGATTATGCGATTCTCTACCGCGGCAACCACCAGTCCCGGCCATTCGAGCAGGCGCTGAGGGAGCACGGGGTGCCATACGCCGTGAGCGGCGCAACCTCCTTCTTCGAGTACGGCGAGGTACGGGACCTGCTCGCGTATATGCGGTTGCTTGCCAATCCGACGGACGACGGTGCGTTCCTGCGGATCGTCAACACGCCGCGGAGGGAGATCGGACCGGCGACGGTGGAGAGGCTGGTCGCGTACGCGCGGAGGCGCGACGCGAGCCTGTTCGATGCCTGTTGGGACGAGGAGCTTCTGAGCACCCTGGGCGAGCGCGTCCGTGCGCGGGTTCGGGACTTCGCGGCGCAGGTGTCCAGGTGGTCCGAACGCGCGGAGGGCGAACCTGCAGTGCCGCTGCTGAAGGAGATCGTCGAGACCATCGACTATCGCCGATGGCTGGAGTCACAGGCCGACAGCCCTGCGGAGGCCGAGCGGCGCTACGGCAACGTCGAGGAGCTCCTGGCATGGATGGCCCGCCTGTCCTCCTCGCCGAGCGGCGATCGGCCTCTGCCGGAGGTCCTCGACCAGCTCGCCCTGATGGAAACCCTGGCCGACCGCGACGCCGACGAGCAGTCCAACCGGGTGCGCCTGATGACCCTGCACGCCGCCAAGGGTCTGGAGTTCTCGCACGTCTACCTCGTCGGGGCGGAGGAGGAACTGCTGCCGCACCGCGCAAGTCTCGAGGCTGGCGATATCGATGAGGAGCGGCGGCTCGCCTACGTCGGCATTACGCGGGCCCGATCGACTTTGACCTTCACCTGGGCAGCTTCCCGGCGCCGTTACGGGGAGACGCGCGAATGCCGGATAAGCCGTTTTATCAGCGAGTTACCGGCAGACGACCTGGAGTGGATCGGGGTCGACGACCAATCTGAGGCCTCTCCCGAGGAGGGCCGCCGGGTGTTGGCGTCGCTGAAGGACCTGGTACGTTAGGCATGAGCCCGGCGGCCGGCGCCGCCTGTCGTCTGGCCCCGACATTGCCGTCGTTCGCGGCACGCCGGCCGGTGTGGGGCAGGCCGCATCTTTCTTGATACTTCACCTTAATTAACGTCCTCAGTCTCATGAAATGAAGTCTGTTCACCGCCCATCGGATCTACGGTGCAGCGGCGCCTCCGGCCTTGGCACACGGGCTGCAATGGGTCTATCGCACACACAGGCAGGCGTGTGGGACTTCAGGGACACCATCGATAACGAGGCTAGGGCATATGGGATTACAGCTGGTCGTCGATAACACCGCGCGGGCGCAGGCCTACAGCAACTCCCTGCCCGGGGGGACGCCGTACTTCGATGGTTTGCTCGAACGGACGCGCGCCCAGCTACGCGAGGACCTGCGTTACTACCAGAACCGCCTCCGCGACCTGAAGCAGATGGAGCCCCACAACCTCGCCGAGCTGCGCGCGCTGTACCGTTCGCGCGAGCAGTACATCCTGCGACTGCTGCGTACGATGGGCGATCGGCTGCAGGCGGTCTGAACCGGATTTGTCGCTGTTCCCTTCTCGTTGGGACCTCTGCCCGCCTCAGGCGGGCTTTTTTTTCCTCCGCGGCAGCGGCCAGTACCAGTCCGCCAGCGAGGTGTCAGCCCCGGCCCTGCCTGAACATCAGCGCCCGCCCGGCCCGCGTTGATTCCGCGATGCGTGCCTTCGCCTCAAGCCAATTCGTCGTCAGAGGGGATCAACCACCCTTTCACCGCGCGCCCGCTTCCATTGTCCCTTCCATTGCCCAGCGACCTGAAATCGAACAGGGAGCGATCGGCCAGATGCGAGGGACTGACCGTCTGTAGCGCGGAGAAGATCGTCTCGAGCCTTCCCGGGTGATGCTTATCCCACTCCCTCAGCATCGCCTTGATCTGCTTGCGCTGCAGATTCTCCTGGCTCCCGCACAGATTGCAGGGAATGATCGGAAAGGCGCGCTGATCGGCGTACTCGGCGATGTCCTCTTCCTTGCAGTAGGCAAGTGGCCGGATGACGATATGCGCGCCGTCGTCACTTCTCAGCTTCGGTGGCATCGCCTTCAGCTTGCCTCCGAAGAACATGTTGAGGAACAGCGTCTCGATAATGTCGTCGCGGTGGTGACCAAGGGCGATCTTCGTCATGCCGTGCTCGCGCGCGAATCGGTAGAGGATCCCGCGCCGGAGGCGTGAGCACAGACCGCACATGGTCTTGCCCCTGGGAACGACGCGCTCAACGATGCTGTAGGTGTCTTCATCGATGACGTGAAACGGTATCCCGAGGTCGCGAAGGTAGTCCGGAAGCACATGCGCCGGAAAGCCGGGCTGCTTCTGGTCCAGGTTCACCGCTACGATCTCGAAATCCACCGGGGCACTGCGCCGCAGGGACAACAGTACATCCAACAACGTGTAAGAGTCCTTGCCGCCGGAAAGGCAGACCATGACCCGATCGCCGTGCTCGATCATGTTGAAGTCTTCGATCGCGCGACCGGCGTTCCGTCGCAGGCGTTTGGCGAGCTTGTTGGATTCCAGTTCGTGTTTCTGAGCGGCAGAGGGCATGAATGGACTCTGTGACTCACTGCAGGCGTCGAAGCTCGACGCCGTTCTACTTTATGCGAACCGGGTGAACAGGAAAAGCGAGGACGACAAAAAGAAACCCCGCTCGCCGGCGGGGTTGCCGATGTTCCGGACCGACGGCTGGGGTCAGCCCTCGGGCGTTACCGATGCCGCCTGTAGACCCTTCGGGCCCCGCTGCACTTCGAAGTTCACCTTCTGGCCTTCCTGCAGGGTGCGGAAGCCAGAGCCTTTGATGGCAGAGTAGTGGACGAACACGTCGTCACCACCCTCGCTCGGTGTGATGAAGCCGTAACCTTTTGCCTCGTTGAACCACTTCACGGTACCGGTAGCCATGCAAATAAACTCCACTGATTTTTCGCCAAGGGTGTCGTGCAGAGTATCGGGGGGCAGTGCAAGGAGACCATGAGGAACTTCTTTTTACTACCTGCGACACTGTCACTGCAGTCGGGCCTAAGCATAGACCAAAGCCGTTGCACCCGCCAAGTGCCCGCATTCCGCCGAATCGGCCGGTTGCGTTTTCCCGCAGTGCGGCATAATGGACGCCTGCGACGACAATCGGGTAACTTGACAAAATGGCCTTACAAAAGCATCTCGTTGATCAGGTAGCGCTAGTCACAGGCGGCGCCAGGCGCGTCGGCCGCGCAGTCGCCCTTGCCTTGGCGAAAGCCGGAATGCATGTGGTCATCACCTACAATCAAAGCCGCGCCGAGGCCGATGAAGTCGTCGCCGCGATTACCGCCATGGGACGATGCGCCTTCGCGCTGCAGGTGAGGATGGAAGACGTCGATGCCGCCGAACAGGTCTATCGCGCGCTGAACTCGCGGTTCGACCGATTGGACGTGCTCGTGAACAACGCCAGCATCTTCGATCCGACCCCGTTCGGTTCGATTACCGTGGAGCAATACGACCGCAATCAGGCTATCAATGCGCGCGCGCCGCTCATGCTGATACAGAGGTTTGCACCGATGTTGGGCGCCCATTACCACAGCGACGATCCCTCGAGTCCCGGCCGTATCGTCAACTTCATCGACATACACGTCATGGGCGAACCGCTGCAGCATTTCGCGGCCTACAATAGCTCCAAGGCCGCCCTCATGGAGATCACGGCCACCTGCGCGATAGAGCTCGCGCCGCGCGTGACCGTCAATGCCATCGCGCCGGGCGTGGTCGCCTGGGCCGATTCCTACAGCGAGGAGATGAAGCGGGAGTACATGACCCGCGTGCCGCTGGCGCGTCCCGGCACGCCCGAGGACGCGGCGGCCGCCGTGCTCTATCTGGTGCGCGATGCGGCGTACTGCACCGGCCAGATCATCCGTCTCGACGGTGGTCGTTTCCTTACCTGAGTGGCGCCATGCCTGATCCCGTCGATTCGAGGGTGGAGCCCGAGCAGGTCGGCGCGCATGCCCCAGACCGTCCTGACGCCGGAATCATCCGGATCGGCTGGCGGGAGTGGGTGGCGCTCCCCCAATTCAACATAAGGTCCATCAAGGCGAAGATCGACACCGGTGCCAGGACCTCCGCGCTGCACGCTTACTCCGTGGAGCGTTTCCTTCTGCATGGCGCTCCGCGCGTGCGGTTCATGCTGCATCCGAGGCGCCTGCGCACCGACATTGCGGTGGCCTGCGAATGCGACATCGTGGATGAGCGTACGGTGACCGATTCAGGGGGTCATCAGGAACGGCGGATTGTCATCGTCACCGACATCGTGCTCGGGCATCTGCGCTACCCGATAGAACTCACTATCACCGATCGCGACACCATGCGCTATCGCATGCTGCTCGGGCGCAGCGCCATGCGCGATCGCCTGACAGTGGATCCCTCCCTATCGTACCTGGCCGGCAGGCCAAAGTTGCCGCGAAAGAACAGGCAATGAAGATCGGCATCCTCTCCCGCAATCCGAAGCTTTATTCAACCCAGCGGCTCGTGGAGGCCGCATCGCAGCGCGGCCATGAGGTGCATGTGATCGATTTCCTGCGCTGCTACATGGACATCACGTCAAAGAATCCGCAGATGTTCTACAAGGGAGAACCATTGCAGGGATTCGATGCGGTGATCCCGCGCATCGGCGCGTCGGTGACCTTCTACGGCGCCGCCGTGGTCCGTCAGTTCGAGATGATGGGCGTCTTCAGCGTTAATGAGTCTGTCGCCATCACGCGCTCGCGCGACAAACTGCGGTGCCTGCAGTTGCTCGCGCGCCGCGGTGTGGGCCTGCCGACGACCGGGTTCGCGCACGAAAACAGCGACGTGCAGGAGCTCATCCGCAAGGTGGGCGGCGCGCCGGTGGTGATCAAGCTTCTCGAGGGAACCCAGGGAATCGGCGTGGTCCTTGCCGAGACCGTGACCGCCGCCGAGAGTGTCATCGAGGCGTTCATGGGGTTGAAGGCCGATATTCTCGTCCAGGAGTACATAAGCGAGGCGCAGGGCAGCGACATCCGATGCTTCGTCATCAATGGCAAGGTCATCGCGGCGATGCGTCGGCAGGCGCGGGCGGGAGAGTTTCGATCGAATCTGCATCGGGGCGGATCGGCAGAACTCGTCAAGATCGCTGCCGAGGAGCGCGCCACGGCTGCGAAGGCGGCAAGAGTCATCGGCTTGAACGTCTGCGGCGTGGATCTCCTGCGTTCGCGTCGCGGCCCGCTGGTGATAGAGGTGAATTCCTCGCCCGGGCTGGAGGGGATCGAAAGCGCCACGGGCAAGGACGTCGCAGCCTTGATCGTCGAATTCGCGGAGAAAAAGGCGGCGGAGGCCGCCACTACCCGCACGCGCGGCGCGGGCTGACGGCTGAGATTCGGTTCGGAAGGGTCAACTTGCGCCGATGGCCCGTGGCAGTCGCCGAGCGTGGTCGCCGGGCGGCACTCGACCGAGCGGTATGGCCATCCCGGGGGGACGGTGTCTCCGGTCCGTCCGCTCTGTGCGACCTGCCCCGGTGCCGGGCTAAGGCCGGTCGGTCGTACCAGTCCTCACCGGCGGCGCCGGGCTATCGGTGGGCGGCTCGCCCCCTACGACGACCCGAAGGGGCTGTACGTTCGTCGCTGAGGTGCTCGGGGCGTTCTTTTGCCGCCACACGGCGTCGGTGCTGGACTCGTTGGCGACCCTGAAATCGGTTGCGCGTTTCTGGCGCTCCGTGAGGACGAGCGATCTCGGATCCTCCCCATTCAGGAATTTCCCGATGAAGTCCACCAGCCTGGCGACGGCGAAGCAACTGATGCCCGCGCACAGCGCGATCACCCCGGAGCGCAGGCCAAGCTCCAGGATGCGGTCATTCTCGGCGAACACCATCGTCAGCAAGCCGGCGGCGGACAGCCCCAGACCTACTACGCCCAGGCTGTCGAGGATCAGGCTGAACTTGCCCAGCAGGCCGCCCATCTGCCAGACATACCGGTGTAGCGGGCGGGTGAGGTCGAATGCATAGCGCTTGTTGGAATTCGGCATGCTCTTAACCCTTGGTACAGGCTTTCCTTGGGACCCGCTCTTCGGCGGGTGCTCCTTGTCGTTGGACGTCGGATTTCTCGTCGGACATCTGCATTGTACAGGCTTGAGGGCACTGTGAGACACTCGGCCCCGATGGTCCTGCGAACTGGTTCTCTCACAGGCGCCCCGACCCTCCGGCGCGGCGGGGTTACACGTTCAATGATCGCCCGCCGGTCGGCCGGCGACGAGGGCAGGACGTTATTCGAGGGACACGATATGCAATTTGTTCAATGTGTTAGCGCCGCGGTCCTGGCGGCGATGCTGACCCAGCCAGCGTTGGCCGGGGATCCGTCTGCGGCTCCGGTGGTGCCGGCGGGCGAACCGGCGGTGGAGGAGCAGGTGCTCACCGGCCGCGAACTCCTCGATAGCTGCACGCGTGGGGAGGCCGATGCGGAGGCGCACACCTTCTGCATGACGTTCATGGTCGGGCTGGTGCAGACGGTATCGGTGATGCAGCAGTCCGGCGATGGACCGGGATTGTTCTGCATCGATCCGAATCAGGTCAGCCCGGAGGACGTTAGCCGCCGGGCGGTGGCCTGGCTGCATGCCCGCCCGGAGCGACTCGACGAGGAGGCCTACGTCCTCGTGGGCGAGGCGCTGCATCAGGGTTACCCGTGCCCGGTGGCCGCAGCGGTCCCCCCGCCCTGAGTTGCGGGGGCGGGCGGCGGGTTGGGCCCGGCGCCCGGGAGGAGGCGATGCCGACGGTGTTCTTGCTGGCGAAAATCTCGCAAAACGATTAACTTAACGGCCTTCCCGTCCCGATACCGGCATGGCGCGCAAGCTGTACATCAAGACCTTTGGCTGTCAGATGAACGAGTACGACTCGGCCAGAATGGCCGACGTATTGACGTCTCGCGGGTTCGTCACCACGGAGGACCCTGCCGAGGCCGATGTGCTGCTCGTGAACACCTGTTCAGTGCGGGAGAAGCCGCAGGAGAAGCTGTTCTCGCAGCTCGGCATGTGGCGCGAGTACAAGGAGGCCCGCCCCGGGGTCGTGCTGGGCGTGGGCGGATGCGTGGCCAGCCAGGAGGGCTCCGCGATCTGGAAGCGCGCCCCCTATGTCGACATCATCTTCGGGCCCCAGACGGTGCACCGGCTGCCGCAGATGCTGGATGCCGTGGAAAGCCAGCGGCGGCGCGCGATCGACATAAGTTTCCCAGAGATCGAGAAGTTCGATCGTCTTCCCGAGGTCAGGGCGGACGGCCCGACGGCGTTCGTCTCCATCATGGAGGGCTGCAGCAAGTACTGCACGTTCTGCGTCGTGCCCTACACCCGCGGCGAGGAGTTCAGCCGTCCGTTCGACGACGTGCTGGCGGAGATTGCGGGACTGGCGCAGCAAGGCGTACGCGAGGTGACGTTGCTGGGCCAGAACGTCAACGCCTACCGCGGCACGAAGCACGACGGCGGGGTCGCGGATCTCGCCGAGCTCATCCGCTACGTCGCCGCCATCGACGGTATCGGGCGTATCCGGTTCACCACCTCGCATCCGGTGGAGTTCAGCGACCGGCTCATCGAGGTGTACGCGGAGGTGCCGGAGCTCGTCGACCATCTGCACCTGCCCGTGCAGAGCGGCTCGGATCGAATCCTGGCGCTGATGAAGCGGGGTCATACCGTCCTGGAGTACAAGGCGAAGATACGGCGATTGCGCAAGCTGCGCCCGAAGCTTTCGCTGAGCACCGATTTCATCGTGGGATTCCCGGGGGAGACCGATGCCGACTTCGGCGCAACGATGCGACTGATCGATGACGTCGGCTTCGACACTTCATTCAGCTTCATTTACAGCAGGAGGCCGGGCACCCCGGCATCGAACCTGCCCGATGACGTCCCAATGGAGGTGAAGAAGCACCGGCTGTCCGTCCTGCAGCGCCGCATCGAGGAGCTGTCAACGGAGGTGAGCCAGCGCATGGTCGGCAGCGTCGAGCGCGTGCTGGTTACCGGCGCCTCGCGCAAGGATCGCTCGCAGATGAGCGGCCGTACCGGGAACAATCGCCTCGTCAATTTCGACGGCCCCGCGCGGCTCGTCGGGGAATTCGTGAACGTGCGCATCACCGAGGCGCTTCCGAATTCGCTGCGCGGCCAACTTCTGAATCAGCTTGAACACGCCTGTTAACCTACCCCGATCGCGGGCGCACGAAGTCGTCCTCGAGCCACTCGACAACGCGCGTCTGGCGAATCTCTGCGGCCAGTTCGATGAACACCTGCGCCAGATGGAGCAGCGGCTGGGCGTGGAGATCAACAATCGCGGTAACCTGTTCCGTATCCTGGGCGCGCCCGACGCGACCAAGTCCGCAGGCGACGTCCTGGAACGACTCTACAAGCTCACCAGCGAGGGGACGCTAACGCCTGCCAAGGTTCACCTGCATCTGCAGGCCGAGAGTCTCGTGCTGGACAGGGATACCGGGGCCGGAGAGACGATCGCGGTAAGCACCCGCCGGGCGGTTGTCCGTCCGCGCGGCGCCAATCAGCGAAACTATCTGCAGGCCATCCGATCGCACGACATCAGTTTCGGCGTCGGTCCCGCCGGAACGGGCAAGACCTATCTCGCGGTCGCCTGCGCCGTGGAGGCGCTGGAGTCCGAGCGCGTGCGCCGGCTCGTGCTGGTGCGTCCGGCCGTGGAGGCGGGCGAGCGGCTGGGATTTCTGCCGGGAGACATGTCGCAGAAGATCGACCCGTATCTGAGGCCGCTTTACGATGCGCTGTACGAAATGCTCGGATTCGAGCGGGTGGCGAAACTGATCGAGCGCAGCGTCATCGAGGTTGCGCCGCTGGCGTTCATGCGCGGCCGCACGCTCAACGAGTCATTCATCATCCTCGACGAGGGGCAGAACACGACCGTCGAGCAGATGAAGATGTTCCTGACGCGCATCGGATTCGGATCCACCGCGGTCGTCACCGGCGATATCACCCAGGTCGATCTGCCGCGCGACCGGCCATCCGGACTGCGGCAGGTCATCGATGTGCTCGCCGGTACCGAAGGCATAAGCTTCACGTTCTTCCGGTCCAAGGATGTCGTGCGCCACCCGGTGGTTGCGCGCATACTCGACGCGTACGACAGCTTCGATCAGGGACGGGCAGGCTCCGACGGCTGATGGCGCGAGCGCGAACCATCGTTCAGTACGCCACGCCACGTCGCGGCGTGCCCCACCCGCGGTCGATACGCAGATGGACGCAGGCGGCGCTGTGCGCCGAACGCCGTCGGGACGGGGATCTGACGGTGCGCTTCGTCGGCGCGCGCGAGGGCCGGGCGCTGAATCGCCGATGGCGCGGCCGAGACTATGCGACCAACGTCCTTTCCTTCCCGGGCGACTCCGCGGACGACGCCGTGGCGTGGCTGGGAGATATCGTGCTCTGTGTTCCCGTCATCCTCGCGGAGGCCCGCGACCAGCATAAACCGGCCGCTGCGCACTACGCGCACATGGTCGTGCACGGCGTTCTGCACCTGCTGGGCTATGACCACCTGCGCACGGCGGAGGCGGCGTTGATGGAGCGCCGCGAGATATCGATATTGCGGTCGCTGGGCTACCCCGATCCCTACGGTACAGGTTGAATTTCACGGCGATGGCAGACACCGGCAACAAGCGGACGGGCAGGCCGAAATGGTTGCAGAGGCTGCGGCGCGTCTTTCGCACTGAGCCGCGCGACCGCGCCGAACTGGTCGAGGTGCTGCGTGACGCGGAGCGCGCCAACCTCGTCGATACCGACACCCTGGCGATGCTCGAGGGCGCGCTACAAGTCTCCGAGATGCAGGTACGCGACATCATGGTGCCGCGCTCGCAGATGGTCGCCGTCGAGGAAGGCGTGGATCCGCGCGAATTCTTGCCGACCGTCATCGATTCCGGGCATTCGCGCTTCCCGGTGATGAACGAGCGCAAGGATCAGGTCGTCGGGATCCTGCTTGCAAAGGACCTGCTCGCCTACATCGCGCAGCAATCGGGCGAGCGCTTCCAGCTCAAGGACGTGCTGCGACCGGCCGTATTCGTGCCGGAGAGCAAGCGTCTGAACATCCTGCTGCGCGAGTTCCGCTCCAGCCGCAATCATCTGGCCATCGTGGTCGATGAGTACGGCGGCGTTTCCGGTCTGGTCAGCATCGAGGACGTGATCGAGCAGATCGTTGGGGAAATCGAGGACGAGCACGACATCGAGGACGAGGACTACATCAAGCCGCACGGGACCACCCGCTTCACGGTCAAGGCGCGCACGCCGATTGCCGAGTTCAACGATTACTTCAACGTCCAGTTCGGCAACGACGATTACGACACCATCGGTGGCCTGGTGCTGAAGGAGCTCGGGCACCTGCCCAAGAAGGGGGAGCGGCTCGAGTACAAGGGGTTCAGTTTCCTGGTGCTGCGCGCGGATCGACGCCGCATCCACACACTTCGCGTCATCCGCCACCAGCCGTCGGACGAGGCGGCAGCGCGAGGCGCCACGAACGGTTGACCTACGGCCGGATTGCCGCGGCTACGGGGACGGCGGGCGAGCCGCCGAGCGGGAGAATGGGATTGAATCGTCACGGCCTCGGCGACAACCGGCGCAGCGCCCATCTTTGCGATCTGGCGGCGTTGCTCGCCGGCGCCGCGATGCCGCTGGCCTTTGCCCCTTATGGCTGGTCCCTCGTCGCCGTGCTCTCGCTGGCGATCCTGTTTCGATGCTGGCTCGATGTGCGCCCGGGCCGCGCCTTCTGGCGCGGATGGCTGTTCGGGCTTGGCATGTTCGGCTACGGCATCGCCTGGGTGCAGATCAGCGTGCATCAGTTCGGGCTCCCGGTGCTCGCCTTTTCGGTGTCGGTCACTGCGCTGCTGGTCATGTTCATGGCGTTATACCCGGCCTTGGTCGGCTACGCCGCGCAGCGCTGGTTCTGGATCAACTCGCGCGCCTCGCTGCTGGTTGTCATGCCGGCGCTCTGGGCCCTCGGGGAGTGGCTGCGCGGCTGGTTGTTCACCGGGTTCCCCTGGCTGAGTGTCGGCTACAGCCAGATTGAAAGCCCGCTGGCGGGCTACGCCCCGGTTGGTGGCGTCTACCTGGTCGGTCTGGCCGTCGCGGCGAGCGCCGGCGCGCTGGCCTCGATGCCCCGGGAGCGCCTGGGTCCGGTCCTGATGCTGAGCGCCGTATGGGGCCTGGCAGTGGCGCTTTCGCAGGTCTCGTGGACGAAAGCGGAGGGGGCGCCGGTGCGGGTCGCCCTCGTGCAGGGCGGGATCGAGCAGAGCCAGAAGTGGGATCCGGAGATGAAGAATCGGACCCTCGAGCTTTACCGGCAGTTGAGCGAGAGGTACTGGGGGCAGGTGGAGATCATCGTCTGGCCGGAGACGGCGATCCCGGCGTTCGGCTCCGAGGTGAAGGATTTCATCGCCGAGGTCGACGATCGTGCGGCCCGTTCGGGGACCGACATCGTGCTTGGCCTGCCCGTCGATGACCGCGACGAGCAGGGCCGCATCATCAGCTATTACAACAGCATCATCGCTTTGGGTTCGGCGGTGAGCCGTTACGACAAACGTCACCTGGTGGTGCTGGGGGAGTATCCGCCGTTCCAGTCCGTCCTCATGCCGATATTGCGGTCCCTCAGCATTCCGATGTCCGAATTCAGCCACGGTGCGCCGGAGCAGGCGCCGCTGTCCGCCGCCGGGCTCAAGCTCGCGCCGTCGGTCTGTTTCGAAGACGCCTTCGGTGAGGAGGTGATCGACTTCCTGCCGCAGTCGCATCTGCTGGTCAATGTCAGCAATGACGCTTGGTTTGGCGATTCGCTGGCGCCGCACCAGCATCTGGAGATAGCGCGCATGCGGGCGGTCGAGACCGGCAGGTATCTGCTGCGCGCGACCAACAATGGAATCTCGGCAATCATCGATCCGCGCGGCGAGATCGCGAGCCGCTCGCCGCAGTTCATCGCTAATGTGCTGGCCGGCGAGGCTACGGCGCATGTCGGTGCCACCCCTTATGTCAGGGTCGGCAATGCACTGCTGGTCGTGCTGGCATCGACGCTGCTCGCGATCGTCCGGCTGAGTGCGCGGCACCGCCAATGAGCCGCGCGCCGGGCGTCGATGAGGAAGGCGCAGGCGCGCGGGCGCCGTACTCGGGACTGACGCCGGAATGCATCCTGGACGCCGTGGAGGGCCTGCACCTACGCTGCGACGGCCGGTTGCTCGCGCTCAACAGCTACGAGAATCGCGTCTATCAGGTCGGCATCGAGGACGCGCCGCCGGTCATCGCCAAGTTCTATCGTCCCGGGCGCTGGACCGATGCGGCGATCCTCGAGGAGCACCGTTACACCCAGCAGCTCGCCGAACTCGAGATTCCGGCAGTCCCGCCAATCGCCGACCACCACGGGCGAACGCTGCACCGGCATGCCGGTTACCGCTTCAGTATTTACCCACGCAAGGGGGGGCGCGCTCCGGAACTGGGCGATGCGGAGACGCTGACCTGGCTGGGGAGATTCATCGGGCGTATCCACGCGGTGGGCAGGGCCGCAGCGTTCGAGCATCGGCCGACGCTGAGCATCGAGGCGTACGGCGAGCGGCCATCCCGGTTCGTCATCGACAACGGCTTCGTTCCGCCCGATCTGCTCGCCGCATACCGCAGCACGGTGGACGACGTACTGCGGTCGGTCCGCGCCGGCTACGGGCGCGCCGGCGATCTCGCCTTGTTGCGCCTGCACGGCGACTGCCACATGGGCAACGTGCTGTGGACCGACGCCGGCCCGCATTTCGTCGACTTCGACGATTGCATGACCGGGCCCGCCGTGCAGGATCTGTGGATGCTGCTGTCCGGCGATCGCGACGACATGGTGGCGCAGCTGGCGAGCGTCCTCGACGGCTACGAGGAGTTTGCGGAATTCAACTACGCGGAGCTGCAGCTCATCGAGCCGCTGCGCAGCCTGCGGATGATTCACTACGCCGGCTGGCTTGCGCGGCGTTGGGACGACCCGGCCTTTCCCATGCATTTCCCCTGGTTCAACACGCAGCGATACTGGCAGGATCACGTGCTCGCACTGCGGGAGCAACTGTCGGCGATGTCCGCGCCGGCGCTGAACGTCCTCGGAGCGCGATAGGATTCACCCCGGCCGGGTTGCCGCACGCGGAGTCAGTGTTTCGCGCTGAGGCTGTGAACGGCCTCGACGAAGACGCCGGCGTTCTCGGGATCCACGTCCGGTGTGATGCCATGGCCGAGGTTGAAGACGTGCCCCGGGTGCGGGCCGAAGCCATTCAATATCGAGGCGACTTCCTCGCGTATGCGGTCGGGGGTCGCCAACAGCACCGCCGGGTCCATGTTCCCCTGCAGTGCGATCCGATCGCCGACGCGACGTCGTGCCGCGCCGATGTCCGTGGTCCAGTCCAGCCCGGCGGCGTCGCAGCCGGTCTCGGCGATGAGCTCCAGCCACTGCCCGCCGCCCTTGGTGAACAGGATGCACGGTACGCGGCGGCCCTCGCTGTCCTTGCGCACGCCCTCCACGATCCGCTGCATGTAACCCAGGGAGAATTCCCTGTACGCCGGCGTCGACAGCGCCCCGCCCCAGGTGTCGAACACCATCACCGCCTGCGCGCCGGCGGCGATCTGGGCATTGAGGTAGAGGACTACCGCGCGCGAGAGTTTGTCGAGGAGCTCGTGCAGCACACGCGGCTCGCGGTACATCATCGTCTTGATGCGGTGGAAGTCCTTGCTACTCTGGCCCTCGACGGCGTAGGTGGCCATGGTCCACGGACTGCCGGCGAAGCCGATGAGCGGCACGCGGCCGCGCAGTTCGCGCCGAATCATGCGCACGCTGTCGATGACGTAGCGGAGTTCGGTCTCGGGGTCGGGAACGCCAAGGGCGCGGATATCGCTCGCCGTGCGCGCCGGGCGCTCGAAGCGCGGCCCCGCGCCTTCGTTCACCGTCAGGCCCAGGCCCATGGCATGCGGCACGACGAGTATGTCTGAAAACAGGATCGCCGCATCCAGCGGATAGCGATCGATGGGCTGCAGCGTCACCTCGCAGGCGAGCTCGGGCGTCGTGCACAGGGTCATGAAGCTGCCCGCGCGCCGGCGCGTGGCGCGGTACTCGGGAAGATAGCGGCCGGCCTGTCGCATCATCCACACCGGTGTCATGTCCACGGCCTGGCGCAGCAGCGCGCGCAGGAGGCGATCGTTCTTGAGTGCGGTCATCGTGGCCATTCTACGTCCAGCGGCTGATGATGTAGGCGTGTCGTCGGTTGTCGGTGGACGAGGAGGGAGCGCGGCGATCGCGTGGACGCCTCCTAGGAGCGGGGGCTCCCGGTGCCCGTTCCCGCTGGAGCGCTGCCCTTACGGCGCCTAGGGCAGGGGAGCGGGCAGGTCCGTGGAGCCCATCAGGTATCGATCGACTCCGGCGGCCGCGGATCGGCCCTCCGCGATGGCCCACACGATCAGGGATTGTCCGCGCTGCATGTCGCCGGCCGTGAACACTCCCGGGACGCTGGTCATCCAGTTCTCGTCGCGCGCCACGTTGCCGCGATCGGTCAGCTTGACACCGAGCTGCTCGATCATTCCGGCCTTCTCGGGTCCCAGGAAGCCCATCGCCAGGAAGACGCGGTCGGCCGGGATCGTGTGCACCGAATCCGGCACCTCTTCGAAAGACATGCGGCCGTCGGCGCCCTTCTTCAGCTCCACCTTCACGAGCTCGAGCGCCTTGACGTTGCCTTCCGCGTCGCCGATGAACCGTTTGGTCGAAACCGCGTAAAGCCGCTCACCGCCTTCCTCGTGGGCCGAAGCGGTGCGGTAGATGAGCGGCCACTCCGGCCAGGGATTGTTCTCGGCGCGCTTCTCGGGCGGACGCGGCATGATCTCGAGCGAGGTCACCGACTTCGCGCCCTGACGGTGCGCCGTGCCGATGCAGTCCGCACCGGTGTCGCCGCCGCCCAGGATGACCACGTGCTTGTCCTTGGCGGTGATCGATTCGCTTTCCGGCACCGTGTCCCCCTCGCAGCGGCGGTTCTGCTGCGTCAGGAATTCCATGGCCAGGTGTATTCCCTTCAACTCGCGCCCAGGGACGTTGATGTCGCGCGCATGGCAGGCCCCGCCCGTGAGCACGATGGCGTCGAAGTCCTTGCGCAGCGACTGCACGGGCAGGTTCACGCCGATGTGCGCGCCGGTCCGGAACGACACGCCCTCGGCGCGCATCTGCTCCAGGCGCCGATCCAGCACGCGCTTTTCCATCTTGAACTCGGGTATGCCGTAGCGCAGCAGACCGCCGATGCGATCGTCGCGCTCGAATACAGTGACCTCGTGACCGGCCCGGCGCAATTGCTGCGCGGCGGCCAGGCCGGCCGGACCGGAACCGACGATCGCCACCTTCCTGCCCGTGAGTCTGGCGGGAGGCTGCGGCACCACCCAGCCTTCCTTGAAGGCATGGTCGATGATCGTGAGCTCCACGGCCTTGATCGTCACCGGGTCGTCGTTGATGCCGAGCACGCACGCGCCTTCGCATGGCGCCGGGCAAAGTGTTCCGGTGAACTCGGGGAAGTTGTTGGTCGCGTGCAGCCGGTCAATGGCCTCGCGCCAGCGATTCTTGTAGACGAGATCATTCCAGTCCGGGATGAGGTTCCCGAGCGGACAGCCCTGATGGCAGAAGGGGATACCGCAGTCCATGCAACGCGCGGCCTGCTGCTTGAGGGCATCGTCCGCCCAGGCGGCCATGACCTGCTTCCAGTCGAGCACCCGCTCCTTGACCGGCCGGTATGGCTGCTTGGCGCGGTGAAACTCCAGGAATCCGGTCGGCTTACCCATGCGCGGCCTCCATGACGGCTATGTCCTCCGGAATTCCGTTCTTGCGCGCGTGGTCGATCGCGCTCAGCACGCGCTTGTAGTCGTTGGGCATGACCTTGACGAACTTCGATTGCACGGCGTGCCAGCTCGCGAGAGCCTTCCTGGCGACCGTGCTGCCGGTGTATTTCAGATGTCGATTGAGCAGCTCCTTCACGAGCTCCACGTCTTCGTCCTGCTCGAGTCTCTCCAGCCCCACCATGGCAGTGTTGCACCGGCTGCGGAAATCGCCGTTGACGTCCAGCACGTACGCCACCCCACCGGACATGCCGGCGGCGAAATTACGCCCCGTCGCGCCGAGGACCACGACGCGGCCTCCGGTCATGTACTCGCAGCCGTGATCGCCAACGCCCTCGACCACGCTGAGCGCGCCGCTGTTGCGCACGCAGAACCGCTCGCCGGCGATCCCGCGAAGGTACAGCTCGCCGGCGGTCGCGCCGTAAAGCACGGCGTTGCCGACCAGGATGTTCTCCTCCGGCACGAACGTCGAGTGCCGGGGCGGGTAGACGATGATCCTGCCGCCGGAGAGTCCCTTGGCGGTGTAATCATTGGCGTCGCCCTCGAGCGTCATGGTGATGCCCTTCGGAAGGAATGCGCCGAAGCTCATCCCGGCCGAGCCGCTGAAGTGCAGCTTGATGGTGTCGTCCGGGAGGCCGGCCGCCCCGTAGCGCCGGGTGACCTCGTAGCCCAGGATGGTGCCGACGGTGCGATTGATGTTCTTGATGCGCAGGATGGCCTCAACCGGCTTTCCTTCCTCGAGCGCCGGGCGGCACAACGGCACGATGGTCGTGACGTCGAGCGACTTGTCCAGACCATGGTCCTGCTCGCGCACGCAACGCACCGCTACGCCGGCGGGCACAGGCGGCGGGTTGAGTATGGCGCTGAAGTCCAGTCCGCGCGCCTTCCAGTGATCGACGGCCTTCTTCACGTGCAGCTTGTCGGTGCGGCCGACCATCTCGTCGATGGTGCGGAAACCGAGCTTCGCCATCCACTCACGCACCTCCTCGGCGATGAAGCGGAAGAAATTGACCACGTGCTCCGGCTTGCCGGTGAACTTGGCCCGCAGACGCGGATCCTGCGTGGCCACGCCGACCGGGCAGGTGTTCAGATGGCAGACGCGCATCATGATGCAGCCCATGACGACGAGCGGTGCGGTGGAGAAGCCGAACTCCTCGGCCCCCAGCAGCGCGGCGATGACGACGTCGCGACCCGTCTTCAACTGGCCGTCGGTCTGCACGACGATGCGGTCGCGCAGCTTGTTGGCCACCAGCACCTGCTGGGTTTCGGCCAGGCCGAGCTCCCAGGGCACGCCAGCGTGCTTCAGCGACGTCAGGGGCGAGGCGCCTGTGCCGCCGTCGTACCCGGAGATCAGCACGACATCGGAGTGCGCCTTGGCCACGCCCGCGGCCACGGTGCCGACGCCGACCTCGGCGACCAGCTTCACGTGGATGCGAGCCTTGGGATTGGCGTTCTTCAGGTCGTGGATGAGCTGGGCCAGATCCTCGATTGAATAAATGTCGTGATGCGGTGGCGGGGAGATGAGGCCGACCGCCGGGGTCGAATGCCGCACCTTGGCGATCCACGGATACACCTTCGAGCCGGGCAGCTGGCCGCCCTCGCCGGGCTTGGCTCCCTGCGCCATCTTGATCTGGATATCGTCGGCGTTGACGAGATACTCGCTGGTCACGCCGAACCGGCCGGAGGCGACCTGTTTGATGGCGCTGCGCTTGGAATCCCCGTTCGGCAGCGGCTTGTAGCGTTCGGGGTCCTCGCCGCCCTCGCCGGTATTGGACTTTCCGCCGATGCGGTTCATGGCGATGGCGAGCGTTTCGTGCGCCTCCTGGCTGATGGAGCCGTAGGACATGGCGCCGGTCTGGAAGCGGCGGCAGATCGATTCGACGGATTCCACCTCCTCCAGAGGCAAGGGCTGCGGGGCCAGATCGAACTCGAACAGGCCGCGCAGGGTGGCGAGATGCTTGTCCTGATCGTCGATGAGCTGGCTGTACTCCTTGAATATGCGGTACTGGCCGGTGCGGGTCGCCTGCTGAAGCTTGAACACCGTGGCGGGGTTGAAGAGGTGATACTCGCCGTCGCGCCGCCACTGATACTCCCCGCCCCAATCGAGGTCCGGCGTGCCCGCCGGACGCTCGGGGAATGCGCGGCGATGGCGCTGTCGCTGTTCCTCGGCAACCACGCCGATGCCGATGCCGCCTATGCGCGAGGCCGTCCCCGTGAAGTGCTTCTCGACGAAGTCCTTGTCCAGGCCCACGGCCTCGAAGATCTGCGCGCCTCGATACGACTGCACCGTGGAGATCCCCATCTTGGACATCACCTTGACCAGGCCCTTGTTGCACGCCTTGATGTAGTTCTTGTAGGCGGTCTTGGTGTCGGTGCCGGTCAGCATGTTCTGCAGGATCATGTCGTCGATTGACTCGAACGCCAGGTACGGGTTGATCGCGCCGGCCCCGTAGCCGATGAGCGTGCACATGTGGTGCACCTCGCGCGGCTCTCCGGATTCGAGGATCAGGCCCACCTTGCAGCGGGTGCCGGCCCGCACCAGGTGGTGATGGACGCCCGCGACCGCTAGCAGCGCCGGGATGGGGGCGAGCTGCGCGTTGATGCCGCGATCCGACAGGATGAGATACGAGCAGCCTTCCGCGATCGCCCTGTCGGCCTGTGCACAGACGCTCTCCAGCGCCTCTTCCAGCGCCTCGCCGTCGCCGGTGACCGGGTAGAGGATGGAGATCGTGGTCCCGCGAAAGCCCTCCTTGTCGAAATGGCGGATGCGCGCCAGGTCTTCGTTGCTCAGGATGGGGCTGGACAGCTTGATCTGCCGGCAGCTGAGCGGGCCCGGCTGCAGCAGATTGCCCTCCGGTCCAATCGGTGTCGCGACCTGCGTGACCAGTTCCTCGCGGATGCCGTCGAGGGGGGGATTGGTCACCTGCGCGAACATCTGCTTGAAATAGTCATACAGCATGCGCGGACGGTCCGAGAGCACGGCCAGCGCCGCGTCCGTCCCCATCGAGCCGGTGGCCTCCTCGCCGTTCTTCGCCATCGGCAGCATCAGCAGCCGAAGGTCCTCGTGCGTGTAGCCGAAGGCCCGCTGGCGCTGCAGCACCGTGCCGTGGTCCGGCTCCGGCACATGCGGAGGCTCGGGCAGCGACTCCAGCGGAATGTGGTGCTGCTGCAGCCACTCCGCATAAGGATGTTCCCTGGCGAACCCGGCCTTCAGTTCCTTGTCGTCGATGATGCGGCCCTGGGCGGTGTCGACCAGGAATACCCGCCCGGGGTGCAGCCGCTCCTTGATGAGCACGTTCTCTGGCGCCACCTCGAGCACGCCGACCTCGGAGGCCATGATCACCATGTCGTCCTTGGTGACATAGTAGCGCGACGGGCGAAGACCGTTGCGATCGAGCACGGCGCCGATGACGGTGCCGTCGGTGAAGGCGACCGAGGCCGGTCCGTCCCACGGCTCCATCAGGCAGCCGTGATACTCGTAGAACGCCTTGCGCTCGGCATCCATGGACTCGTGCCCGCTCCATGCCTCGGGGATCATCATGAGGATGGCATGCGGCAGCGATCGGCCCGACATGTGCAGGAACTCCAGCACGTTGTCGAAGCACGCCGAGTCCGAGGAACCCTCGTAGACGACCGGAAACAGTTTCTTGATGTCTTCGCCCCATACCGGCGAGGCGCACATGGCCTCGCGCGCGCGCATCCAGTTGGTGTTGCCGCGGACCGTGTTGATCTCGCCGTTGTGCGCGATGTAGCGGAAGGGATGCGCGAGCGGCCAGGACGGGAACGTGTTCGTCGAGAAGCGCTGGTGCACCAGCGCCAGGGCCGTTTCGACGTCCGGCTCCAGCAAATCCGGGAACATCGGCTCGATCTGCAGCCCCGTCAGCATGCCCTTGTATATCAGTGTCCGGGAGGAGAGGCTGGGGATGTAAAAAAGCTCCTTCTCCCTCAGGTCAGCGTTGCGAACGGCAATCTCGATGCGCTTGCGAATGATGTACAGGCGGCGCTCGAAGCCCAGATCGTCCAGACCTGCCGCCCGTGCGATGAAGATCTGCTTGAAGGTGGGCTCGCAGGCGCGCGCCGTCGGGCCCACCGAGGAATCGTCGGTCGGCACGTCGCGCCAGCCGAGCAGCGACTGGCCCTCCTCGCGGATGATCTTCTCGAACTCGGCCATGATCCAGCCGCGCTCGGCCTCCGCGTGCGGCAGGAAGATCATGCCGGCGCCGTAGTGGCCTGCCGGCGGCAGGTCGATGCCGATCTCCCTGCACTTGCGGGACAGGAACGCATGGGGCATCTGGATGAGGATGCCCACGCCGTCACCGGTGTTGATCTCGCAGCCGCACGCGCCACGGTGGAGCAGGTTGCGCAGGATGGTCAAAGCCTGCTGGACTATGCTGTGGGACTTGCGGCCCTTGATGTTGACGACGAAGCCGACTCCACAGGCGTCGTGCTCGTGGCCGGGGTCGTAGAGGCCTTGCGCGCCAGGCGCGCCGGCGGCGCGCTCGGACGGCGCGTCGTGTCTCTGTGAGTCTTGCATCGGTTCGACCTCGCGATGCTCGTGTCGATGAGCGGCGGACAAAAGGGCCGGGATTATATCTCGGTCACCCGCCATGTAAAACGGCCGCGGGCGGTTCGTCAATCCACGGCGATGGCTCGCAGATCGGCGATCTTCCGCACCCAGGGGCTCAGCCGTCGGACTCCGTCGGGAAGGCCGCCGATGGCGTTCCTGGCGCGGGTGCGGTCCGGGTAGGAGCCGTAGATCACCACATACCAGGTCTTACCCTCCCGGACGGTCGCGATGACTTTGGCCTGCGCGCCGAGCCTGTGCTGGGCAATGAACTGCTCGGCAGAGGAGCGCTGGTAGGTGGCATAAAGCTGAACGACATAATTGCCCCCCGGCTGGCCCTCGAGCCACCGGGTTCCCGTGGGCGCTGCGGCCTTGGCGGCCGTCGGCGGCGGCGCGGTTTCCGGCTTTGACGGCGTCGGCTTTTCGCGAGCCGGGGCCGGCGGTGGCGGCGCCGCGGCGGCCGCTGGCGGAGGCTGCGGCGCTTGCGCCCGCTGCAAGGGGGCGGGCTGCCCGGCGGGCGGCGCCTCGGGCTTGGCTGGCGGGTTGGTGACCGCCGTGGACGCAGGCGACGACGGTGCGACGTTGGGCACCATCGGATAGTCGACGATCGGGGGCACGGGGCCCGCCACGGTCGCTGCGGGCGGCAGCGTCGCCGTCGGGGATGCGGGTGGGCCCTCGGTGGCGGTCGGGACCGGAACGGATTCAACGATGGGCGTCTGCGCGACGGAAGACGGGGCCGATTCACGTGCGGATTGAACCAACCAGAAGCCGACGGCCAGCAGCAGGGCGAGCCCGCCGCCGGCGGCGGCCCACGCCAATGGCAGGCGCCGCCCGCCCAATGGTTCCTCGGCAGTGACGCCCTCGGTCGCCGAGTCCGACAGGCTGGTGCGCACCAGTGCCTTGATCCGTCCCGGGATGCCCTCGGAGGCGACATGGACCTCGCGCACGTAGCCCTCGTCGAGGATGGGGTCGCTGTCGGGGTCCACTGCCGCCCAGTGGGTCGCCAGGTAACGCGTCGTGTCCTCGAGCGTGAACGGCGCCATCTCCACCGTATGCACCAGGCTGTCTTTGAACGCGTGCAACTGAGGGCTGCCCAGCAGGCGGGTCATGCGGGAGTCGCAGAACAGCGCCACCCGCAGGTGCGGGGCCTCGGATTCCGGCTGCGCCAGGCGCAGCAGCAGCAGCAAGGCGTCCGCCGGCAACAGATGCGCGTCGTCCACCAGCACCACGGGCACCAGCAGCGCCCGCCGCGCGGTCGCGAGGAAGGTGCCGAAGCCCTCGACTCGGCGCTCCAGATCGTCGCGCTCGGTGAAGTTGAGATCGAACTCGGCGCCCAGCCGCTTCATGAGCGCGTCGGCGTCACACATCGGGTCGGCGTTTACCTTCGCCAGCCGCCAGTTCTCCGCCGCCGTCGCGTGCAGGTGATGTAGCAGCGAGGTCTTGCCGCTGCCCTCGTCGCCCATGACCAGCACGATCTGACGGCTGAAATCGATCAGGTGGCGTACGAGGTCGATGCGCTGGGCCAGCGCGGCGGTGAGCAGATAGCCCTGGCGGTCCGCTTGCGCGGCTTCGGCGGCGGGCCCTGGCAGCGATTCGGGTCCAAAGTCCTCGGGATGTGCCTGCATCGCGCGAATATTCGTCCGCCGCTCCCGGATCAGGTCAGTACGCCTGGGGTGAATATACGCCCATACTCCGCGATTGCGTAGCGATCGGTCATGCCCGCGATGTAGTCGGCAATGACCTGGGCGCGCGCGGCCTCCTCACTGGACGCAATCGCCGCGGATTGCGTGGCGCTAGGAAGCAGCCGGGGATCGCCGATGAAGGCGGCGAACAGTTCGCGCACGATCTTGTCGGCTTTGCTGGACATGCGCACGACGCGATAGTGGCGATACAGGTTCGTCATGAGAAAATCCTTCAGTTCCTTGAGCCCGCTGCGCATCGGATCGGAGAACGCGATGAGCGGCGCGCTGCTCGCGCGCACTTCCTCGATCGACCCCGGCGCGGCCGCCAGGATGCGCTCGCGGCTGGTCTCGACCAGGTCCGTCACCTGGGCGCCGATCATGCTGCGCACGGTCTCGTAGGCCAGCCGGCGTTGCGAGAGGCCGGGGTGGCGCGCGACCACGGATTCGCAATGCTGCCTGAAGACCGGCACCTGCAGCAGCTGCTCTAGGGTAAGCAGTCCGGCTCGCAGACCGTCGTCGATGTCGTGACTGTTGTAGGCGATCTCGTCGGCGAGATTCGTCAGCTGCGCCTCCAGCGACGGCTGGCCACCGCTGAGGAACCGCTTGCCCAGCTCTCCAAGACTGTCTGCCTTGCCCCGCGGGCAGCGCTTCAGTATGCCTTCGCGCGTCTCGAAGGTCAGATTCAGGCCGTCGAACTCGGCGTACTTCTCCTCCAGGACGTCGACGACGCGCAAGGACTGCAGGTTGTGCTCGAACCCCCCGTAGGGACGCATGCAGTCGTTGAGCGCGCGCTGGCCGGCGTGGCCGAAGGGCGTGTGGCCGAGGTCATGGGCGACGGCGATGGCCTCCGCGAGGTCCTCGTTCAGCCGCAGCGCGCGGGCGATGGTGCGGGCGATCTGCGCCACCTCGATGGAATGCGTCAGCCGCGTACGAAACATGTCGCCCTCGTGATTGACGAAGACCTGCGTCTTGTACTCCAGGCGCCGGAAAGCGGCGGAGTGGATGACGCGATCGCGATCGCGCTGGTGCTCGTTTCGGTAGGTGGGGGGCGGCTCCGGATGCCGCCGTCCCCGGCTGTTGCTGTCGCAGGCGGCGTAGGGTGCGAGTGGCGCGTGCAACTTCCTAGCCCGTCGGGTCAGGCGAGCGCCACGGCCGCGCCACGTCGATCCGCGAGCGTGGACCTCAATGCCCCCGGGTCGTAGCGGCTGGTGACGACCGCGCGGCCGATGTCCTCCAGCAGAACCAGCCGAATGCGACCATCCTGAACCTTCTTGTCCACCGCCATCAGGGCCAGCATCTGCTCCGGGTCGAGCTGCGCCGGCAGTTGCGTCGGAAGGCCCGCGTCATCGACCAGAGCGACTGCGCGTTCGGCATCGGCGCGGCTCAGCCACCCGAGGCGCGCGGAGAGGTCCGCCGCCAGGCACATCCCGGCCGCCACCGCCTCGCCGTGCAGCCACGAGCCGTAGCCCAGGCCGGTCTCGATCGCGTGGCCGAAGGTGTGGCCGAGATTGAGCAGCGCCCTCTGGCCGCTCTCCCGCTCATCGGCGGCGACCACCTCGGCCTTGTTCCGGCACGAGCGCTCTATGGCATGGGCCAGGGCCCGCGGGTCGCGCGCCAGCAGGGCGCCGATGTTCGCCTCCAGCCAGCCGAAGAACTCGGCGTCACGGATGAGTCCGTACTTGATGATCTCGGCCGCCCCGGCGCGGAGCTCGCGGTCGGGCAGCGTGGACAGCGTGTCGGTATCGGCCAGGACCAGTCGCGGCTGATGAAACGCGCCGATCATGTTCTTGCCGAGGGCGTGGTTGACGGCGGTCTTGCCTCCGACGGAAGAGTCCACCTGGGCGAGCAGCGTGGTCGGGATCTGTATGTAATCCACGCCGCGCTGATAGCAGGCGGCGGCAAAGCCGGTGATGTCGCCGACGACGCCGCCTCCGAGCGCGAGCAGCGTGCAGCCGCGGTCGAATCGCGCCTCGAGCAGCGCGCCGATGATCCCTTCCATCGTTGCCAGCGTCTTGAACTGCTCGCCGTCGGGCAGCGTGACAGTCTCCACCTGTCGCTGTCCGAGCGCGGTCCTCAGGCCATGAAGATACAGGGGGCCGACAGTGCTGTTGGTCACGACCATCACCTGGCGCCGAAGATACGGTTCGAACCGCGACGGGTCGGCCAGCAGTCCGCGGCCGATGAGTATCGGGTAGCTGCGGTCGCCGAGCGCGACCTTCAGTTCGATGGCTGGGGGCTTGGTCTGCATTGCTGACGGATCATGGAGACGACTTGCCGTACTGTACGGTTACCCGTATCGATGATCAAATCCGCGACTTCGCGGTAGAGCGGTTCGCGCTCCTGCAGCAGCTCCCGCAGCCGTTCCTGCGGATCAGCCGTGGCGAGCAGCGGTCGGCTACGGTCCCGCGACGTGCGCTCGACCAGCAGGGACAGCGGCGCTCGCAGATAGATGACGAAGCCGCGCTCGCGCAGTCGACGGCGATTGCATTCTCGCAACACCGCGCCGCCGCCGGTGGCCAGGACCAGATTCTGCATCCGCGTCAGCTCGTCGATCACCTGTGCCTCGCGATCGCGGAAGCCCTCCTCCCCCTCGATCTCGAAGATGAGCGATACCGAGGCGCCCGTGCGTTCCTCGATCACCCGGTCGCTGTCGAGAAAGGACAGCTCCAGCGTGCGGGCCAGCTGCCTGCCGACGGTCGACTTGCCGGCGCCCATGGGGCCGACGAGGAAGAAATTTCCGGTCGCGGGCGACTTCACGGCCGAGTTTTCCGGTGGGCGATCACGCCGGAGAGTGTGTGATTGATCGACGCCGATGGCAAGGAGCCAGCGGAGTGCCGCCGTGGGCGAGGCAAGAAAAAGGGTGCATGGTCGCCCATGCACCCTCCGGGGTCAGCTATGCTCGACTACTGTTCGAGCGCCAGCCCGTCCTTGATGATCTTCGGAGTGACGAAGATCAGCAACTCGTCCTTGTCGTGCTGCTGGGACGTGTTCTTGAACATCCAGCCCAGGTAGGGGATATCGCTAAAGAAGGGCACGCGCTCGACGTCCTGCCGGTTCTCCTGAGTGTACACGCCGCCGAGTACCACGGTCTCGCCGTTGTCGACGAGGACCTGAGTGGCCACGTTCTGCGTGTCGATCGACGGCACGCCTGCGAACACCTGGCCGATGACGTCCTTGTTGACCTTCAGGTCCATGATGACGCGGTCATCCGGCGTGATCTGCGGCGTGACCCGCAGGCTCAGCACGGCCTTCTTGAACGAAACGGAGGTCGCGCCGCTGGAGGTCGCCTCCTGGTAGGGGATCTCCGTACCCTGTTCGATCACCGCCTCCTTCTGGTTGGCGGTGATGACGCGCGGGCTGGAGATGACCTCGCCCTTGCCCTCGGCCTGTAGTGCCGAGAGCTCCAGCTGCAGCAGGTAGCTGCCGATCTTGCCCACGGCGAGCGCGAGCGCGCCGGAGGGATTGACGACCGGCAGGTCGACGATGTAGTTCTCCAGATCGTCGGTGTTGAAGGCGGTGGTGCCGCCGTAATCGACGTCGCCGGGCAGCTTGCCGCCGATGGCATATTCGGTGTCGTCGCGCGACAGCGCGCCGTTGTGATTGGAGTTCTTGCTGTAGCCGAAGCGCACGCCGAGGTCCTTGCTGAAGTCCTCGTTGGCGATCACGATGCGTGACTCGATGAGCACCTGGCGCACCGGGATGTCCAGGGTGGCGACCAGCTTGCGGATCTCCTCCAGCTTCTCTGCGGTCTCCTGGATGAGCAGGGTGTTGGTACGCTCGTCCACCGACACGTTGCCGCGTTCGGAGAGGATGTTCTTGCCCTCCGACTTCAGCAGCGTCGCGATGTCTGCCGCCTTCGCGTAGTTGATCTGGACGAACTCCGTGCGCAGCGGGGCCAGCTCACGCAGCTGCTTCTGGGCCTCCAGCTCGAGCTTCTCGCGGGTGGCGATCTCCTCGGCCGGGGCGACCATGACGACGTTGCCGTTCTGGCGCATCGCCAAGCCCTTGGACTTCAGGATGATGTCCAGCGCCTGGTCCCAGGGCACGTTCTTCAGCCGCAGCGTGACGTTGCCGGTCACGGTGTCGGCGGCGACGATGTTCAGGCCCGTGAAGTCGGCCAGCAGCTGCAGCACGGCACGAACCTCGATGTTCTGGAAGTTGAGCGACAGCTTCTCGCCGGTGTAGCCGAACTTCTCCTTCTTGGCCTTTTCCTCCTCTTCCCTCGTCAGCGGCTTGAGCTCCACCGTGAACAGGTTGTCGGTCTGGTAGGCCAGGTGGTCATAGAGCGTCTTGCCCGTGGGCGCGATGGTCATGCGCACGCCGTTGCCGCGCCGCTTGGTGTCGACCTCCTTAACGGGGGTGGCGAAGTCGATGACGTCGAGGCGGCGATCGAGCTTCGCCGGCAGCGTCACGTTGGCGAAATCGACGATCACCTTGCCGCTCTGCTCCGTGATGTTGACGGGCGTGGAGGGATCGGTGAGCTTTATGAGGACCATGCCCTCGCCGCCGGGGCCGCGCCGGAAGTCGATGTCGCTGATCGCGGGGGTGCCGTTGGGCGCCGTCGCGGCCGGCGTGGCGGCCGCCGCACCGCTGGTCTGCTGCAAGGTGGCCGTCTGCGCGACGTTCTCGCCCACCGTGACCACCACGGTGTTGCCGTCGAGACTGACGTCGTAGGGCACCATCTTCGACATATTCAGGACCACGCGCGTGCGTCCGCCGGCTTCGACCGCGCTGACGCTCTGCGCCAGACCCGTGCCGATGTTCTGGGTCTTGTTCGGAACCTGCAGGGCGGTGCCCGGGAAGTCCAGGGCGAGCCTCGCCGGATTGTCGATGGTAAAGCTCAGCGGCTTCGCCGTCGGCGGCGCGTCCATCTCCAGGCGAAGCTGGAGCTTGTCGCCCGGCAGAGTCGACACCTTGATGTCCTTGAGCGTGTTGGCGCTGGCCATCGTAGTCCAGGCTGGCAGCAGCAAGGCGCCTATCGCGAGGACGGTCATCCGCAACAACCGACGGTAACTTGTTTGACTGAGTTTAACGGTCGTCATAGTCGTTTTACCTCACCCTTTGCCTTACTCCTGCTCGGTTAACGCCAACGTCGCGGGGCGTTCTTCGAGCCCCCCACTGCTAGTGTTGATGATCTCGCGAAGCTCGATCTTGTCCTCGGCAATGTTCAGGATCTTTCCGTAGTTTCGGCCCATGTAGTTGCCGACCCGCACGCGATGAACCGTGCCCTCCTTGTCGAGAACGATGCCCCAGAGCTGATTGTTGTCGTTCAAGGTGCCCACCATGCGCAAGGCATCGAGCTCGAACTGTTCGAGCTCCTCGGGGTTGCGGCCCTCGATCTCCCGGCGCAGCGCCGCGGTCTTGGCGTCGTCGCCGCCCGGTCTCGCGGTCTCCTCGGTGCGCTGCTTCAGGAAGCTTTCGAACGGATCGCGCTTGCCGGCCTCCGCCGCCTGGTACGCGTACGTCTCGGGCACGATGAGCTCCGGCAGCGGTTGTATCGTCGTGCGGGCCGGGCGCGCGTTGATCTCGGCGATGTAGCTTTCGAGATCGCTCATGTCGGTCGAAACACATCCGCTCGTCAGGAACACCGTCGCGCCGAGGATGCCCGTTACGGCGGGCCGGAAGGTCCTATTGGCTGGCTTGCGCATTTTCTGCCGCCGCCTCCTCTTCTTCGTCCATATAACGGTAGGTCTTGGCCGTCGCCTGCATCATCAGCTTGCCCTTCTCGCCGCCGGCCGGGCGAATCTTCACGTCGTGCACGGTGACGATGCGCTGCAGCGCGGCCACGCCGCTGATGAAAGAGCCGAACTGGTGGTAGTCGCCGGTCACCTGGATCTGGATAGGCAGCTCCACGTAGAACTCCTGCGGCTGCTCGGCGCCCGGCTTGAAGATATCGAACTCCAGTCCGGCCCCCAGCCCGGTCTGGGAAATGTCCTGCAGCAGGTCGGGCACCTGGGTCTTGCTCGGCAGCTTCTGCAGCAGCTCGCCCATGGTCTGCTTGATGTCCTCGAGCTGCTTCTTCAGCACCTCCAGGTTGGCGGCCTTCTGCTGCTTGCCCTCGAACTCCGCGCGCAGCTCCAGCTCCCGGTTCTGAGCCATCTTGAGCTCCTCGATCTTCGGGGTGGTGAGCCTCCAGTAGCCCAGGCCCATCACCGCGGCGCAGATGAGAAGGACCGTCGCGACCTTCACCGGGATCGGCCAGGTCCCGATGTTTTCCATCGTCAGATTACTGAGATCCGACATCTTCATGGCGTACCTCCGCTACCTGCCGAACCTCCCGATGCCTCGGTCTGCGAGTCGCCCTGGGGCTTGGGAACGACCTGTTCGACCTTAAGCGTGAAGTCGCTGAGACGCTCGCCCTCCTTCGAGGTCGTCTGCACGACGTCCAGCTTCGGCTGGGTCACCCATTTGGACGCCTCGATATTGCGCATGTAGCTGGACACGCGGGTCTGCGACTGCGCAGTGCCTTGCACGGTGATGGCGGTGCCGGTCTGATCGATACTGGTGAGGAACATGCCCTCGGGGAGCGTATTGACGAATTCGTCGAACAGCCGCACGACCAGCGGGCGGTTCGCCTCGAGCGTCTGGATGGCCTCGATACGCTTGACCAGGCGCTCCTTCTCGCGCTCCAGCGTCTTGATCTCCTCGATCTTCTTGTCGAGCGTGGCGATCTCCGCCTCCAGCCGCGCGTTTCGCGACCCCTGGTAGGCGATCCGCTGATTGAAGTGCCATTGCACGAGGGCGACGATGCCGCAGGCCGCAACGGCCGAAAGCGCGAGTATCGACAGGAATTTCTTCTTTTGCTGGCGCCGTATCTCGGCGCGCCAGGGAAGCAGATTTATGTGAGCCATTAGTCGAAGCTCCTCAGCGCCAGTCCGGTCGCAATCATCATGGCCGGCGCGTCGTTCTGGATGACCTCCTTGCGGATCCGCGGCGAGACCGTCATTCCCGCGAACGGATTTGCGACCGTGCAACGGGTTCCGGTCTTGGCCTCGATCGCGTCTGCCACGCCGCCGATCGCCGCGCAGCCGCCGGCGACGTAGATCTGGTCCACCGCCCCGATCTGGCTGGCCGAGTAGAAGAACTGAAGCGCGCGACTGATCTCCATCGCCATGGATTGCTTGAAGGGCTCGAGGACCTCGGGCTCGTAATTGTCCGGGAGGCCGCCCTGCCGCTTGGCCAGGCCCGCCTCCTCGTAGGACAGTCCGTAGCGGCGCTGGATCTCCTCGGTCAGCTGCCGGCCTCCGAACTGCTGCTCGCGGCTGTAGATGATGCGCAGGTCCTGCATGACGCTCAGAGTCGTGAGCGTGGCGCCGACGTCAGCAACCGCGACGACCGCGTCCTGGCCCTGCCCCGGCAGGTCGCGCATGAGCAGCCCCACGGAGTTCTCCAGCGCGAAGGCCTCCACGTCGACCACCTGCGCTATCAGGCCGGCGTTCTCCAGCGCCGCGACACGCACATCGACGTTGTCCTGCCGGGACGCCGCGAGCAGGACTTCGACCTTGCCGGGCTCGTTGGGAACGGGCCGCAGGACCTCGAAGTCCATCCGTACTTCGTCGAGACGATATGGAATATACTGATCCGCCTCGATCATGATCTGGTTTTCCATCTCCTCGTCGGAGAGGTTGGCGGGCATCGTGATGACCTTGGTGATGACGGCAGAGCCGGCCACGGCGCACGCGGCATACTTGGTGCGGGCCCCGGACTTCTTCACCGCTCGCTGGATTGCCTGGCCGACCAGCTCCACGTCCGAGACATTCCGGTCAGTGACGGAATTGGGCGGCAAGGGCTCCACGGCGTAGCTCTCCACGTGATAACCCTTGCTGCGGCGGCTCAGCTCGATCAACTTGACGGACGTTGACGAGATGTCTATCCCGAGTAGAGGAACCTTTTTTTGCCGTAGCAGCGCCACTGGTTTTCCCTTCTAAAGTCGACGTTTATGTTTCATACATCGCTTTTAACATTAACTCGTATCGGCAACTATAGTTGAAGTGATGTTAAAAAACAAATCAAATCTTTTAGGTAATCCCCTAAATGTCAAAGGTATTTTGACTTTGATGCGCTCCCGAACCAGATCTTGAGCCGGATTTTTCCCGAAACACCATATGTTGCGTTGGACCTTCAATCTGCTCCTGGCCTCGTTCCTCGCCGCGACGGTCGCCGCCGCTGCGGTGGTCTGGTACCTGATTCCGGGCCTGCCGGCCGTCGATGCGCTGCGCGATATGCGACTGCAGGTGCCGATGCGCGTGTACACCAGCGACGGCGTGCTGATCGGCGAGTTCGGCGAGAAGCGTCGAATTCCGGTCACGCTGACCGAGGTCCCCGACATTGTGGTCAAGGCTTTCCTCGACGCGGAGGACGATCGGTTCTACGAGCACCCTGGCGTCGACTGGCAAGGCATAATCCGTGCCACGGCCTCCGAGCTTCGTCGGGGCGATCGGGGTCAAGGCGGCAGCACGATCACGCAGCAGGTCGCGCGCGCCTATTTTCTGAGTCCCGAGAAGACCTATATCCGCAAGATCCGCGAGATGTTGCTGGCCCTGAAGATCGAGAAGCAGCTCAGCAAGGACGAGATCCTCGCGCTTTACCTGAACACGATTTTCCTCGGCCAGCGCGCATACGGCATCGGGGCCGCGGCCCAGGTCTATTACGGCAAGGGCCTCTCGGAGCTGACCTTGGCCGAGGTGGCGACTATTGCGGGAATACCGCCGGCGCCGTCGGCCTACAATCCTGTCACGAGTCCGAAGGAGGCCCTGAGGCGGCGCAGTTATGTCCTGCGGCGACTGCTCGAAAAGGGGCACATCTCCCGGGAGCAGCACGACGTGGCGATGGCCGAGCCGATCGAGACGCGCGTGCATGGCCTGCGGCTGGAGGCCGAGGCGCCCGACGTCGCCGAGATGGTCCGCCAGCAGATGGTCGAGAAGTATGGCGAAGAGGCGGCGATGACCTCGGGCTACCGCGTGTACACCACGGTGGACAGCAGGCTGCAAGCGGCGGCGACCAAGGCGCTGCGGACCGGGCTCATGGACTACGATCGCCGTCACGGTTACCGCGGTCCCGAGCGCCACGTGGAGTTACCCCCCGATGCCACCGTGGGGCACTGGCAGCGGGCGGTGCAGGGCATTCCCGCCGTGGGTGGTCTTCAACCGGCCGTCGTGACGCGCGTCGGGGAGCAGACGGTGCATGCCTACACGGCCGTGTATGGCCCCATCGAGATCGCATGGGCGGGCTTGTCCTGGGCGGCCCCGTACATCGACAAGGACCACCGGGGCCGAGCGCCACGCAAGGCGGCCGACATCCTCAAGGTCGGTGATGTCATCCGCGTCCAGCTCGAGGACGGGGTGGACGGAGAAGACTCCAAGAAGGCGACCGATGCCGAGAAAGGCGCCGGTGACAAGCAAGCCGGTGCGCCTCGCTGGCGATTGGCGCAGGTGCCGGTCGTACAGGGCGCACTGGTCTCCATATCCACCTCCGATGGCGCCATACAGGCCATGGTCGGCGGGTTCGACTTCCAGCAGAGCAAGTTCAACCGGGTCACGCAGGCGCTGCGCCAGCCGGGCTCGAACTTCAAGCCGTTTCTCTATTCCGCCGCCCTGGACGCCGGCTTCACCCCGGCCAGTCTCATCAACGACGCCCCGGTCGTATTCGACACGCCGGGTGGCGTCAACCCCATCTGGCGGCCGGAGAACTACGGCGGGGAGTACCACGGACCGACGCGCCTGCGCGAGGCGTTGAGCGCCTCGCGCAATCTCGTTTCGATAAGGTTGCTCAGCGCGATCGGCATCGACTACGTGGCCGATTATGCGCGTCGCTTCGGGTTCGCCAACGAGCGACTGCCGCGCGATCTGTCGCTGGCGCTCGGCACGGGCGTGGCCACACCGCTTGAGGTCGTTCGGGGCTACAGCGTGTTCGCCAACGGCGGCTACCTGGTGGACCCGTACGTGATCCAGCGCGTGGAGACCGGCGACGGCATCTTGGTCATGGAAGCGGACCCGGTGCGGGTCTGCGCCGAGTGCGAGACGGCGGCCTCGACGTCGCCGGTGACGGCCGATCCGATGATGCGGCCCAAACGCATCGCCCCGCGGGTCATCGGTGCGGAGAACGCGTGGATGATGAACTCGATGATGCAGGACGTCATCAAGGCCGGCACGGCCAGGCGCGCCCTGGCGCTCAAGCGCAAGGATCTGGCGGGCAAGACCGGCACGACGAACGAGCAGCGCGATGCGTGGTTTTCCGGGTTCAATGCCAAGGTGGCGACGACCGTCTGGGTCGGTTTCGATCAGGTGCAGCCGCTTGGCAAGGACGAAACGGGGGCCCGCGCTGCGCTGCCGATGTGGATGAACTACATGGCCGTGGCTCTCGAGGGCATGGAGGAGGCGACCATGTCGCAGCCGCAGGATCTGGTCACCGTACGCATCGATCCGGTTACCGGCAATCTCGCCAGATCGAGCGATGCGGATGCCGTATACGAGACCTTCCGCAGCAATGACATACCCGTACAGGAGTCCGAGGGTGCACCACTCGGTCACGGCGCCGACGGCCCCGCCGTCCAGGGTCCCGAGCAGTTGTTCTGAGGCGGCAGCCGGCAGGCGGTGACGACGTTGCGCGAGCGTGGCGGTAGGGCATCACGGCAGTTGCGCCAGACCGTCGCGCATCTCGCCGCGCAGTTGCTGATGGAGGACGGTGCGCTGAGTTACGGGGCCGCACGGCGCAAGGCAGCCGCACGAATCGGCAATGTGCGCGGCCGTGACCTGCCGGACCTCGCGGAAGTCGAGGCGGCATTGATGGAGGGCCAGCGCATATTCGGCGGGGCTCTGCACGCCGAGCGTCAGCAGGCCTCTCGAGTCGAGGCCTTGCAGGCAATGAGGTTCCTGGCCGAGTTCGAGCCGAGATTGGTGGGCCGGATACTCGCGGGCACGGCGGGGCCCGAAGCGCCGGTCTGTCTGCACGTCTTCGCCGAGAGCGCCGAGGAGGTCCTAGCGTATCTGCATGAACGTGGCGTGCCGTGTGAACTGAGCGAGCGGCGGTTTCCCGACCTGGGGACCTACCCGATGATCCGTTTCGTGGCGGGCGTGCGCCGGGTTGAACTGGTCGTCTTCCCACGCCACGGGCCGCGTCAGGCCCCGCTGAGCGACGTGACCGGCAGACCGATGGTCCGCGCGGACATCGCCACGGTCCGTGCCCTGGTGGATCGGCCGGGCACGGCCGGCCCCGCAAGCTGACAGCGCACGGAGCGGGAAATGACGAGGCGGCCGCCCGACCCGGAGGGTGCGTCGGTTGAGCACATCCTGCGCGTCGCGGTCGATGTCCCCCGGCGCACGCTGTTCGATTACCTCCCGCCTTCCGGGGCCAATGCCGGGGCGATCTGCCCGGGGCTACGGGTGCGGGTGCCGTTCGGGCGCGGCGAACGCATCGGCGTAATCATGCAGATCGGGCGGGTCGGGGAAGGGACCCACGCCTCGCCCAAGCGCGCCCGCGCCCTGCTCGACGATGCCCCGATCTGGTCGGCGGCCCTGCTTTCGATCATCGAGTGGGCCGCCGCCTATTACCACCACCCTATCGGCGAGGTCGTTTCCGCCGCGTTGCCGGCCTCCCTTCGCCGCGCCGTACAAAGGCGGCCGGAGATGCCAGAGGCCTATCGGGCTACCGATGCGGGCAGGGGCGCAATCGAACGCCTGCGGCAGCGGGCGCCGAGACAGGCAGCGGTGCTGCGGGCGTTCCTGGCGCATGACGGAGCGCTGAGGCTGGATGCGCTCCCTGCGAGCGACCGGCCAGGACGCGCGATACTGAAGACCATGGTCGCGCGCGGATTGATAGAGCCGGCAGGTCGTGACGCCGCGACACCGGCACGCGCTCGCGATGCGCCACCGCGCCTGTCGGCAGCGCAGGCCGCGGCAATCGAGTCGATCACGCGCCGGCTGTTCGATTTCCGGGCCTTTCTCCTCGACGGGGTGACCGGCAGCGGCAAGACCGAGGTCTACCTTCGCGTCATCGAGGCCGTGCTCCGCGCCGGTCGGCAAGCGCTGGTGCTGGTGCCCGAGATCGGCCTGACGGCGCAGACCGTACGGCGCTTCCAGGCCCGCTTCGGTTCGCGCGTCGTGCTGATGCATTCCGGCCTGGGCGATGCGCAACGCTCGCTTGCATACGAGCAGGCGCGCAGCGGCGTCGCGGACATCGTCATCGGCACGCGCTCCTCGATATGGGTTCCGCTCGCGCGGCCGGGAGTCATCATAGTCGATGAGGAGCACGACGAGTCGTACAAGCAGCAGGAGGGTTTCCGATACTCGGCGCGCGACGTGGCGGTGATGCGGGCGCGACGCGAGTTGATACCCGTGGTGCTGGGCTCGGCGACACCGTCGCTGGAGAGCCAGCATAACGCCAGCGCAGGCAGGTATACGCGCCTGCACCTGCCGGAACGCGTCGGTGCGGCCACACTGCCGGCGCTGCGGATCCTCGACGTGCGCACACGTCCCTTGCAGTCCGGCGTCAGCGAGCCGGTTCTGACGGCGATTTCCGAGGCCGTGAACCGCGGCGGGCAGGCGCTGGTGTTCCTGAACCGTCGTGGATATGCACCGACGCTGTTGTGCGATGCCTGCGGCGGTGTGGCCATGTGCACGCGTTGCGACGCACGCATGACCTGCCATGCCCGCGACGGACGATTGCAATGCCATCATTGCGGCGCACAGCGGCCGATCCCCGCGGCTTGCGAGCGATGCGGCGCCGCCGGGCTGCTGCCACTGGGCCAGGGTACGGAGCGCGTTGCCGAGCTGCTCGAGGCACGGTTCGGCAGCGGCCGTGTGGTCCGCATCGATCGGGATACGACGCGGCGGCGGGGGGCCATGGAAGCGGCGCTCGAAGCGGCGCACTCTGGTCGCGCATCGATCCTCATCGGCACGCAGATGCTGGCCAAGGGGCATCACTTCCCTAGCGTGAGCCTGGTCGCGGTGCTGAACGCCGACGCGCAGCTGTACAGCGTCGATCTCCGGGCGACCGAGCGGCTGGCGCAGCTGTTGGTGCAGGTGGCCGGCCGCGCGGGCCGGGCCGAGAAGCCCGGGACGGTGCTGATACAGACGCGCCTGCCCGAACACTGGCTGTTCAGGGCGATGCGCATGCAGGACTACGCGGAGATGAGCAGGAAGATGCTCGAGGAGCGCGAGTCGGCCAATCTGCCGCCGTTCAGCGCCCTCGCCCTGGTGCGCGCCGAGGCCACTGCGGCAGCGTCGCCGGAGCGATTCCTGCAACGCCTGGCCGATGCCGTGGCCTTGGAGAGGGACCGCTCTCAGGCCACCGAGGTGGAAGTCTTCGGGCCGCTGCCGGCGCCGCTGGTGCGCCGAGCCGGGCATTTTCGTTCGCAGCTGATGCTGCAGTCACGGCAGCGGCCGGCGCTGCACCGCCTGCTCGATGCCGTAATACCGCAGATCGAGACCTGGCCCGAGGCAAGGCGCGTGCGGTGGTCGCTGGACGTCGACCCTGCGGAACTGTACTGACCCCGCGTCCCCCCTGGCGCCGGCGGAAGCGGCTGCCGCGCCTGTGCGGGGGGCTGGTAGAATGCCCACCCTTTTGGCACCGAGCGATTTGACCGTGAAAAGTGACCTGCGTGCCCTCGTCGCCGAGGCTGTCGGCGCCCTCATCCGTGCCGGCGGCCTGCCGGAGACCGCGGCGACGGAGGCGCAGATCGAGCGCACCCGCGATCCCAGCCATGGCGATTTCTCCAGCAATGTCGCGATGGTGCTGGCGAAGCCGGCGCGGCGAAAACCGAGGGAGCTCGCCGAGCTCCTCGTGGGCGCGCTGCCGCCCACCGAGCTGCTCGAGAAGGTCGAGGTCGCCGGCCCGGGGTTCATCAATTTCTTCCTTAAACCGGAGGCGTTGCAGGCGCTGGTGGCGCGCATCCTGGCCGCGGGCGAGAGCTACGCCTGTGACCGTTCCGGACAGCGTGGCCGGATTCTCGTCGAGTACGTGTCGGCCAATCCGACCGGCCCGATGCATGTCGGCCACGGGCGCGGGGCTGCCTACGGGGACTCCGTCTGCAACATCCTGGCCGCCACGGGCTGGGAGGTACATCGCGAATACTACATCAACGATGCCGGCCGCCAGGCCGACATCCTCGCGCTCAGCGTCTGGCTGCGTTACCTGGATCAGTGCGGCGAGAGGCTGCCCCAGCCACGCCGCGCCTATCCCGGTGAATACATCCGGGTTTCGGCCGGCCGCATATTGGCGAGCGACGGGCCGCGGTATCGCCGCGCCGCCGCGGAGGTCCTGCAGGACTTGCCGGAGGAACCGGTCGCGGCAGATGGCGCCAGCGATGCCGAGAAGGCCGAGGCGAAGGCCGGGCAGGAGAGGTACCTCGACGCGCTTCTGCAACGGGCGCGCGCGCTGCTCGGCGAGGATTTCGCCGTCATCCGGGAGCGGGCGCTCGCGGATCAGCTCGCCGAGATCCGCAGTACCCTGGAGGACTTCGGCGTGCATTTCGATCAATGGCGTTCGGAGCGGGAGCTGGTCGCGGAAGGCTACGTGCGGACGGCGATTGAAAAATTGGAGGCCGCGGGGCACGTCTATGAGCTGGACGGCGCGAAATGGCTTCGCACCAGCGCATTCGGCGACGAGAAGGACCGCGTTCTCTACAAGGCGGATGGTTCGGCGACCTACTTCGCCAATGATCTCGCCTATCACGTGCACAAGCTCGAGCGCGGATTCAGGCACCTGATAGACGTGTGGGGAGCGGATCACCACGGCTACATCGCGCGGGTGCGGGCTGCCATCGAGATGCTCACGGGACGCAAGGATGCGTTGCAGGTGCAGCTGATGCAGTTCGTCACCCTGGCCTCCGGGCGGATGGGCAAGCGCAGCGGAAATTTCGTGACGCTCAAGGAGTTGATCGCGGAGGCCGGCAAGGATGCGACCCGCTTCTTCTACCTCGCCCGATCGCACGATCAGCATCTGGAGTTCGATGTCGATCTCGCCCGTTCCCAGACCAACGAGAACCCGGTCTACTACGTGCAGTATGCCCATGCCCGCATCTGCAGCGTGTTCCGGCAGCTGCGTGAGAAGGGTTTCGCCTGGGATCCGGTCGCCGGCGAGGCGCAGCTGCACGCGCTGCGCGAGCCCCACGAGCAGGCGCTGCTCTCGACGATGTCCCGCTACGGCGAAGTCCTGGAATCCGCCAGCCAGCAACGGGAGCCGCATCAGCTGGCGCACTACCTGCTGCAGCTGGCCACCGACTATCATGCGTACTACAACGCCCACCGCTTCATCACCGCTCCAGCGGAGGTGCGCGACGCGCGTTTGAGTCTTTGCGCCGCTACGCGCCAGTTGCTGCAGAGCGGTCTGGCGATGTTGGGAGTTGCGGCACCGGAAACGATGTAGAGATCTGCAACGCGGCAATGCCACGCGATTACAAGAATGCCGCCAACCGCCGCGGGACCAAGGCCACGGGGTCCTGGCTGTGGTTCATCTCCGGGCTGGGCGCGGGACTGTTTGCCGCATTCGTCGTCTACCTGCAGCTGGACGGGCCGCGCGTCGTTGCTTCCGGCGGTCCGACGCCATCCGTCACGCCCTCGCCGGTCGCCGCCGCGGAACCCGCCCCCGCGGTGCCGGAACCGGAGCCGTCGGAGCCTCCTCCGCCAAAGCCGCGCTTTGACTTTTACACCATACTCCCGGAGATGGAGGTGAAGGTGCCGGATTGGCCGGCGCCATTGGCCGGCACGCCGGAGACCCAGGAGCTGCAGCCGGGCGCCTATGTGCTGCAGGTGGCCTCGTTCCAACGATTCGAGGAAGCCGACAAGGTCAAGGCGCGACTCGCCTTGAACGGCATCACGGCGGACATACAACGCGTCGTCATCAACGGGAAGGACACGTGGTACCGCGTGCGAGTCGGCCCATTGCGGGACCCCCAGACAGTGGAGACGATGCGCGCCAGGCTGCAGCAGGCCGGCATGGACTACATGCTGCTGAAGCTGAAGGATGGCTGACGCCGTCGGGCGACGGTTTCAGCCAACGCTTTCCGCCCCGACCTTCTCCTCGTACAAGCGCTGCAGGTTCGCCTGGGCGCGCTTGTGGAACGCCGAATCGCCGTACTCGTCCAGATAATGGCGGGTCAGGCGGATGTCCTGTGCGAGGAAGAACTCGATGACCTCCCTGGTTCGGGCGATCCACTGCCGCCACGGGATCTCGATCCCGTGCAGGAACTCCCATTCCCGCTTCAGGCGTTCGGAGCTGGCGCGGAACACCGGGTAGTCGGCGGCCAGGCCCGCGAGGTCCGCTGCACGCACGGCCTTCTCCTCGTTGGTATGAAAGACGGCATCACGATGCGTGGCAAGGATGGCGGCGGCAACCCGCGCGATGGTCTCGGAGTCGACACCGAATTCGGCCAGGACCTGGGCGGCCAGGGCGGCCGCGTACTCCTCCTTGGTCGCGTAGCCGAGGCGTGCGTGATCCTGATGGTAGCCGGCATCGTGGAACAACAGGGCGTAGTAAACGACGTCCGCGTCGATGGGAACGCCGTCGTCCCGGCAGCGCTGGACCAGCAATTCCCCGGCCTGCACCGCGTCAAGCGCGTGCGCGAAGTTGTGGTACGGCAGCGTCGGGTCGTAGAGCGCCGACGCACGCGCCTCAAGGGCGTCGTCGCGTTGCATGGCCGGGCTGGTGCGGCGCGGCGTGCGCGATTGGAGCGGGTGATGGGAATCGAACCCACGCCGCCAGGTTGGGAACCTGGAGTTCTGCCATTGAACTACACCCGCGGTTGAGCTGTGGGAATTCTAATGAAATTCCCGCCCGACGGGAAACTCGAGTCACCTGCGGCCGGCGGACCTTTCGGGCCCGGCGACGGTCCGCTCAGGTGGCATTTACCCGGTGAAGGCTCACAGATTTGGCATACCGGCCGCAGGACATCCCGGCGCACTGGTGCTACGATGACCTTCCTAAATAGTGGAAACAACGGTAGTGCGGTCAAGATCCAACGGCAGGAACCCCGACAGAGGGCCGGAGACCGCCGGCAAGGCGCGCGGTGGGTGTCTCGGGCCCTCCGGCACGCCGGTTCGGGTTTCACCAGGCCGGTCGCCTCGAAACTGATGAAAAAGCCGAATCCGACGGTTGTGGTGGTAGACGACAGCGCCAGCGTCCATGCGTTCTTCGAGCGCTGCCTGTCGCACTACGAAGTCGACTATCACGCCTTCGCCTCCACTGCCGATTCCGTCGCCTACCTTTGCGACCATCGGCCCGATGTGGTCTTCCTGGACATCATCATGCCCGACAAGGACGGCCTGACGTTCCTGCAGGAGCTTCGCCGGATGCCTCTCCAGGCTGAGACGCCGGTGATCATGATTACCTCGAAGGATTATGCTCAGGATCGAATGGTCGCCAAGAACCTGGGCGCGGTCGACTTCGTGGTCAAGCCGATGCGCACACAGACGATCCGGGAGCTGATCGTGAAATACACGCAGGCCCGGGAGAAATCCGCCAGCCGGACGGCCAACGGCTGACGCGGCCGGGGGATCGCTGGACAGGGGACGGACGGCAATCACGAAGCGGACAATGAGTACCGGATACGTGCGGTTCTGGGGCGTGCGCGGATCCTATGCCGCCCCGTTCGCCAGTCACATGCAGATTGGCGGCAACACCTCCTGTGTCGAGATCCGTGTCGGCGAGCACGTGCTCATCTGCGACGGCGGCACCGGCATCATCCCGCTGGGAGAGAAGCTGATTGCGGACGGCTCGCCACACAATCTGCTGATACTGCTGACGCACTATCATTGGGACCACATCTGCGGACTTCCGTTTTTCACCCCGGCGTTCCGGCGTGATTGGAATATCGCGTTCTTTGGGCCGGGGGAAAGCGCCCGCGACATCGAAAAGCGCATCTCGGATCAGATGAAGGCGCCTTACTTCCCCGTGGAAACGGAGACGTGGGCGGCGAATATCTCGTATGCGGCCCCGAACAAGTCCGGATTCACGCATGGGCCGATGCGCATCAACTACCAGAACGTGCATCATCCGGGGGTGACTTACGGCTACCGGATCGAGGTCAACGGCAAGGTCATCGTTTACGTTTCCGACAACGAGTTCATGTTCCTCGAACGATCGATAGAAATGCGCTACTCGGAGTTCAATCGCGAGGAGCAGGTGCTGCTCGAACGCATGAAGCACGAAGAGCGCAACACTGAACTCAACATGATTCGAAACGCGGACATATTGATACACGACGCGCAATACACGCCCGAGGACTACCACAAGAAGCGGGGCTGGGGACACTCCTGCTACATCGATACCGTCAATTCCGCCATCGATGCCGGCGTGAAGAGTCTCTACCTTTATCATCATGATCCGACGTACGACGACAAGGAGGTCGCCATGATCCATCGCAGCGCGGTAGGCATCGCCCAGGACAGGCGATCCGGTATGGAATGTCACGTTGCCCACGAGGGGCTCACGATTACCATATGAGCGGGCGCCTTCCTCCGGCGGGACCCGTATCGCGACTATGAGCGCGAGACCGGAACTGCAGGTCACCGTCAACGGCAGACCGCTGCCGCTGTCCGAGGGTTCAAGCGTGGCGGACCTGATCCGGGAGGTCGGCGTCGGCGGGCGGTATGCCGTCGAGATCAACAGGCGGATCGTGCCGCGCTCCGAGCACGGGAAGACCTTGCTGCAGGCCGGGGATCGCGTTGAGATTGTGCAGGCGATTGGCGGCGGCTGAGGTCGCCGCGGCGCGGCAATCGCGACACGCGTGGCCGCGGAATTGAACCGGCCGTCCTTGGGCTTATACTGGCACCGAGATCCCAGTGTCGAATCCCGACGGACGAATGACCGCTGATACCTCCCGGCAGGATTTGCTCCTCATCGACGGCCGCGCCTACGGCTCGCGCCTGCTCGTCGGTACCGGCAAGTATCGCGATTTCGAACAGACACGTGCCGCCGTGCTGGCCAGCGGCGCGCAGATCGTGACGGTGGCAATTCGCCGCACGAACATCGGGCAGGAACCGGGAGCGGCCAATCTGCTCGATTTTCTCCCGCCGGATCGTTACACGATACTCCCCAATACCGCCGGCTGTTACGACGCCGCCTCGGCGGTTCGCACCTGCCGGCTCGCGCGCGAGATGCTCGACGGGCACAGTCTCGTCAAGCTGGAGGTCCTCGGCGACGAAAAGACGCTGTTTCCCGACATCCCGGCGACGATTGCCGCCGCCGAGGAGCTCATACGCGACGGCTTCAGGGTGATGGTGTACACGAACGACGACCCGGTCATGGCCAAACGTTTCGAGGCGATGGGATGCGTTGCCGTCATGCCGCTGGCCGCGCCGATTGGCTCCGGCATGGGCATCAGGAATCCGTACAACATTCGCATCATCGTCGAAAATGCGAAAGTGCCTATCATCGTCGATGCCGGCGTGGGTACGGCATCCGACGCCGCCGTGGCCATGGAGCTGGGGTGCGACGGCGTACTCATGAACACGGCCATCGCGCAGGCGCGCGACCCGGTCCTGATGGCTGCGGCGATGCGCAAGGCCATCGAGGCGGGCCGCGAGGCGTTTCTCGCCGGGCGTATGCCGCGGCGCCCGTACGGCGTGGCTTCTTCGCCGATAGAAGGGCTGTTTTTCTGATCGACTCGCCGTCGGCGTTGCCGCCGCAGCGGCGGGTGCGCAGCTTCGTCATCCGCGAAGGGCGCATGACCCCGGCTCAGGCGCGTGCGCTCACGGAATTGTCGCCGCGGTACGGCGTGCAGATCGCCGACACCGAGATCGACCTTTACGCGCTTTTCGGAAACCGTGCGCCCTGTCATCTGGAGATCGGGTGCGGCAACGGCGACTGCATTATCTCGCTCGCGCAGGCCAACCCCGGCAACAATTATCTCGGCATCGAGGTCCATCGCCCTGGCGTGGGCAGCCTCATGCTGCGGGCCGCTGCGCTCGGCCTGCGGAATCTGCGCATCCTCAACCGCGACGCGGTCGAGGCGGTTGCCGTCCAGATCCCGGTCGCCAGCATCGATCAAATCTACGTCTTCTTCCCCGATCCATGGCCGAAGAAGCGGCACCACAAACGCCGTCTGCTGCAGCCCGACTTCATCGCCGCGTTGCGCGAGCGCCTGCGCGCCAGCGGCAGGCTGTTCATCGCCACCGACTGGCAGGACTACGCCGATCACATCGGCCGGGCGATGGCGCAGGTCGGCGGCCTGGTCAATCTCGCCGCGCCGGCCGCATATGCGCCGCGCCCGGCATGGCGCCCGCCGACGCGGTACGAGCGCCGCGGAGGTCGACTCGGGCACGTCGTGCGGGACTTCGTGTACGGCCGCGGCTGACGGCGCGTGTTCAGGCCGGCGGCAGAAGATCGAGAAAGCTGTCGACGCACGTGAAGTCGTCGTGGACGCGCGGCTGTCCGCGGCTGTCCGGCATCCTGATGGCGAGGAGGTGACGTATGCCGAAGTCGCGCGCGGAGCGCAGCACCGTGGGGTTATCGTCGACCAGCAGCGTCCGGTCCGGGGCGTAGGGCACGGCCGAGTGCAGGCGGCCCCAGAACGCTGTCTGCTCCTTCGGCACCCCAAAATCGTGCGAGCTCACGATGTGGTCGAAAAAGGCTCCGATGCCGGTGCGATCGAGCTTGTGGGAGAGGCTGCGCCTGTGGGCATTCGTGGTGAGAACGACCTCGATCTCGCGACTGCGCAGGAATCGCAGGAAATCGGGAACGTGCGGTCGCACCGCGATCAAATGAGCGACTTCGCGTTCCAGGGCCGATATGTCGATGCCCAGCTCCGCCGTCCAGTGATCCAGGCAATACCACTGCAGCGTGCCTTCGCGCGCCCGGATGCGCGGGGCGATCTGGCGTTTTGCGGTTTCCAGGTCCAGCGCGTTGCATTCGGCAAAGCGCCTGGGCAGGTGCTCCTTCCACAGGTAGCTGTCGAAGTGAAGGTCGAGCAGCGTCCCATCCATGTCGAGCAACACGGTGTCGATGCGGTCCCAATCAACCATGAGATGTCGGTTCAATGCCCACGATGCGGAGGGCGCGAGTATAGGCACTGGCCGCGCGCAACGGAACCGGCCGGGACGGCCGGCGTCCGTGGGCGGGGCGGCGCGGGATCGGCCTCGCTACAGGGGGGCTACGGGAGGGAATGCTCTCGCCCATGCCGAGAGGGCGGGAGTTCAGCGGGACTGCGCCGCGCATGCCGGTCCGAGCCCGCTGGTCTCGGAGCGCCATTCCCGTGAAACCAGCGGGTCACGCACTTGTCAGAGGTCTCGGCGCCGACGCACGGCAGGCTCGGTGATGTGGCCCGCCGCGTTGTGTAGAATCGGCAACTCGACTCGGGAGAGATACGGGACGATGCTTTCGAAAATCTGCCGTGCGGCTGCAGGCTTGTGCCTCGTGCTGGCGCTGCCCGCCCCCGCACAGACGATATCCGGCAGCGGCGCCAAGCAGTGCGGCGACTTCATTCAGGCCGTGACCTTGAAGTCCGACGTCGCCATCAATGGCTTCATCTCCTGGGCCCAGGGCTATCTCAGCGCATACAACGCGACCAACGCGGAGGGCAGGGACGTCGCCATCGATCCTTCGGGTCTGCAGTACTGGTTGACCGATCACTGCAGCAAGAATCGCGACGAGAGCTTTTTCCGGGCGGTGCAGCAGCTTGCCGCCGAGCTCGGTCGCTAGCCCGCCAGGGCTCCGGCCCAGGCGAGGCGTTGCCGGCGCGATCGGATCGCCGCACGGCAAATACCCGCGCTCGGCGCAGGGCCTCGAGGATGCTTGCCGGCGTCCATCGCCGCGGCTACGCACCTTCCTCTTTGTGCGAGAATACGGGTCCGGAGTCCGCAACCGGCTGGAGAACAGTGTCATGTATGAGAAGAAGATCCTGGGTCTGGACGACGCCAAGCGCGTGGCCGCCGCGGCAGAGGCCGAGGCACGACGCAACAATTGGAACGTGGTCATCGCCATTGTCGACGACGGAGGCCACCTGATGTATCTGCAGCGCGAGAAGGTCCAGCTCGGATCCGTCGAAGTCGCGATAACCAAGGCCAAGGTCGCGCTGATGTTCCGCCGGCCGACGCGGATCTGGGAAGAGATGGTCGCCGCCGGCCGCTACGGCTACCTCGCCATGCCCGGGATGTTGCCTCTGGAGGGAGGGGTGCCGCTGGTATTCGGGGACGAGATCGTCGGCGCCATCGGGGTCAGCGGCGTGAAGTCTTCCGAGGACGGCCAGATCGCGGCAGCCGGCGCCGCCGCGCTATAACAGTAAGAATCCCCCGCGGGCCGAGCGCGCGCCGTCCACTCCGCTATGAAAGCCGATCGCCAGTGCCACTATCGATTCGATGCCGAGACGCTGCACGCCAGCGCCGAGCGCAGCACGATTCGCGTGATCGCGCTTACCTCGGTCATGATGATCGCGGAGATAGTCGGCGGCATCGCCTTCGGTTCGATGGCCTTGCTGGCCGACGGATGGCACATGGCGACCCACGTGGCGGCGTTGGGCATCACCGCGCTCGCCTATCGGTACGCGCGCACGCACGCGGACAGTCCGGTCTATACCTTCGGTACGGGGAAGTTCGGGGTGTTGGGCGGCTTCGCCAGCGGGGTCGCATTGATGGTGGTCGTTGTCTTCATGGCTGTGGAGTCGTTCGCGCGCCTGTTCAGGCCCGGCAGCATCGAGTTCAACGAGGCGATTGCGATAGCCCTGCTCGGACTGCTCGTCAATCTGCTCAGCGCCTGGTGGCTGCACGACCACGGCGAGGCGGACTCCCACCCGCACGCCCACGATCACAACCTTCGCGCCGCGTATCTGCACGTGCTCGCCGATGCGCTGACCTCCGTGCTCGCCCTGATCGCGCTGGGCTGCGGGAAGCTGTTGGGCTGGATATGGATGGATCCGCTCATGGGTATCGTCGGTGCGCTGGTGATCGCGCGCTGGTGCTTCGGCCTGCTGCGAGACAGCACCGCGATATTGCTCGACACGCGCGCCGACGAGGCGACCGAGCGGGCAATGCGCGATGCGGTGGAGCGCGACGGCGCTCATCGCGTCGCCGACCTGCACGTCTGGCACATTGCGCCGAACCAGATGGCCGCCATCGTCGAGGTTGAGAGCACCGCCCCGCAGCCTCCCGACTACTATCGACGGCTGCTGGAGGGTGTGGTCCGCCTCGTTCACGTCACCGTGCAGGTGACCCAGATGCCCGGCGGTCGGGTCGCGCAGGTCAATCGCGAGTGAAGTCGGTCAGGGTGAGCTCGTAGGTACCGCGAGGCAGCACCGTGCTGGAGGTCGTTTCCTCGCGCACCGCCTTCACGAGACCGACGCCAGGCGCGTACCACGCGGTGCTCTCCACGCGAATGTCCGTCTGGCCGACGTAGAATCCGACATTTTTGGAAGTCGTTCCGACGCCCTGAACGCGGACACAGTTCTTGAACGTCCCGGCCGGTACGGCGACTTCTTCATCGGTAGCCTCGATGCGATACTGCATATCCACGGGCACGGTGATTCGATTGAGAGAGTGCTCCGGCGGGCCGGTGTGCTCGAGGGTCACCGTGTACTCGGTGTCGGTCCAGGAGGCGGGCTCATCGGCGCTTGCGGGGAGCACGAGACGTGGGGTGTTGTACAGCTGCAGGGGCGAGTCCGGGGCGGATTCGCCTATGCGCACGACGCCGGCCGGCTCGACGCGGTAGTAAGTGTAGCGGCCATCTGCGCTCGCACGCACGTTCACGGTCTGGCCCTCATGGCGCGCTGGCGGGAGGGTCGCGACCAGATACTTCTTCCTCTGGGGGCCATCCATCGTCACGACGTGGATGTCGTACTGCCATTTCAGGCCCTCCTGGAGCGGGTAATATGCATTTGTCGCCCGCCCGCAGGCGCCGAGAAAACCAGGCAGGACGAGCATCAGTAGGACGGCCGTCGGGCAAGGGGCGATGAGGCGCATTTTCAAGGTGCGGGGCGAGGAGAAGCTCGCTTACAATACCAGTTTGTCGAGGACACTGTCATGTCGATCAGAACAGACGATCTCAGAATTCGCTCCACCCAGGAAGTAATTCCGCCCGCGCAGCTTTGCGCCGAGGTGCCGATGAGCGAGCGCGCGGCGAGAACGGTGGCGGGCACCCGCGTCGCCATACAGAACATTCTCAATGGCGTCGACGACAGACTGCTGGTGATCACCGGGCCGTGTTCGATCCACGACACCGACGCCGCGCGCGAGTATGCGGGCAAACTGAAGACGCTTATCAATGAGCTGTCCGACGATCTGCTCATCGTCATGCGTGTCTACTTCGAGAAGCCGCGCACGACGGTCGGTTGGAAGGGGCTCATAAACGACCCGGGTCTCGACGAGAGCTTCCGGATCAACGACGGTTTGCGAATCGCGCGCCGCCTGCTCGTTGACCTGAACGAGATGGGCGTGGCCGCGGGCACGGAGTTTCTGGATCCGATCAGTCCCCAGTACATCGCAGACCTCGTCGCTTGGGGTGCGATTGGCGCACGCACGACCGAGAGTCAGGTGCACCGTGAGTTGGCCTCGGGCCTGTCGTGTCCCATTGGCTTCAAGAACTCGACCGACGGCGGTCTGCAGGTGGCGATCGATGCGGTCAAGGCCGCGTCTCACCCGCATCACTTCCTCGGCGTGACCAAGCAGGGGCACTCAGCGATCCTGGCGACTTCCGGGAATCCCGATTGCCACGTGATCCTCCGCGGCGGCAGTCGGCGGCCCAACTTCGATGCGGCCAGCGTCGAAGACGCCGCTGCCAAGCTCGCCAAGGCCGGCCTGAGGCCGCTGTTGTGCATCGACTGCAGTCACGCCAACAGCGAGAAAAACCACGAGCGCCAGGTCGAGGTCGGTCACGACGTGGCGCGGCAGGTGGCGGCGGGTGAGACACGCATCTTCGCCGTCATGTTGGAGAGCCATCTGGTGGGCGGCCGTCAGGACCTCAAACCCGGCAAGCCGCTCACCTACGGGCAGAGCATCACGGACGCGTGCATGGGCTGGGGCGACACCGAGCGGCTGCTGCGGGAGTTCGCCTCGGCGGCGCGGGCGCGCCGCCTGCAGGCACGGATGCAGTCCGCGACCGGGTAGGCAGATTCCCGTGCCGCGTCGCCGCTAACCTGCCTTCCAGCGGCGGCAGCGGATCTTGGCGGCGCGCCTTCCTGCTAGAACGCGCTGCCGCCGGCGCTGCCGCGATCAGCCGCCAACTCGGAATTGAACGTGTCGCAGCTGTTGACGTCGCCGGATTGGTAGCCTTGCATGAACCACGCGACCCGCTGTTTCGAGGACCCGTGCGTCCAGTCCTCGGGACTGATTGCTCCGGTCGCCTGTCTCTGGATGCGGTCATCGCCCACTGCGGCGGCCGCGTTCATGCCCTCCTCGACGTCGCCGGCCTCCAGCAGGTTGCGCTGCCGCGTGGAATGGGCCCATATGCCTGCGAGGCAGTCGGCCTGCAACTCCATGCGCACCGACAGGGCATTTGACGCCGCGGGATTGGTCTGACGGAGCTCGTGGACCTTCTCGGCAATGCCCAGCAGATTCTGAACGTGGTGTCCGATCTCGTGCGCCAGTACGTATGCCTGGGCGAAATCGCCCGGCGCGCCAAAACGGCTCTTCAATTCCTGGTAAAAACCGAGATCGATGTATACGCGTTGGTCGAGCGGACAGTAGAACGGTCCCATCTGCGACTGGGCGTAGCCGCATCCGGACTGCACGGTGCCATTGAACAGTACGAGACGCGCATCCAGGTACTGCTGTCCTGTGCTGCGGGCCAGCTCGCTGCCCCACACATCCTGAACGTCATTGAGCACGAAACTGACAAAATCCACCAACTCCTCTTCCTGCGGCGTGGGCTGGTATGGTTCGCCGCCCCGCTCCGTGGGCAGGCCGACGCCGCCACTCGGACCGAGGATGGCAAAGAAATTTCTGCCGGTGAGCAGGCTTAGGACCAGCAGTATGGCCATGCCTCCCAATCCCAGCCGGATCCCGCCGCCACCGATGCTGACGCCACCGCTGCGCCGGTCCTCGATGTTGCCACGACTGCTACCCCTCTCCCAACGCATTCTCCGCTGCCCTCGGTTTGATAGGTCCCGGCTATCTTACCGCCAACGGCAGGACGAGAGCGCTCTTGTCGGGCGATCTCGGCAGGGGCCGCGTCGCCTCGGGCGCCGGCCGGGGGGGACCGCGCTTACGGCACTGCTCCTGCTGCTCGGTCTCGGCTTCGGCGCCCGGGCGGAGGATTATCGAGAGGTCATCGGTTACCGTCTTCTCGGCCAAGTGCTGGGGACCTACACGCCGAATGGACGAGGCATACGCATCGCCCAGGTCGAGGCGCCATTGTTGAGCAGGCCCGGCCTGTGGCAGTTTGCGTCCTCCGGCGCATGGCGGCCGGACGTCGACGACGGTGATTTCGAGGGCAAGCGGCTCCGCTTCGCGGCTGGCGCGGGAGAAGGCGAGGTATCGGGCCACGCGACGGGCGTCGGCCGGCTGCTTTACGGGTTGTCCGGTTCCATGGCTTCGGCGGCGACCGATATCGACCTCTACAGTGCCACCGACTGGATGCGGGACGTGCTTCGCACCGGCTCGACGGACTTCCCCGCGCAGATGAGCGCCCGGATCGTCAATCACAGCTGGGTGGGCTCCACGGGCAGTCCCGTCTACGACAGCGAGATGCTGCGGCGGCTGGACTGGAGCATCAATGCGGATCGCAATCTGCACGTAGTCGGCGTTGGCAACGGGGACCCCTCGCCGCCTCTGCTCGGCAATGCGTTCAACGTGGTGTCGGTAGGGCGCAGCGACGGCAGGCACGGCTCCGGTACCGCGGAGATCGACAGCGTCTATCGGGAGGGAAGGACCATGCCGCTGCTCGTGGCGCCGATGGATACCACGAGCGCCGCGACCCCCGTGGTCGCCGCCGCAGCCGCGGCACTCGCGCAAACGGCGCAGCGCTGGGCGGCATTCTCGCGGAGCACCGTGCGAACGCTCGACGGCGGGGTGCTGCCCGACGGGGCGCGCCCGGAGGTGATCAAGGCCTTGCTCATGGCCGGCGCCAGCCGCGAGTTCCAGTCCGGCAACGGGAAATGTGATTATCGTCAGGAGCTGGATCGCCGCAGCGCCAATGGACTGGACAGGATCTATGGCGCGGGTCAGGTGAACATACTCAACAGCTACGCGATTCTAAGCGGTGGCGAGCAGCGCAGCGCCGAAGACGATCGCGGTCGCGGCGGGGCCATGAGGGCCTACGGGTACGATTTCGACGATGACTTCGGCGGTGAGGCCGGAAGCAACGGGGTGGCCAACTACCATTTCCGCGCCGACCGGCGGCACCGGTGGCTCACGGCGACGCTGGCGTGGAACGTCCGCATCTCGACGGATTCCGCCACGGCGTTTGCGGGCGAGCCGGATCTCGTGGACTTGGACCTCGAGCTATTCGACGATACGGAGGCGAGGCGGGTTGCCGTGTCGGCGAGCTGGGCGGAGAACACCGAGACCATCCGGCTCGAACTCACCCCCGGCCACGACTATCGCATAGTCGTGCGATTGGGACACGGCGAGGAGCCCTTCCTTTGGCGTTATGCGCTGGCGTGGCGACGTGACGCCGGCGGGTGATCAAGGCCGTCAGCCCGCGGCCGCCTGGTCGCGCTTTTGAAGGTCAGCCTCGCTGGCGATCCGGTTTCTCCCCATGCGCTTGGCGAGGTACAGCGCACGGTCTGCCCGTTCGAGGGCGGCGTCCTTGCCGTCTCCCTGACGGTAGGTGGCAACGCCCGCCGACAAGGTCACCGGAACGATCTTCTCGCGCGAATGAAAGCGGCAGCACTCCAGATGGCGACGCAGCTTCTCGGCTACGGCCATGGCCTGCTCGAGGCTGGTGTTCGGTAGCAGAACGACGAACTCCTCTCCGCCGTAGCGTGCCATCAGATCGGATTCGCGCAGCTGGGAGCGCAATTGGTCTGCGACCGTTTTCAGTACCTTGTCCCCGGCCAGATGCCCGTGCTCGTCGTTGATCAGTTTGAAATGATCGATGTCACCGATGATGATCGAAAGGTCGCCGCCGTAGCGCTGCCAGCGCGCGAATTCGTGCGCATGAAAGGCCTCGAAGCCGAGACGGTTCGCCACGCCCGTGAGAGCGTCGGTGCTGGCGCGCTCGCGCTCCTGCTCGATACCCTCGCGGAGTTTCTTGGTCTCCCCTTCCAGGGTCTGCAGCTGCCCGTTCAGCAGCGTCAGCAGCTCCTCGGTCTGCTCGCTTCGCTCCCGCGCCGATATCATGAATTCATCCACTCCCTTGTGCAGCGATTCGAGGTTGCCCGCAATGCTGGCCTTCAGCGAGTGAATGTCGTCGGCGACCTCGACGCTGCTGCGTATGTCGTTCACGCATCCCACGACGTTCTCCGACATCGCCTCGCTTTCGCGGATCGACGCGCAGCGCGACTCGTTCACGTAGTGAAGTTGCTGCTGGAGATTCGCAATCTTGACCGCGACCTGCCGCAAGAACGCGCTCAGGCGATCCGTCTCCTGCTGCGCCTCTACCTGCGCGGCGGTGATGAGCTCGGCCACCGCGCGCGTTGCCTCGGCATCCGTCGGCCGCGGAGGTTCCGCCAGGCGCGTGCGCAAGGCGCGCACGCCGCCTGTCAGGGATTCGGGGAAGTGGAGTTGGTTGAGAGTCTGCAACAGCAGCGCAACCCCGCTGCCATCGTTGGCCGCGTCCTTGTGGACCTGGACGAGGCTCCCGGCGAGCGCCTGCGCCAGGGTGGAGGTCAGGGCGAGTAGCGCACGGTCGTTCTCGGCGTGCTCTAGCCGGGTCTTGCCGTTGGCGATTTCCTCCGGAACCGGCGGCGCGATTGCTGCCGCCAAGGCATCGATGAACTGCGCGGCGACCGAGCGCGCCGTAACCAGCGAGGCGTTCTTGCGGGTGTTGGAGAGACCCTCCTGCCCGATCGCGGTGATGATCTCGTCAACGATGCCGATCACGTTGACGTTTCGCTCGCCGCTGCGCAGCGCGTTGGTGAGCTTAGCCAGAACCCGGTCCAGCTCCGTGCTGCGCCCGCTCAGCGCAAACGCGAGCTTCAGCAGTGATCGCTGCATGCGCGCCAGCTCCGCCGCTGCATCAGTGCGACTGTCTCTCAATAGCGCGCCAAGGCGTGATGTGGTCGGTTCCATGTCGCTTTCTGGCTTGGTAGCTGAGCCATACAACTCTCCATTCCAAGCCTGCAGCGAACCGGCCGTCGCGGCGCCTTGGCGCGGTGACGGCCTAGCCGAGCATGAATGCGTCGAACCTCCCCCGCATCGGACGGGGCGGGACTGCCCCGGGAAGGACTGGCGAATGCGCCGTACGACTACTCGGCCGGCTTGGCCTCTGTACGAGCCTTATCGACCAACGCACTAACAACTTTAAGCATGGTTTCGAAGTTGCCCACTCCCTCCATGCCCGCAGAGGTCTGATACCTGCCTGCGACGACCACGGCCGGAACGCCCTCGATGCCGTAATTCTGGACCTGAGCCATGGTCTCGCGGACCTTTCTCGCGACCTCCACGGAATCCCACGCCTGCGCGAAGTCCGCCTCCGAGACGCCAAGCTCGCCGAAGAACTCGCTCCACTCCTCATTGGTCGCCGGTCCGCGCTGCTCCTCGTGTATGGCCTTGAAGAGCGCGGGATGCATCCTGTCGAACACGCCCAGGGTCTCGGCGGTATAGAAAGCCCTGGCAGCTGGTATCCAAGGCTCCCGGAATATCCCGGGCATCCGGCGGAACGCGACATCAGCGGGCTTAGTTTCGAGCCACTTCAGCAGGTAGGGTTCAAAATCGTGACAATGGGGACAGCCGTACCAGAATATTTCCATGACCTCTATCTGGTCGCCCGACTGGGTGGGCTGAGGAGGACTCACGGTGCGGAAATTCTTCCCCTCCTCCAAGACGATGACGGTATTGGGTGACGGGGCTGCGGGTGCCGTGTCGGACGCCGTTTCCTCGGCGCTGGTCCACAGCGAGGCGGTCAGGATTCCAATACCGGCAACGGCGGCAAGGCCAGCGAGATGTCTCTTCATAGTGATTCCTTGGAGATGGGGCCACGGACAAAAGTTTCCTCCCGCCGCCGCTCGAACTGGCGAGTACAGTCTGGATCCGCGATGACTGTCGCGCTAACGCGCAGTTTCTGGAAATCCCGCCGCTAGTGCAGTCCCTCCAGATACGAGGCGACGGCTTCGATCTCGGCACTGCTCATACGCCCGGCGATGGTGCGCATGACCGAATTGGCGTCGGTGGTGCGTTCGCCGTTCTTGTAGGCCTTCAGTTGGTTCGCCGTGTAGACGGCGTGTTGCCCGTGGAGCGCCGGATAACCGGAGGCGGGATTTCCCGATCCGCGCGGGCCGTGGCAAGCCATGCAGGCCGGGACCCCCGTCGCGGCGTTGCCGCCGCGATAAATCTTCTGTCCTGCGTCCAGCAACTCCTTCTTTGCCGCGCCGGGCTGAATGTTCTGGCTGGAGAAGAAGTCAGCCAGCAGGGTCATGTCCTCCTCACTGAGGCCGGTCGCCATGGGACTCATGAGCGCGTTCTGGCGCACGCCCGACTTGAAGGCGGCAAGCTGGGCACGGATATAGGCGGCGTGCTGCCCGGCAAGCTTCGGCCACTCGGCATTGGCGCTGTTACCATCGGCGCCGTGGCACGCGGCGCAGGCAGCCGCCTTTTCCCTGCCGCCCTGGGCGTATGCGATAGGAGGGCTGACTGCCAGTGCAAATACAAAGAACCATGCGAGGAAAGGCCGATACATGCTGGGATCTCGGAATTGTTCTCGTTGAGTTGAGTAGCCGTTAGAATCAATAGCATACACCATGACTCTCCGCATTGGCATGCGGGTCGCCAATGACCGTGGCGCAGCCCGGGGCTGTGCTCCAGTCAGGTCAACGACGCGATGAATCGCGTGGACGGTGGCGTCGGGGAATAAAGAGGGCCCCGGGAGAAATCACATAGGGGGAATATTTTCGTCCCGGGGCCAAATCACCCGGCTGGGGAGACCGGGCTTTACGTCCCGCTCTGGGAGGATATCGAGCAGGACACGTTCATGAGGAACGTGCAAAGTGAGACCCGCCCCGGGGCGCTTAGTTCCCATGGCTCCCGGGTTATGCACACGGAAAAAATTCTCCTGTTGGGAGAGCGAGTTGGCCAAAGAGCTTCGCAGGAACCGAGGGCGGCGAAATTAACTTGCTGTTCTTATTGAAGATAGTTCGCTGATCCGGCCGCCCGGCTCCCTCCTGCCGCAGCGGGCGGCCGAGCTACCCCGCCGATAGCCTCAGCATTTCAACAGAGTTATCCACAGATCTCGTCCACCGGGATTTGTCAAGCCCAGCAGACCCCTTCGATGCCTTCCAGGCATGCGCCTGCCCCGGTCTATTCGACGACCTTCATCAGGTCGCCGGGCGGGACCTCACCACCGCGGAAGTAGCCATTGAGCAGGCGCAGCCGCGCCTCGGCATTGGTTTCATAAGGCGATTCCCGCGCCAGCTTTGCGAAAGTGTCCCCGGCCGCGGCCGGCGCAATCCGCAGATGCAGGGGCTCGAGCGATGCGCGCTCCTGTGCCGTCAGCGGGTGAAACGAACTCACGGTATCGAGAAAGGCGTTGTCGTAGACCGCGACGCTGCCGCCGGAGTCGACCACCCCGGCGAACATGTAGGCCTTCTTGTCGTAGAAGACCACCGAGAAGCGCGCTTCGCGCGTCCCCTTGCTGGTGCGCGCCGGCGCCACCGCCGTGTAGCCGTCGAGTCCCGCCGGGCTTATCGCTCCGTCATAGGAGAGCTTTTTCAGTCCCATCTTTTCCGTCATGAACTGCTTGGGCGACATGCGCTTGTTGAGATCCTCAGCACCCATCTGCATTATCGCTTTGCCCCCCGGGGCGACGAACAGGACCCGGTTCGGGTAGTTCTTCACGCTCCAGCCCCGCGGAAAGCGCAGCCCGAAGCCGAGCTCGGGATGATAAAAGGCATTGCCGCGCACGAACCCCTCGCGCGGGCTGTCGCCGACAATCATTCCGTCGATGTAGGAGTAGTAGCGGTCGCGTTCGAGCCGTTTGGCGCCGCCGGCCTGCAATTGCCGCGCGGCCCCCACTACCTCCTGCAGGCGGGTGTCGTTGTCGGGGTGCGTGGAAAACACGCCGTGGTAGACGCGTGGTTCGCGTCCCTCCTGCTTGGCGATCTGGTTCTCGAGGATCTCCTGGTTCTTCAGCGTGCCGAGCACATTGAGCATTGCCATCGGGTCGTAGCCCTCCTTCGCCATGTACTTCGCGCCCAGCCCATCGGCCTCCAGTTCGTGTTCGCGTCCGTAGCCGCGCAGCAGCGCCGTACCCAGGACGTTGACGAGCTGGCTGCCACCGTAGGAGCCGAGCCCAGGCACGAAAATCGAACCGATGGTCGCGAGTATTCCCGTAGCCTGCGCGGCGGTGTACTGGCGTACCGCGTGGCGCGCCGTGACGTGTCCTATCTCATGACCGAGGACCGCGGCCAGCTCCGCTTCCGAGTTGAAGTAGGCCATGATCCCGCGCGTGATATAGATGTAGCCGCCGGGCAGCGCGAAGGCGTTGACCTCCGGGCTGTCGAGGACCGTGAAGCGGTAGATGAGCTGGGGCCGGTCGCTCAGTGCCGCCACCCGTTCGCCGACCTGCTGGACATAGGCCTGCAGCTTCGGGTCCTTGTACTCCCCGTATTCCTGCAGTACTTCCGCGTGCATCTGGCGGCCAAGGGCCAGCTCCTGTTCCTCGGACATCAGCACGAACTCGGAGCGCTTGCTGACGGGGTTGGTGGCGCAGCCGCTGGCTAGGAAGACCGCGGTGAGGCCGAGGATTGCGAGCAGGCGGGTGGTGTGTCTCATGATGATGGCCTCCCATTCAGTACCTCGATGAACCTGATGTTGGACGGATGCCGAAGTCGCAGGCTGGGGCGACTGTCGCGCATTCCAAGATAGCCGCGCACATGCGCGCGCCGGCCTTGCCAACGTTCGGGCTCGAGAGCGCGAAAATAGCGCATGTCACGCCGGTCGATAAAGACTCTCAGGCCCGAGGCCATCTCCAGTTGGATGCCACGCCGGAATGCGTGCACGAGGCGGATGTCGTCCACCAGCTGCACGAAGGATCCCTCGCGGCCGGGAGAGGGCCGGGCGGACTGCGCCCGGAACTCCGCCCAGATACCGGCATCGATCCGGCGCCCATGCTCCTCCCGCGACCTGTAACAATCGATGAACCGTTCGTTCGGCGGGACCGTGAACTGCACAGCCATCCCGCCGGCGAGCATCAGCGCCTGGATGTTCTCGCCGTCGGCGATGCGGAAGACGTGCGCAAGCAAGCGGTTGTGCCGGTCGTGGCGCCGTACGTCGAAGACCAGGCCGATGCGACTGCCCGCCGGCAAGAGACGGCGGAGAAACTGCCGGCTTGAGACCGCGAATGCCTCAGGATTGCGATCCTCGTGCGCAAGTTCCGGGGCATTGATGCCGGCAAGGCGCACCGCGGAACCGTCGCGCAGCCGCACGGTGTCACCATCGATTACGGTCGCGATAACCGCGCTCCGGTCGTAACGGTCGACGCGGCAGCCCTCCGCCGCGACGGGACTCGCCGCCACGAGCAGAGTCGCCAATACGATCGCTGCGGACGAGTCAAACAAAAGGTAATTCTTAACCAAACCGGAGCAGATTCAGACGGGTCCGAAGAGGAAAGGAGGTGCTGAATGCCATTGCGCAGGAGCGTATCGGCTGGCCGAAGGCAGGCGGGAAAGTCGCCGTTGTGGTGGTCGTTACAGCTGGACCTCCGTGTGGGCATCGAGTCGACTGCCGGCGTGACGACAGCGCTTCCTCGTCCCCGCGGCCGCCGTCCGCATGGAGCGCTTCTAACGGTTGTGTCGGGCGTGTTGAGCGTGGGAAGAGCAGCTGCGCGAGGCGTTCTGCGGCGCGCTGGAGTGCGCCGAGACGATTTTTAGCGGGGACAGACACGGCAAACGGCGCTGGGGCGTTGTGGGCAAGGTCATCGTCTTTGGCGTGGTCAAGCGCAACGGCCAGGTCAAGGCGATGCCGAATGCCGCTCATAGCCGAGCCGAGGTGATGCGCCAGATCCAGGCCGATACTCGCGAGGGCTCGCGGTATTACACCAACCAGTGCCAGGCCCACGCCACGCTGAAGGCACGGGGCGAGCACGTGATGATCCGCAAGGAGACGGGCCGGCCGCTCGGAGGTGACCACATCAATGGCATCGAGGGCCTCTGGAGCCATGCGATGAATAGGCTTTATCCCTATCGCGGGTTGCCGACGAATTTCTTCCGCATCTATCTGGCAAGAGTTTACTGGCTCTTCTATCCTCGCGGCGAGGACCTGAACCCCTGTTTAAACGGCTCCCTGAGACCTCGAGCATCTAGGAAATCAAGCCGATTTTGACCCGGAGAGAGCTGGGGCAAGCTCTGCAACAGGCAGAGCTTACTGCGGTGCATGGATGCACCGCCATGGTCGATGGCCGCAGGCCGTTGAAGATGAGGATCGGCAAGAATCACACTTCTTACCGCCCGTGCCGTGAGAAGTCCAGGATGGACTTATCCGGAGCTTACTTTCTTGGAATTGCCAAACAAGAAAGGCGCCGAGAGCGCCTTTCTTCGTGCCTTCCGGAACGACCGGAGGCTCAACGCATGCCGTACTTGCGGCGGAACTTGTCGACCCGGCCCGCCGTGTCGACGAGTTTTTGTCGTCCGGTGTAGAAAGGGTGGCAGGCGGAGCAGACATCCACGTGCAGGGCCTTGCCGGCGGTCGAGCGGGTCTGGAAGGTGTTGCCACAGCTGCAGGTAACAGTGATTTCGCTGTAGGCCGGGTGGATATTCTCTTTCATGCAAGCGGTCCTGAGAGGTTGCGCCGCCCGGGCGGCAGCGGCGCCGAGCGAAGTAAATAAGGGGCGCGATTCTAACGCCTCGGCTTCCGGCGGCGCAAGCGAGCAGGAGGCGGGTTGGGGCGCCGGGTTCAGGGCTTTTCGGTCCCGTCCGTGGCGGCCTTTGGCGTCAGCGGTATGACCTTGGCCGGGAAATGCGGCTTGACCGGCCGAGCGCCCTTGCCTTCCAGGGCCCTCAGTCGTTCCAGCAGCCCGTCGTCCCCGAGCACGCTGTCCCACATCATGCGCGAAATCTTCAGGCAGGCGTCCATGGCGTTGGGCGCTGTGTCACGGATGCGGTCGATGCGCCACTGCAGGCCTTGCATGCGACGGCGCTGGCGCTCCTCCGGCGCCGAATCGATGAGTGCGTCGATGGCCTGGCGTCGCGCAGTCTCGAACGCGGCGGCGTCGGTGGCCGCGAGATCACGCCAGTATTCGAAATCGAATCTCTTTGTCTCTTCTTCCGTGGTCATGGTCGTCCACCGCCGGGGTCCGCAGCCATGTTGCCCAATGGGCAAGGTGCCCGAAAGCTCGCGCCCCCGCGGAATGCGTACCCCGTCACCGCCGCGGACCGGCAATGCCTCGCCGATGTCCACCGCGTCACATCAGAGCGGCAGATCCAGGTCGGCGATTACCGGCGCATGGTCCGAGGGGCGCTCCCATCTGCGCGGCGCCACGTCGACGAAGCAACTGCGGCACCGCGACGTGCTTTCGCCGTCGGCCAGGATCAGGTCGATGCGCAGGCCGAGATTTCTGCGAAAGGCGGCCGCGCGATAGTCCCACCAGGAATAGATGCCGGGGCGCGGATCGACAGCACGCAGACAGTCGCGCAGGCCCAGCGCCTCGAGCTCGCGGAAGCGAGCGCGTTCCGGCTCGCTCACCAACACCTGCCCGGCCCATGCCTGCGGGTCGTGTACGTCGCGGTCCTCGGGCGCGATGTTGAAATCGCCCAGCAGGATCAGCGGGTCGCCTGCCTGCAACAGCCCGCCTATGTAGTCGCGCAGCCTGGCCAGCCAGTCGAGCTTGTATTGGTACTTGTCGGATTCCAGCGATGCGCCGTTGGGCACATAGACGTTCACCACCCGCAGCGGGCCATGCCGCGTCGCGAGCAGCCGGCGCTGCGGGTCGTCGTATGAAGGCAGGGCGCGATCGGTGATCTCGGGTCGGCGGAGGCTGAGCGTGGCAACGCCGTTGTAGGTCTTCTGGCCGCTGAAGGCAGCCTCGTATCCGGCCGCGAGGATCTCCGCGACCGGGAAATCCGCGTCCTGGATCTTGGTCTCCTGCAGGGCGACGATGTCCGGGCGCGCCTCCGCAAGCCATCGCAGCAGATGCGGCAGCCTCGCCTTCAACGAGTTCACGTTCCAGGTGGCGATCTTCACGATGGACAGGCGCGGTGCGCGGCCCGCCGCGGGCGCCTAGATCCGAAATCCGCCGAGCCTTCGGCGTTGCCGCGCGTCCATGAACCAGACGCCGGCGATCAGCCCGAAAAGCAACGCGCCGAGAAGCACGGCCATGACTTCCGTCGCGGAGATGCTCCACCGACCGGCCAGGATCATGGCGCCCGCGCTCGCATCCGTCGCGGTCTGCATCGAGGCCTGCGCGGTCTCGGCGGCGCGTATGGCCTTGATCTGCGCCTCTTCCAGCTCGCGCTTCAACGCGGCGTTCTCCTGCGTCAGATCGGCCATGGCCTTGGCATCGGCGGGAGGTGTGTTCTGGATCGTCGCCAACTTCGACTGCAGCTCGCCGGCGCGGGCACGTTCGGACTCCAGCTGCCGGCGAACGTTGTCGAGCTGTCGCTCCAGATCGGTGACCCTGCCCGATTCGGCCGTCCGGGTGGCTCCCGCGCCGATCTGGCCCGCAGCCGCCAATTCCTCGATCCGGGCCTGTGCTGCCTTCAATTCCTCGGCCAGCTTGCGGTTCTGCGCCTCGAGGCCGTCCAGCAGCATGGCGGCCGGCTGCTCCTTGCTCAGGTAGACGGCATCGACCCAGCCGGTCACTCCCTCCGGCCCCTTGATCTGCGCGAGATCACCTTCCCGCTCCAGCACCTCCAGTTGGGTGCCGGTCGGAAGCGCCTTGATTATCGGGGAATCGAGGGACTTCTCCGAATGCACGCCCACCAGCAGTTTGTCAATGACGTAGACGGTCTCCGCCCACGCTAGCGGACAGGCGAATGCAACACCGACGGCCAACGCTGCAGTGACGTGCTTCCGCTCTCGGCGCATCGACAGACTCTCCCGTCGTGACGGTCAGGCTATTCCATTGTGCCGCAGCAGGGCATCGACCCGCGGCGCGCGGCCCCGGAAACGCGTGAACAGCTCCATGGCATCGAGGGAACCTCCCATCTCCAAAATATGATGCAGGAATTCACGTCCGGTCTGCATATCGAAAATACCGCGCTCCTCGAACTTCGAATAGGCGTCTGCCGAGAGCACTTCCGCCCACTTGTAGCTGTAGTAGCCAGCAGCATATCCGCCCGCGAAAATGTGCGTGAAGCTGTTCTGAAAGCGGTTGAAGGCAGGCGGTTGCATCACGGCGACGCGCCGACGCACGTCCTCCACGATGGCCTCTATGGTGCGGCCGCGTGAGGGCTCGTACTCCATGTGAAGGCGAAAGTCGAAGAGCGCGAATTCCAGCTGTCGTACCATCTGCATGCCCGACTGGAAATTGCGAGCGGCGCGGAGCTTCTCCAGCAGGGGTGAATCGAGTGACGCGCCGGTCTGGAAGTGGCCCGACAACAGCTCGAGCGCCTCCCGCTCCCAGCACCAGTTCTCCATGAACTGGCTGGGAAGCTCCACGGCGTCCCACGCCACGCCGTTTATGCCCGCGACGCTGGGCCGATCGACGCACGTCAGCATGTGGTGCAGGCCATGGCCGAACTCGTGAAACAGCGTGAGCACCTCGTCGTGCGTGAGCAGCGACGGGTTGTCCCCGAGCGGCGGGCTGAAATTGCCATTCAGAAACGCCACTGGGGTCTGCACGCCGCCATCCGCGCGCCGGCGCCGGGTCACGCAATCGTCCATCCACGCCCCGCCCCGCTTCAGCGGACGGGCGTAGAGGTCGAGGTAGAACATTCCGCGAACGTTCTCGTTCTCGTCGATGATCCGGAAGAACCGCACGTCCGGGTGCCAGGTCTCCGCCTCGGCCGGCTCTATGCGCATGCCGTAGAGCCGGCGCGTGATGTCGAACAGGCCGTCGAGGACCCTCGGAAGCGGAAAGTACGGCCGCAACTCCTCTTGCGAGATGCGATAGCGCTCCTCGCGCAGACGCTCGCTGTAGTAGGGGATGTCCCATGCCTGTAGATCGCGCGCCCCGAAGCGTGCGGACGCGAAATCGCGCAGTTCCTGCAGTTCTTTCTCCGCCACGGGTTTGGCGCGCCGCGCGAGATCCTCGAGAAATCCAATCACCTCCGAGGTCGACTTCGCCATCTTCGTCGCCAGCGAATACTCCGCAAAATTCTCGAAGCCGAGCATCTGCGCGAGGGCGCGGCGCGACTGCAGGATCTCCTCCATGACCGGGCGGTTGTCGAGCTTCCCGCCATCGGCCGCCAACTCCGAAGCCCGCGTCACGTAGGCGCGATACATCTCCTCCCTGAGCTCGCGGTTGCTGCAATACGCCATGACGGGACGGTAGCAGGGGACGTCCAGCGTCAGGATGAAGCCGTCCGTCCCCTCGCGCTGCGCGGTCTGCCGGGCGAGGGCGAGGGCTGATTCCGGCAGGCCCTTCAGGCCCGCCGTGTCTGCAAGGTGCTTCCTCCATGCGTGCGTGGCGTCGAGCACGTTTTCCTCGAATTTCGTCTGCAGGCGAGCCAGCGCCTGCTTCAGCTCCTTGAACCGGGCGCGCCCCTCGGCAGGAAGCTCGATGCCGGAGAGCCGGAAATCACGCAAGGCGTTGTCGATGATCTTTCGTTCCGCCGCACCGAGCTGACGGTACTCCTCGCTGTCGCGCACGCGCCGGAAGGTCCTGTACAAGGGCTCGCTCTGGTATTTTTCGGTCGCGTAGGCCGTCAGCTTAGGAAGGCATTCGTTGTAAGCCGCCCGCAATTCCTCGGTGTCCGCCACGTTGTGGAGATGACTGATCGGGGACCACGCCCGGTTCAGGCGATCGTCGAGGTCTTCGATGGGCGCGAGCGCGTTGGTCCAGCCCGGTGCGGGACCGTTCAGGAGGGTCTCCGTCTGCGCCCTGATCTCGCCGAGCAGTTGATCGATGGCGGGTACGGCATGCGCCGGCTCGATACGGGCGAAGCTCGGCACAGGGCGATCCTCGAGCAACGGGTTGGTATCCATTTCTGCGCCTGCCTTCTTACGCGATTTATGCGGCTGAGAGATTCTGGAATCGAGAATTTAGCATGCCCGCACATGGACATGACGATCGATCGGGCCTCGAGCCGTCCGTCGGAGTAGGCGCAATCCCGAGGGTCGCGGGCGCGTCTCTGGAAGCGCTCGGAGGCCGCCGCTCCCCGGAGAAAACGCGCGCTGCGGCCGCGGCAGCGCCTGCCGGGAGCGATCAGTTGCTATATTGAGCATTCTAGAGGATCCATTATCCGACGAGGGCTCCGATCATGAAGGGCGACAAGAAGATCATCGCGTACCTCAACAAGACTTTGAAAAACGAGCTTACGGCCATTAACCAGTATTTTCTCCATGCGCGCATGTTTCGGAATTTCGGACTGAAGAAGCTCGACGAGTACGAATACAAGGAGTCCGTGGACGAGATGAAGCATGCCGACAGATTGATCGAGCGCATCCTGTTCCTCGAGGGGCTCCCCAATCTTCAGGACCTCGGGAAGCTGCGCATCGGCGAGAACACCGCCGAGATGCTGCAGGCCGACCTCGCGCTGGAGATGGAGGCGGTGCCGATGCTCAGGGAGGCCATTGCCGCGTGCGAAGATGCCGCCGATTACGTGAGCCGCGAGCTGTTCGAGGACATCCTCGCGAGCGAGGAGGACCACATCGACTGGCTGGAGACTCAACTTGACCTCATCGAACGCGTCGGGCTGGAGAACTACCAGCAGTCCATGATGTGAATGTGGCCGGCCCGGGAATGGGGCCGCACCAGGCGGCTGGCCTTTGGCCGATCTCCCCCCGTCCGGACAGAGCGGTCGGTGAGGCGATCCGGGCGGTCGCCCCCAGGGCCCCGGCCCGCGCTTCGGGGGGTGCGATGGATTGGCCCGATGGTGGGGCCGCGCGTGCCCGGGCCTCTAATTGCGAACGCCTCTCAATTGTAATAACATTACCGCTACGGTCACTTTGTCGGCGCGGCCCGGGGGTTCGAAGCGTGTACGTCTGCATCTGCAATGCCGTCACTGAACGGGATATCCGCGACGCCGTCGATGGCGGCGCGCGCGGCTTGGAGGACCTTCGCGACCGCTTGTCAGTCGCGACCTGCTGTGGAGCCTGCGAGGACACGGCGAGCGCCTGCCTGTCCCGGCACGTGCGTGTCCGTGGTGACACGCGGAGCGGGCGCGAGCGGCGCATCGACCCCCCGTCCGACGTCCCTTCCACGGCTCCCTGCGCCGCCTAAGCCCGCGTCGCGATAGCGGCCCGGCGGGTCGCCTCCGTTCCCGCGAGTGGGGCATTCTACCGGAGGCGTTCACCGCCCCCGAGCCTCGGCGGCTATCCTCGGGCATGATGCCGGCTCGCAGATGGCGGCTGCCCCAAATCCTCGAAGCATGCGACGAGCAGGAGTTCGCGGATCAATGCGGCCAGCGGATCCGTTGCCCCCGCGGAGCGCGTCCGGGTCCCGGCTTCCCGGGCGGCGGCAGGCGGAATTCTGACCAGACGCCACTGCATTCGAAGCTCTCCGGACCCGACTTCCCGCAGCTGCAGGTGGGGAACACCGTTCAGCCATCGGGTCTGAATGAAAAAGCGCATCGGGTTTGCATCCTCCGCGAGTGTGGCCGGGTATAATGTAAATAATAATCATTCGCGTTCAAATGGGCAAGGTCGTGCCGCAGGGCGGATGCAGTCGCTGGAACGACTTGAGCGGCCAGGGTCGACCCGCCGGGCTGGAATCGCTCGCCTGGACGCCCTGCCGCTCAACGCGCTGCGGACGGCCAGAAGACATCGCCCGATTGCCTCCTCATGCGCCGCGGGAGGGCATGCCGCCACATACCGGGCAGGCGGGATCGGGCCGCAGATGGATGGCGTTCCAATCCATGCGCAGTCCGTCGAGGATGAGCAATCTGCCGCTCAGCCCCGGCTCGAGGCCAGCGAGGATCTTCATCGCCTCCAAAGCCTGGACCGATCCAATAATCCCGAGCAGGGGAGAGGCCACGCCATTGGCGGCGCAGGTCTCCTGGCCGGTCGCCGCGTCATCGTAAAGGCAGCGGTAGCAGCCGCTCCCGCCCTTGTTCATGAAAACGGTAACCTGCGCATCGAAGCGGATCGCGGCGGCGGAAACCAGCGGGGTGCCCGCGCGTACGCAGGCGGCGTTGATCGCGAACCGCGTCGCGAAATTGTCGCTGCAGTCGACTACGACATCAGCCGCGGCCACCTGATCGGCCAGCTCCCGCCCCTCCAGCGCCCTCTCGAAAATCGTCAGCCGCACCTCCGGATTCAGCGCCAGCAGGCGATCGCGCGCGCTCTGCACCTTCGGGCGCTTGATATCGGAGGTGGAATGAACGATCTGCCGCTGCAGGTTCGAGAGCTCGACGCGGTCGAAGTCAACCAGGACCATCTCGCCCACCCCCGCGGCGGCCAGATACATCGAGGCCGGCGAGCCGAGGCCGCCGAGCCCGATCAGGAGCGCGCGCGAGGCCAGCAGCCGCTCCTGGCCCGCCACGCCGAACTCCTTCAGCATGATGTGGCGGCTGTATCGGATGAGCTGGTCGCGACTCAATGCAGGTTTCTCCGCCGTCATGGCCGCGTCTCCGTGCGCGCTAGATACCTGCGCCAGTGGTGCACATCCAGATCGCTGCGCGCAGCTTCTCGCACCGGCCACGCGCCCGCATAGAGGCGTCGTAGTGACGACTCCCAACCCTCGTCGGCGGTCAGCGCCTCCCGAGCAATCGCGTCGGCATACGCCATCCACCGATGCCGCAACCGCGAGCGCAGGCCCGCCCTGGCTCGAATGCCGCGAGCGCTCAGCCACGGGAGCAGTATATCGATGCCGGTCAGCCGCAGGTCATATCGCAGACGGATCACGCCCTGCCCCAGGCCCTCGACCGCCTCCACGCCGGGCAGCTGGCGCATGGCCTGCACGGCCTCCCGCTCACCGGGCGTGGCGAGGGTGAGCGCCCGGGTCCTCAACGCGAACTCAGCCATCGCCGTGCGGTCGCCGACCGGACGTCGCCCGCTCGCGGTCGGCCAGATCCCGAAAGGTGAGCACGTCGCGATAGCCCGCAGCGATCATCAGTCCCCGCACACCCGCTCCCTGATCGTGGCCGTGTTCGACCGCCAGCGAGCCGCCGGGCGCGAGGTGCGAATAAGCCTCCGCGACAATCTCCCGTATCGCCTCGAGCCCATCGGCTCCGCCCACCAACGCTGTCTCCGGCTCGAAGCGCGGATCGCCTTCGCGCAAATGAGGATCACCGGCGCGTACATAGGGCGGGTTGGAGACAACGAGGTCGAAGATCTCCCCCGACAGACTCCCGAACCAGCGGCTGCGGCGGAACGATACGTTGCCAATACCGAGGCGTGCTGCATTGCGGACGGCTACAGCAAGCGCGCCCTCGCAAACATCGGTGGCAACGACGCTGACCTCCGGCCGCTCGCTCGCAATCGCGAGGGCGATCGCCCCGCTGCCGGTGCCAAGGTCGGCGACGCGGAACCCGGCACGGTCCCCAACCAATTCCAGCGCCCGCTCGACCAGCAGCTCGGTCTCCGGCCGGGGGATCAGGGTCGCGGCCGTGACCTCCAGATCCAGCGACCAGAACTCCCGCCGGCCCACCAGATAAGCCACCGGGACTCCGCGGGCGCGCTCGGCAATCCATCGAAGGTAAAGGTCGGTGACGTCGGCCGCCGGCGCCTCGTCGCGATCCCGGAACAGGGCCGCACGCGAGCATCCGCGCGCGCCGGCAAGCAACAGCTCCGCGTCAAGACGCGGCGAGTCCCCGCCCCCAAGCTCGCTCTCCCCCCACCGCAGCAGACCGCCGATCGTGGGGGAGGCCCCGACCCGCGCAGCCGCGCTCACGGTTCCATCCCCATGGCCGCCATCTGATCGGCCTGATGCTCCGTGATGAGCGGCTCGATGATGATGTCGAGGTTGCCTTCCAGCACTTCGCTCAATTGATAAACCGTCAAATTGATGCGGTGATCAGTCACCCGGCCCTGCGGAAAATTGTAGGTGCGGACGCGTTCCGAGCGGTCGCCGCTGCCGACCAGGTTGCGGCGCGCCTCGGCCTGTTGCGCCTGACGCTTCTCCCGCTGCGCCGCCAGCAGGCGCGCCTTGAGGAGACTCATGGCCTTGGCGCGGTTCTTGTGCTGCGAACGCTCCTGCTGGCACTCCACCACCACCCCCGTCGGCAGATGGGTGATGCGTATCGCCGAGTCGGTCTTGTTCACGTGCTGCCCGCCGGCGCCCGAGGATCGGTACGTGTCCACCTTCAGATCGGCGGGGTTGATCTCGACGTCGGCGACCTCGTCGAGCTCCGGAAGGACCGCCACGGTGCATGCGGAAGTGTGTATTCGACCCTGCGCCTCCGTCTCGGGCACCCGCTGGACGCGATGCGCCCCGGATTCGAATTTCAGGCGCGAGTACGCCCCATGGCCGATGATGCGGGCGATTATCTCCTTGTAACCGCCCAATCCGCTCTCGCTGCTGCTGATGATCTCTACCTGCCAGCCGCGAGACTCGGCGTAGCGCGAATACATCCGGAACAGGTCGGCCGCGAACAGGGCTGCCTCGTCGCCGCCGGTGCCGGCGCGTACCTCCAGAAAGATGTTGCTGTTGTCCGCCGGATCCTTGGGCAGCAGCAGCCTCTGCAGGTACGACGCGAGGCGCTCGTTCTCCTCTCTTGCCCGCGCGATCTCCTCCTCGGCCAGCGCCTGCATCTCCCTGTCGTTCTCCCGCAACATGGCCTGCGACTCGGCGATCACGGCTTCGTTGCGGCGATAACGCGAGTAGCAGTCCACCACCGGGCTCAACTCAGCGTATTCCTGGGACAACGCACGGAAGCGGTTCTGGTCCCCGATGACCTGCGGATCGGCGAGCAACGCGCCGAGCTCCTCCTGCCGTTCGGCAAGGGCTTGCAGTTTGTTCAGCAGCGAGGCCTTCATGATCTCCGTGTCGCGGACGGGCGGAATGAGCGCGCAATTGTACCGCGGCGGCGGCGTCAACCAATTCCCCGGGCGCGCCGCGGCGGCCCGCGCGCTGAGGGCGTCGCCGTCCTCAACCCTCCGGTTTCAGCTCGAACAGGTCTGCGGCCGTCGCGATGATGTCCTCGCGACCTGCGCTCGCAGCCGCCTTGATCCGCACCGTCGGCGTGTGGATCAGCTTGTTGGTGAGGGTGTTGGCGAGAAACTGCAGCGCTTCCTGAGGCGAAGTGCCGCATTCCAGTTGTTTCAGCGCCCGCTGCAGCACCTCGTTGCGGGCCGCCTCGGCGTGGCTGCGCAGGGTGCGCAAGATCTCCACGGCATCGCCTTGCTGCATCCATTCGAGAAACTGCTGTGCAGCGGTGTCGATCATCTCCTCGGCCTGCGCGGCAGCCGCCTCGCGCGATCGCAGATTCTCCTCGATGACGGCCTGCAGGTCGTCTATGGTGTACAGGTATACATCCTCCAGTTCGCCAACGGCCGGATCGATGTCACGCGGCACAGCGATATCGACGAGAAACATCGGCTTGCGCCGGCGCGCCTGCAAGGCCCGCGCGACAGTATCGGCCATGAGTATCGGCGTCGGGGAGGCCGTCGAGGAGATGACGATGTCGGCGTCGGCCAGATGCGCGGGCAGGTCGTGCAATGGCAGCGCGAAACCGCCGAAGCGCGAGGCGATGGCCTGCGCGCGCTCCAGCGAGCGGTTCGCGACCAGCAGATGCCGCAGGCGATTCGCGTAGAGGTGGTTGGCGGCGAGCTCGATCATGTCGCCGGCGCCGATGAGCATCGCGGTCGTGCCCGCCAGGTCGCCGTGGATCTGCTGTGCCAGCCGCACTGCGGCGAACGCGATCGAAACCGGGCTGGAGCCGATGGCCGTGTCCGTCCGCACCTTCTTGGCGACGTGAAAGCAGTGCTGGAAGAGCCGGTTGAGCAGGCGACCGATGCTGCCCTGATCGACCGCCGCCTGGTAGGCCTCCTTGAGCTGGCCGAGGATCTGCGGTTCCCCCAGCACCATGGAGTCCAGGCCCGCGCCAACCCGCAGGAGGTGGCGCACGGTTTCGGCTTGATCGTGGCAATAGAGGTAGGGCCGCAGGTCGGTGTCGCCGAGGCCGGGCTGCGCCACGAGCCAGTCGATGACCCGCCCCCGGGCGCCGTCCTCGGTGTGGCAATAGATCTCGGTGCGGTTGCACGTGGACAGTATGGCCGCCTCGATCACCCCCGCGCAGCCGCGCAGCGCCTCGAGCGCACGGGGCAACTGCTCCGGGCTGAATGCGACTCGCTCGCGCACGGCGACGGGCGCATGCTTGTGGTTGACGCCAATGACGGTCAGCGGCATGAGCGCGTACTGCGATTGCGGGGAGCGGTATTCACGACCGGGCGTTGCATGTGCACGAACATTCGCATTCTCCGCGATGCGCCGCGGCCAGCACAAGCGAACGTTTCGGCCGGCATTCCGGCCGAAACGCCGAGCGCGGGGCGGGGCCGCGGTTCCGGCGAACAGGCCGCACGACTACGGCCGGGGCCGCGGCGCCCTATGCTGACCACGCCCGTACAAGTACGTTATAGTGAACCATATCCGCGTTCACACCGTCTCTTGAGCAAACGAACCCGCTCCCGCCTTCAGGGCGGCCCCCGGTAAATGGCCGAAATATCCGCTCATCCACACCGTCGGCAGAGCACGCGCGCCGCCGCCATGACGGCGCTGCTGGCGACGCTGTCGCTTACCGGATGCGCGGCGCTGCGCAGCGCCGCGCCCGCCCCCGCCGGTCCCGCCCCATCCGCGGCCGAGAAGGCGCCCATCCCCCCCTTCGGCGAGGATCTGCGCGTCTCGCGGGACGGCATGAGCGCCGACGCACTGTACACCCTGCTGGTCGCCGAGCTCGCCGGCCAGCGCGGCCAGATCGACATCGCGTTGGACAATTACATGAGGCTGATGCGCGCGATCCCTGATCCGCAGATCGCGGAGCGTGCGGCGCGGGTGGCGGCCTACGCGCAGCGCGGACCGGAGACCATGGAGGCCGCCGAGCGCTGGGTGCAATTGCAGCCGAGGAATCTCGAGGCGCGCCAGCTGCTGGCCGGCGAGCTGCTCCGTGCCGGCCGGCGCGACGAGGCCCTGGTCCAACTCGACTACATCCTCAATTCGGCGGCCGGCGAGCCCGCCGAGCGCATGTGGGCCGTGGCCAATCTCCTCAGCCGGGAGCAGGACAAGAAGGCCGCGGTCGAGGTGATGGAAAAGCTCATCGATCAGCACGGGCGCACCCCCGAGTCGCTGTTCGCATACGCATTGCTCGCCATCCGTGCCGAGCAGATGGACAAGGCACGCGAGGCGATGGACCAGGTGGCGGAGCTGAAACCGACGAACGAGGGCGTGGCGATAGCCTATATCGGCGTGCTGCAGAAGCAGGGCGAGACCAAGGCGGCCATCGAGTGGCTGGAGGCGGTGCTCGAGAAACATCCTGAGCAGCAGAACATGCGACTCATCTACGCACGCCTGCTGGCCGACGACAAGCAATACGACAGCGCCTACAGGGAGTTCAAGGCGCTGGAGAAGCAGCAACCCGCGAACGCGGACGTCAAGTACGCCCTCGGCCTGCTGGAACTGCAGCGGCAGAACAGCCGCAAGGCGCGGCCCTATTTCGAGCAGTTGGTGAAGATGGGCGAGCACGCCGACGAAGGCCGTTTTTATCTCGGCCAGATCGCCGAGTCGGAAAAGGACGACGCGCAGGCGCGCAAGTGGTTCGAGGAGGTGAAGGAAGGCGAGCTCCGGCTGGAATCGCGCCTGCGCGTCGCGCTGATGCTGGCGCGGCAGGGCAAGCCCGGGGAGGCGCAGAAGTATCTGCAGGGCATCGCGCCGGAGTCCGAGGCCGAGCGAATCCGCCTGATCCGCGCGGAAGGCGAGATCCTGGCCGATGCGGGGCAACTGCAGGCGGCCATGGATGTCTACGACCGGGCGTTGAAGGACTCCTACGACTCGGAGCTGCTCTACACGCGTGCCATGCTGGCCGAGAAAATGAACCGGCTGGACATAGTCGAGCGCGACCTGCGGCAGCTGCTCGAACGCGACCCGGACAATTCTCAGGCACTGAATGCGCTCGGCTATACGCTCGCGGACCGCACCACCCGGTACGACGAGGCCTATGCCCTCATCAAGCGTGCGCTCGAGCTGGCCCCCAATGACTTCTACATACTCGACAGCATGGGCTGGGTGCTGTTTAAGCAGGGTAAACTCGACGAGGCACTGAGCTATCTCGGTCAGGCGCGTGCGCAGCGCGATGACCCGGAGGTCGTGGCGCACATGATCGAGGTGCTGATGGCCAAGGGCGAGCGGAACCAGGCGAGGCGGCTGCTGGCGGAGGCGCTGAAGAGCCACCCGGAGGACGAGCGCCTGAAAAAGGTCAAAGAGAAATTCGGCCTGTGAGCGCGTCGCCAGCGCAGGCCGCCGGCCCCACCATTGCACGCGTCGCGCTGCTGGCGCTCACGGTCGTGATCGGGGCCTGCGCCACCGCGCCGAGCGCGCCCCCGCCGATGGAACGTGGTACGGCGCTGGGGCGATGGCTGGATCGGCAGCAGCGGCTCGCGGCGCTGGTGCATTGGGCGCTTCAAGGGCGGGTGGGGATCGAGACCGGCAAGGACAGCGGCCATGCGAGCATGAGCTGGGAGCAGAACGGGGAGAACTACGCGATACGCATCTCCGCCCCGATGTCGCAGGGCACTTTCGAATTGAAGGGAGGCGCCGCGGGAGTGACCCTGCGGGGTCCGGACAACCGGGAGGTAGCCGCCGCGGATCCGCAGGCGCTGATGCAGGAGCAGCTGGGCTGGAGCCTGCCGGTGGCGGGCCTGAAATACTGGATCCGCGGAATTCCCGTGCCCAACCGGCCCGTCGCGGCGGTGCGTCTGGACGATGCCGGGCGCCTGAGCGACCTGGAGCAGGACGGCTGGCGGGTCAGCGTCCAGAGGTACAAGACGGTGGGCGGAGAGGAGTTGCCGGACAAGATCTTCATGGAGAACGCCCCCCTGAAGATGCGCGTGGTCATCGGCGAATGGCAGTTACCCTAGCGAAGACGCTGCGCTGGCCCGCCCCGGCCAAGATCAACCTCTTCCTGCACGTGACCGGCCGTCGTTCCGACGGCTATCACACCCTGCAAACGGTATTCCAGTTCCTCGACCTGTGCGACTGGCTGGATTTCGAGCGGTGTGAGGACGGACGGATCCTGCGGACCACGGCGGTGGAGGGCATCCCGCCCGAGCAGGATCTGATCGTGCGGGCAGCGCGCGCCCTGCAGGCGCACGCCGGGGTGAAGGCCGGGGCGCGCCTGAGCATCGACAAGCGCCTGCCCGTCGGCGGCGGCATAGGTGGTGGCAGTTCCGATGCCGCGACGACCCTGGTGGCCCTGAATTTCCTCTGGGGCCTGGACCTGTCTCTGGAGGAGCTGGCGAAGATCGGCCTGCAACTCGGGGCCGACGTGCCCATTTTCGTGGCCGGCGAGGCCGCCTTCGCCGAGGGGGTCGGCGAGATCCTGACCCCGGTGGCGCCGGCCGAGCCGTGGTATGTGTTGCTGAAGCCGGACTGCGCCGTACCCACGGCGGCCGTGTTCGCGGACCCGGATTTGACACGTGATACCCCGCCTATCACAATTCGCGACTTTCTCCAGGGGGCGGGGCGGAACGACTGCGAACCGGTGGTCCGGCGCCGCTTCCCGGCGGTGAACGCAGCCCTGGACTGGCTGTCGGCGCGCAGGCCTTCGCGGCTGACCGGAACCGGGGCCTGCGTGTACGCGATCTGCACCGACGAGGCCCAGGCCAGAAAAATCGTCGCGGAGGTGCCGCCGCCCTGGCAGGCATACGCGGTGCGCGGGCTCAATCGATCGCCGCTCCTGGATCGCCTGGCGCGGGCGCGCGCGGCCGCCGAGGCGACGGCGATGTTCGCGCGGGACGAGCCGATCGACTAGCAGGGGGTGCCGACCGCGGCCGACAAGATTTCTTGGGGCGTCGCCAAGTGGTAAGGCACCGGATTTTGATTCCGGCATTCCCAGGTTCGAATCCTGGCGCCCCAGCCAACAGTCAGTACGGACCGTGCCGCCACGGCGCGGGCCCCAACGTCACCAAACACTGGAGTGCAGCTGCGTGGCGCTCGACGAGTTTACGCTGTTCACCGGTAACGCCAATCGTCGCCTGGCAGAGGCAGTGGCCGGGCATCTGTACCTGCCGCTCGGCAAGGCGGTCGTAGACCGTTTCAGCGACGGCGAGATACAGGTCGAGATCATCGAGAACGTGCGCGGTCGGGACGTGTACATCATGCAGCCGACATGTGCGCCGACGAACGACAACCTGATGGAACTGCTGGTGATGACGGATGCCATCCGTCGCGCCTCGGCGGCGCGGGTCACCGCGGTGATACCCTATATGGGATACGCGCGCCAGGACCGGCGGCCGCGCTCGGCGCGCGTGCCGATCTCGGCTCGCCTGGTCGCGAACATGATCCAGGCTGCCGGCGTGAGCCGCGTGCTCACAGTGGACGTGCACGCCGACCAGGTGCAGGGATTCTTCGACATACCGGTCGACAACATCTACGCCTCGCCGGTACTGCTCGGCGACGTGTGGAAGAAGGTGAGCCGCTCGGATCTGATGGTGGTATCGCCCGACGTCGGCGGCGTGGTTCGCGCGCGCGCGCTGGCAAAGCGGCTGGACGACGCCGACCTGGCGATCATCGACAAGCGCCGCCCGCGCGCGAACGTCGCCGAGATCATGAACATCATCGGCGACGTGAAGGATCGCAGCTGCGTCATCGTCGACGACATCGTGGACACGGCCGGCACGCTGTGCCAGGCGGCCGCGGCGCTGAAGCGAAGCGGCGCCAGGCGGGTGTCGGCCTATTGCACGCACGCGGTGCTCTCTGGCAACGCGATCGCGAACATCGAGGGCTCCGAGCTCGACGAACTGGTGGTGACCGACACGATTCCGCTGAAGCCGGATGCCGAGGGGTGTTCGCGCATCCGGCAGGTGAGCGTGGCAGGGCTGGTTGCCGAGAGCCTGCGTCGCATCGCCAGCGGCGAGTCGTTGAGCACCCTGTTCATGGATTAGTGGTACGCGGTCCGGTCGCATGCGACCGGACCGGTTTTGGAGCGGTCGCCTGGTCGCGGGCGATCGCGGACTCAATCGCGTAAGCAAAGGAGAAGATGTCATGCAGCAGTTTGAAATCATCGCCGAGAAGCGCGCTGATCAGGGCAAGGGTGCGAGCCGCCGCCTGCGCCGCGCCGGCAAGGCCCCGGGCATACTTTATGGAGGCGGCAAGACGCCGCAGTCCATCGCGGTCAGCAACAACGAGATGATGTTGCACCTCGCCCACGAGGCCTTCTACTCCCACATACTGACGCTGAAGCTGGAAGGCGCCGCCGAGAAGGTGGTTCTGAAGGACGTGCAGCGCCATCCCTTCAAGCCCATCGTGCTGCACGTCGACCTGATGCGCGTGGACGAAAAGAAGAAGCTCACGATGCGCGTGCCGCTTCACTTCCTCAACGAGTCGTCCTGCGTAGGCGTGAAGACCGGCGGCGGGGTCATCAGCCACCTGATGACGGATATCGAGATCTCGTGTCTGCCCAAGGATCTTCCGGAATTCATCGCGGTGGATCTCGGTGCCATGAACGTCGGCGATACGCTGCACGTCTCGGACCTGAAGCTTCCCGATGGTGTCGAGTCCATCGGTGACGCCGAGCAGGGCGTGGTCTCCTGCCACCTGCCCAAGGTGGTCGTGGAGGAGGCGCCCGTGGAAGCCGAGGCGGCCGCCGCCCCGGCGGGGGCTCCTGCCGCGGCGGCGCCCGCGGCCGCTCCCGCGCCCAAGGCCGAAGGCAAGAAGTAGTCGTCGATTACCGGAACCGGCAATTTGGCCGCGTCGATCGCAGCAGTCGTGGGCCTGGGCAACCCGGGCCCGGACTATGCGCGTACGCGGCACAACGCCGGTTTCTGGCTGGTCGATCGCCTGGCCGAGAGGCAGGGAGTCAGCTTCCGGCGCGAATCGAAGTTTCACGGCGAGGTCTGCCGGGTGAGCGTCGAGAACCACGAGCTGTGGCTGCTCAAGCCCGCCACCTACATGAACCTGAGCGGCGAGGCGGTCGCCGCCTTCACGCGGTTCTACCGTCTCGCAGCCGAGCAGATCATCGTGGCGCATGACGAACTGGATCTGCCGCCGGGGATCACGCGCCTGAAGAAGGACGGTGGCGCGGGCGGTCACAACGGCCTCGCCGACATCATCGAGAAGCTGGCCAGCCGCGAGTTCTTCCGCTACCGGATCGGCATAGGCCACCCTGGATCCCGGGAGCTGGTGACGCCCTTTGTTCTCGGGCGCCCCCCCGCAAACGAGGAGGGCGAGATCCTCGCTTCCATCGACGAAGCATTGGCGGTGCTGCCCCTGGTGCTCGGCGGGCAGGTAAACAAGGCGATGACGCACCTGAATCGCCGATCGCAGGTCGACAACCCCACCACCACACAATAACCCGGACGCCGAAGCGCCGGGATTGGCCCCGCGGAGATCAAATGGGATTCAAATGCGGTATCGTCGGGCTGCCCAACGTCGGCAAGTCCTCCTTGTTCAATGCCCTGACCAGCGCCGGCATCGCGGCCGAGAATTATCCCTTCTGCACCATCGATCCGAACGTCGGGGTCGTGCCAGTGCCGGACCCCAGGCTCGATCGAATCGCCGCGATCACCAAGCCGCAGAAGATCGTGCAGACGTACATGGAGTTCGTCGATATCGCCGGACTCGTGGCCGGCGCCTCCAAGGGCGAGGGCCTCGGAAACCAGTTCCTATCCCATATCCGCGAAACCCAGGCCATCGCGCACGTGGTCAGGTGCTTCGAGGACGAGAATGTCATACACGTCGCCGGGCGCGTCGATCCGCTCTCCGACATCGAGACCGTGAATACGGAGCTGGCGCTCGCGGACCTGGACACCGTGACGCGCGCGGCGGAGAGGCTCGGGAAACAGGCGAAGGCGGGGGCGGACAAGGAGCTGCTGGCGAAAAGGCAGATCCTGGAGCGTCTGATCGGGCACCTGAACGAGGGGCGGGCGGCGCGCACCCTGGCGCTCTCCGGGGAGGAAAGAGCGCGGCTGAAGGAATACAACCTGCTGACCATGAAGCCGGTCCTTTACGTCGCCAATCTCGACGAGAGCGCTTTGAAGAGCGGCAACGTGCATCTGCGCAAGGTGGAGGAGCTCGCTGCCGCGGAGGGCGCGGCGTGCGTGCCCGTCTGCGCGGCCATCGAGGCCGAGCTCGCGCAGCTCGGTGAGGCGGATCGCCGTGAATTCCTGATCGAACTCGGCCTGGAGGAGCCAGGCCTGAACCGGCTCATCCGGGCGGGATACACGCTGCTCGGCCTGCAGACGTTCTTCACGACCGGCCCGAAGGAGACGCGCGCCTGGACGATCCCGGTCGGCGCCACGGCGCCGCAGGCCGCCGGCGTCATCCACACGGATTTCGAGCATGGATTCATCCGCGCCGAGGTCATCGCCTACCAGGATTTCATCGACTGCGGCGGTGAACAGGCCGCGAAAGAAAGAGGGAAATGGCGGCTGGAAGGCAAGGACTACGTCATGCAGGACGGCGATATCGTCCATTTCCGCTTCAACGTGTAAGGCCCTAGCGCGCAGAGGCGCGGGTCGCCGTCCAGGTCTTCGTGTAGTATTTTTTCCGGGGGGTGCCTCGCGGACAAGAATAAGGACTTGCATGCGTTACCGTCTCGCCCGAATCGAGGACTTCACACGCTGCCTTGACCTGATACACAACAGCCTCACGGATCGGCCCGACCTGCGCCAGCGCCTTCCGGAGGTCTGGTCGTCGCTGTTTCGCGCCGGCAGCCTGCTGTCGGCTGTGATCGAAGATGTCTCGTTGCCGGAGGCCGAGCGTTTGCTGGCCATCTACCTGGCGGTGTTCGTCACCGACGCCTACGTCGAGGAGCTGCTCGACTCGCCGCACCCACGCGTTGTGATGCGGTTGTACGAACGCATCGTCGCCGGCGACTCGCCGGTGCTGACGCCCGAGCAGATCCGCGCGGCCAACTCCGGGCGCGGGCTCAACTGCCTGATGCTTCACACCGGCATGCGAGCGATCGGGACGGCGGTCAACCGCCGGCTCGCGGAAAGTCTCCGCGACGTCTGTGTGCTGCTGCACGCCGGCTACCGGACACGCATGGTCATGGAGGAGGTGCTGGGCACGCGGGCTCGCATCGCCATGGAGCAGTCAGGCTTCCGCCTGGCGACCGACTTTGCCGATCACTACCGTGCCGCCGCGCCGCCGCCCGACGACCACCCCTATCTCTTCGTGGCCGCGGCCGAGGAACAGTATCCCGGCATCGTCAGCGGCTGCTCCTTCTACTTCAACTGCGGTGACCCGCGGTTCGATTTCGCGCCGGTGCAGCAGCAGGTCCTACTGCACGCGCTCTTCAATGAATCCGACGAGGAGATCGCCGAGTCCCTGGCCATATCCATCGAAACCGTGCGCAAGCACTGGCGATCGATATACCGGCATGTGCTGGAGGTCAACCCCCGGTTTTTTCCGGGCGAACGCGGAAGCGGCGACGCGCGTGGACCGGAAAAGCGCCGCTACCTGCTGAGCTTCCTGCGCATGCATCTGGAGGAGGTGCGGCCGCGCCTGCGCGTACGCAGGCGCCGGCCGCGCGCACTGTTGCACACGGTGTGACCGCCGGAGACGGTGCGCACGCCCGGGCGCCAAAGGCTATTCCAGCGACAGGATGAAATCCCACTCCGCCTTGGTGACCGGCATGACCGACAGCCGGTTGCCACGCTGAAGCAGCGCCAGGTTACGCAGTGGTTCGTGCCTGCGCAGTTCCTCCAGCCCGACGATGCGCCCGAACTTGCGCTTCAGCCTCACGTCCACGCAAAACCAGCGTGGGGCGTGGCGATCGCTGCCCGGATCGTAGTACCTGCTGTCGGGATCGAACTGCGACGGATCGGCGTAGCCGCGCCGCACTACCTCCACGATTCCGACCACGCCCGGCTGCCCACAACTGGAATGGTAGAAGAAGGCGCGATCGCCGACGCGAAAATCGTCGCGGAGCATGTTGCGGGCCTGATAGTTGCGGACCCCGTCCCATGCCGTGGTCTTCCCGGGGCTCGCCGCGAGGTCGTCGACGCTGAAGGCCGACGGCTCGGATTTCAACAGCCAGTAATTCATGGGATCGCGTCGGAAAGCGGCTGTGGGTACGCGGCGCTGGCCGGTCACACTGCGGACCGGCCCGGAAGGGCGCGCGCCTGGCGAAAAAGGTGGATCTCCGGGATGCCGTTGCCGACCATCGACTTGAACCGCAGGTTCAAGATTGGAGTCGTTCCGGGCGAATCAGGCTTTCCGCTCGTGACGGCATAGCTCAACATCGCCGTTTCTCGGTCAACTCCTGGTGGATGTAACGTATAGGCTCAAGAATACCCGGCCTGCTGACGCACACCCCAGAGAATTCTTTGTTTCGACCCCGCGCCGCCATTGGGTCTCGCGCGGCCGTCCCCGCTCGATCACCGGTGCTCAGCTCGATGAGACGTCGGTGAGTTCCAGTTGTTCCTCGCGGCTCAGCGCGCCCGCGATCTTGCTCTGAATCCGCTTCAGGCTCGCGCCGATGTTCAGAGTATAACCCTCTTTCTGGTTGCGGTAGTCCTGATATTCGTGCGCGATATTCAGGGCCGCCATCACGGCGATGCGTTCCGCACCGATAATCTTTCCGGAGTCGCGCAGCTGCTTCATGCGCTTGTTGAGGAACTCCGCCGCCTGGAACAGGGACTCGCGCTCGTTCTCGGCGCAGGCGACGAGATACTCCTTGTCGAGTATGGTCACGGGTATGGGCTTGGGCGCGTCACTCATTGGCGGGTTTCCATGGCCTTGAGGCGGGCGATCATCGATTCGACGCGCGTGCGCGCCATCTCGGTCTTCTCGATCAGCAACGAACGTTCCGCCGACAAGGTTGCCTGCTGCGATTTCAACGCGCGATTCTCGTTGGAGAGCTTGTCGATCGTGCGAATGAGCTCGTCAACGCGCGCTTCGAGCGCCGCCAAGTCCAGCGATTCAGTTTCTTGTTCGTTCATCTGCGTAGTGCGCGTAGGGTGCGAATCCGACTCCCAGGTTACCCCGCTTCCGGCCAATATAGAGCGGCCATCAGAGGGGGTCAACAGCGCCGGTCGCGCGAGCGCGGTTGTGATAAATTGTCGATGATAATTATGGGCGTTGGTACCTTGCATTTTTCCAATTCCAGGTCCATCCGTCGCGCTCGGAGAGTCTTGCCGCCATGCTGAAACAGGAGTTTGCGCGCCGCCGCAAGCAGCTCATGGAAACCATGGGCAACCGCGCCATTGCCATCATTCCGACGGCGCAGGTTCGCATCCGCAATCGCGACGTGGAGTTTCCGTTCCGCGCCGACAGTGATTTCTATTACCTGACGGGTTTTGCCGAGCCCCAGGCAGTGGCCGTCCTGGTGCCGCATCGGCCGCAGGGCGAGTACATACTGTTTTGTCGCGAGCGCGACCCTGAGCGGGAGGCCTGGGACGGATTGCGCGCCGGTCTGGAGGGTGCCACCGAAGTGTACGGGGCCGATGACGCATTCCCGTATTCGGACATGGACGACATACTTCCGGGGCTGCTCGAGAACAAGGCACGCGTGTACTACACCATGGGGCAGGACGCCGAATTCGACCACCGGGTGGTCAACTGGGTGACGCAGGTCCGTGGCCGTGGCCGCGCCGGCGTGCGGGCGCCGGAGGAGTTCATCGCGCTTGGACACATCCTCCACGACATGCGTCTGTTCAAGAGCAAGGCGGAGATAACCGCTATGCGTCAGGCGGCCCAGATAACGGTCGAGGCGCATCGGCGCGCCATGCGCGTGTGCCGGCCGGGCATGTACGAGTATCAGATCGAGGCGGAGCTGCACCACGCGTTCATGCACGGGGGCGCGCGGGCCACTGCCTATCCTCCGATCGTCGGCAGCGGCGGCAACGGCTGCATCCTTCACTACCGTGAGAATTCCGCGCTGCTGAAGGACGGCGATCTGCTGTTGATCGACGCCGGCGCGGAGTACGACTGCTATGCGGCGGACGTGACCCGCACGTTCCCGGTGGGCGGCCGGTTCTCGGCGGCGCAGCGCGAGGCCTACGAGCTGGTGCTCGAGGCGCAGCTCGCCGCCATCGAGAAGGTGAAGCCAGGCAATCACTGGAACGACCCGCACGAGGCCGCGGTCCGCGTCATCACCAAGGGGCTGCTCGAGCTCGGGATCCTGAAAGGCAAGCTCGCGGCCCTCATCAAGACCGAGGCGTACCGTCCGTACTACATGCACCGGACCGGACACTGGCTGGGCATGGACGTGCACGATGTGGGCGACTACAAGGTCGGGGGCGAGTGGCGCGTGCTGGAACCGGGCATGACCCTGACGGTCGAGCCCGGCCTGTACTTCAGGGCCGGCAGCCGCGGCCTGGCCAAGCGTTGGTGGAACATCGGGATACGCATCGAAGACGACGTACTGGTGACCCGCAGCGGCAACGAGGTGCTGACCGTCGAAGCGCCCAAGACCGTCGAGCAGATAGAGTCGCTGATGTCGCTGGCGCACGCCGCTTGAGCCGGCAATGAAACGGTACGACGTCGTCATCGTCGGTGGTGGCCTCGTGGGAGCCACGCTTGCATGCGCGCTGCTCGAAGCGCCGCTTTCGGTGGCGCTGCTCGAGGCCGTGCCGTTCGAGGTCGATGCACCGCCGAGCTTCGATGACCGCGGGCTGGCCCTGTCGCCGGCGACGCAGCGGGTCCTGAGCGGCATAGGCGTATGGCCGGGCCTCGCGGCTGCCGCCACGCCGGTGCGGGCCATACACGTCTCGGAGCGGGGCCGATTCGGCGCGGTGCGGATTTGCGCGGAGGACTACGGCCTCGAGGCCCTTGCGCACGTGAGCCTTGCGCGTGACCTAGGCGCCGGCCTGATGCAGCGCCTGAAGCCGCAGGCCAACTGCGAGCTGCATTGTCCGGCGCGCGTGGTCGGCGTACGCCACGACCGCGATGCGATGGTAGTGACGGCGCAGCGAGGCGAGGATCGCTATACCATCGAGACCCGACTCCTGATCGTGGCAGACGGCGCGCAGTCGCCCTCACGCAGTCTGCTGAATATCGGGGCGCGGGAGCGCGACTACGGCCAGACCGCGATCGTCGCCAATCTGCGGACCGGCCGGCCTCACGACAACGTGGCCTACGAGCGGTTCACGCCCGACGGTCCAGCCGCCGTGCTGCCGCAGCGGACGGGGCTTTGCGGCCTGGTCTACGTGCTTCCGACCGCGGCTGCAACCGCGGCCGCATCCCTTCCCGATCGCGCTTTCCTCGCGCAGGTGCAGGAGCGGTTCGGCCGGCGCCTCGGCGAGCTCTCGGGCCTCGGTGGGCGCAGCCTGTATCCACTGCGCCTGGTCGTCGCCGACCGGATCGCCGGGGCTCGCTACATGGTGGTCGGCAACGCCGCCCACGCCGTTCACCCGAACGGGGCGCAGGGTTTCAACCTCGGCGTGCGCGACGCGGCGGTGGCCGCGGAGTGCATCATCGACGCGGCTCGGGCCGGCCTGGACGTCGGTGCCGACGCGGTGACCGGTTCGTATGCAGAGCGCTGCCGCCCGGATCACCAGCGTACGATCCGATTCACCGATGGACTCACCCGGCTGTTCTACAACGACTGGTGGCCGCACGCCGTGGCCAGGCAGGCCGCCATGCTGGCGGTGGAGCTGATTCCGCCGCTGAAGCGGCGGCTGGTGGCGCACGGCAGCGGGCTGCGCGGGGCGCCGTCGCGGCTGTTGCAGGGGCGGCCATTGTGATCCGGTCGCGCCGTGCCGTACCGGCCGAATTCGACGTCGCCGTCATCGGCGGCGGCGTGGTGGGCTCGACAGTGGCTGCCTTGCTCGGGGGCTTGTCGTTGCGCGTGGCGGCAGTGGAGGCCGCCGCCGCGGCGACACCGGCCGATCCGAAAGAGTACGACCTCCGGGTCTACGCCCTCACCCGCGCCTCCGCGCGTATCCTCGCTCATGCCGGTGCCTGGCAGGGGATCGAACGCCGCCGTCATGGCTGTTTCCGGCGCATGGAGGTCTGGGACGCGCACAGCAGGGGCCGTATCAGTTTTGACAGTGCGGCGCTGGCGGAACCCACCCTTGGCTACATCGTCGAGCAGCGCGCACTTTGCGACGCGCTCGGCGAGCGCCTGCGGGAGTTGCCGAACGTGACCGTCATGCGGCCGGCGTCGCTGCAGTCATGGGAGGGCATGGCGGACCGTCTCGAGGTCGTTCTCGAGGACGGGCGGCGCGTCTCGGCGCGGTTGTTGGTTGGCGCCGACGGCGCCGCATCGCGAGTGCGCACGGTGGCGGGGATAGGCTACGAGCGTCACGGCTACGATCAGCAAGCCGTCGTCTGCAACGTCCGCACGGAGCGACCGCACGAGGACACCGCACGCCAGCGCTTCCTGGCCGAGGGCCCGTTGGCCTTCCTGCCGCTCGATGACGCTCACCAGTCCTCCATCGTGTGGTCGACCACCCCGGCGCACGCGGAGCGTCTGCTGGGTCTCGATACCGAGGACTTCCGCGGCGAGCTTGCGACCGCCTTCGGGCACCGGCTGGGCCGCGTGCTCGAGGCCGGGCCGCGGGCCGCCTTCGAACTCGCCAAGGCGCGCGCCGAGCGCTACGTGCTGCCGCGCATCGCGCTGGCCGGGGACGCCGCCCACGCCATACATCCGCTCGCCGGGCAGGGCGCCAACCTCGGCCTCCTCGACGCGGCCACGCTGGCGGAGGTGGTCGCGGAGGCTGCAGCCGAGGGCGCAGACATCGGGGCGCTGCGTGTGCTTCGCCGCTACGAGCGCTGGCGCGCCGGCGAGAATCGCCTCATGCAGGCGACGATGGACGGTTTCAAGCACCTGTTCGGCAGTGACCTGAAGACGGTCCGCTGGCTGCGCGGGGCGGGTCTGTCGCTCGCCGATCGCTGCCAGCCCGCCAAGGAGTTGATCATGCGCCTGGCGATGGGACTGAGCGGCGACCTGCCCGCGGCCGCCCGCTTGCGAGGCATCAGCTGAACCCGTCGCGGGCAGGACCCGGAGACTGGAAGAGATGACCGACGCCCCGACCGCGCTGTTCGAATCCTCACTGACATCGCTGCCGCTCCTTTACCGCGGCAAGGTCCGCGACGTCTACGCGATCGGAGACGACCAGCTCCTCATCGTCGCCACCGACAGGCTGTCCGCCTTCGACGTCGTCCTGCCGGATCCGATCCCGGGCAAGGGCGCGGTGCTCACCGCCGTCTCGAATTTCTGGTTCGAGCGCACGCGGCACATCATCCCGAACCATCTCGTGGATCGCCCTCTGGCGGAGGTGCTGCCCGACGCCGCCGAACGAGCGCAGGTCGCGGGACGTGCCGTCATCGCCCGCCGGCTGAAGGCTTTGCCGGTCGAGGCGGTCGTGCGGGGGTATCTGATCGGGTCGGGATGGAAGGACTACCAGCGCACCGGCGCTGTCTGCGGGATCGCGCTTCCGGGCGGCCTGCGGCAGGCCGAGCGACTCCCACGCCCCATCTTCACGCCGGCGACCAAGGCACCCTCGGGCAGACACGACGAGAACATCGATTTCGCGCACGCCGCCTCCGTCCTGGGCACCTCGCTGGCCGAACAGGTGCGTGACGTGAGTCTGCGCATCTACGAGGAGGCGGCGGCCTACGCGGCGCAGCGGGGCATCATCATCGCCGACACCAAGTTCGAGTTCGGCACCGATGCGGCGGGCAGTCTGATCCTGATCGACGAGGTCCTCACTCCGGACTCCTCACGCTTCTGGCCTGCGGATTCCTACGCGGCGGGCATCAGTCCGCCGAGCTTCGACAAGCAGTTCGTCCGCGACTACCTCGAGACGCTAGATTGGGACAAGAAGCCGCCCGGTCCCCGCCTGCCCGCCGATGTGCTGCAAAGAACCGCGGAAAAGTACCGAGAGGCGCAGCGGCGGCTCATCGGGCAGGGCTGAACCATCGCCGGGCGTCGGCACCGAAAGAGTGCGGGCCGCCGTCGGAATGGAGTAGACTTCGCACATCGTGCGATGGTGGTTGCCGTATCGTGCGACGTCCCGACCAAATAGATCCCAGTTAGGAGGAGGAATCATATGAAATACCTTGCCATCGCTGTCGCGCTCCTGGGCCTGACCCTGGCCGGCTGCCAGAAGAAAGAGGCCGCCGAGCCGGCAGCCGAAGCCGCCGCGCCGGCCGAGCAGGCAGCCACCGCGACCACCGAGGCCGCCGGTTCCGCCGAGCAGGCCGAGGCGCCTGCCGAGGCTCCGGCGCAGCAGTAATCGGGCAGTAATCGGTCTGGCGGGTTGCTCGCCGCTGCGGCCGCGGCCGTCTCGGCGAGCCAATGAGAAAGGCGGGCATTGCCCGCCTTTCTCTCTGCGCAGGGGCGGAGCCGTCAGCTGGCTTGCGCGGCTAGGCGGCCGCCTCCATGCTCTCGCTGTACTTGCCCAGCGTCGCCAGTCCGTTCATCCTCGCCCGATGCAGGAAGGCCCTCTGGCCGGCGAGGAAATTCTCCGCCTTGCCCGCCCACGCCTTCAACGCGGAGTCCTGCAGGGCCCGGCCGTAGGAGAACGACAGCGGCCACGGATGGGCAACGCCCATCGAGTTCATCAGGTTCAGGTGGGCCGTCGAGGGCTCCGGCTTCTGCCCGCCGGAGAGGAACACGATGCCGGCCACCGTCGCCGGTACCGTCGTGCGCAGGGCGCGCACCGTCATCTCGGCCACTTGCTTTGGGCTGGCCTGGTCGGCGCACTTCTTGCCCGGAACCACCATGTTCGTCTTCAGGATCATGTTCTCGAACACGACGCGCTGTTCGGCGAGCTCGTTGAAGACCTGGCGCAGCGTCGCCACGGTCACCTCGTAGCATCGATCGATTCCGTGATCTCCTTCCATCATGACCTCCGGCTCCACCATGGGGACCAATCCCTGCTCCTGGCACAGCGCGGCATAGCGGGCGAGCGCGTGAGCGTTGGCGTGTATGCCGGCCGGGGTGGGCACGCCCGCGCCGATATTGATGACTGCGCGCCACTTGCAGAACTTGGCGCCGAGCCTGACGTACTCTTCGAGGCGGCCGCGCAGCCCGTCCAGCCCCTCGGTGACCTCTTCGCCGGGGAAACCGGCCAACGGCTTGGAGCCGGTGTCGACCTTGATGCCCGGGATGATGCCGTTGCGGGTGAGGAAATCGACGAAGCGCTCGCCCTTGGCGGTGGACTGGCGCAGCGTCTCGTCGAAGAAGATGACGCCGCTGATGAATTCCTGCGAGCCCGGCGCGGTGAGCAGCATCTCCCGGTAGGTCCGTCGCGTCTCCTCGGTCGACTCGATGCCTATGGAGTCGAAGCGCTTCTTGATGCTGGGGAAACTCTCGTCGGCCGCGAGTATGCCCTTGCCGGGCGAGACCATTGCCTTGGCGACGGCAGCCATTTCCTGACTTTTTGCTGACATGGGATACGTCCTCGTTTGCCAAAAAATATGATCTGAAGCCTAATCGATTGGCGCCGGCTGGGAGGGGAGTGACGCGACGGTCGGGACTGGTCCCGGGAGACTTCGGTGCCCACCGGAGCGCCAGCCAGCATGTGTGCACGTTTATAGCACGCGGCATATTCCCCGCAAAGGCGAGGTCGCGGGAAACAGGATGCGCGTCGCCACCCCTCTCCGGGACCTCCGGTCTCAGAACAGCCGCTCTATGTAATCACCCGCGCGCACGATCTTCATCGAGTTGGTGCCGCCAGTGGTTCCGCGGGAATCGCCCTTGGTGATGATGATGAGGTCGCCCTGCTCGACGACCTTGCGATACGAGAGGATGTTGACCAGCTCGCGGTTGACCTCGGCGGACTCCGTGTGCATGACATCGAAGTTGATCGGGTACACGCCGCGGTAGATCGTGACCTTGCGCTGCGAGTGCACGTGCCGCGTGAAGGCGAATATGGGGATCGCGGAGTTCATGCGCGACATCGTGATGCAGGTGTTGCCGGTCTCGGTGAGCGCGGCAATGGCCTTGGCCTCGATACGATTGGCGGCATACATGGCCGACATCGCGATGCAGTCGTCGACCCGGTCGAAATGTATGTCCAGTCTCACCTGCGAGTCCTGCTCCTCCCACTGCCGCTCGGAACCCAGGCAGATGCGCGCCATGGCCTGCACCGCCTGCGTCGGGTGCCGGCCGACGCTGGTCTCCGCCGAAAGCATCACCGCGTCGGTCCCGTCGAGCACGGCGTTGGCGACGTCGAAGACCTCGGCGCGCGTGGGCAGCGGCTTGTCGATCATCGATTCCATCATCTGGGTGGCGACGATCACGAACCGCTTCATCTGCCGCGCCATGCGCACCAGGCGCTTCTGCACGGGAACCAGATATGCATCGCCGATCTCCACGCCCAGATCGCCGCGGGCGACCATGATGCCGTCGGCGGCCTCGATGATTCCTTCGGCGTGTTCGAGCGCCTCCGCACGCTCGATCTTCGCGATGATTCCGCAGTTGCCGTTGGCGAGCTTGATCAGCTCACGCGCCTCGGCGATGTCCTCCGGACTTTCGACGAAGGAGATCGCGATGTAATCGGCGCCCATGTAGACCGCGTGCCGCAAATCGTCCTTGTCCTTGTCGGTGAGCGACGCGGCCGAAAGACCGCCGCCCTCGCGATTGATGCCCTTGTTGTCGGAGAGCTGCCCCCCCAGGAGCACGGTACATTCGATGGCCGTTCCCTTTACGCGTTCGACCTTGAGGATGATGCGGCCGTCGTCGATGAGGAGCTTGTCCCCGAACTTCACGTCCTTCGCCAGGTTCTTGTAGGTGACGCCGACGCGCTGTTCGTCGCCGTCGCCCGACCCCAGCGCCGTATCGATGGTGAAGGCGTCGCCCTCCTCCAGAAAGATCGGGCCGTCGCGAAACCGCTCGATGCGAATCTTCGGGCCCTGCAGATCGGCGATGATGCCGACCTCGGTGCCGAGCGCCTTGGCCTGCTCGCGGACCAGCTGGAATCGACGCTCGTGGTGTTCGTGCGTCTGATGGGAATAGTTGATCCTGGCCACGTCCATCCCCGCGCGGATGAGCGATCGCATCACGTTCGGGTCGTCCGTGGCAGGGCCGAGCGTGCCAACAATCTTGGTTCGGCGCAATGCCATCTGGTTGCTCAGTACCCCTCGCTGGGATGCAGGCGGCCCGGCATGGCGCGGGCGCGTTCCTGAAGTATGGCGACCGCCGGCAGGGTCTTGCCTTCCAGGTATTCCAGGAATGCGCCGCCGCCGGTGGAGACGTACGAGATCTTGGCGCCGACGCGATACTTGGCGATCGCCGCCAGCGTATCCCCGCCGCCTGCGACCGAGTACGCCGTGCTGTTGGCGATCCCCTCGGCAAGGGCCCTGGTGCCGTTGCCGAACTGATCGAACTCGAAGACGCCGAGCGGCCCGTTCCAGACGATGGTGCAGGCCCGTTTCAGCAGGTCGACGTAGGCGGCCGCCGTCTCCGGCCCGATGTCGAGGATGAGATCGTCGGCAGCGACCTCGCTCGCCCGCTTGGTAGTGGCCGCCGCGGTCGCGGAGAACTCCTTGGCGCAGACCACGTCGGTCGGTATTGGTATGGAGGCGCCGCGCGCCGCGGAGCGCTGCATAAGCCGGCGCGCGGTGTCGAGCAGGTCGTCCTCGCACAGCGACTTGCCTATGGGCAGCCCCGCGGCCTTCATGAAGGTGTTGGCGATGCCGCCGCCGACGATCAGCTGATCGACGACCTCCACCAACGAGGTCAGCACCTCCAGCTTCGTCGAGACCTTGGAGCCGCCGACGATGGCGACGAGCGGTCGCGTGGGATGGTCGCGGACCTGGCGCAGCGCGTTGATCTCCGCCTCCAGCAGCGGGCCGGCGCACGCGGTCGGCGCGTACTTCGCCACGCCGTGGGTCGAGGATTCGGCCCGGTGCGCGGTGGCGAACGCGTCGTTGACGTAGACATCGCAGAGCCGTGCCATCTTGCGCGCGAGGCTGTCGTCGTTCTTCTTCTCGCCGACCTCGAAGCGGACGTTCTCCAGGAGCACCACCTCGCCGTTGTCGATCGGGAATCCGCCGTGCAGCCAGTCCTCGACCAGCGGTACCGGCTTGCCGAGCAGCTCCGAGAGACGCGCTGCAACGGGCTGCAGCGACAGGGCGGGGTCGCGCTCGCCCTCCTTTGGGCGGCCGAGATGCGACATCACCATGACCTTGGCGCCGGCCGCCGCGGCACGCTCGATGGTGGGAAGTGCGGCTCGGATGCGAGTGTCGTCGGTGATGCAGGCGCCTTCCAGCGGCACGTTGAGGTCTTCGCGGATGAGCACGCGGCGCCCGGCGAGCTTGACTTCGGACATGGTCAGCATGGCTCCTCCCTCACGCTATGACGGCTGCTGTTTGCGCCTCGCGCGCCTACTTGGCCTTCGACCAGGCCAGCGCGACGTCCAGCATCCGGTTGGAGAACCCCCACTCGTTGTCGTACCAGGACATCACCTTGCACAGGCGGCCGCCGATCACCTTGGTCTCGGAGGCCTCGTAGATGGAAGAGTGCGGGTCGTGATTGAAGTCGATCGAAACGAGCGGCTCCTTGTTGTAGGCGAGTATGCCCTTCAGCGCGCCGTCCGCTGCTTCCTTCATGACGGCGTCGATCTCCTCCTTGCTGGTATCGCGTGCGGCCGTGAACGTGAGGTCCACCATCGAGACGTTGATGGTCGGGACGCGCACGGCCAGCCCGTCGAGCCTGCCGGCGAGCTCGGGCAGCACCAGCCCCACCGCCGCGGCAGCGCCGGTCTTGGTGGGGATCATGGACTGGGTCGCCGAGCGGGCGCGCCGCAAGTCCTTGTGAAAGACGTCGGTCAGCACCTGGTCGTTGGTGTATGCGTGTATGGTCGTCATCAGGCCGGCGACCACGCCGATCTTCTCCTGCAGCGGCTTGACCAGCGGCGCCAGGCAGTTGGTGGTGCACGAGGCGTTGGAGATGACGGTGTGCGACGACCTCAATACGTCGTGATTGACGCCGTAGACCACCGTGGCGTCGACCTGGTCGCTCGCGGGCGCGGAGATGATGACCTTCCGGGCGCCGCCCTTCAGGTGCAGGCCGGCCTTCTCCCGGGTCGTGAACAGTCCGGTGCACTCCAGCACGATGTCCGCGCCCAGCTCGCCCCACGGCAGCTTGGCCGGGTCCCGCTCGGCCAACACGCGGATGCGCTCGCCGTTGACGACCATGTGGTCACCGTCGACGACGACCTCTCCTGGGAACCGGCCGTGCGCGCTGTCGTAGCGGGTCAGATGTGCATTGGTCTTGGCATCCCCGAGATCGTTGATGGCGACGACCTGAATCTCGTCGTTCCGCTTCGCCTCGTAGAGGGCGCGCAGCACGTTGCGTCCGATACGTCCGTATCCGTTTATGCCGATCTTGATGGCCATGCATCTGTTCTCCGCGTTTATCCCAAACCGTGCGCCTCCGTGCCGGGGCGCGCCCTGTTCAACTTGCTGCTACGCGCTCGACTGCGAGGTAATCGCGGATGAGAGCGCGCGTGCGGGTCGCGACGAAATAGTCAGCCCGCGGAATTGCCAACGCCTCACGATTGCCGCTGCAGGACCTGCCGGATCGCGCCAACCACGTTGTCGACGGTGAAGCCGAAATGCCTCATCAACACATCGCCCGGGGCCGATTCCCCGAAACTGTCGATACCCACGACCGCGCCATCCAGGCCGACGTACTTGCGCCAGTAGTCGGTGACGCCGGCCTCGACCGCGACGCGTGCGCGCACGCCCCGGGGCAGCACCTGCTCGCGATAGGCCGCATCCTGCGCGTCGAAGCGGTCGGTCGACGGCATCGACACGACGCGCACGGCGATCTGCTCGGATGCGAGCAGCCGCGCGGCGGCTGCGGCCAGGGCCACCTCCGAGCCGCTGGCGATGACGATCGCCTGTGGAGCGGCGCCCGCCTCGATCAGCACGTATCCGCCGCGCGCGACGAGCTCGACCTGGCTCTCCGTGCGCGGCATGGCCGGCAGGTTCTGGCGGCTGAGAAGCAGGCAGGTCGGGCCGTGCGTGCGTTCGACGGCCGCCTTCCAGGCCACCGCGGTCTCCACCGCGTCGCAGGGGCGCCAGACGCTCATGTTGGGGATGAGGCGCAGGCTCGCGGCGTGTTCCACCGGCTGGTGCGTCGGGCCGTCCTCGCCAAGTCCGATGGAGTCGTGCGTGTAGACGTGCACGCAGCGCACCTTCATCAGCGCGGCCAGGCGCACGGCATTGCGGGCGTAATCCGAGAAAACCAGGAAGGTCCCCCCGTAGGGGATGAACCCGCCGTGCAGGCTGATGCCGTTCATCACCGCCGACATCGCGAACTCGCGCACGCCGTAGTGTATGTAGTTCGCCTCCTCGTTGGCTGCGGATACGGCCTTGGAGCCGGACCACCAGGTCAGATTGGAGCCGGTGAGGTCCGCGGACCCGCCGAACAGCTCGGGCAGTGCCGGCGCGTAGGCGTTCAGCACGTTCTGCGAGGCCTTGCGGCTGGCAACCGTCTCGCCCTTGGCGGCGGTGGCGGCGATGTAGTCGCGCGTGACCTGTTCCCAGCCCGCCGGCAGCGCCCCGGACATGCGCCGCTCGAATTCCGCCGCCAGCTCCGGATACGCGCCGCGATAGGCCTCGAAGGTCTGCCGCCAGGCCGCCTCGGCCGCCGCTCCCTTCTGGCGGGCGTCATAGGCCGCATAGATGCCGGGAGGAATGACGAACGGGGCGTACTCCCACTTCAGGTATGCGCGGGCGCGGGCGACCTCCTCGGTCCCGAGCGCCATGCCGTGGCAGCCCTCCGTACCCTGCTTGTTGGGGGCGCCGTAGCCGATCACGGTCTTGCAGCAGATGAGCGTGGGGCGGCCGACGTCGTGCCGGGCCTCCTCGAGCGCGGCGCGAACGGCCTCGGCGTCATGGCCGTCGATGCCCCGGATGACGCGCCAGCCGTAGGCCTCGAAGCGCCCGGCGGTGTCGTCGGTAAACCAGCCGTGTACCTCGCCATCGATCGAAATTCCGTTGTCGTCGTAGACTGCAATGAGCTTGCCCAGACCCAACGTGCCGGCCAGCGAACAGGCCTCGTGCGAGATGCCCTCCATCAGGCAGCCGTCGCCGACAAAGGCATAGGTGTAATGGTCGACCACCTTGAAGCCGTCGCGATTGAAGCGGGCGGCCAGCTGCTTCTCGGCGATGGCCATGCCCACGGCGTTGGCCAGTCCCTGACCGAGCGGTCCCGTGGTCGTCTCCACGCCGGGCGCCGAGCCGTATTCCGGATGCCCAGGCGTTTTTGAGTGCAACTGCCTGAAATTCTTGAGATCATCGATAGTTACCGCATAGCCCGTCAGGTGCAGCAGGCTGTACACCAGCATCGACCCGTGGCCGTTCGACATGACGAACCGATCGCGGTCGGGCCATTTGGGATTGGCCGGGTTGTGGCGCAGGAAGTCGTTCCAGAGGACCTCGGCGATGTCGGCCATCCCCATGGGCGCGCCGGGGTGTCCGGAGTTGGCCTGTTGAACCGCGTCCATGCTCAGGGCACGGATCGCGTTCGCCAGTTCGCGGCGACTGGACGGCTGGGACGTTTCCATCAGGGGTTGGGGCCGGTTCATGATTGTTTTGACGTATCGAACGGCCCGAACGGCAGCCCGATAAAAAGGGGCGCCATTCTCCCGCAGCAACTCTTCCACGGCAAGTGAACGCCCCGCCGGCATGCGGCCGTCAACCGAGGCGGCGCGGGCCATCGCGGTCCGCTGCCGCGGCGAGCGCGCGTCCCGCCGCGCCTTGCGGCCGGGGAGGATTCGCAATATCGTGCCATCGTCGGTTGACCGGCTTTTCGGCCAATCCCCGGCGGGGGTTGCCGGAAAAGCCCGGGCGTGGCTGAGGGGGGCGGCGCTGCCGCGGTTCGCCACGCCGGCACAAATGCATCGCCGCGAGGCATCAGGGCGCGGCAGGGGATGTCTGCCATGGCATTGGCATTCAACGGGGACCTCGAGTCGCTGATGGACCGGGCCCGCGCCGGCGACCCGGCGGCGGCCACGCAACTGGCCGAGCACTTGCGGCACGGGATCGGGATGGACAGGGATACCCAGGAGTCCCTGCAGTGGCTGCTGCGCGCGGCCGAGGCCGAATACGCCCCGGCGCAGTACCAGCTCGCCCTAGTCTACCGCGACGGCGACGGCGTCGCCCACGACCAACTGCAGCACCTGGACTGGCTGACGCGGGCCGCCGCCAGCGGGCAGCATGCCTCAGCCATGGTCCTGATCGGGGATTGTTACCGTTTGGGCCGCGGGGTTGCGCGCGACCACGCCAAGGCCGTGCAGTGGTACCGGCTCGCGGCCGAGAAGGGCCATGCGCGGGCCCGCTACCTGCTCGCGCGCGCCTATGCACTCGGGCGTGGCATCCTGCGTGACCGGTCCCTGGCCGTGGAATGGTATCGTCGCTCCGCCCGCAACGGCTACGCGCCGGCGCAGTTCCGGCTCGGGCTCGCCTATCTGCGCGGACATGGCTGTGAGCGCGACCCCATGCAGGCGGTGATCTGGTTCGATCGCGCCGCACGGCACGGGCACGCCGGCTCCCAGTTCCGGCTCGCCAAGGCGCTCTTGACCGGCGTCGGGATCCAGAAGCAGCCCAGCGAGGCCGCGCAATGGCTGCGCTGCGCTGCCGAACGCGGGCATCTGGAGGCGCAGTACAACCTGGGTTACCTGTATGCCTACGGCGTGGGCGTGGAGAAGAGCGACGTCGAGGCCATCGGCTGGTATCGCAAGGCGGCGCGCCGCAGCCATGCCGATTCCCAGTACGCGCTCGGCTCCTTCTACCTGAACGGGCTCGGCGTAGAACGGGACCAGGCCAAGGCGTTCCTATGGCTGAGCCGGGCGGCGGCCAACGGCAGCGTCAGGGCGGCCTACCGCCTCGGCCGCCTCTATGCCGCCGGCGCATACAGTGAGAAGCCGATGATGCACGAGGCGCGCTACTGGCTCGAGGTGGCGGCGCGCGGGGGGCATCCCAGGGCGCCCTACCGCCTTGGCGTGGTCTGTGCCCGCGGCATGGCCGGGGCCAAGGATTTCGTCGCCGCTTACACCTGGTTCTATGTCGCTGCGGCAATCACCGGCGACGAGCGGGCGCTGAAGCTTGCGGAGGCCGTCGGCGGGCTCTTGACGGCCGAGGAGCTGGAGGCGGCCAAGGACCTGGCGCGCCGGACCTGGCAGGAGATAGGCGCCAAGGCGCGCCGAGTCGCCGCCGGGAAACCGGGGGACGAGGAGGCGCGCACCACCGAAGACCTGGAGGACGTCATCGAGTTACCCGCCTCGCAGGAGCCCTCCCCGGTGCGAGTCGAGGATGGGGACACGAGCGTGCACGACGATCCGCAGCCGCTGTGGGTGCAGGACATCGACATCGGCGCGATCCTCAACGAGTCCGCCGAGGGCCGGCGCCCCTTGATGTGAGACGGGCGGCGGCCCGGGGCGCGGCGCGCGTCAGCGCCATTTGATCGAACACCCCATGCTCGGAGTCTGCTGCGGTGGCCCGCGACCGGTCTGCGCGATGAGCGTCATCGCCTCCAGCAGCTCGCGCGGTGAGCCCTCCGGCGCCGGCCTGCCCGGGGTGGTCGCGTCCAGCCGGCCACGGTATTGCAGGCGCAGGTCGCGGTTGTAGCCGAAGAAATCCGGGGTGCACACCGCCCCGTAGGCGCGCGCCACCGCCTGGGTCTCGTCGATCAGGTACGGGAAGCCGAACCCGTGTGCGCGCGCGAACTCCCGCATCCTCTCCGGCGCATCCTCCGGGTAGCTGGAGTAGTCGTTGGGCATGATGCCCACGGCTCGCACGCCCAGCTTCTCGAGCGCTTCCACGTCGCGCACCAACGCGTCGCAGATCGCCTTGACGTACGGGCAGTGATTGCAGATGAACATGACCAGAGTCCCGCGCTCGCCGCGGCAGTCCGCGAGGCTCCATAGCCTGCCATCGACGTCGGGCAGGGAGAAATCGACGGCCGGCCGGCCGAAATCGCATACGGGTGTGTGCGTCAGCGCCATGGGTGTTCGATCCGCGGCCCGAATTCCACGCTCCGACAGCCCTGCCGGGCGGATACCAAATGGCCGGGGTTGCGGCTAAACTTGGCAGCCTTTTTTTTGCCCCAACAGCGCACGAAGCAGGATATCAGCCAATGTCCAGTTACCTTTTCACCTCCGAGTCGGTCTCCGAGGGACATCCCGACAAGGTGGCCGATCAGATCTCTGACGCGATTCTCGACGCGATCCTCGCCAAGGACAAGTATGCGCGCGTGGCCGCCGAGACCCTCTGCAACACCGGTCTGGTGGTCCTGGCCGGCGAGATCACGACCAGCGCGAGCATCGACTACAACGAGGTGGCGCGCGACACGATCAGGGACATCGGCTACGACAACACCGAGTACGGCATCGACTACAAGGGCTGCGCGGTACTGGTCGCCTACGACAAGCAGTCGCCGGACATCGCGCAGGGCGTCGACGAAGGGCGCGGCCTGGACCTGGAGCAGGGCGCAGGCGATCAGGGTCTCATGTTCGGTTACGCCTGCGAGGAGACGCCCGAGCTCATGCCGGCCGCCATCTATTACGCGCACCGGCTGGTCGAACGGCAGTCGATGCTGCGCAAGAGCGGCAAGCTCTCCTGGCTGCGGCCGGATGCCAAGTCGCAGGTGACGCTGCGCTACGTGGACAACCGCCCGGACTCCATCGACACCGTCGTGCTCTCCACCCAACACGCGCCGGAGATCGATCACGCCACCCTGACGGAGGCGGTTATCGAGGAGATCGTCAAGCCCGTGCTTCCCGGGGAGCTGGTCAAGGGCAAGGTGAAGTACCTCATCAACCCCACCGGCCGGTTCGTGGTCGGCGGGCCGCAGGGCGACTGCGGACTGACGGGGCGCAAGATCATCGTCGACACCTATGGCGGCGCGGCCCCGCACGGCGGCGGCGCGTTCTCCGGCAAGGACCCTTCCAAGGTCGATCGGTCGGCCGCCTACGCGGCGCGCTACGTGGCGAAGAACGTGGTCGCCGCCGGACTCGCCTCGAAGTGTCAGGTGCAGGTCTCCTATGCCATCGGCGTGGCCCGGCCGACGTCGGTGATGGTGACCACCTTCGGGACCGGGAAGGTTACCGACGAGAGGCTCTCGGAGCTGGTGCTCGAGCACTTCGACCTGCGCCCCAAGGGCATCGTTCAGATGCTCGACCTGCTGCGCCCCGTCTACAGGAAGACCGCCGCCTACGGACATTTCGGCCGCAGCGACACGGATTTCACCTGGGAGCGCACCGACAGGGCGGAGGCCCTGCGCGCGGCGGCGGGCGTCCGCTAGGGCCCGCCCCATTCCCGCGGCGCTGCCGGCGGGCCGGGCTGCGCCGCGTCGTGGAAAATCTCGGCAAGATCGAGCTTTTCTGCGCGGCAGTGCGCGTCTATACTGCCGCCCTGCCCTGAGGAGCGCTGCAGCGACCCACCGGACGTCAGGCTCAGGGCATCCCCGTCACAGTTGTTCGGAACGGCGCTCGCAAACTTTTTTCTTGTTCGACTAGAGAAAGGAGGGCGCGAGATGAGCGCCGTCATGCAATCGAAATCCAAATCCGCCGCCGTCGAATCCGTCGTCGCCGACCTGGCGCTCGCCGACTGGGGCCGCAGGGAGATCCGCATCGCGGAGACCGAGATGCCCGGTCTCATGGCGATCCGCGAGGAGTACGCCAGCCAGCAGCCGCTGCGCGGCGCGCGCATCAGCGGTTCGCTGCACATGACCATCCAGACCGCCGTGCTGATCGAGACGCTGCAGGCGCTCGGGGCGGAGGTGCGCTGGGCCTCCTGCAACATCTTCTCGACGCAGGATCACGCCGCCGCGGCGATCGCGGCCGCCGGGACGGCGGTGTTCGCGGTCAAGGGCGAGACCCTCGAGCAGTACTGGGAATACACCCACCGCATCTTCGAATGGCCGGACGGCGGCTACTCCAACATGATCCTCGACGACGGCGGCGACGCGACGCTGTTACTGCACTTGGGCGCCAGGGCCGAGACGGATCCCACCTGCGTCACGCATCCGGCCAGCGAGGAGGAGACCTGCCTGTTCAACGCGATCAAGGCCAGGCTGAAGACCGATCCGAAGTGGTATTCCACGCGTCTTTCGCGGATCAAGGGCGTCACCGAGGAGACCACCACCGGCGTGAAGCGCCTCTACCAGATGCACAAGGAGGGGCGCCTCGCGTTTCCCGCGATCAACGTCAACGACTCGGTGACCAAGAGCAAGTTCGACAACCTCTACGGCTGCCGCGAGTCGCTGGTCGACGGCATCAAGCGCGCCACCGACGTGATGATCGCCGGCAAGATTGCCGTGGTCGCCGGCTACGGCGATGTCGGCAAGGGCTCGGCCCAGGCGCTGCGGGCGCTCTCGGCGCAGGTATGGGTGACGGAGATCGACCCCATCTGCGCCCTGCAGGCGGCGATGGAAGGCTATCGCGTGGTCACCATGGACTACGCCTGCGACAAGGCGGACATCTTCGTCACCGCCACCGGCAACTTCCATGTGATTACCCACGAGCACATGAAGAAGATGAAGGACCAGGCGATCGTCTGCAACATCGGCCACTTCGACAACGAGATCGACGTGGCCGCGCTCGGCCAGTACGAGTGGGAGGAGATCAAGCCGCAGGTCGACCACGTCATCTTCCCGGACGGCAAGCGCATCATCCTGCTCGCCAAGGGCCGCCTCGTGAACCTCGGCTGCGCCACCGGACATCCGAGTTACGTCATGAGCTCCTCGTTCGCCAATCAGACCATCGCGCAGATCGAGCTGTTCACCAACACCGACAACTATCCGATCGGCGTCTACACGCTGCCCAAGCATCTGGACGAAAAGGTGGCGAGGCTGCAGTTGAAGAAGCTGAACGCGGAACTGACGACCCTGACGGATGCCCAGGCCCGCTACATCGGCGTGCACAAGGAAGGCCCGTACAAGCCCGATCATTACCGTTACTGATCGGCGGCACGGGCACGCGCTGCGCGCGCGGCGAAACGACCCGGCGAGCCGGATGCGGGCGTCAGCCCGCACGGCCCGCCGGAGTCTCCTACACCCCTTTTCCAGGCAGGGATTATGGCGAACCAAACCACTATTCGGCGGACGTACAGCTTCGAGTTTTTCCCACCGCGCACGCCCGAGGCGGTGGGCAAGCTGCAGACCACCCGCGATCGGCTCGCGAGGCTGAGGCCGGATTTCTTTTCCGTCACCTTCGGCGCCGGCGGCAGCACGCGCGACCTGACTTTCGAGACGGTGCAGGAGATAAAGCGCGCGACGGGTATCGACGCTGCGCCCCATATCTCGTGTATCGGCACGCCGGTGACGACGATCCGGGAGGTGCTCCAGCGCTACAAGCAGGCAGGCATCCGCCAGGTCGTGGCCTTGCGTGGCGACATGCCCTCGGGCACCGTCGGCTGGGGCGAATTGCGGTACGCCAACGAGCTCGTGGAGTTCATCCGCCGCGAGACCGGCGACTGGTTCCACATCGAGGTGGCAGCCTACCCGGAGGTACATCCGCAGGCCGGATCCGCCCAGGAGGATCTGCGCAACTTCAAGCGCAAGGTAGATGCCGGCGCCGACGGGGCGATCACCCAGTATTTCTTCAATCCCGATGCCTACTTCCGGTTCGTGGACGACTGCCGCCGGATCGGCATCGACATTCCAATCACGCCGGGCATCATGCCGATCACCAACTTCACCCAGCTGATGCGGTTCTCCGAGGGTTGCGGAGCGGAGATCCCCCGCTGGATCCAGAAGCGCATGCGGGACTTCGGGGACGACCGCGTGTCCATCCGTCGCTTCGGCATCGACGTGACCACCGAACTTTGCCGACGGCTCCTCGAGCGCGGCGCCCCGGGTCTGCACATCTACACCATGAATCAGCACGAACCGGCGGAGGCCATCTGGGAGAACCTCGGGTTGCGCACGCGCTAGGGCCGCAGGGCGGGTTGCCGCCGCCCGGGCGCCAAGTTGCCGCGCCCCGGCGTTCGGCGTAAGGTGAATCGGGTGAGTCGCACGGAATCCGCCAGCCCATCTGTCACGACGCGAACGGCGCTGCTGCTGGTTGACGATGACCCGCTCATCGTCGACTCGCTGCGCTTCGTGCTGGAGGATGCCTACTCGGTGCAGACGGCGGGGACCCGTGACGAGGTCAAGTCCCTGCTGCGGCGAACGGCGCAGATGCCCGAGCTGGCGCTGGTCGATCTCGGCCTGCCGCCCACGCCGCATACGCCCGCGGAGGGTTTCGCGCTCATCGAGGAACTGCTGGCCTTCAATCCCTCGATGAAGATCCTCGTGCTCTCCGGACAGAGCAACCGCAGCAACATCCAGCATGCGTTGACCCTGGGCGCGGTGGACTTCATCCCCAAGCCCTGCGACGCGCTGCTGCTGAAATCGCGCCTCAACCACCAGCAGATGATGCTGGAGGCCGAGAGGCCGGCGATCGAGGAGGCGCCCAGCGCCGACACCCTCGTCGGCCGCAGCAGCGCCATGCAGACGCTGCGCGCCCTCATCCGGCAGTTCGCCCGTTCGCCGTTTCCGGTGCTGATCGAGGGGGAGTCCGGCAGCGGCAAGGAACTCATCGCACGGGCGCTGCACGCGGAGAGCGATCGCGCCGAGAAGCCGTTCCTGGCCGTGAATTGCGCCGCGTTCACGAGCGAGCTGCTCGAATCGCAGCTGTTCGGGCACGCCAAGGGCGCCTTCACCGGCGCGGATTCCGGCAAGAGCGGCTTCTTCGAGCAGGCCGGCGCCGGCACCCTCCTGCTCGACGAGATCGGGGAGTTCCCGCTGCCGCTGCAGGCGAAGCTGCTGCGCGTGCTCGAGAACGGCGAGTACTACCGCATCGGCGAAACCGAACCGCGCTCCTCGAAGGCGCGGGTGCTGGCGGCCACCAATCGCGACCTGCGCGAGGAGGTGCGCGTGGGCCGATTCCGCCAGGATCTGTTCCACCGCTTGAGCGTGCTGAGCGTGCGCGTGCCGCCGCTGCGCGAGCGCGATGACGACAGCCTGCTGCTGCTCGAGGGGTTCCGGCGGCTGTACGCGGCCCATTCCGCACCGTTCACCCTCTCCGCGGAGGCCGAGGAACAGCTGCGCAGATACAGCTTCCCGGGCAACGTTCGCGAGCTGCGCAACATCGTGATCCGGCTCGGGGCGAAGTACGGCGGCCGCACGGTGAGCGCCCGCGAGCTGGCGGCGGAGCTCGAGACCGACACAGTGGTGGATGGGCGCGAGGAACGCGCGGACCTCGGCACGCTGGCCGAGCAGGAGATGCGCGCGCACGGGTTCTCGCTCGAGTCGGCGCTGGCGGAGTGGGAGCGTCGCTATATCAACGCCGCACTGCGCATCGCCGGCGGCAACCTGAGCAAGGCCGCGCGCATGCTGGGGATGAATCGTACCACGCTCTACAGTCGTCTACAGCGCCTCTCGATACATTTCTCCGAATAACGATCAAAGCGGATCATGTACTACAAGTTCTTCGGTCTCGATCAGCCGCCCTTCAAGATCACGCCCGACACGAGGCTGTTCTTCCCCGGTGCCAATCGCGGCGCCGCGCTCGAGGCCCTGGTGTACGCCATCACCAACGGCGAGGGCATCGTCAAGGTGGTCGGCGAGGTCGGCAGCGGCAAGACCATGCTCTGCCGCATGCTGGAGCTGGAGCTGCCGGACCACGTCGACGTTGTCTACATCGCCAATCCGAGCCTCTCGCCGGAACACATCCTGCACGCCATCGCATTCGAGTTGAGACTGGACGTCAAGCCGGGAGACGACCGGCTGGTGGTGATGCGCGCGCTGCAGGATTTCCTGCTCGCCAAGCATGCCGAGAACCGCCGGGTGGTGCTGTTCATCGAAGAGGCGCAGAGCATGCCGATGGCGACGCTGGAGGAGGTGCGCCTGCTCAGCAATCTCGAGACCGGGCAGGACAAGCTCATGCAGATCGTGCTGTTCGGACAGCCGGAGCTGGAGGAGATCCTCTCGCGGCACGAGATCCGGCAGTTGCGGGAGCGCATCACCCATACCTTCCCGCTCACGCCGTTCCAGCACTGGGAGATCCGGGACTATCTGAACAGCCGGATGCGCGCCTGCGGATTCCGGGGAGGGGAGGTCTTCGGCCCAGCGGCGGTCAAGGAGATCGAGAACTATTCGGCCGGTTTGGTGCGCCGCATCAACATCATCGCCGACAAGTCGCTGTTGGCCGCCTACGCCGAGCAGGCGATGACCGTCACGCCTCGGCACGTGCGCATGGCGGCCAAGGACAGCGAGTACCGCCCGCAGCGCCGGGTCCCGGCATGGGCCGCGATGGCCGCGGCGGCGGTTCTGCTGCTCGTGGCGGGGGGGGCCGTCTACTGGCTTTACCCGGGGCGCGGCGACGCCAGGGGCCCGGCCGGCTCCTCCCCCGCAGCAGCGGCGACCCCGGGGGCAGAGGCGGCCGGCGACGGTCCGGCCCGGGGGGCGGTGCCGCCCGGCGAGCCCCCTGCTTCAAGCAATCCGCCGGTCGCCAACTCCCCTGGATCCTCCCCGGCGCAGCCGGCCATGGGGCCTGGCGTGGAGACCTCCGGGATGGCGAGCAGCGCGTCCGGCGCGCGCCCTGCGACCGAGTGAGGGCGCCGATGAGTGCGGTTGTGAACTTCAGACAGGCTGCTCTTTAATCGATGCAAGCTATTCTGTAATATCGACAAACGGGTCTATGCACTGAATCAATGGATCATTGGAAATCTTGGGGCAGGGACGGCGTCGACCCGCAACGCTGGCCCGGCAGACGGGACATATCCATCCTGCCGCTAACGCAGCGGAGCGCTATGAAGAACATTCTCGCCATCTCACTGCTGTTCTTACTCGGCGCCTGTGCACAACTGGTGCCGCCGCCGCGCGAGCCGTCTGCGGGGCACATCAAGCCGGAACCCGCGCCACCCGCCGCGCCGATACCGAAGGTCGTGGAGGAGGCGCCGGTGCTGCCGCCGCCGCAGCCCGAGGTGCCGCAAGGCGAGCGTTACACGGTGGTGGTAAATGAAGTGCCCGTGAAGGAACTGCTTTTCGCCATCGCCCGCGACGCCGACATGAACGTCGACATCAATCCCGGCGTGAGCGGCGTGGTCACGCTCAACGCGGTGCAGCAGACGCTGCCGCAGATACTGAGCCGTATCTCCGAGCAGGCCGACATACGCTACGAGATTAAAGGCGACCGGATCTCGGTGATGCCGGACGTGCCTTTCGCGCGCACCTACGCGGTGAACTACATCAACATGTCGCGCGACGTCACCAGCAAGACCGAGGTCGCCACGCAGATCGACACCAGCACCGAGACCACGGCCGGCGGCGGGGCCAGCACCGGCAGTTCGCAGAACAATTCGACCACCAGCATCAGCAGCACCTCCAATCAGCGTTTCTGGGAGACGCTGACCGCGAACATCCTCTCGATACTGGGCCAGGTCGAGGCCGCCAACAGCATCGCGCAGGAGAAGATCGAGGAAAGCGTCGCGGAGTCCTCCGGCGGTCTTCTGGGTTTCGACCGCGACACGCAGCGCACGAGCAGGACCATCGAGCGCATGAGCGGCCTGCCGGCCTCCGAGCGCGTGATCGTCAATCGGGAGAGCGGCCTGATGACGGTGGTGGCCACTGCGCGGCAGCACGCGGAGATCCAGAAGTTTCTCGACCAGGTGATGGCCAACGTCTCCAGGCAGGTTCTGGTGGAGGCGACGATCGTCGAGGTCCGGCTCACCGATCAATACCAGGCAGGCATCGACTGGGCGGCGATTGCGGGGGACTTTGCGCTCGCAGCCGGCCTGACCGCCGGAGCCATCCCTGGAACGATCACTCTCGGCACGCCGGGGAACCTGCCCATCTCTTCGACAGCCTCGCCGTTCTCGGCCTTCACCTTCGCCGGCGACAACTTCAACCTCGGCATCCGCCTGCTCCAACAGTTCGGCAACGTGCAGGTCCTGTCCAGCCCGAAGGCGATGGTGCTGAACAACCAGACCGCGGTGCTCAAGGTCGTGGACAATCAGGTGTTCTTCACCATCGAGGCGGACACCACGCAGAACACCAACCAGACCACCACGACGGTGACCACCACGCCGCACTCCGTGGCGGTCGGCCTGGTGATGAACGTGACGCCGCAGATCAATGCCGACGACACGGTGATGCTGAACGTTCGTCCGACCATCTCGCGTATCAACGGTTTCGCCACCGATCCGAATCCGGCTCCGATTACCGTGGGCCTGCCGCCGAACCAGATACCGATCATCCAGACCCGCGAGCTGGAGTCCCTGCTGAAGGTGCCGAGCGGACAGACCGCCGTTCTGGGCGGCCTCATGCAGGACAGCGTCGACATCGCCACCGACGGCACGCCGGGGCTGCAGAACATCCCGGGTGTGGGTGAACTGTTCAAATACCGGAACAACCAGTACGCGAAGAGCGAGCTGGTCATTTTCCTGCGCCCGACGGTGATCAAGAACCCCGGCCTGAACGGGGATTTCAAGGACTACAACCAGTTCCTCTCGCCGGAGCCGGATCAGGGATTCCCGCCGCCGCTCAACGGTCAGGAGCCGCCGTGCTACCGCGACGAGCCGGGCTGCGCCAAGGACCGGGTCTGTCACGGCGACTGGTGCCAGTAATCACGAATTCAGGGTGAGCCGCCATGAGTCTGTTGATGGATGCGTTGCGCAAGGCGGAAGAAGAAAAACGTCGCGCCGCCCTGGAAAAGAAAGGTGAGGCGGGCGCCGCGGGCGCAAGCGCGCCGGATCAGCTCGCCTCGACATTCCCCCCGGAGGCCCCCGGCTCGGAAGTGGCCACCCAGACGGGTGAGCACACCGCGGAAAATCTCCGTCTCGAGCCCATGGAGGGCGCGGTGGCGGAACCGGAGCCCGCAAGCACCACGGCCCCGGGCAGCAGGACAGCCGCGGGGAGTACGACTGCGACGGGCGAGACCGCCGAGCCCTTCGGCGACACCACCCGAATGCGGTTGACCGCCGCCCAGCGGGACGTCTTCGATGCCCTGGGCGTGCCGCGGCGGAACGAGGCCACCGGCGCGTTCGAGGGCGAACAAGATTTCGACGCAACGATCCCCTCCAAGCGCATGCTCAAGCGGTCGCTCGAGGAATACTTCGAGCCGACGCGCTCGTTGGAGGGCGCGCGCGTCGCCGCCGCCCCGGCGGAGCCCGCAGCCCCCCAGGAGATCGACTCCGGCCCAATCACGGCGCAGACCGTCTTCTCGGCGAAGCGGCGCGGCCGCAGCAGCTCCGCATTCAGCGCCGCGGCCTCGCTGCTGTTGCTGGCAGCCGCGGGCCTGGGCGCGGTCGGCGCGTACTATTGGTACACCCAGTCGCGTTCTACGCAGCTCGTGCCGCCGCCGGCGGTAGCGCAGCGCGTCGAGGCCATCCAGGCGCCGGCGGTCGAGATGCCACAGGTGTCGCCCGCGCCGCCGGCCGAGACGCCCGGCGCAGCCGGGGTCGCGGAGCCGGCGACACCCGCGGCCACCGAGCCGACGGCGCCGGTTTCGGCGCCGCCGTCGGAAGAGTCCGTCGCCGCGGCGGAGCCGACCCCCGATACGGTCACGGCGCCGGTCTCGCCGACGCCCGAGGTACCCGCTGCGCCGGCCCCGCCAGCGGCGGGGGCGCCTGCCACGGCCCCGCCGGTGGCCGAGGTCACGCCTGGGCTGACCCCGCCGGCGGAGGGGTCGACCGCGGCCGCGCCTGCACCCGCCCCGCAGGCCGCGGCCGAGCCCCAACCGCCTGTGCAGACGGCCATGGTCGAACCGCCCACTACGGCGGAGGTCGAGCGGCTGCAGGCGGCACCTGCGCCGAAGCCGAAGTCGGAGCTGCCCGCGCCGAAAGTGAGCTCCGCGATCGATGGCAGTGTCATGCCCGGCGAGATCCGCATCTCGCGCGCGCGCGCGACGCAGCCGTTTGTCCCCGGGCAGGTCCAGGAGGCCTACGATGCGTATCAGCGCGGCGACTACGGCCGGGCCGAGACCCTATACCGCACGGCGCTGGCGCGCTATCCGGGCAATCGTGACGCGTTGCTCGGTATCGCCGCGTTGAGCTGGCGCAGCGGCGACAAGACCGGGGCGGCCGGAATTTACCAGCGGCTGCTGCAGGCCAACCCCAACGACGCCACGGCGCGTTCCGCCCTGCTCACGCTGCAGAAGGACAAGAATCCGGTGGTTGACGAGAGCACCGTCAAGCTGCTGCTGCACCGGGAGCCGGAGTCGGCGCAGCTTCGCTTCGTGCTCGGGAACATCTACGCGCGCCAGCAGCGCTGGCCGGAGGCGCAGCAGGCCTATTTCGACGCCTTCACGCGCGACAAGACCAACCCGGACGTGGCCTACAACCTGGCCGTCAGCCTCGACAACCTCGGGCAGCACGCCGCGGCGCTGGACCACTACCGCAAGGCCGTCGACCTCGCCCGGCAGCGTCCGGCGCGGTTCGCCGCCGCCGACGCCCAGTCGCGCATTCAGGCGCTCGCGCTGGCGAGCGGAAGTGCACCGTGAATGCCACGAAATCGCCGCTCCGTCTCGGTGAGTTGCTGGTCCAGAAGGGCATCATCAGCCAGGACCAGATCCGCATTGCGCTCACCGAGCAGAAGAAGCAGAAGGAACACCTGGGCAAGATTCTGGTTCGCCTCGGCTTCGCGACCGAGGCGGTCGTACTCGACGTCCTAGGCGGCGCCCTCGGCCAGCAGAGCATCGACCTCTCGAAGGTCGTCGTCGACAGCGAGGCGGTGCGCCTCATCCCGAAGGACTTCGCCCGCCGTTACCGCATCCTCCCGCTGACCTACGAGCTGAACCGCAATCGCCTGACCGTGGCGATGGCCGACACGCTCAACGTCGTCACCATCGATCAGATCAACGCCCTGCTCGGCGGCGACGTCGAGGTCGTGCCGCTGCTCGCCACCGAGGCGGACATCGAGAAGGCGATCGATCAGTTCTACGGCTTCGAGCTGTCGGTCGACGGCATCATCCAGGAGATCGAGACCGGCGAGATCGACTACGCCAGCCTCGAGGAGGACAGCGGCGAGTACAGCCAGCCGGTGGTGCGGCTGGTCAACGCCCTCATCGCCGACGCCGTCAAGCGCGGCGCCTCGGACATCCACCTCGAACCGGAGCAGGGCTTCATGCGCTTCCGGTACCGCATCGACGGCGTGCTGCGCCAGATCCGAAGCCTGCACAAGAAATACTGGTCGGCCATCGCCGTGCGCGTGAAGGTGATGGCGGGCATGGACATCGCCGAGACGCGCGCGCCGCAGGACGGCCGCATCTCGCTCTCGCTGTCCGGCCGCCCGATCGACTTCCGCGTCTCGACCATGCCGACGGTGCACGGGGAGAACCTCGTCCTGCGCATCCTGGACCGCCAGAAGGGGCTGGTGGAGCTCCCCCAGCTCGGCCTCGAGGAGAGCGTCCTCGGCAGCCTGCGGCTCATGGTCGCCCGCCCCGAGGGCATCATCCTCGTGACCGGCCCGACCGGCAGCGGCAAGACCACGACGCTGTATTCCGTGCTGAGCCATCTGAACACCGAGACGGTCAACATCATGACGCTGGAGGACCCGGTCGAGTACCCGATGGGCCAGATCCGGCAGACCTCCATCAACGAGGCGGTGCGGCTGGATTTCGCCACCGGCGTGCGCGCCATCCTGCGCCAGGACCCGGACATCATCCTCATCGGCGAGGTGCGCGACGAGGAGACCGCCTCGATGGCCTTCCGCGCCGCCATGACCGGCCACCAGGTGTTCGCGACCCTGCACACCAACAACGCGCTGGGGGCCATCCCGCGCCTGCTCGATCTCGGCATCCGCCCGGACATCATGGCCGGCAATATCATCGGCGTCATCGCCCAGCGCCTGGTGCGCAAGCTCTGCAACCAGTGCAAGGAGGCCTACGAGCCCAGCGATCTGGAGCTGCGGGTGCTCGGCATCGCCGCCAGCGATCCGCCGCCGCTCATCTACCGCGCCAAGGGCTGCATCCACTGCGACAACCAGGGTTATCGCGGCCGCATCGCCGTGATGGAGCTGCTGCGGTTCGATCGGGAGATCGACGCCCTCATCGCGCGCGGCGCCACCTTGAGCGAGATCGACGCCGCCGCCACCGCCAAGGGATTCGCGACCCTCGCCGACGCCGCCGGCAAGCGGGTTATCGAGGGCGTCACCAGCATCGACGAGGTCTCGCGCGTGGTCGATCTGACCGAGAGACTCCACTGATGGAGCTGTATCGCTACAAGGCGATGACCGCCGAGGGCCGCGTCAAGCGCAGCCGCCTCGACGCCATGAACCCGAGCGATCTGGAATCGCGCCTCGGGCGCATGGGCCTGGACCTCATCAGCTACAGGAAGATCGGCGGCAGGCATCGCGGCGGCGGCGGCCGGCCGATCAAGCGCGTCGATCTCATCAACTTCTGCGTGCACCTGGAGCAGCTTCTGCGCGCCGGCGTGCCGATGCTGGACGGACTGACCGATCTGCGCGACTCGCTCGAGCATCCCCGCTTCAGGGACGTCATCGCCGTCGTCATCGAGTCGATACAGGGCGGCAAGAACCTCTCGCAGGCGCTCAGCGAGTTTCCCTATGTGTTCGACGCCACGTTCGTGAATCTGGTGCGCGCCGGCGAGGAGGCGGGTCAGCTGCCGCACGTCCTGCACGAGCTCGCCGAGAATCTGAAGTGGCAGGACGAGCAGGCCGCCCAGATCAAGATGCTGCTCATCTACCCGAGCCTGGTCCTGCTGGTCGTCGGCGTCGCGGTGGTCGTGCTCATGGTGAACGTGGTGCCGGAGCTGCTGAAGTTCGTCAAGTCGATGGGCGGCACGCTGCCCTGGCACACCAAGGCCCTCATTGCCGTGTCCAACGCGTTCTCCAACTACTGGTACGTGATCGTGGCAATCCCGGTGGTCGCCGCCATCGTCATCCAGGTACTGTTGAGGACAAATCCGCCGTTCCGGCGTCGCTGGGACGCCTTCAAGCTCGATCTTCCCATCATCGGCCCGATACTCAAGAAGATCATCCTCACCCGGTTCACCAGCAACTTCGCGCTGATGTACGCCTCCGGCATCACGGTGCTGGAGAGCATCCGGCTGAGCTCCGGGGTGGCGGGAAATACCGCGGTCGAGGAGGCGGTGCTCAATGCCGGCAAACAGATGGCAGAGGGCTCGGGGATTGCCGCGAGCTTCTCGGAATCGGACCTGTTTCCGCCGCTGGTGCTGCGCATGCTGCGCGTGGGCGAGAACACCGGTTCGCTGGAGACGGCGCTCGCCAACGTCGGCTACTTCTACACCCGCGAGGTCAGAGAGGCCGTCGAGCGCATGCAGAAAGTGATGGGCCCGGCGATTACCGTCGTGTTGGGCGTGTTGCTGGGTTGGGTCATGCTCTCCGTGCTGGGACCGATTTATGACCTTATCTCTAAGATCAAAGTTTGACGTCTTCGACCGCCGCGCGGTCTTCATAACCGGCGACAAGATCGCCGTGTATCACTGGCGCGGCGGTGGCCTGGCGGACGGCTTCCTGTTCGAGGCGAACGATTCCGGTTTCGCGCAGTTCGCCCGCTACCTCGAGGAGTCGCCCCCGCACCCGGTCTACCTGGTGGTGGACGTCGTCGAGGAGGAGTACCGGCAGGAGACGATCCCGCACGCGCGCGGCAAGGACCGCCGCGCCCTCATCGATCGCAAGCTGGCGCGCCTGTTCCGCAACACCCCCTACCAGTTCGCCAGGGTCCAGGGCCGCGAGAAGGAGGGGCGCAAGGACGACCGCCTGCTGCTCACGGCGCTCACCAATCCGGACCAGCTCGATCCGATCATCAGGCTGTTCACCGACAACAAGGTGCCCTTGGCGGGGATCTACTCGCTGCCGATGCTGAGCGAACGGCTGCTGTCGGCCATCGATGCCAAGGCCGCCAACGTCCTGCTCGTCACCCTGCACGGAGCGAGCGGACTGCGCCAGACGTTCCTGCACGACAACGAGCTGAAGGTCAGCCGCCTGGCCAAGATGCCGCGCTACGGATCGGTATCCTACGGGCCGCACATCATCGGCGAGCTCGACAAGTTCCGGCGCTACCTCGTCAGCCTGCGGCTGGCCAGCCCGGAGCTCCCCATCGACGTCTTCATCGTCACCGGCGGCAACCTGATCGGCGAGCTGCGGCACCAGGCCAAGCCGCAGGACCTCGTGCGCTACCATCTGGTCAACGTCGCCGATCTCGGCCAGCGTCTCGGCATCAGCGGCGCGCTGACGACGCCTTACAGCGACGTCGTGTTCGCGCACCTGCTGCTCGAGGGTCAGCCGCAGAACCAGTACGCGCCCCGGCACCAGACGCGCTACTACCGCATGCATCGCACGCGCCTCGGGATGTTGGCGGCCGCGGCGCTCACCCTCTTCGGCGCGACCATCTGGAGCGGCGTGAACTTCATACAGGGCCTGTCGATGCGCCAGCAGTCCATCGAGGCGAGCAAGAAGGCGGACTTCTACCGGGCCCGATACGACGTCGCCCACAAGCGCCTGCCGCCCACCGCGGTGAGCCCGCGCGACATCGAGGCCGCGGTCAACGCCGTCGACCTCCTCGAGAAATACAAGTCCAGCCCGCTGGAGAGCATGCGCCTCATCAGCCATGCCCTGGACCAGTTCCCCTCACTGCAGCTGGACAAGCTCGACTGGCACACGGGCGCGGATCCGGATTCGACGCTGGATCGCGGCAATGGCGCCGCGCAGGCGGAGGCGATGCCGCTGCCGGCGGAGCCCGGCAAGAAAACCTACCTCTACTATCAGATCGCGGACATCGAGGGCCACATCGCTCCCTTCGACGGAGGTTATCGCGAGGCGCTGGCGCTGATCGACAGTTTCGCCGAGGCCCTGCGGAAGTCGGAGCTGGCATACAAGGTGGAGGTGGTCAGGCGTCCGCTGAACGTCGATTCCAGCGGCAGCCTGCAGGGCGCCGCCGAGGATCAACTCGATGCGACCAACTCCGGTTTCGCGGTACGCCTCGTACTGGGCATAGAAGGCAATGGCGATAAAGAAGGCTGACATCGATTGGCGGTTTCTGGGCGACGCCCTGCTGGCGCTGCTGGCCTGCGGCGTGGTGGGCGCGCTCATGGTCTGGTACAGCCTGCACTTCAAGCAGAGCTATGAGCAGGCCTTCAGGTCCAGCCACGCGGAGTTCCGCCAGACCAGCGAGCGGTATCTGTCGATCGATGATGAGGCGCGCATCATTCGCGACATGTACCCGCGATTCATGTCGCTGCACGACCGCGGCGTGCTGGGCAAGGAGAACCGGCTGAACTGGATCGAGACCCTGCGCGCCGCAGGCGCGTCGATCCGGATGCCGAGCCTGCGCTACCAGATCAACTCGCAGGAACCGGTCGGTCCGCCGTATCTGGCGACCGTCGACACGGGCAGTTTCACGGCCTACACGAGCAAGATGCAGCTCGACCTGGGCCTGCTGCACGAGTATGACCTCGCGGCGTTGCTGGACGATCTGAACAGAAACGCCACGGGCCTCTACAGCGTGAGCCAGTGCACGCTGTCGCGCACCAATCCGGAGATCCGGATGGAGCCCAAGGCGGACAACATCAAGGCAATTTGCAGCCTGGAGTGGTACACGCTCAATCTGCCCGGCGAGGGCCTGGTGATGAAGCAATGACGCGACCGGAGGGAATGTCGATGCGGTGTATGAGCGCCACGGCCGCGAGGGGGCTAATCGGGTTGTCGATAATC